>Ga0335081_10000104_pt1 | contig 167636 bp, 152 predicted proteins | sample Lox_Sample_35_FD_206713 | JGI IMG/M metagenome (GOLD analysis project Ga0335081, IMG submission 206713) | Soil microbial communities from Loxahatchee National Wildlife Refuge, Florida, United States - Lox_Sample_3.5 | ecosystem: Environmental > Terrestrial > Soil > Wetlands | place: USA... | reverse complement strand
ATTCCAATTCGGGCGGATCAATGCGTTTGAACGCAGCCGGTCAGCAGATCCAGGCCGATTTTATCGTAAGCATGCAGGCGTTCGGAGGCAATGACTTCATTTTCGGGTCAAACCCGGGTCAGCACGAGACAGGCTTCTGGCATCTGGCCTGGATCCTTCCATCCACCTACTATACCAACGGCGATCCGGGTGAGTGGGAGAAATATTCCGTTCATGTCAACACCGCCGGCATGTATTACGTCAGTTTTCACGAGGCAAACGCCTATTTACCGAATCTCCAGACGCTCACCTATTATGACGGCCAGCAGGTTAAAATTGATTCGATAAGAAATATGCCGGTTGACACGCCGCTCCCCTCCGGATGTCCCGAAGTCTGGCATTCCTGGAGCGTGACCAAAAATGTCGATTCCGTGATGCTCGATACCGGATTGCAGGTTATACAGCTGACCTTCAAAGACGGAAGCTGGAACATGGACTGGATGCAATTCGATCTCCAGGCCCCGGCAAATGTCATGCAGACCGTGGCGGGACATGGGGAACAGGGCCTTAAGATCAGGTTCGCGCAGAACATGCTTGTTGCCCTTTTCGCCTTGACACAGCCTGGGAGAACGTCCTTTTCCATAATCGATTGCAGGGGGAAACTGGTGGGTAAAACCTTAACAAAAATCCTGGCCTCAGGGACGCAATCGCAATCCTTCCCTCTTCGCAAGTTGTCTCCCGGCGTTTATTTCCTGCAAATGGAGCATAACGGGATCATTTCGGAATCGCGGTTTCTTGTCGGACGGTAGTTTGGTCCGGCTTTCAATTTTTAGATGAACGCTGTGGATTCATCAACCTGAATCCGCAGCGCGCCTTTTCACGCGTTTAATCGGTATCCCACGCGGGCGCTGACGGAATCTGCGTAGAGCCGCAAAATGACTTCTGTACCTCTTGTTGGTGGACGCACCGTAAGTAACACACATTCATCAATCCATGCAGTGTATTTCTCACTTTGTCAATATGAATCGCCCAGTGAGCCGCCCGGTCTTTCCAGTAACCGACAACAAATACGCTCCTTCCGGCAATTTCCTCACCGGTATCCGCACCTGTTCTTTTTTCGCTTCAAAAAGGCTTTGATAAACCAACCTTCCCTGAATGTCCAACACTTCCATCTTCACGATTCCACAAAAACGCGCTACCGGGAATTCCGCTATGACACCGCTGTTAACAATGCGGATTGTGAGTTCGCTATTCTCAGTCCTCAACAGGTCATGCCGCATCGTCCCGGTGGCGTCACTGCTGGATGTGAGCACCGTGCCGCTGTCACCCACCGCAACGAACATGGTGTCCCCGAACGTGACGCTGCGGAGCATCTGGTACGTGCCCGTGGAATGTTGTGTCCATGTCTGTCCGTCGGGCGAAGTGATGATGGTACCGAAGTATCCGGCCGCCACGAACAGGCTGTCGGCAAAGGTGAGGCCGCGCAGCGGGGTTGACGTGCCGGACGCGAGTTTGGTCCAAGTCGACCCATCGGGCGAGGTGAACGTGCTGCCGGTGCCGACCACCACATAGGCATTGCTGCCGTATGCTGGCGTGAGGAGCCGGTTGGTGACCGGGATGCTCTGCCCGAACCAAATTGAGTCGTCATGTGATGTGTAAATAATGCCTTCACCCGATTGCACATCGTTGCCGACTGCAACGTAGAGGCCGCCTCCGAAGGTGATTCCATACAGCCAGTCGATGGCTTGCAAGACTTTCATCGTCCATGCCGAGCCGTCTGCCGAGGACAGAATCGTGCATAAACCGGTGTCCGTGCCTCCCACGGCCACGAACCGGCCGTTGCAAAAGTCCACCGCGCTCAGGTTCTCGGTTATCCCGGAAGCTTGCTGGGTCCAGGTCAATCCGTCGGAGGAAGAATAGATTACTCCGCCCGCCCCCACCACCGTAAAACAGTTGCTTCCGTAGGCCACGCCGTCAAACAGTGTGGCGGTCTTCAGCGTTTGCGTCCACGTGGAAGCGTCCGTGGAGGTATAGATGATGCCGGATGAGACGCTGTCCTGCCCCACAGCCACGAAGCAGTTTTTCCCGTATGTCACGGCGAAAAGATTGCTGCTCGCGGGAACAGGTTTCTTAAGCGTCCAATGCGACTGGCCGAAGGAAGTGCAGATCAATGCAAGGATACACAGGCAGATTGCCCGTTTTTGGAAATCGTTCATGGAATCTTCCTTTCCATGGTTACCTATTTCTTTGCTTATTATCCAATGTTTGTTACTATTTTGTCAATACTGCAAAGCCTTCTTCCCTCCTTATGTTGTTGGGAACAGTGGATTCTTTGCCTTTGGCTTTAAACGGCATACATGGCCTCACATATATTGTTATCAAGGGAGAAATTCATGAATTTGGGGAATCCGTGCGTATCCGTCGATCCCGAGGCCAGTGTGGTTTTTCCGGAAAGCGACCTGCCTTTCGATAATTTGGTCAAGGCCTGGCTGTCTGATAACCCCAGGTATCACGAGGTATTAAAAGATGAAGCGCATAGATCGGCGACGTTTCGAAATTTCAGCGTCACCGGCACGGGCACCGGTCCGGACCTTGAATTGCTGGCGGCCCTTGCCTCACGAATATTGAAATGCCCCGTATGCGGCGGCTCGGTCAGCGCTACGGAGAACTACAAGGCAAGATTTACCGATAGTCCACAGGCGGTAGGACAACCGATCAGGCGGTTTGTCAGCGATGAGGTGACCTTGATTTGTTACAAATGCGGTTCCGAGAGCAGGGTCGGTAATTGGAGAAACCATAAAAGGGAATAAAACATGCGTTCCCCGTAAAATTGATCGGGGCGCTTTTCTAAACACAATAGAACATTTTCATCTTCTTATAGCCTCATGCCGCCCCCCGGCACGGCAAGATCGGACGCCATGAAGAAAAGCCAGGTCCTTTTGGAAGAAAATTCCCTTGCCTTCTATTTCAAGGAAATCGGCAAGAACAAGACCCTTTCCGCCGAAGAGGAGGCGCAGACGGCCCGCCGCATCCATAAAGGAGACAGCGAGGCGCTCGAAAAACTGGTGAAGGCGAATCTCAGGTTCGCCGTTTCTGTGGCCCGCAATTATCAGAACCAGGGCCTGCCCCTTTCCGACCTTATCCACGAGGGGAACCTCGGCCTTATCCGGGCCGCCAAGCGGTTTGACGAAAAGAAGAATTTCAAGTTCATATCCTACGCGGTGTGGTGGATACGCCAGGGGATTCTGCAGGCGCTGGCCCAACAGTCGCGTATTGTCAAGCTTCCCCTCAATCGCGTGGGCACCTTCTATAAGATCAGCAAGGCGCAGAGCAAGCTCGAACAGAAGTCCCGCAGGATGCCCAACGTCGAGGAAATCGCGCGCGAGCTTAACATCGGCGAAAAAGAAGTCTGGGAAACCATGAGGATCGGCAACACCCATTTGTCGCTCGACGCCCCGCTCCAGGTGGGTGAAGACAGCAACCGTCTCGACCTGCTTCAGTACGAAACCCCGGAGCTTACCGACGACAGCGCCATGGAGGTTTCGCTGCATAAGGAGATCAACATAGCCCTCGACACCCTCACGTGCCGCGAGAAAGAGATCATCAGCCTCTATTTCGGCATCGGCGTGGAAATTCCGCTCACCCTTGACCAGATCGGCCAGCGGTTGAACCTCACGCGCGAACGGATTCGTCAGATCAAGCAAAAAGCGCTCCGCAGGCTCAGGCATTCCTCCCGCTCCCGCCGGCTTAAAATGCACAGGGTATTGCAGTAATAATTCTATCCGCCGTAAATTACCCGCCATGATTAAAGCCGCCTTATTTAAAACCATCTCTTGATTTAGACGACCACCTGTCCATAACCTTTTGAAGACATACATTATTATATCGCCAGGGTTAAATCAAAAGCCCTGTTTTTCGGGAGCCTGCTTCTTCCCAATTCCACCCAAGTGAGTGAAATTCCCGCAACAGGGGCAGCACACTTGGAAGCCACACCGCCAGTCTTACCAACGTTGACAAGGTAGTGTGCGGAATCGTATACTCTCAACGGAGGTAGGTCGCCGGAAGACAGCTGGACCAGAAAAACGGTGGGAAAGTGAGCGTCTGTACAGAAATTCTCCTTATACGCCCACCCGCTCGCTAAAAAAGCAATTACCTATCAGTTAAATTGACAATAAAAATTAACAAAAGGGGTGGCATATGAAAAAGTCACTTCTATTCTGCTTGGTGTGGTCCGCGTCTGTACTATGCAGCGCAGCAGATTACTTTCCAATCGAAACGGGAAATAGCTGGACTTTTTCTTTTCAATCGGTATATGAGCCGGCGGTATTAAATGCTCCTGTAACCCGGGACAGCGGTACTGTAATATGGGAAATGGCGGGAGTTTATGCGACAATGTCAACCGTGGCGGTGGCCGTCAAACAGACACGAAGTCTTGCCCGCCGTTCCCTGACCTCGATTACTACACCCGGGTACGATAGCGTTTTTGCTCCACCCCGGATCACGATAGATACGGTTCTCCTTATTCAGAAAGGAAATGATATCTCATTTCTCAATGATACGAGTCCAATTGCAGTGCACGATCCGAATTTGCCGTTGCCCGCAGGATTGTCCCTGATAGATACAACCATCACGTTCCAGAGCAAGGACCTTGCGGCGAAGAAAACGGTTCCCTCTATGGAAATGAATACTGTATCGCCTTCACCTATATCGACCAGCTTTTCAGAAAAACTCCCAACGTATATATCCTTTATATTGGGCGATTCAATAGGACCTATTGAGGCGTATATTGCAATCAGCAAAGGTTGGTTCGGGTTCGGTTATCAAGAAACTTGGAAATTAGTCAGCCGTGAATACCCCGCGGCAGTGCTTAAAGGGAATGCCCAGACGCTTTTCTCCGGGTCCGGTATTACCGTTTCGAGGAATTCCTCATGCATAACTTCCTCGTTTTGCTTGCCGTGCCCATTGCCGGTTTATGTCGTGCTTACCGATCTACAGGGGCGCATGGTTCAAAAAGTTTTTGCCGGTACTCTTGACAAAGGAATGCATTCGTTTGCATTGAACGCGCCCTTGCGCCAGAGTGGTATTCTGGTTCTCTGCGTTCAAACCGGGGATGTTACTATCAGTCGCAGAATCATAATGACAAAATGAATATTCCTTGCCGCAGGAAGCAACTCTGGCGTCCTGTGGGTCAAGCATTCAACCGTGTTCCTGAACAGGTTGACGTTACCGATTAAATCTTGCAGCTTATTTTCTATGTGGTACTGCAACCCCACCTTGCAGTCTCTCTCAGCGAAACGCTGGTGGTTTCGGCAATTACGATGTGATCGAGCAGCGGTATTTCCAGCAGCTTCCCGGCCTCTTTCAGGCGTTCGGTGATGTTCCAGTCGGCCTCGCTTGCTGTGCGCCGTCAGCGGAAAGTGGACCAGTCAATAGAATAAATCAAAAGATGGTTTTGGGTATATTTGATTACCAAAGGGAGGTAATGAATGGAACCCAAGACTAAGCAGGAACCGGAAGCAGTTGTAAGAGAGATTCGTCGTCAAACCCGCCGAAAGTTTTCCTCAGATGACAAGATTCGGATCATTCTGGAAGGCCTCAAAGGCGAAGACAGCATCGCGTCGATAGCGCGTCGAGAAGGCATCATCCTTCTATGCCTAGCTGTCCCCTACTTCCCGATATTTTCACATATGTTTGCACATTTTCGTAGTTCTCAGTAGTCCGAAGAGGTAGTGGCAGAATTTTCCTAGAAGTGTAAAATTTCTTTTAGACCCTATTTAACCATTTCAGGGAGTATTTCGGGGTATTCAGGAATGTTGGGGAGATATAATAAATTGGCTGGAGTGGAGGGATTCGAACCCCCGACCCGGTGGTTAACAGACCTCAGAGAATATATCTAAAATCTGTCTTTCTTATATTTCCTTGAATATTTAAATATTTAAATCTGTGTGTGATATTTTCACATTCCTTTCACATTTTGCGCTCGAAATAATTGTTTAAACATTTCAAAAGCCCAATTCTGGTAAGTCTATCCTTAAATAATACTACCAAGAAATTTAAAGGTTATAATCCACCTTACCTCCTGTTGATAATCTGTATGAACCGTTCTTTTCAAAATATAAATACTGACTTGACTTTTTTTGTCAAACATATTATATTATTACTATACCATCAATATTGCATCAATCGTATTATTAAATGAAGGAGAAATATATGCGAACTACTGTAACCCTTTCACCAGAGGCCGAGGATTTACTTCAGCAATACGTTACCTATCTGGCAACACGTCTAGGGCCACGCGCCTCAATGTCTTCCGTGATCGAGGAGGCACTGAACATTGCTCTGCCTATATTGTTCGATCGGGTGCCCGAAAAAGGCGAGAGCCCCCGCGAGTTTTTAGATCGTCGTGCGAAAAACTTGATGAATAGGATCTCGCAGGCCAATATGACGGAGACAGAGGTGCTCACACTTATGCGAGAAGCAACCCGTTGTCAGGATGAATGTAGGGGTTTGCTCCTTTCTAAAGACAAGTCCAACACGATGAATCAGGTAAAAGAATATCAAGAGTGTCTGCAGTCATTCTTGAATGTGTACAATGCCGGGGCAGAGAGGCTTAACAAAGGCGAAATTCTCCCCAGAAGAAGGGCGGGTAAATAAACATTAAGGACAGTTACTAATTTCGAAAAGGTTCTTTCATAACAAAACAGGAGGCTTTTATGCCAATGACCGTGAAACACAAACTGTATGCGGATGGGACCGAATCCGGTATTATTCACCCCACCGATCTCCTTTCTGACAACGATGTTCCAACTCCTTCGCCAGGAAAAAGAATTGTTGGGGAAATTGTAGTTGAAATTATGGACGACAACAGGTCGATTTCTGTGGCCGATCTTCTGTGTGAAATAGCAGATCAAATTAGGTCTGGAAGACGGTTCAGTTAAGTTGGATTACATCATTTTGCTAAGATACCTAAAAATTGTAATTGCAGGTAGAGTTCTGCATTCGTCCCCGGTGAGGCAGAATGAAGAGTAAAAGTCAAGCCGAACTTGACCCCGATCTTCTCGAAAAATTTACTATCGCCGTTCAAGAAGAAGTCGCGTATTGTGATACTTGCCAACCATGGGATGGTGGGGACACAATCTGGATTCATGGGGTTGAAGTAGATTGGGAAGATGTTTTCAACGATTGCGAAGTTCCTAAAGAATATAGGGAAGAAGTAGCTTCTCGTATTCAATGCCCCTTCTGTGGTTCTTCACTTGACATATTTTGCACAATCGGAGTAAAGTCCAAATGGGAGAGAAACTTTGAAATGCAATCTGACCAATGGCAAGAGAAAAACAAATCTCGATTTGATGATTTTTATGCCTTTTTACAAAAATTTCCCTATTTGGGGTGCTCTCATGAACTGGGCAAGACAATCATTAACTCCATAAATAATTTTCCAAAGAGCAAAATATTAGATGAAAAATGGTATCGTTCTCGAAAGGTAAATTCCAGTGTAATATTCAGTCCATCTGATATGATGCCTCCCGATCCAGATAAGGTAGAAATTCCAGAGGGTAGGTTTAACCATTTTGGTCAGCCGGTTTTCTACTTGTCCCGGTCAAAAGAATGCGCGGCGACAGAAGCGTTGGACTCTGACGAGGGAATGGTGTGGACTCAGGAATTCAGAATAAAAGGAATAAAGGATATTCTCGATTTAGCTCCTGATGGAACCTGGCCAGAAGTACCTGACGGATTTGATGAAATTGCTTTTGGTTTGGTCCATTGCGACACCATAAATAAAACACCACTCTCCAGCGGATGGAAACCAGAATACTTTATTCCAAGGTTTATTGCAGATGTCGCTAAGATGATGGGATATGACGGAATAAAATTTAAAAGCTCCAAGACCTATCACGAAAATCTTGTCCTTTTCAAATGGGATATTAACAATATTGAGGCAGTGGGAACGCCAGTTGTCTATCAGCATCGGAAGACTTTATTGAACAGCCTGTAAGATAAAATACCATTCTTTTTCACCATTTTTAAAAGCCAGCTAATTTATACACTCGCCGCTATTCTTTCGATTGTTTTTTCGCTCGCGGGTGCCGGGTTGAATTTTATCAGTTTCAACGACTGAATTGGCTCCCTGTGATAGTATTTCCTCAGCATATTAGTCTTCCAGTTCGCCACATCCATCACGACCTGTTCCGGAGTACCGTTATTAATTAATGCAGACGCACTGCAATGGCGCGTGTCATGAAACCGGAAGTTATCCAGCTTAGCTAACCTTAAGCAACGCCGCCATGCTCTGTGAAAGTCCCCAAGACCCGTTAGAATCGTAGTCCCAGGAGTCGTGTTTTCATCTTTCCGATAAAAAAGGTAGTCGGTTTCATTGGGTAGGTTTCTGAAGTAGTCTATCATGTCTGGTGGAATCGGTTTCCAGCAGCCCTTGTCATTCTTGGAGTTCTCAGCCTTAACCCGGATAGCGTTGTGAATGAGGTCGAGGTCTTCCTTCCGCATCTTGACGAGCTCTGACCTGCGGCATGGCACCTGAAGGGCAAACCTTACTATGGCTGACAGATGAGGTGCTTCTTTGTCAATGACGTTCAGGAGGTTTTGTTTATCCAGTTCACTCAGAATGACATCCCTGGGTAACTCCTTAAGGCGTGGAAACCTGATTTTTGTAATCGGGTTGGTTTCAATTAATCCAAGAGCTATACCGGTATTGTACACGGCTCTGACAATTTCAATCACCCTATTGATCGTCGCATTCGATCGCATTTTATGGGTTCGCTGTGATTTAGTCCCCCTGAGATTATGTAGGTAGTTTTCGAATCTATCCGGAAAGAACCGGATGTCGATCTCCCCCAGCTCATCGGCCACATGTCTTATCTTTGCCAGATATGTAGGTGAACACTGATCGTGTTTATCCAAGTGAATTTTCAGGAGGTCTCCAAATTTCTGAATGGTCGTCGGAAGAAAGGGAGATGGGTCACTTTTTCCTTCCCGGAGTTCCTTTTTAAGCAAGGCGTGGAGATCCCTGGCCTGTTCCTTTGTTCCCTTGAAGGTAGTTTGCCTCTGTCTGATTTTCCTATTTACACGAATCCGGGCAGTAACCCTCCAGCGGTCAGCACCAACGGGCCTAACTCCAGCTTCACTCTTTCTGATACCCATAATATTTCCTTACTAAAAATTCACTTTCAAAAAAAATCTTTGAAATACTTTTTGTCAAGTATTTATTCCTTTTCTGACAGTAACCTCCCTGTCAGTAACCGCTTCTCTATTTCCGGCCAGTAATACCTAACCAACCTACCCATTTTGACGTACATCAACCTGCCGGAAAGGCTCCATTTCCGGATTGCCTTGAGGGAGACATTAAGCTTCCGGGCAAGCTGGGGGGCGGTCAGGAAATCTCCATCCACTACCTCGCTTGAGGTTGGAGCAGGTTTCGGTGACTCTACCACCCTATTTTCTGCAGAGATAGGCTCCTTACAGGCCGATGTCTCACCAACTTTGGCGGCTTCCTCTTTTGGGCTTTCGGGCTGACTTGCAGTACTTTTGGGGATAAGTGTTGATTCGCTTTCCATAAAAAACTCCTTTGTGATTTGTGAAGGCTCTCTTTATTATTTATAATTTGACAAGGGATGAGGATTCTTGAGGAGCCTACGGGATGGTCATAAAGGTTTTGATGTGTGTTTGAAAGGGGTGTTCCTGTTCCGTTCCATTTAAATTTATGGAACACGGAACGGTACTCACTTCAGGGAGCGTTTAGAGGACACTCCCTGTAAGTTTTATTGTACCTAAGGGTTGTTCCGGAACGTTCCGGAACGGTGTAATTGGTTTTTTACGTGATTGTGGAAATAGTTGGTTTTGGAGGTTGCTTGTTGCATTTTCCAGATGGATGGGTATAATCTTATTTCTGGAAACTTTTAAGTTTGGGGGTTACAATGGACAACGAAAAAGATAAACCTATTAAAGACTCGACCACTGATAAAGACGAGGGGGAATTTATTTCCCGCGTGAGAAACAAAAATCGATTTAATGATAATTGGCAATTTTATCGCGCTCTTACTGCTATTGCTTTGGGAATATTTCGGAAGGATTTGGACTGTTGTTGTAAAGGGCTTAAAGGAATGTTTTATTATTTTCGCAACGAACTTGAAGAAATTTCTACCAGACATGGATATGATATCACACGAGACGCTCCCACAGCCCTACAATCTTTTCTAAATTTGCAAGGGAAATTTCAGGAAAAAATCTTATGTATCTACCGAATAGATTCCAAAAAAAACAAAAATCAATACCCTGATGGTTTTCTTGGGTTCCCGGCTGAATGGAAATTCAAGGAAGACAATTTCAAGTATATCGCCGATCTGCTAAAGGACAAGCACAGTCCATATCAACTAAAAGTATTAAAAAGAGACGGAATTCTCAAAATTGCACACCACAAACGTCTCATTGGAGAGGCATTTCTTCGAGCTTTTCCAAAAATTCGAGAAATTAGTCTTGACGTTCCGGAAATTGTTGCATCCAGTGGTATTTCCCCAATTGATGAAATATTTTCGGGAATGATTAAGAAGAACACTTGGTTTAATCTGGAAGTTCTTTGCAGGAAATGGAACATGGAAAATAATTCAAGAGATGGTGAGCCAAGAATCAGAGAGTGGGATGAAGTGGCTCTTGTCGAGTGTATTCCCAGGGCCATTGGCGAGCAAGTTCAGCATCAAAAATTTAAAACTCACGATGATACCTATCTTCGATTTCATCTTAAAAATTCAGGAAAAACTATTGATGTCACCTATAGGGACCTCCCGCAATGTTCTAATCCCAAAAAAACTATACCAACAACAAGATGGTACAAGGTGTTGGCTGCATTTTGTGGTAAGGAATTAAACACAGGACAGAGGTCTGATGTTAATGAGGCATTTACCAGAAAATTTGGTATAGATTCAGCAATTATTGATAGAAAAGGAAAATTGATTTTTCGTGTTGATTCATCTAAAATAAATCAATCTTTTTGGGACTCTCCAAAAGGATATCGAAAGCACTCTCGTAATCTTTATTCTCATTGTGTCACTAAAATTAACTCTTCAAATAAGAAAGAAAGCGACAAGGATTTCATTAAACAGGAATTCGAGAACTATTCTAATTGGGAAAATGATGACAATCATACCCAAAAAAACATTAGTCAAAAATTCCACGAAGATTCCACGGAATAATTAGTCACCTCCATAAAACCCTTTAAAATGCCCCGAAAAGGGCATTTTTTGTTTCTAATACATCCTTTTATTCCACACACCCCCTACCTCCTCATTGGTTGTATGCGCAATTCCGCACATACTAACAGATTTGCAGGAGGTTTTATGAAGCAAAAGTTTCAGGATTGCGTTGACTGGGGTCTTTTCTGGTCTCAGCAACTCAATGGATGTCGGCTTGTCAAAAGCCGTGATACTTTTCGGGCAGATTCACCCTTTACAGGGCGTCACAAGAGCAAACCCTTTGTAGCGCAGGGTCCTGTGTGGTACGACCATTCTATTCTGGATGGGAGCGAGCGAGGTGGAAGTGCCATCAGTTTTCTCATGAAATTACATTGCCTCACCTACCGGCAAGCGTTACGGCGTCTATTAGAATTTTCTCTTCCGGGGGGAACAAGCGTTTCCCTCCCATGGAAGAAAAATTCACCTTTAATGAACCAAGCAAACCCTACTTGGTTTATATACCGGGAAATTGTGGAAGGCGGGCTGTACAACCGCATAAGCCTGTCCCGTTTCAAGGCATTCAGGCAGACCCCGGATTACTATGGTGATCCAAGTGCTGTTGACTGTTTTTACTCCCACTATTTACACTCTACCGAGTTACTTGCCTACGTGACGAAGAGCGGTGGTAAGGTTGCCGGGTACACAGGCCCAGTTGATTTAAAGCATCCGACCATTGACATTGATTATAGTGAAAACCTGAACAAGGCCCAGGAAATAGCGTGCCGGGTTTACAACCAACTGATCGAATTTGGAATTCCCCGTTATCACATACATCCCTTTTTTAGCGGGAACAAGGGATTCCACATCATGTTCTACACACCGGAACTCAAGAAGCTGGGGCGTTACCAGAACACGCCCTGTCTGATCCGGAATTTTGTTAAAAAAATTACGGAGCCGGTAGTACCTGATTCGGACAATACCTACCTTGACAAACAGGGTCGGTCGCACAAGATTATTGACGATGCGATTTACTCCTGTACGAGTCTTGTTCGTTCCCCAAACAGCCGCCACGGGTCTTCGGGACTTTATAAAATCCCGCTCTCGGAACCCGAGCTTATGTCTCTTTCCATCGAGGCAATCAAGGATTTAGCTAGGACGCAAAGACCGATAGGTCTTCGCCTATCTCAGGAAAGGAGTGCCGCATGAGTACTCTCGAAAAAATCACAGATTCCGTGCTCGATCAACAGGCAGGAGCAGACAACCAACTATTGGTTGAACCATGGAATCCTACAGAATTGCGTGTCGATACCCTCTTGACCACCGAGCCCGATCCTGTCCAGTATCTAATTGACGGTGTTTTACCCAAAGGGATTGTGGGTGTGTTTGCAGGGGAGGGAGGAATCGCCAAATCGCTTGCAGCCCTTGACCTCAGTATCCGGCTGGCTTGCTTTAGTGTCATTGGCCCAACCAATTGGCTCGGAACTCTTCCCATAATGCAATGCCGGAAAGTTCTCTATTGTAATCTCGAAGACGATATGCCCGACCTGCATCGCCGGTTACTCTCATTAATCAGGCGCAGTATTACAGGTAATGACGCGCCTGATGTGGCGAAGCAGAGGATATTGACCGCGATCACCGAAGGGTTGTTTGTGCTGCCACGTGAGAGGGCGCTGACCGGTTCAAATGAAACTTTTATCAATGGTGACGGCAATGGAACCGTCCTTTTTCAGCGCTTACAGGCAACATGTGACCTGATTAGGCCCGAGCTCATTGTCATGGACACCCGCACAAAGGCGAGTAAAGCGGATGAAAACGACAATGCTATTGGCGGTGCGGAGATGGAAACATGGTCGAAATTGCGCGACCAGACAGGTGCAAGTATTCTTATAATCTCCCACACCAACAAACTCTCCCGGATGACCTCTGGGGACTTTGGAAGCTCGATGGTACGCGGGGCATCGTCGTATACCGACAATGCCCGCTGGGTCATGACCTTTAAAGGTAAAGGGCTTGATTGCAATGGAAATCGCGTTATTGAGGTTGGCAATCCCAAGAACAACCGGTGTAAGTGTTTTGAGCCCTTCTCCGTATCACTACAATATCCCCGATTCGTTCAAATTGACGAAAAGGATATAATTGGCAATGGGCCAATGGAGGCCGTGCTCCGCTATGTAAAGGAGAACCCCGGTTGCAAACAGCGTGATGCAATTGAGGCCTTGGGAGGAACGGTGCCGAAAAATGCCGTGAATAAATCTTTCCAGATTGCTGTCCGGGACAAAACCATTGTACATGAAAAACGCGAAGGGGGTGATAAAGGTTACTATATTGCCTGAATTTGAAACCCAGAACCACCATCGGAGCGTGCCCTCGGCGCTCCTGGCTGGTTCAGATTACTCTATATTTTGTAAAAATGTTATAAGCAAAATATCACAACCAAAAGAAAGGGTGGATTTTATATGGATATCCAAAACAATTCAACCGTTAATGCTAAAGTAATTGTCGATGATAGGGAAAATCCTACTATTGAAAGGAAGCCTTACATAGACGAAGTATGTGATAAAACAACCGCATATATTATAAATCATCCTGGTTGTACCCAGAAAGAGGCTATCAAGTTCTTAAAAATTACAGAAGTTTGGGTTAAAAGGGCTTTTCAGAAAATGTTGCAGAGAAATATAATTTATAGGGGTAAACTTTCAGGATCGGGGCCATTAGGATATTTTATGACCGATCATACCTCTTATTGCCCTTGTGATACCGGCGATTGTATAAAGTGGTAGGTAAATATATATGTCGAGTAAAAGTCATAAAGTCGGTGGTATTTTCTGCAAAAGGAAAGGTATCAAGAAGACACTCAAAAACAGGGGGCGGTATTTAGATAGGGTTCTGTTCCTGGCTCAAGCCGAAACACTTTAGAATGGTAAATGACACAGCAAGCCACTGGGGGTACTATTTATGTACCCCCTTTTTTTGTTCCGTGTTCCGTTCCGTATAAATCTGTGGAACACGGAATGGGTTTCCTTAGGAGGTTGAGGTATTTCGGGATATTGGGTAGGACAACCTTTACTGGCGGGCAAATTTTCAATCGAGCCTAACTACCGTTTGTTATAATTTTAATTAGGTCTGTTCGAGCCTTCAAAAATATTTCTTCACTGCCCGGCAAATTGCTATCCTGATATATTCTCCATATATATATGCGTTTTCCAAAGAATATATCCCCCCCCTCGATTCAAATCATTGTCACCCCTCAAGGCTCCTTCTTACCCTACAAGCCTCTTGATTTCTCCGTTTCATACACTCCAAAAAAACATTTCACTAGACACCGATGATATATAAAATACTAGTGTTAAAATGTCATTTCTTCCTACCCCCGCTATATTATTTCCGGCCGCTATCATTTACCCCTATTAACTTGATTGATCTGTAAAATTCATGTCCTACCTTCAAGCACAATACAAAACATCCCCTAGGTAATTTGGGTAACTGGCATGTGAAATATCCACTGTTGGCCGTAGCAATTTCTGACGATAATACCACCCTTCCGGAAAGATCGGAAATGCCAAGCTTTATCCTGTCGCCTCTGTAAATTTCCGGAATACTACAACGGATTACAGAACCGGCGATTTCCAGGCAGGGAACCGATTGTTTTCGGGATAGGTAGGATTGTGTACCTTCAGGAAGGTCGAGCGTACCCGTCAGGATAACTTTTCCTTTGCCGCGTGAAAAAGAAATACTATCTCCAATAGAAATTGTTGGAGAGGAAAATGCGATGGACAGTGTAATCAGAAGTTTCGTGCCTTGTGGATTCCAGATGGCGCTATCGATCGTACCGAACCCCGAAAGCCACGTATGACCCCCTGAGATCGGGAAAATACTGTCGATATTTGAGAATGTAATTGCCGGGGTATCTGTAAACTGATCAAACGAGAGTAATATTTGTCTTCCATTCGCCGCTGCGGAAATAAGGGTCGGCGGCGGCGTGACAAAAGCATTTTTGATTTCTGCTGGCGTCCTCACACAGCTGGAAATCCGGGCTTCATCAATTATACCTTTATAGAAATTTGTCATTGACATCCCAAAGGGGACTGCTCCAAAATAGAATGAAGACCAAGTGCGATTCACGGCCCAATCGAATTGCTTATCAACCAGGTTTCCATTTACGTAAAGACGGATGGTGTCTGAATTATCTATGGTAGCGGCAAGATAAATCCAGCTTTGTTTGTCCGGGAAAGTGCCGTGGGGATCTGTGCCTGTCGGGGAAGATGTAAAAAAATTGACCGAGTCTTTTGAAAAGAAAATTTCAAATCCTTGGTCATAACCACCGTAAGTGTTTAAAGGAAAACCGCCGGACATAGTATCCGTCGAATGAATCCATAATTCAAAGGAAATGTTTCTGATTGGGAGAGTGTGATTTATTGACACAAAATCGGATACGCCATTAAAACTTAGCGCCTTTCCAAATCTCCCGTTTACCCACGTGCACCCCGTTAGTGCTCCGTCCCAGTGATTTGACGATGCGTCCGTTGCCACAGTCCCCTGCCCCTCATCAAAATGGTAAAGCGCAAGAGTGTTGGCATCGGCATTAAATTGCGACCAGGCCGAAAATACCGTAGATAGGACCGTAATCAAAACTGAGCGTAACAGCATATTCACCTCCTATGATAAAACTAAAGGGGATTTTTTAGTGACTTTGCCGGTATTTTCTATCCATGCCTTTACAAAGGATAATGTTTCAATAGATGGAAGAGCGTTCTTTTTTAACTTTAACTGTCCAAGGATGGGATTAAATGCTGATTTTTCAGAATCCTTGTCCAGCCATATTTCCAGAGTGGCCCGTTCAGGTTTTTTCACGGCATACGTATAACACTTGTTTTGCATTATCGAATCCACATAGGATGAAACGCAGTGTTCCATTTCCATACTTTCTCTGTAGAGTTCATCCGCGTCCCTGATGGAAACTATAGATTCATTGCCCTTTATCGGCGGGGTAGGAAACATAATACTGCCGTATTTTTCAAGAACTCCGTTCAGATAATTTCCCCGGTTATTTTTCCTTACCTTAGTAATCAATTTGCCAGAAATCTTTCCTATTGCTCGAGTGCTCATTTTGTCCAGTGCGCCCGCTTCTGCGACTTTTACGTTCAGTTCTTCCGACATCCTTAGAATGTTCTTAATTTCTTGCCATCTCCAATGTAGCCTTTTAAGCTGGGCCATAGTCCCGCATTTCAAAACCCTCTCCTCGACTTCCTTCAAATCAAGTTGCTTACCAACGGTTCCGGCTTCCCGAATCAGGCGGTCGCCTTCAGATAGTATTCTGCGGAGGCTCCGAGGGGACTCCGACTCATCTGTGGAACTAAGCAAATGAAGGAATGCCGGAGAATTTTTAATCCTGGGTTTGTGGATTGCCTGTTCCAGAACAGCGCCGGGGATTTTATGCAACGGACTTAACCTCCTGATAAAATCGGGTTTTTTGAGATATGCCCGAATGGTCTTCATGGCATTTTCAGAGTATCTCGAAAATGAAATCCTGGAAATAAACGACAAGGATGTCTCGTCCCAGTCACTATTGATGGTATGTAGGATTTTCATTGGATCGGTAAGCACGGCCTTACGAAAATCCACCGGGTAAATTTCTTCTTGGGCGATTTTGTCAACAAGTAGCCATAAGAGAACGGGGTTGCTCCGGGCAAGCTCAACAGCCTCAGGGACGACGCAGAAAAACTGGAGCAGTGGAATCTGTCGGTAAATGAATGGAGCAGCAAGTTCCCTCACGATCTGTGGTATCAGGTTGACAAACATTTCTATTGGGTGTTGCCCTAAGGGGTAATCAATGGATGTGCCGGAACCGGATTTAAGGTGAATATCCGATATTTTTTTGAGTATGTGGTCATTACAAAGGGTAATAAGGGGTATGCCAGGATCGGCTTTCTCCCGAACCCATCCGTTTTTATTACTGAATCGTTCATAGATCAAACCCTTTTTCCAGGGTAAAAATCGGAGAGATGTGTTGAAGTTTTCCTGGGCGTCTACGTACAAACAGGACTCATCTCCAACAAAACGGAATCGGATTCTGTCTTCATTTTCTTTGGTATTTGTCATAATATTTTTATCCCGCAGTAAAGGTGCTGGGGACGTTCAGATTAAATCATTTTCTTGAGAATGGTTACGTTTGTCAAATAATTTTCCAGCACGAGACCGTCGCTCAGGTCTTGTTGGCTGGGCGCCAAATAATACCCCCTGGGCTTAATCGGTATTTTTATTTTATTCTCCCAAAGCTGACGGAAGTCTACCGGAAATATCCGTTTTTCTTTTCCGGATTTATCATTGGGAGTGTATTTGGATTCCCGCCGTATTTCGACAGGGGGCGTGCTGACCTTAAGAATAATGTTTGCGGTATGAACTTCAGTGTCGTTGATATCGTTCCTGGAAACGCCGAGTTTAGTAAGGTATTTGATAAATTTGTCCTGATTTGTAACATCCGGATTCAGGACGATGGAGAATGAAGACCAAACAATTTTACCACCCGCCTTCATGGCTGAAGCGCCGATGCAGACATATTTGATGCCATCTTTATGGAGACGGTCGAACAGGGCAAATGAGGATGGATGGTAATTCATGATTTTTACTCCTTCGAAACAGGTTTATATTTCCGCTTGCTGCTGACCTGCCTTCCCAAGAAACACTTCCAACTTCTCCGGTGTCATAAGTACCGCACGAGCCTTATTCTCAACCTGGGATGCAACGATACCTTCCTTTTCGAGCTGGCTGATGAGTCTTTTGGCATGGGTATGACCGATTTTCATTTTAGTCTGCAAAAGATGCGTTGACGCGTATCCAAGGCCCACGGCTAAGCGTGCGGCCTCGTTGAACATTTTGTCCCGGACGATTTTGCCTGTTTCAGGGCTCTCCGGGGGTATAACCGGGCTTGATGCCGGTGCGGGTTCCTGAATGGTGTTTGTTTCTTTGGCGGGTTTCTTGGTCGGCTCTTGGTCTACGGATTTTGGTTTTAAAAGTTTTCCAAACATGAGGCCTCCTGTTGCCACTAAGGGCTTTGAGTTGATACGGAAAGACCGGATATTTGAAAAAACAATTTCTGCATTACGTTTTGTCAAGTATTGGGGCTGGTGAAACCGGACGAACCTATGTCTGATCTGGGGATTTTCCATGGTTCTTATCTCAAGTTATAAAGGTACAGCAATGCCGCCCACCCGCTGGGCATGAAAGCTTCCGGTTTCTTCAAAATCTGTCCATATTTAATCGCCATTTCCAGGAAAAACTTAGCATGCAGGAAGGCCTCAACCATGGGCCGGGTATGCTTTGTCCAATCTTGGTTGTATTCTGTCTTGAATTCTTTCCCGGAAGCACCCTCGTTGATGATTTCCAGGAACAAGCTGTTCAACTCCACACCTTCAGGGGCTAGGTTCCTTAGCGCGTCCACGATTTCCCGTGTCTGTACGTAGCGTTCGAAAATTTTGAGGGAACCATGATAGAACCGGTAGATGAAGTCCTCATACCACCACATATCACAAACCTGTTTATGGAGCTTCCTGAGTGCCGGTAGGTTCTTCTTGATGTTCTTGAGAAGAATAACCTCATTTTGAGCCCGTTTCATTTGCTCACGGTCGAATTTGTTCATGGACTTGACTGGTTCGTTGGTCAAAATTGCACCTCCGGAAAGAAAACAATTTTTGCACTACGTTCTGTCAAGTATGGTCGCTTATTTTGTATAAGGTTTGTCGGCAAAGCAATCCATTTTTAGCTTATCTGATTGGCTTTTCACCCACATCCCTCATGGGTCTGATAAAGTAATCATTTTTTAAGGGTTTGACAAGTATCCCCCCTTCCGGCAAATTTGCCGATTTTTACGTAACTCATTATTTAATAGGCAATTAAGGTGATTTTCCGACAAGTCACTGGTTGGGCGGGTGTCGAGGGGTTCTGGCTACCTTCGACCAGACAATTTTAGGGTTATTTTTGCCACTTTTTATACTCTCTCAAGTAAAGAGATTCCTGAAAGATTCAACGGTGTTTTATGGGGCTACGGAACATTATATATTACAGGATAGGAGAAATTCTTTTCAAAGGACATTACCTAATGACATAATTTGCAATTTGACATAGTAGAATAAATTGCATCTTTTTACTTTGTTCTGTTCTTAAAACTGGCGGTTTTTTAGACACGCAGAACGAGTAGGAGGCTGCGTCCCTTGTGGGACGCGCTTTCTTTCGTCTTGCGTGTCGGGTACGCCAGTACCCTAGAACAGGGCGGAATGATTGTCGCGTCCCTTTTAATTTTCCAAGGGGGTATGGTATGGCGGCCATTTTTATTGCAGGAAAGGAAATTCCTCGTCCAGGGGAATGTATCGTTGCCGTGGATATGGGCTATTCGAGGAGGAAAAAAAGTTGTGGATTTTGCGTGACGGGAGGTGAAGGACAAAACTTAACGTTTGGTGACATGGTAAGGGAGGTTAAGAATATCCTCGAAGACGGAAAGAATCCATTGTTGGTAATTGAAGCTCCACTTAGCACCTACCACCTTCAGAAGGGGGATAGCGAAAAGGGAAATCCTGAAAGAAGATTTAAAGATGAAAAGGGGAACCATGAATGGTATTGCCATGCCGGTGCTGGAGTCTTGTTGGGTGCGCTTAGATTACTTGAGCAATTATCACTTAGTCTTGACGGGAAGGAGATTAGGATAGCAGAAGCATTTCTGACACAAAAACATCCGGTAAAGAAACACGAGGATGTAGCGAAGCTAATCGCAACAAGGTTTTATGACGCCAAGTCGGTTGATCCTTGCAAGGAGGGTGTTCAGGCAATTTGCAATCTGATTAAGGGCGTTCCGAAAATAGGTGTGTTTGATAACAGGATAACTTTACGTGAATAGTCCTGAACTTCCAGATCAGGTGGAGGCAATGAATGGCACAATGATACTAATAAGGGACTGTTATACCACGGTGGGATATCCCCTGTATTCTATAACACGTTCAACATCAATTTCCCATGTTTCTGTGCTACAACCTTCGGCAAGATCATAACCTTCCCCTGGTTCTTGCGACGCGCTGTTGACGGCCAGGGCATTAAGTGGTGGGTAACCATTTTCGAAGCACCAGGTGGCTATATCGTCAAGGTATGGGCCAATACTATAGAGGTTAATTGCAATTCCGGTTTTCTTTTGAAGTTTACCATAGGTAATTAGGAAAGTGGTAATAGGAACTTCAGAGAATTTATTACTTATACAAGTTAACTTATGGTGTTCCAAGAGGACGTTTAGAATTTTCTTTGTCTTACTAAACATTATAAATACCTCCTAATTTGTCTTTATTCCTATTTAGTAGAGGCTGCTAACAAAATTGTATCTTTTATTAATGAAAGTGCTAACGCCTTCCCGGCGTCTGTAAAAGGTGTTAAAAATCCTAAGTTTGATACATCCTCATGAAAATATAGAGCAATACTATGTATGATCCTTGATGAAATGCCCATCCGTCGGTATGGCTCATAAATCCAGATTTTATCAGCACACCAACGAGGTGTTGAATCTTTATCTCCGGAAATAAATTCCTTGCGGGAGAGTGAATAACAAAAGGTTTTCCGTTTATGAACAATCGCTATACCTGCGACATTTTCTTTGAACACTGGAATAAAGGCATACCCCAGATCATCATTCAGTTTCTTCTTTGCATACCACCCGATTTTGTCACCAGGAACTTCTTCGGAAGACCACATGGTTTTGGCAATGTGCCCACATTGATCCCGTTCTTTCTGGGGTGTGTCTGGTCCCACACAATAAATTTTTAAGTTTGATGAATCAAAAACGAGATTTTTGAAATGCAATCTACAATATTTTTGGTGGTGACGTAGATTGGGGGTCGATAATTTAATGTTTATGCTTTTTTCCAGATGTTCCCAGTGTGAAAAATATCGAAGGCACCTAATGCAGAGAAGTTCTGGAACAAGCTTGAAGGCCATCAACGTTCCCAGGAATTTCAAGGTTAATCATCGAAGGTATTTCGATGAGTTCAGGGCTTCTTTCAGCCTTTGAATGTAAAGCCCATATCTGTCATCTTCTCGGCTATCATTTTGCATTTCAGTTATTAACTGTGGAAGAAAATCACCACGATCTTTCACGAGACCGGCATCTACCTCGTCCATATACGGGATTATTTCATTGCAAAGACTTTTGACTACCTCGTTTAATATTTTATAGTTCTCTATTGAGAGAGCCCTCATTCCGGCCAAAACCATATTTTCGTATGCTCCAGAACGGTTCTTCAAATCACGGAGCGTGTATGCCGTGTTTCTAAGTATCTTACATTCCATCTCTAAAATATTCAGGTTATGTTTGGACAATTGGGAATCTACTTCAGCTAGCTTCTTTGTAACCGACTCTTGAATTACTTGCATATCCCTCTCGGTTTTTTCTCGCAAAGACCTTTCTAATTGCTTGTTGGTTTGCCTCTGAATTAAGGCAAATAATATAGGAATGCAGATAGCAATTGCGGCGCCAAAAATGCCAATAAACCAAAGTAGATTAGACCAGGCAACCTGATAAAAGTTCGAAACGCCATTTACTAATTGTATAGCGTCGAGAACCTTTAATATAGTATCATGTACCACAAGAGTATCCATCATGGCTTATGCCTCCCCCAGTTCTTTTCCTGTAAATGCGCTTTTCTCCTAATTTGCTTCTAGGCAACGGAATACAGTTCCGTTTCATTGACTAACTGTTGACGATTGGGAGGCCGCTCCAAGTAACACCAGATGTCTCTGCCACAATTACAGCATATCTTTTTCTTGTCATTACCGCAGCGCGTTGTGCACTTTCGAGCACTTGGTTTTTGGTTAATTGCGCAGTTCGGTAATACTCGGCGGTAGGCAGGATATAGGTATTTCCATCAGCTGCCAAGATGGTCCGTGTAAAGCCCTCCCTTTGCATTGCGGAGTGGAGGGACTCGTAATCCATATATGTTGCGTCATGAAGTTCAACTCGCGTCATGAATGTAGCCATTATTACTTCCCCTTTCCTGGGTGTAGAACATTTTTACCCTGAAGAACTGTATGATTTTCTTCCCACAATGATTTAAGGAAGTGTATCCCTCGCCTGCCGTAGGTATTGCAAATCGCATCGGCACCTTCACGATTGCCGTTCTTATACATTCTACCGACAATCTCTTTAATATGCTTTTCATCGTAAATTGGCGTCGTGTTTTCCAGAATCTTTAGAAGGATTTTACCGATCCTCGTAATGCTTTCCGCGTCGTCAAACTTTGTGAACCTTTCCAGCACGAATGAAGAATTATGCTCAATGTGCTCAATGTCAATGAATGGAGCACTTAGCAGCAGCCATTTTTCATTTTCGCTATCTATCTTGCTCAACACTGACGTCAGTGTTGACATTTTGCTCAGAAATGAGCTGTAGCAATCGCCGAGAGTTTCCTTCACACACTCTCTTTCATCGTATGTCCACCTCCAGAAGCTAATGATTCTATCGTTAAATTTTTCTTTGCCATTTTCCGGAAACGCGGTAATGGACCAGAAGAAACTTGGAACCTTTAACCACCGTTCTTTTTTATTGGGTGCAGCCTTATCGAGAAGCAGCTTCCAGAAAAGGCTGCCCGTATTATCAGCATTTTTCTCTTGAAGCAGCTCGCCAAAATGCAAGTATCCCAACGCTATGTGCTCAACAAGCCTCTGATCTGTCTGTTGCCCGAACAGGTTATTCTGAATCGCTTTCGCGTAATGAGGCCGCATCAAGCAATACAAATCCCCATAAACCTGCACGCCATATAAATACCCTTCCATGAACATTTGCCAATCGCGGTCACCGGCGTCCTTGCCGGCAATTTCAGCTACTTTATTCTTTGTATAATCCGGGTCGAGGTAGTTTATTTGCGGCAAGTAATCGCCGAAGCAAATATACGCATCGATCCCACTCTTAAAAAATCGCTCATATCTCCGTATGCCCCAATTTTCCTCCATTCTTTTCTTTTTCTCCCGCGATATTCTTAAGCTAAGCGAGATATAGGAAGAAATGGTCTTGCCCAAAGTGCAATTTAAAGCATGGAACAAGGCATCACCAAGCTTGACCTCTTCGGGCTTTTCATTAATGATGGGCAGTATCTTTTGGTAAAGCTGTTCGATGAGCTCAAAAAGGTTAATATCAAATGGACGCGAATCGCTTTTGCAACCGTCCTTAATTAAGTCAGCAATTTCGGTTATGAGCCAAATATTGCTAGTTTGCCCCCAGCCTTCTTTCATCTGTTCTTCACGAACTTGTTTGCGAAAAGTGTCTGGGTCAACGGAGAAATATGAGATCGCGAAATTGAGTGCTTTTTCCCATTCAATCTCTTGGTTATCGTTCCACGCGTCCTTTAGCCCATGGTAAAAACGGGTTACGAAAAGGTATTCCGAATCCTTCAGAGCGTCAATTTCAGCGGTGAATTTTTTAGGATCAGTTTTGACCGCCATTTGAAACTCATCGGCAAGGCCAACCTTATCCGGTTCATCATCGGGATTGAAATGATATGAAAACTGGCCCTTGAATTCCTTGGCGAATTTAACAAATTCGGCTACCGGCATGGAAAGAATTTCTTTGGCGTTCAGAGGCGACTTGTGGCCGAGTATTGTCCAACTGGTCACCGAACGTTCAGGCTCGTAGGGCTTGCCATTCCTCGGATTGACCTTCTGTTTTGCATCCTCGTACATCGTCTTGAATTCTGAACGCTCTCGCAAAGGAGAAAGCCATTTGAATTGCTCGTATGCGACAACTTGTTCTTCCTCCGGATATCGAGAATGAACAGCTCCTATTTGCTTCCTGATCTCAAAAATGACGTCCTCATCGAAATCTTGACAGTGGTTTGTGAACATGTCGTACAGTTCCACTTCATAATGGGGTTCTTTAAGTGCATGGGAAACAAGCTTCAGAAACCTGTCAAGATAACCTGAATAATCATTCCAGAATCTATCAACACAAAGAAGGGCAAGTCTCCGAAAGACCGGAAAGGGATATTCCTTCCCCAAGAAGTCCTCCAATATGCTCTTGCCGTCATCGCGATTGATTTCACACCGTTTTAGCACAAGATCTCTCAAAACAATTATCAGCGTTTCTTCAGCTCGATTGGAATAATTGCGCTTAATATTCGTCAAGGATTTGAAATGGATGTAAGAATAATCAGAAAAAAGGCTCGCGAACAACGAATCGACATTCTTATCGAAATTTTTGTCAGAATTCCAGTTTATGTCCGAGGGTAGGTTCGCTTTCAGATTGTTAATGAAGGATTCTTTATTCGTTGTGGCGACAAAGAACGGATTGACGACAAGTGTTTCCGGCTCAACCTCATGGAGAGTCCAAAGGCTATCTTGGTTAACGTTGGCAGTTTGATCCTTTGTGTATTTCTTAAGGCAACATCCAACCGAACCCTCCTGAAAACCAATTTCCTCCGGCGCCAATCCCACCTTCGGGATTCTCCATACTTCGATTCTGAAGACATCTTCACCCAAAGGTACAAGAAGACCATCCTTCTGTTGGGCAAACTCCAAAGCGGTTTTCAGTTTGTTAGCGACCAACATGATCGTGTTCAGGGGGAGCTTCTGACAGAGAAGTTCGTTGTTCTTTTGAAAAGCTTCGAGAATCCAGTAGGAGTCCCTGAATAGGAGGACATCTCTCTTGCTGATTGGCCTTTTAGAAGATTCGATCTTGAGAATTCGGTCAATGATTACCTCAAGGTATTCACAAGCATCTTCCTCATTCAACAATTTTGGCAGGAGGCCATTACAAATGTCTGACAAAACAATGTGCGAATGCTCCAGCCAGACGGTAAGCCAGGAATGAAGTCTGTGCGGAGGTAAATACCTTTTGGTAAGTGTGAAGGGAATATTTTGAAGAATCTTTGCGCAATACCACCAGATGTGGGCGTTATCGATTAATCTCTTTTCCCGAGAAAACTTATAAAGGTCCTCAAGAACACCAATTACTCCTTCACCATACTCAGGATTCCTGTGTAGCTGTTCAGAGACTCGTTCCAAATATTGCAAAATATCCCAAAATTGGGTCTTCCCCTCTGGGTCATAGGGAACTTTATCTGGGGAAAAATATCCGATTTCCTTTAGCACAGGAAACCACTTTAATGACCTGGCACGAGAAAAAAAATACCTCGCCTGATCCGCATCGGATTGTATCAGTGAAAGGACTTGCTGTTCTTCCGAATTCAACGTACTCACAAGTTTCTTTCGATAAGTTGATTGTACTGGTAGAAACCTTTTCCCAAGGCGAAATCAGAGAATCCCTTTTGCCATGTTTCAATAACTTCATTCAGCTGATCGTATCCACTAGCATTGATGTTGTAAGGTATCACTTCTAAATTAACTTGAGAGAAGTACATCTTTTCATAGCGCAACAGCTGTTCTTCATTTTGGAAGAATGGCAGCAAAATATATAAGCGATTGATGAAGCGTTGCAATTTGCTACCATACTTCTCGATCATGTAGTCAATTATTTCCATCTCGTCAGCCCCATATCCAACAAACAAGACGCAATATTGATCGTCGCCCAAGAATATACGCTCCAAAAGCTGCTTGTGGCGATCGTTATCTCTGTACCTCCCAACGTACTCGTCAATGGTCAAGACTAAACTATCTTCATTGTCAATAACTCCATGAAGGTGGATTATGTTTTTTGGCTTCAGTATCGACGGCACATATTTGTTGGGGTCGAAATGGATGCACGCCTTTTCGAACAGGCCGGAAAAATGTTTGTCGATGTTTGTCGTGACGTAGATTGCATTTAGCTCGTATAGATTCTTGAAGAGATTTGGCAACTTGTCCTTCCGGTTAGGCTCGATTGTCTTTTGCAGTTCTTGTGTGTAATATCTGCCAAGTATACTTTTTGCGATTGTGATTAGTCTTCGTGGTGATGATGAATACTTATTTGCAAGCGTTTCGCGTTCCCAGTAATCTATAAAACCCAGATTATAGCAGGAATCTATTAAGGCCACACCCATATCCTTCCATCTCTTACATCCCCAAAGGGCTGACACTCCAGCACCCACAAAGACGATTAACTTCTCCTCCCTGCAGGCACCACAAAACTGTGGAAATTTGGTTAGATCAGGGACGAGTTCTATGGCCATTCCGTCTCCCTTGTTTCCGCCACAACCCTTATTTCTTCTTTCGTTAGCCCGTACAGCTCATATACTAGCTCATCTATTTTTTGATCTGCGGCATCCATCTGGCGTTGAAGAAGAGTCTTTTCATGGTCGGTCTTCACATGTGGAAACTTTTTATAAAAATCGAGCATGGAAGTGACAAGAGAGACTATTTTATTAAATAAATATTGGTCAGATGCTTTGGAAACATCAATTGGACGGATGGGAAGTCGCTCAACATAAATTACCTTTATTTCAGAAAATATTTTGTCTACCATTTGAGGATTTTGGATTTCAAAAATACGCTGTAACAATTTTGAATTTAAAATACCCAGTAAGAATTGATATGACTGAAGACTGGATTTATTATCTTTTAGTTTTATCACATGACAAGAATTAACACAGATTGAAGATGTATTGTCCGTAACAGAAAAAAGACGATAGTCCGTTCTACGCATTAATATTTTTGGAGCATTAAATAATTCCTCGGAACGTGGTGCTGCCAACCATTGGCCATAATTAACATATTCGCCTTCGTGTTGGAGCTCATATCTGCCGACATCCTCACCTCTATATAGCGCTCGCCAGCCTTTAGGACATTTATCTTTTCTAGAGAAAGGCCTATCAGTCATTGTCTTTTCTGTTTGCGGTGGTGTTCCTTTACCCTTTTCATACATTTTTACACCAGCACTTACAGTTGCTAATGTACCTAGTGGAATTGTATTCTTACTGACACGTAATAAAAAGTCTTTTTCAGTTTCCATATTTCTATAATCAATTTTTATCATATCATTTTTTAGGAAAGAATTAACTGTGCGCAAATAACTACTTTGACCTACGGTAATTTTAATCTTATTATTTGGTTTGGAAGGAGTTTTAACAAGAATGAATACCAAGGTATCAACTACTGCGGTTTTAAATGCCCAACCTGACTGAAAAAGGTCGACAAATGTTACATTAGAAAGCAGTGATTTTCTATATTCATCACAAGACTCAAGATCACAAAAAGTGTTTGGCACGATATATGACATTATACTATTTGTTTTTAATAAATTCAGGCCTTCAAGAATAAAAATACAGTAGCTATCTGGGAACTTATCTGCGATTGGAAATTTATTAATTAAATAGCTCAATTCATCATCTGAAAATGATGCACCATACGGTGGATTCCCTATTACCACATCAAATCCACCATTGCTCATTATTTCTTGAAACCCATGTTTTCCATCCCAATCAAACGCATTTATCTTTATCCGTTCCTCATCTTCAGTATCATCCAAGGCCATGGTTTCTTGTGCACCTTCGTAAAAATCTCTGCCAATCAGCGAATTTCCGCACTTGATATTGTTTTCCAGATCAGGCAATGCCCGTTCATGCCACATGGTCATTTGCTGAGCCAGGGATTGTTCGTTTTCACCTTCCAGTACCTTGAGGAGCAGCGACAACTTGGTGACTTCCACAGCCTGAGAATCAATATCGACACCATGAATATTGTTCAGTAAAATTTTCTTTCTTTCTGTCGTGCTTAGCCGCCATTCGCCGCTACGAATCTGCACCAGCTTGGGTTCTTTACCTTTTGAATTCTTTTCGATCCCGTCCTTGATGTACCAGTCACGATGATAATCCGCCAGAAACTGATATGCCTGAATGAGAAAAGAACCTGAACCACAAGCTGGATCGAGAATTTTTAGTTTTTCAATCTGTTTCGGTGTTTTTCCTTCAACTATCTTCCCAACTGTATTCTTAACGATGTAATCGACGATGTAGGTAGGTGTATAGAACACACCACCGGCCTTTTTCACTTCTGGCTTGTCCTCGACTTTTGCCTGATGTCCGGCAGTTAGCCGGATGACCTTTCCAAGGAACTGTTCATACACCTGCCCTAGAATATCGGCTGGGAGAACTGAAAACTCATACGGACTTTCGGGATAATACAGGTTTTCTATAATGTCTTTTAGCGGTTTATCATCGATGTGGAGGGAAAGCGTTAGCGTATCTGGAGGTTCAGCCCGGCCCTTTTCATCCTTGAAATGAAAAAGCCCTGAATTATAAATCTCGTCCGCTTTTTGGAAGTTCTGACGGATGCGCTTGTAAACATTTTCGCCATTTAATAGCTCCAAGAGTGTACCATAATGCTCGATACCCCGAGCTTCGCATATCCGCAAGAATACTATTCGGTCAATTGTCCTCTGTACGGCAAAATTTAGTTCTCGTTGGCTGAGTTTCGGATTGTTGATTGCAATATTCCGAGCCAGAAGTTCACGCCACCGCGAGATTTCTTCAAGAAATTCATCATCTACTTCAGAGGTACCTTTCTTGCCCCTAGCGGATTCTGCGTATTTGTCAAAAGAGCCTTTTTGTATTGCATCTTTCGAAAATATTGAAGCAATCTCATCCCAACGTTTTTCATATTCTTCAAATCGAATGTACAGTATACGTCCGACACTTGCCTTGTCATTTTTGTTCGGTTTTTCACGGCAATCGTAAACTGCGAATTCTTCAAAATCAGTAAGAATTGAAAGCGGTAGCTTAGCTGACCATGCATAGCGCCGAAGCTGAAAAGCAGGGTCAATATTGTCCTTGATGTTTACAGATGGTCTCTTGGCTTCGACAAAAAACTTTCGAGTACCACCGACACGGAAAGAATAATCTGGTGCTTTGGTTGCGGTGCCGACCTTCACAGCGTCTTCATGGATTACTTCTTTGTAGGCTTCGGCAAATCCTTGTTTATTGGGTACATCCCAACCCAATGCTTCGAAGAACGGGTTAAGGAATTCTTGGCGGAGTTGGGTTTCGTTGTAGGTGGAAGCGGAATAGGATTCTTGATTGGAGGTAAACCGAGATAATAAGGATTGAATTACTGGAGGACAACTCACAAGGCCCCCTTGTTTTACTCAGGGTCGTTAGCCACATCATAAAATAGCATCCAGCAAGTCCAATAACCAATCGGACGCGTTCATGACGCCTCCGGAGCGCTTTGGCATTCCAGATATTTTCACATATGTTTGCACATTTCCGTAGTTCTCAGTAGTCCGAAGGAGTACGGGCAGAATTTGCTTGAAGGTGTAAAATCTCTTCTTGACCCTATTTAACCATTTCAGGGAGTATTTTGGAGTATTCAGGAATGTTGGGGAGATATAATAAATTGGCTGGAGTGGAGGGATTCGAACCCCCGACCCGGTGGTTAACAGCCACCTGCTCTGCCGACTGAGCTACACTCCAGCAAGCATCAGATTTTAGGCCTGATAAAAATACATTGCCTTTGCGGTATTGTCAAAAGTATTCGCCCCATTGCAAATACCGGAAACATATTTTCAGACAATAATGTCTAACCATAAACCCTTTAAAACTAGCCAACTAAAAAAGGAGGCGCTTATGCGCATGATGACTATTGTTTCTGCTCTTGTCGTTGGAACATGGATGAGTCTGGCCGCGGCCCAGGCACCCGCTGCCGCTCCGGCCCCGATGCACGATTCAATCCAGAAAGCCGCACCCGGAATGTGTCCCCGCATGGCCGGGCATGAGTTTGGCATGCATCAGGGTGCATGCCCTGGCCACGGGAACTGCGCTGGAATGGGGCCTTGCGCAATGTTTCAGAACGGGCCCGCATGCGGGTTCCAGCCAATGTGTCCGATGCACCCGCGCTTCATGATGATGGGACGCAAGATATTCCGGGCCGGAATTTTGGCGCTGCTGATCGTCAACATCCTTATCACCATTCTCGTGGGACTCGACATGGCAAAACGATCCAGGTTCAACGGGCTGTGGATTCCGATTCTTCTGATTGCGGGCATCCCCGGGTCCATCATCTATTCGCTATTCAGGCTGGGCGACATTGTTGCGGAAACAAAAAAGGCCTGACAAACGATAGTCCACCATTGACAAAGGCAATACATTCAGGAACAGGGGCCCGGCTTGTAGAAAAACCGCGGCCCTTTTTCATTGTCAAGCCAACGGCAGCATTTCACGTATGCGCCAATATGAAAAATGCGACAATGGCGAGCGTCACGCCGATGTAAACGGCCGGAGAAAGCACCTCCTTGAGCAGCAGCAGGCCCAGCGCGTTTGACAGGATGATGGAAACCGCGCCGAGCAGGGCCATGGTTTTTCCGAGTGGGACGGCGGTAAACACATATAGCTGGCCGAACATGGCGATGGTCCTGATGATGAAATACACGGCAAACCACCACGATAAAAACGCGGCGGCGCAAAATCCGTAGCGTGCCATGTACACCCGGCCCATGAAATCACCGGCGGTATAGAGCAATTGACTTCCGACAAGGATGACAACCGGCGTATTCATATCCGCCGATTCCTTCCTGATTACGGTGAGTCGGGGCGCAAGACAATCTCTTCGGTGCATCAACCTAAGAAGAGTGCTTGATTCTCTCCTGCTGCTCCGAAATGATTTTCGCAAGCGCGCGCAGGGGAACGGGTTTTTCGAAAAAGGTGGCGTTGAGTTTCTGCAGCTTTTCTTCGGCAATTTCCGAAACATATCCGGAGATCATGATCTTTCTCACGGCAGAGGGGGTGGACTCCATAAGCTGGAGCCCGTCGTACCGGGGCATCTTGTAGTCGGTGATGAGCAGGTCAACCGGGTTTTTGGCGATATATGCCCGCGCGTCAACGGAGTCGTTGAAGGTATGAACCCGAATTTCCTGCGTGATGCATTGGATAAAGGTCTTCAGGAGCTCGGTGATTTGTTCCTCATCGTCAACAACGACGACTTCCAGCCTGCGGTTCATTCAATAAATCCTCTTTGTGAAGCATTCCCGGTGATTTTAAATTGTATCACTCGTGCCGAGGCAATGCAACAGTTTTTTCTCTTCACCCCTCCTTTATGCATACTACGGATTCATACGCATTTTATGGTGGGAGATCCATAAAATTATTACTACCGCAGGTCAACATAAGTGATTTTTATACGTGCGGTCGGACGCATCGCAGCCCGCCGCGCGTGTTTTTTTCCGCGACCTTTCCAGGCATGCCATGAATTTTTCTTTTGCAGCAACCCTGCCGATTTACGAGAAGAAGGACGAAATAATCCGCGCCTTGAGGTCATCACCGGTCGTTATTGTCGCCGGCGAAACCGGTTCCGGAAAAACCACGCAGCTCCCCTTTTTGTGCCTTGAAGCAGGATATGGACAAAAAGGAAAAATAGGCATAACCCAGCCGCGCAGGCTTGCGGCGACTTCGGTGGCCGCCTTTGCGGCCTCGCAGGCCTCTTGCGCGTTGGGAACTTTTGTGGGATACAAGGTGCGCTTCAACGATCGTGATTCGGCGGAAACGAAAATAAAATTCATGACCGACGGCATTCTCCTGCGCGAGCTTCAAACCGACAGGTTTCTCAACAGCTACGACGTCGTCGTCATCGACGAGGCGCACGAGCGCAGCCTCAACATCGATTTTCTTCTAGGTTATTTCAAGATGCTTTTGCCGCGGCGGCCCGGGCTCCGGCTGGTCATCTCATCGGCGACCATCAATACCGCCCTGTTTTCAAAGGCCTTTGACAATGCACCGGTCATTACGGTATCCGGAAGGCTTTTTCCCGTGGAAACAATTTACCTTCCGGACAAGACGGACGACGAAAGCGATGCCTCATTTATCAATGCTGCCGCTGATGCGGTTGACATGATTCTCCGGGAGCCTGATCAAGGCGACATCCTCGTCTTCATGCCCACCGAGCGTGACATTCTTGAAACCAAGGACCTTCTGCAGGGGCGGCTCGGCGGCGGCCTCGTGGTTCCGCTTTTCGGACGAATGCCGCTGGCCGACCAAACCTCGGTATTTAGAAAAATTGACAAACAAAAAATTGTGGTGGCCACGAACATCGCGGAAACGTCCATCACGGTACCCGGCATCCGGTACGTTGTTGACACGGGTCTCGCACGCGTCAAGCGATTTGACCCTTCCATGGGCATTACGCGCCTGCCGGTCGAGCCGGTGTCGCAGGCGAGCGCGGCCCAGCGCGCGGGCAGGTGCGGCCGTGTGCGGGACGGCGTGTGCGTGCGCCTGTATTCGGAGCAGGACCTGCTCTCGCGGCCCCAATTCACCATGCCCGAAATCCAGCGCGCCAACCTCGGGCAGGTCATTCTTTCCATGGCATCGTTGCGCCTCGGCAAAATTGAAGATTTTCCGTTTCTCGAACCGCCGGCGCGCCAGGCTGTCTCGCACGGGTATTCATCGCTTATAGAACTCGGCGCACTTGATGAAAAAAGAAATCTCACGGACGCCGGGCGGAGCATGGCCCGCTTTCCGCTCGATCCCGCGCTGTCGCGCATGATCATCGAGGCGCATCGCCGGCACTGCATCCCCGAAATAACCGTGATCGCTTCGGCGCTGTGCATCCAGGACATGCGCGTGCGGCCGTCGGACAAAAAAGACGCGGCCGACGCGGCGCACGCTCAATGCACCGATCCCATGTCTGATTTTCTTTTCTATCTCAAATTATGGAATACGTGCGGATTTGACCGGCGTGAAAAAAAATCTTTTGGGCAGCTGAAAAAATTCTGCAAGGAAAATTTTCTTTCATTTGTCCGCATGCGCGAATGGCAGGACATTCATAAGCAGCTCCTGGGCGTGGTGACAAAAAAAGAAGGTGTCCTTGAAAGATCTCCAGCAGTCACCTATGAGCAGATCCACTGCTGCATCACGGCGGGGTTTATTTCGCATATCGGCAATAAAAACGAGGACGGCAGTTATCATATCGCAAAAGCGCGAAAGGCGTTCGTCTTTCCCGGTTCAGCGCTGTTCAAGAAAAAACCGGATTGGATCGTCTCCGCGGAACTTGTCGAAACCTCGCGGCTGTACTCACGCACGTGCGCGTCCATTGATCCCTTGTGGCTCGAGGCGGTTGCACCGCATCTGTGCAACCGCAGGTACAGCGAGCCGTTTTTTGACGAGGAGACCGGCGGCGTCAAGGCAAAGGAAACGGTGAGCCTTTTCGGCCTTGTCATTGTTGCCGGAAGGACCGTTGGATACGGCAGGATTAATCCCAAGGAGGCGGCGGAAGTGTTCATTCGCGAAGGCCTGGTTGCGGGAAAGCTGCGCACCCATCATGGATTTTTTCAACATAACCAGAAACTTTGCAATAGCATCAGCGACGTCGAGAAGAAGCTCCGCACCCGAGGGATTTATGCGGGCGATGAATCGGTATATTCGTTTTATTCCAGCCGCCTCGACAATATCACCTCCGTCCATGAATTGAACGCGGTCGTTAATAAAAACGGCTCGGACGGATTTCTTTACATGAAAGAATCAGACGTTCTGAAGGGAGCCATGACCGCGCGAGCGGCGCTTTTTCCCGACAGCGTCGTCATCGGCGCGGCTGCCTTTCCCATTACCTACGAATTCGATCCCTCCTCGGAACTTGACGGCGCCACGGCGCATGTTCCGTCATCGGAATTCTCCTATGTCAACGACACCGTGTTTGACTGGATCGTCCCCGGCTTGTTCGCGCCTCGAATCCAATATCTCCTCGGGAATCTTCCAAAATCCATAAAAAAATTGCTGGAACCTGTTCCGGAAACCGCTCAGAAAATCGCCTCATCGCTTGTTTTCTGCGGTCAGGATTTTATTGCGGCCGTCTGTGATGCGATAAAAAAATTAAATGGAATCACGCTTGATCCTTCATCCCTCCCCATCCATGACCTTCCGCCGCATCTAATGGTCAAGATCGCGGTTAAAAAAGGCGCCGGAGCAACGGCAAGCAACGGTAATTCCGCGTTGTGGCATCAGTTTATTGGCAAATGGGAAAGAAAAAACATATTTTCGTGGGATTTTGGGGATTTGCCCGATATCATGGAGGTCATTCCCTCAAAAATCGGTTTCCCCGTTTTCGGGTTCAAAGGGCTCGCGGAAAAATGCGGCGCCGTGGAATGCCTCGTTTTTACCTCAAGAGAAGAGCGGGCAAACTATCATCCGGACGGTGTGAAAAAGCTGCTCGAAATTTCGGTTGAAAAAGAACTTGCCTGGTTTGAAAAAGAAATTAAAGTTGAGAAAAACCTGGAGCTGCAGCTTTCCCTTGATAAAAAAAAGGATGTAAAAGATATCTTGCTCAATCTTCTTAAAAACCATTGCTTCGGAAAAGAATCACTTTCCGTCTGGAAAAAATCGGATTTTGAAAAAATGGCAGCGAGGGTGAAAAGGGAAATCGCTGCGGGCGGGGACAAACTCATTTCCAGCATTCAACATTTCGGCCGGGAATATCCAGGTTTGCAATCCATGATGAAAAACAGCCTGAAAAAATATCCCTCAAAAGGCCATGTAAAAATCGCCGGAGAGCTGGCGAGGGAGCTAATAAGATTTTTAGAGTTGTTATCAACCGGTTCGGCGGATTATACTCTGGTGATCAATTTTCCAAGATATCTCAGGGGATTTTCATATAGAATTCAGCGGACGTTTTCCGATATCGGAAAGTATCTTCCGAAACACAAAACGGCGCTGGATTATACGGAAAGGGCAGACTCGTATCTGCAACAGGCATCGCCCTCTTCATCAGAACATCAAAAAGGCATTCTGGAATTCGCGTTAATGGTTGAAGAATTCAAAATTTCCCTTTTTGCCCAGCAGGAAGTCAAAACGCTTTTTCCTGTCTCCCAGAAGCGTCTTGATGAAAAGTTGGAGAAATTGACCGGTTGTGCCATTAAAAAGGATTAAACCCCTTTTGATTGGAACAGAATTTGCGATGTGAAATATATGGCACATACGGTTGTTTAGGGCGTGATTATTCCTCAAATCTATGATCTAAAAACATTTATATTATAATCAATAAAATTTAAACAAATTGCTTTATCGTCAAGGGGTAAATCATGTGCGGAATTGTCGGATACATCGGCATGCGGGAAGCATATCCCGTTCTCATTGACGGTCTTTCGGCGCTCGAGTACAGAGGGTACGACAGCGCGGGCATTGCCCTTGTTGACAAAGGAACTATTCAGGTCTGGAAAAACAAGGGCAAGGTGGAGCAGCTTCGGGCGCTTATTGACAAAAAGGTAAAAAACAGCGCTACCATCGGCATTGCGCACACCCGGTGGGCGACCCACGGCGTGCCGTCGGAGGCAAACGCCCATCCTCATACCGATGCCGCGAATAAAATCGCGCTTGTCCACAACGGCATCATTGAAAACTACGCCATCCTCAAGGAAAAACTTACGAAAGAGGGCGTCTCATTCAGGTCGGAAACCGATACCGAGGTCCTTGCCCAGTTGGTAGGGAAATATTACAAAGGCGATCTTGTCGAGGCGGTGTCGAAGGCCCTTTCCGAAGTGGACGGCACCTTCGGCATCGCCGTAATTGCCAAGGACAACCCCGACAAACTCGTGGGCGCCCGCCGCGGTTCACCCCTGGTGGTGGGCGTCGGCGACGGCGAATATTTCCTCGCCTCCGATGCAAGCGCCATCGTGCGGTATACAAAGCGGGTCATTTACCTCAAGGATTCAAGCCTTGTCGAGCTCAACCGCCAGGAACATACCACCATGGACCTTGACAAAAAGATTGTAGCGCACGAGATCCATCACATCGACTACAGCGCCGAGGCGCTTGCCAAGGGCGGGTTTAAGCATTTCATGCTCAAGGAAATTTTCGAGCAGCCCGAGACCGTGAAAAACGCGATGCGCGGCCGGCTCCTGGTCGACGAGGGCGCGGCCCGTCTCGACGGCCTGAACCTGGTGCTGCAGCAGCTGCGCCAGATCAACCGCATCGTCATCGCGGCCTGCGGAACCTCGTGGCACGCCGCGCTCGTGGGCGAATACATGATCGAGGAACACGCCGGCGTCAACGTCGAAGTCGAATACGCCTCGGAATTCCGCTACAGAAACCCGATCATCGACCCGCACACGCTGGTGTTCGTCATCAGCCAGTCGGGCGAGACCGCCGACACGCTCGCCGCGCTACGCGAGGCCGCGAACAAAGGCGCGACCGTGCTGGGTATCTGCAACGTGGTGGGATCGTCCATTGCCCGCGAAACCCACGGCGGCGTGTATCTGCACGCGGGCCCGGAAATCGGCGTCGCCTCGACCAAGGCGTTCACGTCGCAGCTCACCGTGCTGGCCCTGCTCACGCTCCTTCTCGGCCGCATGAGAAGGATTTCCCACGACGAGGGGATCACCATTGCAAAGGCGCTCATGGAGATCCCGGATCAGATAAAGATGATCCTCAAGCAAAACGATGCGGTTAAAAAAATCGCCCAGCGTTATTCTAAACTCAACAACTTCATTTACCTCGGTCGTTCCTACAATTTTCCCGTTGCGCTCGAAGGCGCGCTCAAGCTCAAGGAAATTTCTTATATCCACGCGGAGGGCTATCCTGCCGCTGAAATGAAGCACGGTCCCATCGCGCTCATCGACAAAGACATGCCCAGCGTCGTGATCGCGCTCAAAGACAGCGTTTATGAAAAGGTGCTTTCAAACATCCAGGAGGTGAACGCGCGCGGCGGCAAGGTGATAGCGGTCGCCACCGAAGGTGACACCAACATCAAAAAATACGCGGCGCATGTGATTTACATTCCTTGCACGATTCCCATGCTGAGCCCGCTTTTATCCGTGATCCCGCTCCAGCTCCTCGCCTATCACATCGCGGCGGTTCGGAAATGCGAAATCGACCAGCCGAGGAACCTGGCAAAGAGCGTGACGGTGGAGTAAAAGAGAAGCGGAGTGAAAAAGTAAAAGCGACAAAGTGGAACAAAGGTGAATGGATAAAAAAATCATTCTAACACCACGGGCCCCGCAACCAATCGGCCCCTATTCCCAGGCAATCGACACGGGGCCGCTTATTTTCATTTCGGGACAAATTCCCCTTGATCCGAAAACGGGCGCGATCGTTGGAAGCACGATTCAAGAACAGGCGGAACAAGCCTTGAAAAATCTTCTGGCGATTCTGGCCTCACAGTCGCTTGATGCGTCTGCGCTTGTCATGACAACCGTTTTCCTAAAGTCAATGGCTGATTTTCAGGCCTTTAATGCGGTTTACGAGAAGGGATTGTCCGGCTGGAAGCCCGCGCGGTCGGTGGTCGAGGCGGCCGGCCTGCCCAAGAACGTCCTGGTGGAGATCGAGGCCGTCGCATGCAGGTGAAACAGGAATACCTCGTGAAGCTGTCGCTGTTCGAGGGCCCGCTCGACCTGCTTCTCTACCTTGTCAACCGAGCCGAGGTCGACATCACGCAGATCCAGGTGTCGCTTATCGCCCAGCAGTACCTCGAATACCTCGACCTGATGCGCGAACTCAACATCGACATCGCCGCCGAATACCTCTACATGGCCAGCACGCTCATCCGCCTCAAGGCGCGCGAGCTGCTGCCGGCCGCGGAACAAGAACAGGTCCAGGGCGAGGAGGGAATTTACAACAGGGAACAGCTCATCGCCCAGCTCCTCGAATACAAGAAATACAAGGAGGCGGCGTTCTCGCTGCGCCATTTTGAGGCGGAACAGATCGGCAGCTTCACCCGCGGCAACGCCGAGCCCGTCACCCCGCTTTCCCAGGCGGACGACGGCCTCGTTGCGGGCGCGGTCACGGTGTTCGACCTCATCACCGCGTTCAAGCGCGTGCTCGACCGTGCCGCCTCCGCCGACGCGTCTCACCATACCATCGCCCACGACATGGTCCGCATCGATGACCGCATCGAGCACATCCTCGGCATGATGGACCACGACCGGGAAATACCTTTCGAGGAACTCTTTGCCGACGATGTGCGCAGGATCGTGCTGGTGGTGACGTTCATGGCCCTTTTGGAGCTCATCAAGATGCAGGAAATCATATTCCGGCAGGAAACGCAGTTCGGGGGCATCTTCGTGAAGAGGCGGCCGGAAAAGGAGCCTGCACCGGATTCCGAGCAGCCTGCGATGAATAATTGACAATCGGAAATGTGCATCGGCACATCCTCCTCTTTTAAAAGACCTCTATGGCCGCCACAGCATCCAACGCCACCGTCCTCATCGTCATCGTGAATTACAACGGCGGCGACATTGTGATGGAATGCGCCGCCTCGTGCCTTAGCCAGACGTACCCGTTCTGTTCCGTCGTCGTCGTGGACAACGGTTCGTCGGACGGATCCGCGGATGCGCTTGCCACGGCGCATCCCGGCGTCGCCGTCGTCAAGAACGGCTATAACGCCGGCTGGGCCGGGGGATGTAACACCGGCATTGCCTTTTCGGACAGTAGGTATGTTGCGGTTGTCAACAGCGACGCGGTGCTCGACCGGGAATGCATCGCCGCCATGGTTTCCGCCATCGAATCGTTTCCCCGGGCCGGCTCGTGCGCCTCCAAGATCATGCTGTACGACCGGCGCGGCACCATCGAGGCGTGCGGCCTGAGCATCGCCGCCGACGGCTCTGCCTGCGCGCGCGGCCGCCTTTCGCCCGCGGAGCGTTTTTCCAATACCGAGGAGGTGTTTTGCGCGAGCGACTGCTGCTGCCTTTACAAAAGGGAGATGCTCGCTGACATCGGGCCCTACGATGAAGATTTCTTCATGTACTGCAACGACACCGACATCGGATTCCGGCAGCAACTCGCCGGCTGGAAATGCGTGTTTACACCCCAAGCCCGCGCCTACCACATTCATTCAAAAGCCGCGGGAAGCTACTCCCCTTTCAAGGCCTTTTACGTTGAACGCAATAGGATCTGCGTTGTTCTGAAAAGCTTTCCGGTTTCCGCGATTACCGCGGCGTTTTTTGGATCAATGACGCGGTATTGTTTACAGGTCTGGCTGTCACTCGCTAAAAAACGGGGGGCGCTCTCGCGCTTCAGGGACAATTATTCGTTTTTTACAGGCTTGACTATTCTCATCAAAGCCCATTGCTCCGCATTATGGATGGCTCCATCCATGATGAAAAAACGGCGTTCTATTGTATCGCGACGCAGGATTGGACCTATGGAATTCAAACAACTGTTTTCTCGTTTCGCCATCTCGCTGCGCGAAATGGCGGCGTACGAGTAATCAATGAACGACACGCGTTCTCACGGTACGTCGTCCGACTACGGCGACTCCTATGCGCAGTACCAGCTCAAGCCCCGCGGCGCATTGCGCGCTATTGTCCGACAATGCTACCTACACCGGCTCCTCAGTGAAGTTGAAGGCCCGGCGCTCGATGTCGGATGCGGGACCGGCGAGCTGCTGAGCCGCCTTGCCGATGGTTCGCTGGGCCTCGAGGTCAACGAGGCCGCGGTTGCCCATTGTCAAAAAATCGGACTTCCGGTGCGGTTATATGACCCTGACATTGACAAATACTCATTTCGTTCCCTGCATCCCGGCCGGTTCCGCACCTGCGTTCTGTCGCATGTGCTTGAACACATGCCCGATCCCGCTGCGGCTCTCCGCGAAATTTTTTCGTCGTGCGCCAGGCTCGCCATCCGGAGGATTGTTGTGGTCGTTCCCGGAAGGAAAGGCTTTGCCTTTGATGCCTCGCACCGGATCTTTGTCACCGAGGCGTACCTCAAAAGCAACGGCTTATGGCCGCCGGATCGTTTCCGCGTTGCCAAACGATATTTCTTTCCGGGAAATTTCTCCTGGCTGGGCCGCTTTTTTACCCATCATGAAATGCATGTCATTTACGAGGCGTGCTAGAAACGACATGGGATTCAGGCTTTTCCCGCGGCGGTCGTCCAGACAAAATCCTTGATCAATGCGACAATGGCGGCGCGGCCGGCCATTTCTTTCTCATCCCACACCGGGCGTTTTTCAATCGCCTGACGCACGAGGGTTTCCAGTGTGTTAAGCGGTTCGGCAATGCTGATCCAACGCCGATTCTCGTCGGTCACTTTCGTCGTGATTTCCATTTGATGGTCGCTGAAATGCTCGCCGAACGCCTTGCGCCTCGGAGCGATCACCATGGGCACTTTATAATTTTTCGCTTTGATGATGGTGCCGATTCCCGCATGTGAAATGACGCAACGGGCTTGCCTGATATGTTCTATGGATTCATGGTACGGTTCGAACCGCACAAATTCCATATGGGTTGGCAGGTAAGTGGAATACCCGATCTGTGCGAAAAACTTTTCCGTCATCCTGCAGGCCAGAGTATCGGCTACTTTTATCAGACGTTCAAATCCCTGGCAATGATTGCCGACGGTAACGTAAATCAAATAAGACCTCCCACGTATCGCGCCTTTTTCCCGTATTTCTTCAGAAGGGTGTCCCACTGCACAATAAATAGATGGGTGATCGGATACACGAGCTTTCCCGTGAGCGACGGTGTATAAACCTGGGCGCTGCATTCCATGTAAATACGGCGCACGCCGGGAAAGAGCAGGCTTGTCAGAAAAGCGGGGAGAGCAAGCTCTGCGCCGGTAGAGACAATAAGTTTCGGTTTTATGGCCTTATACAGCCTGATTATCCGCAGCATTGTCGAAATGAATAACAACGGCTTTAATGCGATGTTTTCAAAAAAATGCACATTGGGCAGGTCTTTGGTTGATTCCTCCTTGTAGGTGAAATAATGAATATCATGGCCTTTGAAACAGTCTATGATCTCCAGCATTTCAACGAGATGGCCTCCGTGCGAGCACACGCAGATGATATTCATGTGATTCCTGTCCAAGATATTTGCCATTGAGGAGAAAGCGGCCGTCGAAAACACCATGGCCGGACGTTTCTTAAATATAGACAATAAGGATCCTCCAATTATATAATATATTCATGCCATAACGTGCAAAAACCGTGCTTGGCAGAATAAAATAAATAAAAAATCCGGGATCGACGTGACGAAAATTACCCGTTCCGTCGTATCGTTTTGAACCATGCACGTGTTATTTTTACAGGGCAAATAATATCGCGAGGAATCATGACTGTTTCAGTTTTTAATCTCCTTCATACCAGGATCCTTTCCCATTACGAATCGGCGAAAAATATCCTCGCGCATAAAATGCCGGCCCCACGCACCGCTATTGTCTATCCGACATATGTCTGCAACCAGGCATGCCCCGGGTGCGAATATCAGGACGACAACCGGAACATCGCGACGATGATGTCGAAGAAACAGCTTTTTTCGGTGGTGGACCAGCTCGCGAAAATCGGGGTCAAGGGCGTGGAATTCTGCGGCGGCGGCGAGCCGACGCTCAATCCGTATTTTGGGGAAGCATTGCTGCGATTGAGAAAAAAGGGGATAAGCGCGGGCCTTCTCACCAACGGCACCAACCTTAGCGGGAGGTTGGCCGAAATCGCGGTGAAGACCCTTTCTTACATCCGCATCAGCCTCGACGCCGCGACAGCCGAAACCTATGCCAAGGTGAAACGGCCCAAGAGCGGCCGCTCGGGTTTCGATGCCGTTATCGCAAACATTAAAACGCTGGTGCGGCTCAGGAAAAAATACCGCTCGAAGGTCACCCTCAGCGTCAAGTTCCTCGTATCAATGCTCAACGAAAAGGAAATCGAAAAGGCCGCGGCGCTCGCCAACAGGCTCTGCGTGGATTCTCTGCAATTCAAGAGCGTGCGGATCTTCAAATCGCTCGGCCTCGGCCGCAGTGAAGAAAAAATCCAGGCGCGCATCACGAGGCTTGCCGACAAGTACCCGCGGCTGTCGGTGGTAGGCAGCGTGCGCCGTGCAAACATTACCATGAAGTGCTGGCTTTCGCCGGTCCAGATCATGATTGACGCGCTTGGCGATGTTTTTATCTGCTGCTACTACCGCCACCGCAAAAAAACGCACTGCTTCGGCAATCTGTTCAAGCAGCCGCTTTCAAAAATATGGTACTCAAAGCGGCACTGGGACGCCATAAAAAACATAAAAGTTTCTGAATGCAACGTCCTCGACTGCAGGTTCGGCGTGTACAACGAACTCATGCACCAGATGATGATCAAGGACATCGCACAACTGGATTTTATTTAATCCCATGACCCTCACGCTTGCATTGTCTGCTAAAAACGCCAGTAGCCTGCAACAGGAATGTTTTGACAGCATAGCCCGCCAAACCGAAAAGCCGGATTCCGTTTTTTTGATCCTCGATGACGTGTCAAAGCCATTGCCGCCATTCTTACATAATTTCGCCGTTAAAGTCCTTCCCAACGAGGGAATAAAACTCTTTCACGCGCGCAACACCGCGCTCCATCGTTGCAACACTGATATCCTCGCTTTTACCGATACCGACTGCGTGCTTGATGAAAACTGGGTGCGGCGCATCAAGAATATTTTCACGGAAAAACCCGAGGCGGCGGCGGGCACCGGCGCTCATCCCATGATAGGCCGGCACAACTTCTCAAGCTGGCTGCATCATATGTGGTTTGTAGTTGAAACAAAAAAAACCGGCTATACCGACGGCGTCATCGGCGGGAATTCTTATTTCAGGACCGACGCGCTTAAAAAGATCGGGGGCTGGCTCCAGGTCAATCTCATGGCGGCAGAAGACGTATATATTTCCATGAAACTTCAGGAGGCCGGGTACAAGATATGGTTTGATGACGGCGTTATCGCTCGGCATCATTACAAAGCGGAATTGCTCGGGTTCCTGCGCCAGACGGTCATGATGGGATTTGATATCGTCATCATGATGAAGACCGCGGGCATCAGGAATTTCATGTGGTATTATACGCTGTGCATTCCTGTCCTTGCCTTGCTCATGGTGGTGAGTGTGGTTTCCCTGCCGGTGAATTTTTATACGGGAGCAATTTGTGCGGGTGTGATATTAGCGGCCACCTTGGTGCATTGGATGATCGCATTCAAGTCCGCATGGAAGGGCCTGACCCGCTGGCTCGCGCGCTGGGTCATCATCTGGCCGTACAGCTGGGGGATCGTGAAAGGCCTTTTTAAAAACTCTGAGACAAACCGCCTTCCGTGAAAACAGAACAAAAAGACATCTTCGACGAAATGGCCCGCGGCCACCATTCCTATCTATATACGGTTGCCTCTATAAAAAAAATAGATGAAATAGTCCCCCATGATGTTCGTGTGCTCAACATCGGCTGCGGCACCGGGCAAGTCAACGAATGCCTTAAAAGGGACGACTGGTACGGCATCGACATTTCGCCGAACAGCGTCGCCGTGGCTCAGCGTTACTTCAAGGAGGCAAAAGTCGGCGACGTCACGGAACGTTTTGACTATCCGGACGGCTTTTTCGACCTTGTATTGTCCATCAACACCCTGCACCATGTCGCTGAAAAACTCGATGCGGTGTTCAGCGAAATCGGCCGGGTGCTTGTCCCGGCGGGAACGCTGCTGGCCGTCGAGCCCGACGCGCAGAACCCGAAAACGTACCTCACCCACCATCCCCGGTCGCCGATCCGCGTGGTCCCATGCAAGGATGAGCGCGCCCTTTATAAAAACGACGTCGCCGCGTTGGCGCAAAAATACGGTTTCGCTTTTGAATTTAAACCGATTACGCTTACCGGCGCGCAAATGGGGTGCAAGACGCCGTTCGTCATCCGTCTCTTGAAGGCGCCGTTCGTGTTTCTTCTTGAATTGGCGTATCATGCGAAAGCGGAATCTTTTTTATTGATTGCAAAAAAGAACGGTTCTCTGTACCGCCCCGTTCCGAGGGAATGATCCGTGGATATTGCGCTTGTCAATCCTGGCCCCGCACCGGGGAATACGCCCCTTAAAAAGGAGCCGCTCGGCCTTGCCTTTCTTGCGGCCTATCTCGAAAAGCACGGGTATGAGGTCTGCATCATTGATGAAATAAGCGGGGCGCATGCCGAAACCGAGCTGCTTGCGCACCGCCCGAAATTCGTCGGCATCACCGCAATGACCATGTTCGTTCCACGGGCGTACCAGATTGCCGACTTTGTAAAAAGAGAACTTGATGCCACCGTTATCATGGGCGGCGTGCACCCTTCGGCCCGGCCGGAAGAATCCCTCGGCCACTGTGACGCAGTGGTGACCGGCGAAGGCGAAAAGGCGCTGCTTGACATTGTTACAAACAATTCCGTCAAACACGGAGAAAAAAAAATCATTCACGGCGCCATGCTCGAAAACCTTGATGAACTGCCTCCCCCGTCGCGCCATCTCATCGACATGGCGTTTTATCTGCGTCAGAAAGACCAGATTTCCGGCAGCCGGAGAAAAACCGCCTCCCTTCTCACCAGCCGCGGGTGCCCCTTTTCCTGCGTGTTCTGCCATAATTCCTTGCGGAAAATTCCGGTGCGGTACCAGAGCGCATCGCGCGTTGTCGCCGAAGTAGAGTATCTTGTAAAGAAATATGGAATCAAGGGCCTTGCCATCACCGACGAATGTTTCACGGGCAATAAAAACCGGGTGCGGGATATCTGCTCCCTGCTGGTTGAAAAGGGCCTTGATACGCTCAAATGGGAATGCCAGGCACAGGCCGGTACGCTTGACGAAAACATAATTACCCTGCTTAAAAAAGCAGGATGCGACCAGGTCGCCCTGGGGTTTGAGTCCGGCAGCCAGAGAATCCTCGACGTTCTTGAAAAGGGGACCCGCGTGGACGTTTGCCGCAGAACCATCCGCCTCTGCAACGACGGCGGCATTAGGGTCCGCGGCTGTTTCATTGTCGGCACCCCGTCCGAAACCGAGGAGGACATTGCGTTAACGGAAAAATTCATTGATGAAAACAAGATTGACTTCGTCTCCATCCATTTCTTGACGCCGTATCCTAGTACGAAACTGTGGCAACAGTGCAAAGGTGCGGCCGGCCCTGACGGACGCGTTGACTGGGGTCAATTTACAACGGGAAATCCTTTCATACAGCCCTGCAACACCGCCATCGCTCCGGAACGTCAGCGGGAAATATTCGAGCGGTTGCAGATTAAATATGTATTTCGCAATTATTCGCTTCTTCTTTTGGCATGGCAGGGGATCAAGCAGCCGCGGGAAGTGGTAAACTATGTACATCGGTTCGTCCGCCTGGTATTTTTTAAGGTGAAAAACTTGGTTTCACCATCACACGGAAAACGCTGATGGCAAAGCACGCCGTTGCAGTCATTTCCGGCCTCACTTATAACGACCCCCTAGCCGACGTTCTGTATTCGGCCGTTGAAACCATGGAACTTACGAAAAAACTCGCACTCACTAACAAATCGGTCGCGCTCAAACCAAATTTGTTTCTTCCTTGTCCCCCCGAACAGGCGGCGACAACGCATCCGGCCGTGATCGAATCGGCAATAGTCCTCGCAAAAAAAATGGGGGGCCGCCCCGTTATCATTGAGAGCCCCGGCGGCTCGCGGATCAATCCGTCGATAAAACGCGCCGTGTTTTCCGTTACCGGCGCCGAAACCGCTGCGCGCACGCACAGCTGCGAAATCAAATACAACGACGACGCCGTCGAAAAACACTTGCCCAACGGCACCCTGATAAAAACATGTCTCTTTTTAAAGGACATTTTTTCCGTTGATGCAATTATCAATGTTCCAAAGCTGAAAACGCATTGTTATGGCCACATCACCGGCGCGTGTAAAAACATGTTCGGAATAGTTCCGGGAGTACACAAGGCGAATTTCCACCTGCGGATGCCCGATCCCGCCCATTTTTTCAACGCGATTCTTGACATCATAGACTTTGTTCCGCCCGCGCTTTCCATTGTTGATGCGATCGTGGCGATGGAAGGCGACGGCCCCAATTCCGGGTCGCCCCTCTCCTGCGGTATTATCCTGGTGGGTGAACATCCTGTTGCCGTTGACAGGGTCGCCTGCACATGCATGGGAATCGACGATAACGATGTTCCGGTGCTGGCCTGCGCAAAAAAGCGGGGGTTCGGGCCCGCTTCGCTTGCCGATATCGAGATACTGACCATTGGCGCTTTTTCTCCCTTCCGGTTCCGCAAACCGGCCCGCAGTGAAAATCCGAACAGCTTCACCAATCCCGTTCTTAAACGTTTGATGAAAAATTCCCTCGTTCTTTTTCCTGAAGTCATTCCAAAAAAATGCACCGGCTGCGGCACCTGCGTGAATTCATGCCCGGTGCGCGTCATTGGTTTTACAAAGAAGAAAAAGGCGACGATGCTCGACCGGGATGCCTGCATCAGGTGCTATTGCTGCCATGAACTGTGCCCGTCACGAGCGATTGTCCTTCGAAAATCGGTGCTGTTCCGGGTTGCGAAGGTCCTGTTGGCTGTTGCAAAACCATTCCATTCCAAACAAAAGGGTGTCTATGATTAAAATGTGCTATGCAGAAAATTACAGGAAATTTCACCTGCCAAAACCAAACCCTGTCGCCGGTTTTTTCATGAGCCGCCTGCAAAAAAAGGCTGAGAAAATCGGGCAGAAGAATTTTCATGCGTTTAATTTGTGGTATATCGTTAACACCTTTTTCCCCAATGCCAAAGGGCTGTCGGTTGCAGACATCGGCGCCTATGACGGATGGATGCTCAGTTACAACGGCCCCGAGGTGAATCGGCGGATCGCCATCGACTTTGACGATTTCTTCAAGGAGAAATGCAAAGAAAACAGCATCGAATTCATCTGCGCCGACGTGGAAAAGGGCCCCGTTGCATTGCCTGATGCAAGCTGTGATATCGTCCTTATCTGCTCAACGCTCGAGCATCTTTCCAATCCGGAGGAAATCGCTTCAGAAATATACCGCATTTTGAAAAAAAACGGCATTGTCTTTGTCACCGTGCCGGACATCGAAAAGTACAAGTTCGCCTTTTTCAACGACATCACCCATAAACGGCCCTTCACAAAACGTTCCCTTGAATTTCTGTTTGCCTGCTTCGGCTTTTCAACCCTTGTCGCGCGGTCATACAACCACGATCTGTTCACCGTCAGCTTTCTGTTCCCACGATTTCTGCAACCGCTGCTCCAACATGCTTCCGGCGCGCAGCTTCTTTATATTGGCAGGAAATAACCGCATGCCCGGCATAAAGAAAATTTCAATAAAAACCATTGTCGGATTTGTCCTGCTTGTTATCTTTACCGTTCTTTTTGTCAGAATAGTCAATTGGAAAATTGTCTGGACGGTTCTCGGTTCCATGAAAGCGCTTCCGCTGATTGAATGCGTTCTCCTCATGATTTTTTCATTCGGCGTTGGCATTTTTCGGTATAAACTCATCATCGGCGCTTCGATACCGCTCAAAGAGGTGGCGTATGTTTATTTTCTGTCAAAAACCGGAGGCAGCCTTACTCCTGCCCGGCTCGGCGATTTTGCGCCGTTTCTTCTAAAAGAATATCGAGTGAAGGAAATCGGCCTTGCAATTATCGTCGACAAGATGGTTGAGTTTTACATGCAATTACTGTTTGGTGTGATCGGACTTCTTGTTCTACAAAATTTATCTTTGACTGGAATACTTTTTTCCTGTTCGGTATTTACAGGAATTTCAGGCGCTTTTTTCCTTCTTGGAAACAACGCTTTCTGGCGCGCCGTCCTTCAGAGGATCTTGGACGGCCTGGAGCATGAGTGTCATGGCACTTTTTTTTCTCTTCGGAAAGCATTCTGCACACTTTTATCGTTTGCGGAAAAAGTCAGCTATGAGGTAAAAAAACTTGGAAAACGATATTTCGTGATAATGGCCCTGTCGATAATTTCGTACATTTTTCTTGTCGTGCTCACGAGGATTCTTCTTGAGGAATCATCAGCGCACATTTCCATATTTCTCCTTTTCGAGATGATAACCCTTTCGGGAGTTATCATGGTTCTTTCATTCGTGCCGTTGGGTCTCGGCATTACGGAAGTGACTCTTCTCTACCTTCTTCACCATTACGGCGTTACCAAGGAGGCTTTTGCTGCGTTCGCGGTTTCATCACGTTCCCTTACTCTGTTAACGCTGTTCGGATGCTACCTCGTCATGGTTGGTATCATGCATTTTATTGTCAAGCCATCGAAAATGAAAATCCAGTGATGATATTATGAATATCCTTCTTCTTAATCCTCCCGGCAATGAATTCGTCCGCGCCGGTTCACGGTGGCCCCACAGGCGGAAGCTGCTGACAAAACGCGGCCTTTATTTTCCATTTCCGTTCGCTCTCGCCTATGCCGGTGCGAGACTAAAGCAGGCAGGCCATACGGTTGCAATCAAAGATTGCCCCGTTTTGCAATGGGACATCACAGCGCTGCTTCAATTCATTTCATCATTCTCTCCTGGCCTTATTATCATGGAAACAAGCGCGCCGAGCTTCTCCGCCGATATGGATACGGTAAAACAGCTTAAGGGGACCCCGCTCTGTGCGGCAGGTTTTCATGCAACCGCCCTGCCCCGGCAACACCTTGATGCAGGGTTCGATTACGTGTTTTGTGGTGAATATGAATATCTTATTGCCGATTTTGTCGAATCGCTTGAAGGTAAATCGGCCCTTCCTCCCTACGTTGGAACCGTAGCAAATCCCGCTCCTGTTTATGCCCCCATTCTCGACAACCTTGATTTGCTGCCCTACCCGCTACGTGATGAACTGCCCCTCAAACAATATCATGACCCGTTTTCGCGTGGATTCAATATCACCCTGCTTTCATCAAAGGGCTGCACCCATGCATGTTCGTTCTGTTCGCTCGCCCCCTACATCGGAAAAACAAAATATAGAACAAGAAACGTGGCACAGGTCGTTGATGAAATGTTATATCTTGTCAAACGATATCATCCAAGCGAGATATTATTTGATGACGACACGCTCACCGTGCAGCCGGCGCACCTTATTGCGCTTTGCAGGGAAATATGCGAACGCGTTCGGGGCATATCCTGGAGCTGCATGGGTAATGTTCCCGTGAGCGAGGAATGCGCCACATGGATGGCAAAAGCGGGTTGCCGGGCGATAAAACTCGGTGTCGAAAGTGGCATACAGAGTATTCTTGACACGATTCCAAAGGGAATAACACTTAAGCAAATTAAAGAAACGTTTGCGACACTGCGGCGCCACCGGATCAAGCGTCATGCGACAATCATGATCGGCCTTCCCGGCGACACGAAAAAGACCGTCATGGAAACAGTCAAGTTTGTGCTGTCCTTGAACCCAGATACAGTCCAATTCAGCACGGCAACGCCTTATCCCGGCACTGTATTTTACAAAATAGCGCAGAAAAACGGATGGTTAGTAAACAATTCTTATGAGGAATTCAACGGCGCCGGAACAACACCGCTTTCTTATCCGGAGTTTTCAAAACATGAAATTGAATCAAGCTACCGGAAGGGGCTTAGAATGTGGCACCGGTTTATGCTGCTGCATAAGCCGCAAACAATATTGCACCATTTGAAAAATTATTTATCTTCAAGATAATTTTTTCCATAAAACCTTCCCGGCAAGAAAATAAGCCAACATTGAGTTATTGATGATAAAATGGCGAATTGAAATCGCTTTCCATCCATCCCAATATCAATTCGTTATCGAAATTATTTGTTTCCAGGATTTTTATTATTGATAAATCCTTAGAATATGTTCCATTCATTTTTTTCAAATTTGTTGTAAAAGAATGTGTTAAAGGGCAATTTTTTTGATATATTATTATAGAAGCTACCCAGTCTGTAACGATGATCCATCTATTATAATAAAACAGCATTATCTACTAAACGCAAAAAGTAAAATTTAAATAGGATTTTTTACCAGCAATTCATTACTGGGAAAGGAGGCCGGGAAAAATATTTTTCTCAACAAATAGTTTTTAGCATTTATTGACGGGTAAAGAAAAAACAGGAGGAAAAGGATGAAAAAATATTTTTTGCTATCATTATTCTCTTTTACGTTATTGATGAGCACGATGCCGGCAGGTGCCGCCATAACCGGTCGCGTCGTGGATGGAAGCGGCGCGCCGGTTGCCGATGCGACGGTGATGTATACCAGCATCAACAACAGGCTCATTTATGCATACACTTGTTCCGATGGCCGATTCAGTCTTCCCGGCCCCACCGAATGGGATGTAAAAAACCTGCAAATGTATTATTGCCCAGGTACCGGAGTATCCAAGGACAGAAATGTCAATGAAAACCTTTTAGGAAAAAGCCTGAATTTGACTGCCCAGGGAAGCCTGATTCAATTCCATGTTTCCGGAACAAAAAAGGTCGCCATCAATTTATTTTCGCTTGACGGCCGCAGGGTTCAGACGGTTTTCAACAACATCCTGCAAAACGGTACATGGCAGTGCAGCCCCTTTTCACTCGTGAGCAGTCCTCTTGCCTGCCAAGCTTATGTGGTACAGGTGGCAAACGGATCCGAAGTTCAATCCACAAAACTCCTTTACACATCCAAATCGGGCAAGGGTGGCTTGACCACCGCTGATAGGCTTTTCCAAAATGCCGGCTTGCCCAAAAAAATGGCCTCCGTTGATACCGTCCGTGCCGGAAAGACTAACTTTAACGCTGCATTCAAACCCATTGACGCCTTTACCGGCGATGTTGGAGATATCGCCATCACCACCCGTGATGTAGAAGCGGAGATCACCACCATAATGACCGGCAAGTCGGTTTCATGGAAAGCCTACCAGGTTTGCCAAGGCGTTCAATACGCTACAAATAACAATTGGGGGACGATTTTTTACGGCGTCGGCAATGGCGGTCCTGCCTGCTCAGATAATGCCAATCTCTGTGATAGCTGGCAATCAGGCACCATCGCTGCCCAAGGAACTCCAAAATTAGTCGCCATTGACGCAGTACATGGATTTATCTCGCCGCCGAGTGGTACCATGTTTCCCCACAACATAGGCATGGGATGCACACGCAATCCCCTTCTGGCCGAACTTGAAGAAAGAATCACCGCCATCGAATTAAGGGGCATGGGCATCAATTGGGCATTCGCACCGGTGGTGGATGTTCCGCGAAACATCGTGTGGGGGCGGTATTACGAGGGATGGGACGAATCTCCGGACGGCACGGTTCCTATGGTAAGAGGCGCTGTGCGCGGTTTTCAGGGGACCGACCTTTCAGCGCCATCCGCCGTTGCGGCAACCACAAAGCATATGGCGGGTGGTGGAGGTGCAGTTGGCGGCGTAAACGCCGGCAATTGTGCAACAGGTACACCCGCCGTCATGGCCAGGATCCATCTCCCGTCCTTCAAAGTCTGTGTTGACAATGGTCTTGCTGTTGTGATGGCCGGTATGTGCTCGTGGCTAGGTACTCCATCGCATTTTTGTCCGGCATTGCTGACCGACACGTTGAAGACCGCCTGGAAATTCGACGGGTTTGTCGTTGGCGACTGGGATGCATCAAATTCCAACCTGGTCGGCAGCTTCAACGACGGCGTCGACAACATCATGGAACCAGACAACGCAGGCCCGCAGGGCGTTTACACTGCCGTTCAGGGCGCGGCCGCAGGGCGCCTGGACGACGCCTGCAAACGCATCCTTCGCATCAAGCTGCGCCTCAACCTGATGCAGAATTCGCTTGCAAACCGTGCATATCTCCCTCTTATCAAGTGTGCTGCGCATACGGCAGTCGCCCGCGAATGCGTGCGGAGATCAATGGTGTTGCTTAAGAACGATGCGTTTAACGGAACAAAACCGCTTCCTCTTAGTACTACCGCGAACGTCTGTGTTGTCGGAGAATTCGCCGACGACATGTATATGCAGTGCGGCGGCTGGTGCATGGATTGGCCAAGCGGCTGGGATGACAACCCGAAGAGGACCCCTCCTACCGGGCTGACGCTCCGGGGAGCAATCCAGGCGGTGTGTCCGAATGCCACTTATTCGGCTGACGGCTCAACCATTCCCGCAAATACTAATGTTGTTGTCGTCTGCGTTGGTGAGGTACCCTATGCCGAGGGTGGCGGCGACATCCCCACTCAACCTTCCACCCTCACCCAGGCGCACAAGGACCTGATCACTACGTGCGTGGCTTCGGGAAAACCGGTTGTTGTGGTGCTGTATTCGGGACGTCCGATCATCATCACCGACGACATTGCAAAAGTTCCCGCGTGGGTCGCCGCGTGGCTGCCCGGACCGGAAGGCGAAGGCATGGCCGACATCCTCTTTTCCGTCAATGGTGAGAAGCCCACGGGCAAGCTCTCTCATACCTGGCCCGTTTCGCTTGCGCAGAACCCCATTAATGGCAATGCACCGGATGGCCAGCCCTACGGAGACGTTACCGGCACCGGAGGCACCCCGCTCTTTCCCTATGGTTTCGGCTTGACTTATTAGAATTCAATCGGAAAACAAAAAACACCCCGGGGTTTTAACCCCGGGTGTTTTTATTTTGTGTATCCTTAATTTCAACTTTTCATTGATACTGCGCCATGATATACTAAATATTGCAATTTATTGGGCAGTCATAATTATGTCGAAAATTGCAGTAATTATCCCGGCAAAAAACGAGGCGCAAAACATCGGCCGCGTCATTGAAGATGTACGATCCAATGCCCCGCAATGCGATATTATTGTCGTTGACGACCATTCTGCTGATAATACCGTGCAAACTGCTGAAATGTTCGAAAGGGTGACAGTACTATCCTCTTCAATATCCCTAGGCATCGGCGGCGCGGTACAACTGGGGGTACTTTATGCCCTGAAGCAAGGATATGATACATTGGTGAGAATGGACGGTGACGGCCAACATAACGGATTTTTTATTGATAAATTATTGTCTAAAGTCAAAGACAATGTCCTCGTGGTGGGCACACGATGCGGCGCGGACTTTAAAACGTCGAGCGATATGGCGCGAAAAATCGGGGGGTGGTATTTCAGATTACTATTCCGCTTTTTCACCCGCACCAATGTTCTTGACCCTACTTCCGGGTTTATCTGCTTCGGTAAATCAATCGCAGAAAAATTTGCCAGATATTATCCGCTCGATTATCCTGAAATCGAAAGCACGATGCTGTTGATCCGGGCCGGGTATAGAATCGAATGCGAAGAGGTGCGAATGAACCCGAGAAAGCAAGGCAGGTCTTCAATCAGCTGGTTTTATTCATTGGTGTATATGATTGCGGTTTCTTTGGCGTTTTTTATTTCTTTTTTCAAGGATAACCCGTACAAGGGGCAGTCATGGAAATCACCATAACGGCACGGATCATCTTCGGCGCCACCAGCATCCTTATCACCGCCTTTATTCTGTATTTCATCGGCAACAACTCTATCAAAGAGAAATACAGCCTGTTGTGGCTGCCACTTGCTTTTCTCTTTCTTTTTTTCGGCTTGTTTCCGAATTTGCTTGTAAAAATCTCGTCGCTCATCCATCTGCATTATATCACCGTGATACTCCTCTGCGTCATCTTCATTTTCACCTGCATGCTTCTCTATCTTACGATAAGGCTTTCGTCGCTCAGGGAGGACGTAAAAAAACTTGCCCAGGAAATCTCCATTTTCAAGGCCAAGAAAAATGCAGCCTGATCGGACGATGAAGTATCTTCCTGTATCATGAAAACGACTCTTCCGGTCAGTTCATCTGAAAAGATTGATAAAAATTCCGCATGTAAAAAATGCCTGCGCCCGCAAGGGCAATGCATATGCGGAAAGGTCACTTCATTAAACGCATCCGTAAAGGTACTCATTCTCCAGCACCCGCGGGAACAATACAAACTGCTTAACTCGGCGATGCTTGCCCATTTAGCGCTTGCCAACAGTGTTCTTCGCGTCGGTCTTTCCTGGCGCAATTTGTCCCACGCTCTTGGAGAAGAAGCAGATCCGCAGAAATGGGGCATATTATTCTTAAAAGGAATAATAGACCCTTCACGGAAAATCGAACTCTACGATACTCAGAAAAAACGGCTTCTCCCCATTAAAACGAGATTTGAAGGAATTGTTGTGCTGGATGGTTCATGGAAGCAGGCCAAGACGATGTGGTGGCGCAATCCATGGCTGCTCAAATTGACCAGGATAACGCTGAACCCAGTTCACAAATCAATGCGTGGCCAAGTGAAAAAGGAAGGGCTTGCGACGGTTGAAGCCGTGGCGCTCGCGTTGGATTGTTTGGGGGAGGATGTCGGCGTGGGAGAGTCGTTGAGAAAGCAGTATGAGGAGAAGATTATTAAGCTGAATTCGGGGCGACTGAATTAAAGCAGAGCTAGCAGGGCTGCGGTGGCCGAAGACGAGGATATTATGGTAGGTAAGTATAAAATTCGTCGGTCAAATTGAGGCGGATTTGGCGGTCATTTTGGAAGTCAAAACCTGTCTTTCCTGCCCGCATCCGCAAGCATCTTCAAGAAGTCTTCATACGCCAGCCTTACACCCTCATTTAATTGGGTCTTATGCCGCCAACCAAGACCGTGGAGTTTTGAACAGTCAAGCAGCTTCCGCGGCGTGCCGTCCGGCTTGGTCGGATCAAAATCCACTGTGCCTTTGAACCCCACGACGCTCCTGACGACATTCGCCAGGTCGCGGATGGTGACTTCCTGACCCGACCCGATGTTGATGATCTCATTTCCCGTGTATTTCTCCATGAGGAAAATACAGGCGTCGGCAAGGTCGTCCGAATACAGAAATTCCCGCGTCGGATTGCCGGTTCCCCAGATCATCACGTTTGGCGCATTGTTCACTTTCGCCTCGTGAAACCTTCGAATGAGAGCGGGCAGCACATGCGAATTGAGCGGGTGATAATTGTCGTTGGGACCGTAGAGGTTGGTGGGCATCACGGAAATAAAATCGGTCCCGTACTGTTTGTTATAGCTCCTGCACATGATGATGCCGGCGATCTTTGCAAGCGCGTAAGGCTCATTGGTCGGCTCCAGATAGCCGGAGAGCAGGTGCTCCTCCTTCATGGGCTGCGGGCAATACTTGGGATAAATGCATGACGATCCCAGAAACATCAGTTTCTTGGTCTTGAACTTCCACGCCGCGTTGATGATATTCATCTGCACCTGCATGTTGCTGAAAATGAACTCGGCAGGATAGGTGCTGTTGGCATGAATACCGCCCACCTTTGCAGCGGCGAGAAAGACATATTCGGGCTTCTCATCCGCGAAAAAAATTTCCACTGCATGTTGGTTCGTCAAATCGAGCTCCGAGTGCGTCTTTTCAAGAAGGTTGGTAAAGCCTTTTTCCCGCAGCTTGCGGGTTATTGCTGATCCAACAAGACCGCGGTGGCCGGCGATGAAGATTTTTGAGGAGGGGTGCATAATTAATTTTCCAGAGAGGTTCTGCGTTTTAGACTTTGTTGGCTTTTCCATAATTGAGCGATATGCATGGATGTGCTGCCCAAATCAACTAAGGTTTCTTTGTACTGAGATTTCATTGTATAAGATGGCAGCTGTGATTACCTTTGTTGACAATTGGCATCCAATAGAGGTTTCCAATCATCTTCAAATGCATCATCATAAATCCGCCAAAACTCGACGCCCTGGCAAAGGTTGTTCTTTAGAAGTCTGTCAATCATTTGTTTGAATAGAATATGCTGGTCGGATATTGGGATCACGTTAACATTCGGATCCGTTTCAACTTCGCCCCAAAAGACGGGAACATTGTACTTGCGAGAGAAATTGTCCGCATCTACGCCATCGCCTTTTCTTTCATTTATAGCCGACATGTGTTTGCTATAAACGATTTGTTTCTTGCTCAAAGGATCGATGTCGATCAGCGTGCCGTGTGGTGCCCACATTGATTCAATTGCCCACCCCCATCCGGCATTCCAGTCGGAAACCATAATAATGTGTTGAGTGTCTATCTTCCGGATAGCATCTACGGCATTTTTATACCATGTTCTGAGCGAATCGGCACCCGCTTTGCCGACGCACTTCGGTTCGTTCCACAATTCGTAAATAGCGACTCCAGGTTCATTCTTGTATCTTTGCGCTATTGAGGTCCACAAGGGTATTAATTCAGAATATAGAAAGGCATGTTGATTTTCATATCCGTGCCAATCAATTATGGCATACATTCCATTTCTTATTATCTCTGAAACCTGGGGCTATATCCATTTATCAATAAAAGACTCTGGTCCAAGCTCTTTGATTTGATCGCGAGTCTGGTTATAATTATTATTGCGATAGAATGAAACACGCATTGAATTAAACCCCTTGGCTTTATATTCAGTTACAATCTGTTGAATTGTTTTGTTCCCCCATTCACCAGGATTTATTGGTGAAATCCCATGACCGATAAGACGGATTGGTTTACCGGTAGAATCAACTATGTAGTTGTTGTCTACTCTGAGCCACGGCAAGTAACTTCTATGTTGTTGCGAAGAATTATCCAATGCCCAGAGAAAATCTGCACAAAGAAGAAGGGCAAACAACGTATTTCGGGATATTGCTAGCATTGGATGTTCGTCGCTTTCCTGAAAATCATTCTCTTGATTGCTTCTGTTATTAGAAGCCGGATAAAGAATGTATTAGTGATAAGATACCGTTTCCACAAACGTCTGGGATCACATATTAATCGGAACAACCACTCTAATCCAATATTTTGCATGAAAATCGGAGCCCGTTTTTGTACTCCGGCAACAAAGTCAAAGGAGCCACCAACTCCCATCGCCATTTTTACACTTAATTTGCTTAGGTGCTCATAGATCCATATCTCTTGCTTTGGGGCACCGAAAGCAACGAATAGAATGTTTGGGGAAAAACGGTTAATTTCGTTTATTACCTTTTGGTCTTCCAGAACAGATTTTTCAAAACCAAATGGCGGAGAATAAGTCAAAATAAGCCCCTTATCCTCTTTTGCCTTAAGAAGAATACTTGCTGCTTTCTCGGCCACTCCCGGTGTACCGCCAAGAAGGCATACTTTCATGCCCCTTTTGATTGCTTCTTTAAAAAGGCAAACAAACATATCGGACCCGGAAATCTTTTGGACGTTTTTTCTAGCGAAAATCCTGAGTGCCCAAACCAAGGGCATGCCATCAAGAAGGCAGATCGAACCAGATTGATATGCTTGTCTCAATTTCTCATTCTTTTGAATGAGATACACATGGTGCACGTTCGGTGTAAATACCGAATACTTGGATTCACCCGTTTCAGATGCAAGGGAAAGGATGGTTTGCATCGCATCAGAAAATGAGCCAGCAAAATAGGAAACGCCCAGGACTCCATCGATGATGTTGCTCATTTTTCCTTCGCTGCACTAGCCCGCAAGTGTTCTCCAAGTTGGTTATTTAGCTTTTCCAATGTGTGCACAAACCTCTCACAGCTCAGAGTCCAACTGAATTTGCTTAACTGCTGACTCCCTTTTGAAATCAGGGCACTTCTTACATGCTCCTGTCTCAGGATGGCATGAATCGCTCTCTTCATGTCCTCTTCACTCGTGGGGTCGATTAACAATGCAGCATCCCCTGCAACGTGCGGCATTGAAGAAACATTGGACGTAATCACAGGGCAGCCGCACGCGAATGCTTCAAGAATCGGAAAACCGAAACCCTCATATAAGGATGGAAACAGGAAAACTTCCGCAGCACTATAGAGACATTTTAAGTCGTTTAGACTTACATATCCGGTTCTTACTACTCGTTCTGAAATGTTGACCCTTTGAATAGCCTTATCAATGGCAGTTCTGCCCCAAGCAGCTCTTCCTACCAAAACCAGCAACAGATCATGTTTTCTGAGAATCTCTGCGGTTGTAGTAACGATAAAGGGAATATTCTTTCTGGGTTCCAGCGAACTAACACAAAGAAGGTATTTTCTGCTAATGCCAAACTTTCTGAGGACCTTCGGAATCATCGCACTATCAAATTCAGAGTACTTATCGCTAATTGCAGCTCCTATATTAATTGTCCTTTCGTGGACATTAGGGAAATAATGACCTATGTCTTCCCTTGAGGATTCTGAATTTGTGCACACCAAACTTGCCTTCCAAAGAGCATTTTCCGCTAGAGGTCTGAAGTACAACTTATTCTTGAGTGAGAGGGTTTTAGGGTATTTCCACATTACGGCATCGTGACACAAGAAAACAAGTTTTTTGTGTATAACAAATAATCCTGGTGGAAAGCAAGGAAAAAAGGCAAAGTCGAAATTATGGTTTGCAAGGAACCAGGGAATAAAAAGCTGTTCTGTAAGAAACTGTGATTTAAACTTGGAAATCGAAAACGTGAACCGGGAAGAAAGATTGACAGGGTCTTGGAAATCTGGATGAATATTCCTTCTGAAAAGAAAATGATATTCATTCTTGTTATCCATGTTCAACAATGTTTTTGCGAAATGTAGTGTGTAGTTCTCAATACCAGTTATTGAACGTCTCAATCCAGTTAAATCAATAAAGATATTCATTCTTAAACAGCTGCGCGCTTTATTGCTTTTCATCGCGCATTATTAGGGTTAGGAACGGATGAATACAAAATATCCGCAAGATCGTCAGAGTAACTAGTAAATCACTAGGGCCGTAGGCGGGGATCTAGGAATTATGAAAGAATATTTTAGATGGCTAAAGCCTGTTTGCCAAAGAACCAGAGTATCTCAAGGATCTTTCAGTGCTGTTTATGGCAAGAAACTTTCTATCAGGAAAGAAGCCTTTTGAGACATCTCTGTTTGCCCTGCTCCGAAAACAAAAATGTATTTTCTTCCAAATTTATTCTATGTACTGTGTCTGCAAACTGCCCAGGCAGCCGCGAATTATTGATTCTGCACAATACTATTTACTTCCCAATGCTTACACGGATTAATATGCGAAGCATAATAATTTTTGTCCGGAAGTCTGTCTAATTTGCATCCAAACAATGTACTTACGATTATGCGAAAAGAATTGACTGGCGTTATTTTATTATATAACTGCCTCTTAATCTGTTCGGGGGCCTTATACGCATTTAGAATCCTAAATTGGTACTTCAAGAATGTGCTGTCTGGCATAGTCTTTGTGTCCATTATGGTACTGAATACAAAGGCAGCCCCGTGATCCCCCTGCAAGATGATTATCGGTTCTACCCTTGAATTTGATAAAATTGTATCGATGGTAGCAAGAAGCACCTTGTTCAAGTACTTTACTTGCTCTCTTAACAAGAAACCTTGATGCGGCTGATCCTTGGAGAGCAGCATATTCAAGGGCGGTTTTTCACCATTTGCTTGGAAACAAAATGGAGGATGAGGGCAATAGATGTGTGCAAAAACAAACTTTGGATACTGTTTTTCCTTTATTGCTTTCTCCAATTTGTCCAGAGTCGTAAAGAATAGCACACGTTGCTGATTATTAACGCCAGAACTTTCAATATAGGGTTTCAGAACGCTTTTATTCAAAATATCCATAAGAAGAGAGAGATACTGAACACAATAGGTAGAAAAGCCGGGATGATCGGATTTCCACCACGAACCAATCTTAATAGAGTGATAGTGGTTCTCTTCGAAAACATGCATGATTCTGTTATTTGCAATAAGATCGTTGAGAACAGAATAATATTTCTGAGGCCCCATTGTTCTTTGGGTGGGGTTCTCCAAGTATTCCATGTTCAGGAATGATGCGAATGATAGTTGTGTGAAAGGATAATTTGAGGTACTACTTTCCGGAAGATAAAACCCCCTTTTTTCCAATTCAGTCAGGAAATCATGATTATCGAAATTGCAGAATCGAATAAGGCCACTGCTAGACGGATAGGCGTCACAGATAATGTAATAAACATCCGGTTTTACGATGTTGTCTGAGGATGCCGTCGGCACCGATACATTTCCAGATGTGGGAAGAATATCAAAATGGGTATTGGAGTGGGCGCTAATATGAACTTTTACTTCACTAAGGGTGAATACCAGGAAAATCGCCAACGCCAACGCACTGAGCCAGCTGCTTATCTTTATTGTGCGGTTGGAATCTTTCTTTAAAAGAATCCCAAGAATCATGAAAGCGACAAGCAGCAGGCAGAAATAAAGCGGAAGAAGAAATCTATCTCTGCCTAGTATCACATTATGAAACACCAAAAAAGGATGAATCGCATTATAGAGGTATTGATAAGAAAAGAACCAAATCAAGAGGATCGACGTGATTATTGCGACAATTGTTTTATTTTTCTGAAGGAAGGATAGCAAACACCAAAGTGCAAACGATGTGGCTACAACCGTAATTATTACGCCAATGATCGGAATGGAATAGTGTCCTGAAAATCGATCATAATGCATCTCATAAAAGAAAATCGGAACGAGAGGCAAAAGAATCAAGTGAATATAAGCGCTATGAATCATTTTATCGTTTTGCGAAGACATACATCTTTCTCTCTGATTCTACAATATGAATTTTGTCGATTTGGTTAAAGTATATGGAAAAAGATTTTTCAAAGCATTGTTCATTATAATCTTCAAAGACATCTTTTCGATTCGATAATAGCCGTTGAACTTGTGAATCCGATTTTGGGACAAATTCAATAATCAAATATGCGCACAAGGAACTAAAAAAGTCGGCGATTTTTTCCAGGGGGATGTTGTTTGAAATAACTAAATGATGAATTAAGGCCAAGGCAGAAATAGCATCCACTGGCCCCCGATCACCTAAACTCAACCGTTCTCTGTTGGCCCACCCGATGCCGGCACTTGGATTGGAAAGATCCATTACGAGAGGTAGTATGTTTCTTTTGTTTTCTGATGCGCACTCGTTGTATAGTTTTTCGATGCACTGGGCATCATTATCAAATGAATATGTGATAATACCCCTATCGCTCGAAATCTTGCTGAAAATGCCCGTATTTGCCCCGAAATCAAAAAGCGTCTTGGGGGAGATTCGATCAAGGAACGAGTTAAAGATACTCTTCTTGTGCTCAAATGCTTTTTCAGAATAGTTGTTGTCTTTATAGTATGAATGCCAAACCGAAAACTGAGAACCTGACGATTTCATTCCCCTCACCGATGAAGTTAAATGTGATAGCAGCGCCGTCTGAGACTGCTTGGACATTGTAAAATGATGTGGATAAACTTTTCGATTAGAGAAATACCTTTGGCTCTTGGCATGAAGATGAATATGCGACAATAGCGAAAATGTCAAATATGTCTTTTTCGGCAGAAGTTTGCTGGCAAGATCTAACGGTATTCCATTGATAAAAACCCTTGCTAATTGATTCAACCGAAGATCTGTAAAAGACATGAGTGCAAGTGGGCAAAAGAATTGTTCGCAGAATTGCCGGTATGCAACCCACGGTTCACCTGGCACATAGATTTCAAATGAGAGCGTGTCGATGAAGATCGGTTTACTATCGGCAAACTGAATATTGTAAGCACTACTGTCCTTGAGAGTCATTCCATACTCGAGGGCAATCCTCTGGATTTCCAAGGTGGTAATCGCCGCAGCCTTAAGCTGACTGAAACACCATTCATAGGGATATGAAATGAAGGCAATCTCTTTGGGTTTGAGAACTTTATATGCGTTTTTGGCTGTTGAAAAGGTCTCGTTGACTTCATCATGTCGAACAAGCAGCCCATTTTCGCTCAGATGTCTATACAGCCCCGATTGAATAAGATAGTCATAATGTTCCTTATAACAACCATTTATTTGCCTATATAATGCACCTTTGTTTACAAAAACAAAACCTGAGGGATCTCGGAAGGAGCCATCCGTCTTGTTGGCTGCCTTTATCATTTCGAGCCGTTTTTTTTCTGGAATTTTTTGTATAGAAATTGCAACAATCTATGGAATTGGCTTCTAATGGAATAAAGGGCCGCAATAGCCATGGCAATGAAGATCTGAATGAAGTAGGATCCACTTCCCAAATCAATATAACCATAACTTGATTGGGGTAACGTGAATAGAAAGAGCATTGAGATGAACAACAGTGTTTGTTTCATTGGAGAACTATTTCCTTCTTAAAGGCCACAAAAGTGAGTTGAGTCCACTGGTAATCTGTTGATAATTAACACCTATATTACAGTTCAATCTTTAGCAAGACAAACATTCCTATTGTTTACACACTTGTCCGCAAGAAGAGATCGGAACATTTTTGCGGCGGACAGACCATAGTGTTGTTTGACAAATCTGGATCGAAAGATGTTACAAATCTTGAACCTATGCAGCTAGATCTTTTTATTGCGCTGAATTTCGGGGACAAGACAGCAGGTGAGACTCTCTGGGAGAAAATAGATTTACGGGAGCAAACCGAAGTCAACATTGCATGTATCCCTGTCAGCGCCTCGTTTCCAAGCAGACCTAATATAATCTCTGAGGTCCCCTGGGATACAACCTAAGCCACGAGTTTCTGTTATCCAACCACTTTCCAGTCAATCTTGGGACAAAAGCGGCAAATGACTCATCCCCCTTTCAACTGATACGGGCGTATAGGTTTGCAGATTTACGCTCTTGGGACTTACGTTTCTTATATCGACACCAACAGCACATGCCTTGATACCAAGGCTATTATGTACATCTTTCAAGTCAAATTTCATCGCGTTACCTATTACCTGAACGTCTTGAGCATTAGAAATACATATCCCAATATTACATACTGCAAACCGAATTCCGGTTGTGTTGTCCATCACCTTCACGCCTTCGACATAATTTGCTTCATCACCCCACCAAGCTCTTGCACCAACAGATATTCCTATGTCAAAGTGCGCATATGAACTCGTCCAAATGACATTGCTGTCGACAATTGCCGAATCGAAGTTCTGGTAAAGAAATACTGGAGGGCTTTTTTGTTTGCACCAGTGGCAATACCACGGGTCAATTGCAATTGCCGCGTAAGCTGAATTGCCACTGCAAATAACGGTATTATGAGAAATTCTTGACATTTGCTTCCCGGGCTCAGGATAGTAACAAAACATAACTATGCCCACATCAGTCGCGTCGATAATAGTGTTGTTCTTAATCACGCCTTCGTTTCCATGAATGCTAATGCCGTCGCACCACGGATATTTTTCAGGAAGATAGACGCTGTTTTGATGGTGTGTTTCATAGCATGTGATTAAATTGTTTTCGACATTCACCTTGCCAGGAACATGCATGATCTCAATATTACTTCCACCCGCACAGCCATTGAATCTACAATTGATAACAGCACTATTTCCGCCATAAACACGCAAATTTTGCCTTCCACCGCCGACTGTCACATCCGAATTCTTCAAAAAAGCGCGTTGCCCATCAATCCAAACGTTTCTAATCCTTGCGCCATGGGATAATCGGATAAGCTCTGCATCAGCTGTAAAATTTCTGCTGCGTACGATCCTAGAAAAGCAGGCATATTGACAACTTCTTGTTATATGTGCCCCGACGGTTTGGAGAGTAATATCTTCCGGGATAACGACAGTCGTATCAACAGAAACAAGCTCTTTCTGGCGTATACAGAACGTATCCCCCGGGTGGGCAGTCTTTAGCCAAGCGTTTAAACTACTCCACCGTTTAGGATTAAATATCTTGGGCCCGTAAGAATTTGTATCAACAGCTAAGTGAGCCGGAGCAGATGCACTAGTCCAGTAATAAGGCTTTTGACTAAAGATTTTTGTGTAAATGACGCTTGTAAATTCCTTGCCAAAGATGCAATCGCTGATAGCGGTCTCAATACCAGAAGAGGCAATCCGCCCACAATAGTATTCTAATTCGACACGTTCCGGGTCGCGACATAACAAAGCCCGAAAAATCGTTAGAACCTTTTGTTCATTATCATACCCAAGATCGCAGTATTCTTTGCACGTAAAGACTTTCTTAGCTACAGCCAAAAGCGATCTCTGTGTGTGTCCGTTCTTGCTAAAATATTCCATGTACTTTCGCCATTCCGATTGATCGGGACCCGTTCCCAACGCTTCGGTATATAATTTTGTGATAAATTGTGCGGGCAAATTTGTATCCAGCTTACCTTGGATATTTTCATTCGTTGTTTGGGCCAAACAAAAAAAGAGTTTCAAAAGCAGCGGGGAGGAAAATAGCAACAATCCTGCACCAATACTTTTGCCCATGTAGGCACAAAGAGCATGTTTTCTACACGTCAATTGGGCAACAGTCCAAAAAATATTCTTCATGGTTCGAAACTTAGTGTTCAACAAGCAACAGGTTATGATAGCTCTTCTGAATCGTTGTTTGTTTAAATCTGCCCTCAATGTGCAGAATAACCATGTTTGACAATCCAATTATCGACCACAAAATGATATTCAGTAAACGGGAATCAAGAACGGGAAGAAAAACCGCGCCGGTAAGAAGGGAAATAATCCCAAAAATAGCCCCATTACAATATGAACTTATGTGGGGATAACGCAATCGAGCTGAATTAAACAGAAAAATAAGACGTAAAAATATCAATAAATATAAGAACAATCCCAGAATACCAAGTTGAACAGAAAGCGAGTAATAGAATGATTCAATATTACCGACAAATGCCTCAGAAATAGACTCGTCTTTGGCCCTTGCTAATAACCCAAATTTGCCGCTTGTAGTGCCGACACCGGCACCTTTCCAATTATCCAATACTAATGCAGGGCCACGAATTAATAGATCATTCATATGAATAATCGCAGAATCACTGGTTTTTCCAGATAAGAATGCCGTTGTGTAATGATTAATTTCATAAATTATTAATCGTGGAATCATTAGAATCACAAGCATACTGATTAATATGCTGTACCTTTTCTTTAGCTTCATGAACCATAAACCCGTGAAACCCACAACGGTTCCAACAATAATACTGCGATTACTAACCAATAGGAAACTTACGAAAATAATTATTGAGTACAATACTGTCCGTGTTCTTGTCTTGATGCAAATAATTGCCAGCGCTATGGAAAGCATCAAAAGGAACGCCATTTCGAGCGGGGAAAGAATTAAACCCGTCATGCGAGGAACCCATTCCCCATTTCGCATGGAAAACATTGTTAAGGAATGTTGCTCGCCTCCTAATTGCGTAACATAATCGGTAAGTCCAATCTTTTGAAAGAATACTTCTTGACCGGAAAGGTAAATAACTATTGCTATTACTATCATTAATATGGTCCAAATGAAATATAGTTTCAATATCTTATCAATGATCTTTTGATCCAGAGGTGGAATTTGTTTGAAGAAGATAAAGAGAGCGGGACCGATGGTCATAGCCCAAAACGACTGAAATGAAAAAAAACGGGGCATCGGAGAGGTTATGTATTTGAATAAACAGAGAAATAAATACAAACAAATGAGCCCATCGATACTCCTAAAGTTTATCGATAATTTCATTCTGATTGCAACCAAACATAAGATAGTTGCCAAAAAAAGGAACAGGAAAAAGTCCTTTATCCATGGGGCAATGACTCCCAGTTGCCCAGGTAAGACAACTTTTAGTAAATAGGCGAGACTGCTAAAAACCATTGCGAAAAGCAGGAAATACAGTGAGATTGTGGAAAGACGTGTTCTCATGACAATGATGCGAAGACTTTCGCCATGGTTTCTCCACCATCCGTCCATGTCTGGCTGGGGAGTTCCGGGGTTTCGCCCAATTTGCAGTTCTTCATTTTCATAATTCCAGTCATCACGCTCTCAATGTTTGGCTCAACATATACGACTCGATTGTCGCCGCCGATCTCGCGTATTTCGGGAATATTCGTTGTTACCACTTTAGTACCGCATTTTAGTGCTTCGAGCACCGGCATTCCGTAGCCCTCATAGAGCGAGGGATAAACAAATATTTCTGTTCCCCCGTACAAATATGGCAAATATTCATCGCAAACAAAGCCTAGACGTATGATGGAAGGCTCTCTTTCCGCCATCGCAATTATTTTCTTATCCTTCCAACCGTGAGCCCCAACCATAACAAGCACATATCCCTCCAAGTCCCCTCGTCTCTTCAATCGCAGAAATGATTCTAACACAACGGGAAGATTCTTCCGGGGCTCAATTGTGCCAAGCGCCAGTAAATACGGTTTATGGATTCTCAAAGCGACTAAGACCTCCTTAATTTCCGTTTGAGTCTTTGGAACAAACCGTTTGTCAACAGAAGGTCGTATTATAGCGGTAACGGAAGTCGAGAAATATTCTATGATTTTTTGAGCGGTTCCTGGAGAATTAGCAATACGGGCATTTGCCCTCAACAAATCGGCTTTGAAAAACAGACGGTGGGCCCATAGGTGGGTAAATTTCATGGTTTGAGGAACTATTCGATAATTAATATCATGGACCGTTACAACAGTTTTAACATTGTCAGATAATTTTGGAAGAAAAGTTGTAGGTCCCCAGAAAAAATTCAAGTTATCCTTTTTGCATAAAAAGCCGGCTCTCAGCTTAGTCCATAATACCGGTCTTAGGATACGGCCCCAAAGAGAAGTATCACAACGAAGAATCCATCGGTTGTTAACACATGGAAGGTCTAAATGTCTGTTTGTGTAGATAAAGAATATTGTCTCCGTGAATTCTTTATCTAGCCTGCGGCATAATTCATAAACATATCGGCCGATACCGGTACGATTGCCCTGGAGGGCTCGCCCATCAATTCCAACACGAATCATGTTCTTTTTTCGATCAAGAACAACTGCTCTTCAAATCGAGTGTAAAAAAGGAAAAATCGCATCAGATAATAGTATCGTCGAATACCAATTATCTTCTTTAAAAGAAGCATGGTCTTGAACATTCGATTCATTTTTTGCTTGTAATTGGGAATGATCTTTCGTGTTTGGTCAAGATTCTTGCCCTTTTCGTGAATTATCAATTTGTTTTTTTCAAGCATATCATAATAACTGCCCGGTGAAGTAGAAAATGGGTCTTGAACATTATACCCGTCTTTTAAGAGTGCTCTAAAAAGCCTTCTTTGAAATCGGACAATGGAAATACCATTGTTGAATTTATTATAAGCATAAGGAAGTTTTGAAAGCTCATGGTATCCGTTCCTTATAAGATTTCTCCTGTATTCATCAAAGAGAGGTTTAAATTGCGGATAATTGACTAAATTATATTTCGATTGCTTTTTGCACATGCTGTTTGGATCATTTGGGTCGAATCCGGAGAAATGATACACAACCAACGGGAATTTGTAATCAACAGTGTACCTATCATTAACAATAGCCACATTTCTTTCGTGCAAATTCCATGTTGCGACATTGTATCCCGGGTGCCGGAATATTTTTGCCCCCTTTTCATAGAGCACTGGAACGAAATCCATCCATCGCTGGTCAACATGGAGAGCATCCTGCTTGTCTGCAAAACATTGATCTTTTAGTTTTTCCTTCCACCATGTAAGAAATTGTTGAGATTCCAGGCAACGCCGAATGGCAGCAAACCCAAGATTGAAAATGCCTACAAAGAGCAATTCCTCTTCTGACGTTGATCCTTCAAAAGAAACATAGGGATTCATAAAATGGGGTGTCAGAAGCAGGAAATTGTTCTTGAGGGCCTCTAGGGCATCAGCAAGCGAGGAACAAATAATCGTATCCGGATCTAAATAGAATATGTGGTCGTATTTGTACTGTTTAAAAAGGTGGTCGAAAATGAATGGCTTTACCGAGGTACAGAATTCAACAACATCGTACTTAAATGCCATTTGCATGATTTTGGGAATTTCAAAATCCTTCGCTTCAATTATCGAATGTTTTTCGGATGAAAGTGCAATGCTATTTTCAGCCTCATCCGCAAGTACAATAAAGAAATTGAATTCTGGACAATATTTTGCGGCAGAATCGGCAAGCGTCTTTGCCTGTGCAAGGTAATTCTTTGCTGCTATGGTAAAAATGGCGTTCATTCATTTTCCTTTGAGCTATTAATTAGTAATGACAGCAATCATCTTAGAAACAAATTTTTGCACAGATATTCGTTATCAAGAAAAATCTTTGATTACTTTTACAGGAACACCGGCAACAACAGTGTTGGCTTTAATATCATGAGTAATCACTGAATTCGCACCTATGATAGCATTTTTACCGATACGCACATTGGGCATAATAGCAACACCTTCACCAATCAATACATTGTCTTCGATTATCACCGGTCCCTTAGAAACCAATGTGCGTTGATCCGGCGGTGTTTCAAGAGCCTGTTTTGAAGCTTCACCGTGATAATGGTCGGTAATAAATACCCGGCTTGCAATAACAACGTGGTTCCCGATTTCAATCCTATTTATGCAAGCTATGTGACAGTCATAATTTATGGAGACGTTGTTTCCGATGATAATGGAAGGGGAGAATTTCGCTCCTAAATGTTTTTCAAATGCCTCAATTCGCAGACGTGGAAATGCATAAAAGTTTTTACCGATTGAAATTTTATCAGGACCATGGATGAAAGCAGGAAATTCCCAAAATGAATTTTTGCCGATTTTGAAGAATTGTCTGGATAGATAAATGGAATATGTCTTATCAATTATATATTGGGTAGCTTTTGATAATTTGCTATTTGTGAAAATTGATAATATATAAGCGATAACATTGAGTAATAGCAAACGACAATCTTTCATGATTGCTTGTTATTTGACATTATTAGTGTCTGGTTAATTCGACATAAAGAGGGGATGTCTGCTGACATTGTTTTATATTGTTGTGCTTTTCAAGAACGATAAAATCAAGGCGCCTGCCCATAAGAAGAATGTAATATTGAACCAGGCAACACAACTGGTGAATCTCGGGAGGCCTCCGAAGAAGGAAAAGTCATTACGAATTATAAAGTAATTAAGGAATCGTTTCTAAAAACACGAAATATTATTATGCGTTACTGTCAACAAGCTGCAAGATTTATAAACAGACTAAGAAAATATGGCTTGATTACAGACTTGACAGAAGCAAAATGTCAGGCGGCCACCATCACTGTAAATACTATCATTGCACATTTTTACAAATAGACAACAAATCTCTAAGACCGAGTAAAATATTTCTTAATATTCTTATCTTATATCTCAATTTGAACAAGTGAATATTTCTCCAGTAACTCTTGATTATTGACTTGATTTTATCACGACTGTAAATATTATTTCGACAAAGGCTTGTTTCAAGAATTCGATAATATGCAACAATATGATCTAAGAACATTACTAAATCTCTGCCGATAGCTCTAAGAAAAAAGTCCAGATCTTCTACTGTTAGATCTTCAGGATATAACCCTATAATATCGTAAATCCTTCTATTTACCATTAAAACAGGCCCTGGCACTGACCATTTTGAAACAACCATGTATCTGAGCTTTTCATCAGACATGAAGTCTTCCTTATGTCCTTTCCAAAACTCTATAGCACTATTCAGAATTATGTCACCCTCCGGGTTTATTACCTTTGCATCTCCAATAACAGCCATTTTATTAGGATTGGCAGATAATACATCAAGCCTAACTTGAATGCTATCTTCTGTAAGCATATCATCACTGCCCACGAAGCAGATAAATATACCTGAAGAACGAGTAACCAACTCATTTAATGTTTTGGTGACGCCTTTGTTAGGGCGATGGGTAAAGTCAACTTTTATTCTTGTTTCATTATTTCTAATCCAATTATTAATTTCTCTTACTGAATTGTCGGTAGAACCGTCATCAATAATTATTATTTCTTTGTTTGTGTATCTGTCTTTCAATATACTATTTAAACAATCCCCAATATATTTTTCGTGATTATAACTGGCTATTAGAATAGAAACCAATGCATTTTTGCTACCTATAATATTTTCTTGATATTCCATAAAGTTCGCCTAGTTAATAAATTCCTATTTCTACATCTGCTTTATTAGATCTGCCTTTGAAAACAACTTGGTAATTATTACTCCTTTTTCAACTTGATACATAAAAATTAATACCGCAGATTCCTATTTACGTAACAGATTCTTTCCAATCATATGGAGATTTTTCAGGTTTTGTCTCTTTATAAGCAATCTTGTGGATGTTTCTAAATATTAGAAAATAAATTGTAATTAAGTATATAAAATAATTAAGCGAATAACCTATGACAACACCTTGAAAACCAAATAGATTGCAAAAAAGAAATACAAAACAAATATATGATATTGAAAAGGAAATTTCTGTTATTACAAATTGTTTCATCATTGCTTTTGCAAGCATCAGATACGCAATCAGCCAACTTGATATTTTAAGAAAATCACCAACTAATTGCCATGCAAATAATTGATTCATTGAACGAAATTCATTTGAAAACAATATGGAAATAATTTGATTGCGAAATAAAAATATGAGTGGCAAAAAACCCAACAAGCAGGGAATTACTATTTTGAACGCAGAATAAATCTCCTTTTTAATTAGCAAGGATTCTTTTAACTCAGATAGCCTTGGTAAGTAGTAAATCCCAAATGATGAAGTGATAACCATTAGGTACATGTTGGAAACCTTATTTATGCCTTCCCAGCATCCTGCATCTTTCATAGAAAAGGATTTCATCAAATAGCTACGAATTAACAATTGTGCGACCGGAGCACCGAGAGAGGCTGCTAAAGTCATGACAAAAAAGTTAAAGTATTTTATTGCTATGGATATTTGGAATTTATGTAATAGATAACTTTTAGAAAGCCATTCAAAATTATGTTTCCTGATAAAGTAAATTGTTATGAACAGCAAAAAGCTTTGACTCGTTACTGAATTAATTAGGGCTCCATCTATGCCCCATAAACATACAAGACATATTGAAATTAGAAGACCAAAAATACTTGAAAATATGGAGATAATTACAAACAACCGAAATTGTTGGAATCCATTCAAAATTGAAAGTAAGAATGCATTAAATGTATAAAAGATTAATGTGGTTCCAAAAACAGTAAAAACATATGAATATTTTGCTGTTAGTAGAATACAAAAGCTTAATTTATTTGAAAAAATTATGAGGGAAAAACCAAACAACAAAGTGCTTGCTAGGGTGACAAACGTACCAGTACCGATATATGATTTAACCTTTTCCTGATTATTTTTTAATTCAGCTACATATTTGGTAATTCCGCTGTTTATCCCTCCAGATCCAAAAGCTAAAATTATCGAAGAAAAATTATTTAATTGTCCAAGTAACGCAACTCCACTTGGACCAATCATGACTGAAATGACTTTCACACTTACGAAACCTGTCATCATTCTGACGAAAGTAGAAACAGATGTTAATGAAAAGACTTTAATAACTCTATTTTTGCTTAGGTTATCAATAATAAATGAGATTAATTTTACCACTTATTAATCTTTTCTATAAAATACTGAGTTTGTTCAAGGGCTATTTGGCTCATAGGAAGGTTTAATTGTTCACATTTCTCATTATTATAAGCAAATATTTGCACAGTATGTTTATTTTCTCGGCCGGTCAGACGTTGATCCATTGCTTTGCAGATGTATTAGAGGGATTCTATTTCTCCGTATATTCTTTCTTCATTATGCCGATTCAGGACATAAGTGTTTTCCTGATTTATTTCTATTTCTATTATGTATGAATCATTATCTTTCCAAATGTCAGAAAAAAAATCTAGCTGCCGCATGGTTTGTATTTTTAGATAGCGCAATCCATACGCGTCAGCTAATAGCCGAAGATTGGGGGCCTGATATCCGATTTCTGTCCCAAGATAATTTTCATTAAAAAATTTCTTCTGCATTTCTTTTATCATGCCAAGCGTATGATTATTGAACACTATGCATTTAATACCTGGCTGTCTTTGAGCAATGAGCTGCAATTCTTGTAGGTTCATTTGAAATCCGCCATCTCCCATAAAAGCTGCAACAGTGCTTTGGGGGCTGGCTACTTTTGCGCCTATGGCGGCAGGTAAAGAAAATCCCATGCAGCCGAGGCCACCCGAATTCAAAATCCTCTGATTGTACTTAAGTTCAAAACCCTGCGCGAGCCACATCTGATTTTGACCTACATCGGAACATATTATTGATCCATTCGGGATTGTCCGGCTTATTTCCGCTACAACCTGCACGGGGTCAAAATTTTTGGAATTGAGGAGGGCACTTTTTGCGTATTTGATTTTCCAGTCATCAAGTTTTTTAAGCCATTTTGAAAAACGACCGGATTTAGTACTCCGGAGTGAAATGGCTTTGTTGAGTTCCCGTAGAAACAATCTGATATCAGCATTGATTGTCGCTTCTGCGTCTACGGAATGTCCGAATTCATTTTCGTCAATATCTACATGAATTATTCGAGCATGCGGTGCATATTTTTCCCTGCTTTTACCAAATTGCCGTTTTGATAGTCTGGATCCCAGAACCAACAGCAGATCCGAATTGTAGGCCGACAGATTGGCATAGGTATTTCCGTAAATACCGCAAAACCCGTAATTGTTCGGGGTAAAAACGTCCAATCCCATTAACGTTGAAACAGTAGGAATAGCGGTCAGGGCAATAAATCTATTAAGTTCTTCTACAGCGCCTGAATTTCTAACGCCGCCGCCTATAAGGACTAGAGGTCTTTCTGAAGATTCAATCATTGCAATTGTCGTTTGAATTGGCATCGTATCAATAGGGAGGTCTTTTTCCTGGGGAACATAGCTGATCAGAGTACTTTTATCTATTTCTTCGAACTGTATATCAAGAGGCAGATCAATCAAAACAGCCCCTTTCCGGCGGCTTGTGGCAATATGGATGGCCTTATCCAATTCAAATTTTATTCTTGAACTATGCTTGATAGTTACTGCATATTTAGTAATAGGTTTTACAATATCAATTGTACCTACTTCCTGAAAACCATTCTGACGTATGTTTTCGGATATATTGATATCGGTCGTATTTACCTGTCCAGTAATGAACAGACAGGGAATGGAGTCAAGATAGGCATTAGCAATGCCACTGATGAGATTGGTAAAGCCGGGTCCGTTAGAACCTATTGCTATGCCTAATTTTCCGCTGATCCGTGCATAAGCATCGGCACAGAAGGCCGAAGCCTGTTCATGATAATTCTGAACATATTCGATGCTCCCTGTTTTGCCGATGGCATCTATTAACGGAGTAATAGACCCCCCCTGAAACCCGAAAACATGTTTGGTGCCTGATGATTGCAAATATTCAGCTATATAATCAACAACTTTCATAACCCCTGCCTGTAATTTTTTTGAAAATAGTTATAACAACTCGTTAAGCCTGTTGTGTAATCAATTTCATACAACCCGAAATTCTTTATTGATTTTTTAACGTTATAAACTATGTCGGGGTATTTTTTATCTGTTTTTATATCGTTAATGGCGATATTTTTACCCGATATTTTAACGATGAGTCTGACCAAATCTATTACAGGCAGATGTTGTTCAAATACAACATTAACAATAGGATCATCAATCTGTTTTTCAATTGCCAAATAAATTGTCCTACAACAGTCATATACATTAATAAAAGACCTCAGTTCCATGCCGCCGTTGAATACAACAGGATTTTGATTATCGATGATTTTTTTTATTGTGGTCGGAATTAAACCTTGATTATGGATATTTTCTTCTCCGTAAATAACTCCTATGCGGAGGATTTGATAGCCAATATGATTTTCCAACGAATACTTTCGGAGAATATTTTCGCAAAATAATTTTGACTGCCCGTATAAGGAATCAGGGTTGGGGGGGGTGTTTTCATCTATTACTTCAGAACTCGAAGCATCATAAATACTTACGGAGCTGGTGTAGATAATTTTTTTAGGTGGAAAAGGCAGGTTGTCTATTAGATAAACTGTGTTTTCAATATTTTTAGATGACCCTCGTATATCGTTCATTTCCTTTTTGGTTTTGGGTGAAAAAGCTCCGCAATGGACAAGAACATCGATGCGGTCGGCCACTTTTCTGGAAATATCTTTCTTGGAAAAAGTATAATCTTTGTGTGGGATGCAGGTATATCCGTTAATTGATGTTGATGTTAATAAATACAATTGTAATTTATCGTTTGTATCATGCGATTTAATATAACGAAGCAGATTATTACCTAGAAAACCGGAAGCTCCAGTCAGTAAAATCTTCATGCTATTATTAATTCTTTACGATAAATGGCATGATACTAAATACAAAGTCGGCGTTCATTCTGACAAGTGTGAAAATCGAGGTCAGTGAGAATGTTTTACTTATCGTAATGTTGTGGTCCTTACCATTTATTTACCACGTCTATGACGTACCTAACTTGTTTGTCATCAAGGGTTGGACTCATCGGCAGGCTTAGCACTTCCCTATGGATCAGCTCTGTAATTGGCAGCGACAACGAATGCCACTCTTTATAACATTCCTGTTTGTGAGGAGGGATGGGATAATGAATTAGCGTCTGAATGCCGTTGTCGCTTAAGTGTTTCTGAAGATCGTCACGTTTCTTGCTACGGATGGCAAAAATATGAAAAACGTGGGCGTTCCAATCCGCAACCATAGGGAGTGTTATGCGGTCGTTTCTTATGTTTTCGATGTATAGTTCTGCAACACGCCTTCGCAATTTAATATCCTCATCAAGATGTCGCAGCTTGACATTAAGTACCCCAGCCTGAATTTCATCAAGTCGGCTGTTTCGTCCCTTGAATTTGTAGACATATTTCTTTGTTGAACCATAATTAGCAAGCGTGCGAACTATTGCTGCTAATGCATCATCATTTGTTGTGACAGCGCCGGCATCTCCTAAAGCCCCTAGATTTTTTCCGGGATAAAAGCTGTGGCCCGCCGCGTCGCCGAGAGCCCCTGTTTTAATTCTGCCAAACATGCATCCATGAGCTTGCGCATTGTCTTCAATTAGCTTAAGGTTATACTTTCGGCAGAGTTCATGAATTTTTACAGTGTATGCACATTGCCCGTATAGATGTACGATCATTATCGCTTTTGTCTTTGATGTGATTGCGGTTTCAATTAAATGGTCGTCTATTTGAAAATCCGCTATTTTGGGTTCAATCAATACGGGCACCAAATCATTATCGGTAATTGCAAGGATTGAGGCAATAAAGGTATTTGCCGGAACAATAACTTCATCCCCGGGTTTCATTACTCCCATCTCGATATATCCCCGCAGAATCCATATAAGTGCATCCAATCCGTTTGCTACGCCAATTGCATTCTTAGTTCCTATGTAGTTTGAATAGTTTGTCTCGAACGTTCTATTTTCCTTGCCTTGCAGATACCATCCGGAATCAACGACGCGCTTGATTACCTTGTTGATTTCATCTGAGTATTTGTGCGAAATATCCTTCAATGACAGGAATGGAACTTCCATATGGTACACTCGCCTTTTTCCAGGTTGGATCCTAGCGTTCGTACTACGTGCAGCTTTCTCGGGGAATACGAGCGGCTGTAAGTTATGTTTTTATTCCCTCAAAATTAAAGGGGGTCTTCTCTGCCTGCGAGGGGGAGCTTTAAATTACTTCAATACTTCAACAATATTCCGCATATCATCTGCAATAAAATCTGGCCTGTATTTTAGCTGCATAGATCTATTCCGGAAGCCCGACAAAACTGCGAATGTCCTTACGTTCAGCGATTTCCCGGTTTGAATATCAATTCCTGTATCACCAACCAACAGATCTTCACTATGAAATTCTAATCCGGAAGATCGTAGTAGTTCCTCTTTTGTCTTATGACCTTCTGTGACAAAAATAGCCGAGAAAAATTTTGCAATTGCAAAGCGGTTAATTTCCTGTAGTGTATTTGGTTTGAACTGTCTTGCTGTTATCATAAGCAGATTAATATCCTGTTGAAGCAGCTTATCTAAAACGTCAATAGTAAACGGAAACATCGTATCAAGCCGTAAATAGTTGCTTTCTTCTATCTGATCAAGCCATTTTCTGTTAAAAGCACCAATTTCAGCCTCAGAATAACTAAAATAGTTTTTTAAAATATAGGAATTGTCATACATGGCGCGCTTTAATTCCCAATAATCATCAATTGCCAATAGTGTCTGCTTTGTTAGATCGCAAAATAGCGTGAATAAACGGCGTTTTGCGTCTATAAGCGTTCCGTCAAGATCAAGGATAATGTTCATTTCGTTTTCTTCTCGAAGTCTGCATATCTGTTTGGCAAACAAATTTTCATGTGGCGATCAACAGAGGATGAAGGTCTTGTGTAATAATATTATATGATTGAAGAAGGGCTTCTGTCTTCTATGAGTCAGGATTTAATCGATTTCAAATATGAAATTGTCCCCAACATCCGAAGCTCCGAAAGAGCATGTTACTTGTTCTTTTTGAATCCTCTTATGCGTTCGACCATGTCTTTTTCAGTCACCAACATTGGTTCAGTATCCATGCCTCTTACCCACATTAGTCCATTGGGTAAGGGATTGATATTCTTTTCTAATATAGGAAACTCCCCGTATAGAGCGATATCCTTGAAGATTTTTGGCATGTTCAATCCGGCTCTTGTAAAGAAAAGAATTGTTGTAAAAAACCTTGAAATGTTTATTTCTGTCGGATTTGGAACATTATTTTGATCGTAAGCCATATCAACCCCATAAATTCCATGGGGTCTCTTATCAATTGCGCATATTGCGTTTCTCGCGATTGCATCTACCTTTTCATCCGAGCATGTTATACCGACCTTTGTTACCCCCGTTACGCCGGACAAAGTTCTGTTGCCATGGGTCCAACCCATTCTTTTACGTGTCTGCGCAACCACCAATTCACCTTCAAACCAAATTGAAAGCCACGTAATGGTGTCCGAAGATAGCATTTCCGCTGCAGAAAACTCACCCCATCCATTATATCGGTTTATCCATCTCTTAGCAAATTCAAAATCGTTGGTCGGAAGTGCTCCTTTTCCTCCACCACTAATCGCTGTGGAACGAAGCCAAATGTTTCCTTGTTTATTTCCTAACCGTTCAAATGCATTTTTTAGGTCATGTTCATTGTTAATAAAAATACTTTTGGGAACAGGCACTCCTTTCGATGCCCATATTTGATAGCTTTTAAACTTATTTACACATGCATCTATTACACCATGTTCAGGCATAAATAATTTCACACCAAGAGCCTTGATTTCACTTCGAAGCTTGGATATCTCTAATATTTCCATATCATTTTGGCAGTGAAGAAGATGGACCTGCTCCTGTTTCAATATTCCCAATATGCTTTCTTTATATTTTGATTCGACAGCATAGGGAACACATATTTTTACTCTTGCAGCTGACAATATTAAATCGCTCGGTTCACTCCCCATGCCAATTATTTCTTCGCATTTATCATCCTCCAATAAGGAGCGTATCACACCCTCAGAAGGAGCTCCACCTGCACCGCCAACCAAAATCCTTGACAAGCTATTTCCTCTTAAATAGATAATAATATTCTGATTTTTTACGTAGATTCATTGTGGAGCAACTTGCTATGTCTCCCTTATTGACCAAAACGCAGATATTTATTTTTCTGAAAGTGAGCTTTTATAATCGATAAAATCGATGTATGACCTGAAATAATCCTTTTCATCATAATTAAGCGATGCCAAGACAAGACAAACAGATCCTGAGGAAAAGTTCGCGATTTCCCGCCAAATTCCTGGGACAATGATTAACCCTTGGTATGGTCGGTTTAGCGTGAATGTCCGCTTCGTCCTGGCGTCATCTAAGATCACGTCAAAACTGCCGCTTGCCGCTATGACAAGCTGCTCCAATTCCTTGTGGGCATGACCACCCCTTGACTCACCACCGGGCACGTCATATAGATAGTAAACCCTTTGGACAGAAAAAGGGATGGTTTCCAGATTTTCTACAACCGTCAGATTTCCCTTTTCGCGGTGCCTTTTGTCCAATTCAATTATTGTACAATCGTAAACGTTTGTCTTCATTTCGAAACTTTGTTTTGCGTTTGAAGGATAAAATTTCTATAATCGCGGATATAGTCATCTTCATCAAATTTGGTTGACGCAATTACTAATGCGAGCGAATTGGTTGAAAAATTCTGCATCTCGCGCCAATACATTTGTGGAACATATAAACCATAATATGATCGGTTTAGACTGAATGTTTTCTTTTGTGTCCCATCGTCTATTAAAACGTCGAAGCTACCAGAAAGAGCAACAATGAATTCCTGGTTTTCCTTATATGCATGCCCCCCTCGAATTTCTCCTCCTGGCACGTCGTATATCCAATACGTTCTTACTATTTCAAATGGAATGTGTAGTTCGCCTTCCATAAATGAAAGGTTTCCCCTTTTATCAAGCACTTTGGGTAGATTAATTATGCAGGCCTTTGTCATCTTTCCTCATCATCAGACATCTGGCGCCTTGATCGTATCATGCTCGAAACCTTTTATTGTTTCCGGCACAACAACATTTCGCTATTTCTTCCTTGCCGGCAACAGGTCCAACTCTTTTATTATCTTTTCGATAAGGTCCCGCTCTTCCTCAGTCTTATCGAAAGTGCTGAACGCATGGATGAACACTATAATAACGCAGCTCAAAAAGAACAATCCAACCCCGAAAACCAGCGGAAGAAGTCTCTTCTCCTTAAAGGTCTTGTGGATATACAAGGGGTCCGCAACCTTGAACGCCTCTCTGCTTACCACCATCTCTTTTTCAATCTCACTCGCAAGGAGCCCGAGAATTTTCGTCCTAAGTAATGGGTCAGCGATATTGACAAGTTCACTGTCAAGATAAGCCACGTTCTCTTTTGCTTCAGTTTGGACCTTTGTTCGAATATATTCATTGAGATAGTCCATATATGTGGTTGCAAAAGTACTTGTGAATGCGGAGTCTTTCGTTTGGATGGTTAATACAATTACATTTTTCTTAGTGTCTTTGGTTTTCTTGACGTATTTCTTCTTAATAAAACCGCCCATGGCGAGCGGGTTCGGTTTAACGAAATTAGGTTTCCATGTATTTCGCGATTGGTCCCAGTATTTCTTGTATTTTCCCGGCCATTGATATTTGTAAATAAACGGCAACAGGGAGTCCTTCTCTATAAGCTTTGCCCCGAAGTCCCTGCTGTCAAGTATCATCTCCATCGTGTTCAGGCTCGCGCTGCCTTGGTCGAGGTTCAGTTGGCTGGCAACAAGGCCTCCGAGCGCGCCGAGATCGGCAAGTGACGTTGATTTTTGCGACTCGCGTTCCTTCGGCGCTATCATCGCCTCCGCCACCCACATCGGCCCCTTGACAAGCGCCGCAACGTAGCCGCCGACAATTCCCAGCAGCGTGAGCCCTATTATCAGCTTCTTGTGCTTAACAAGCGCGTAGATGTATTCGAGCAGGTTGATCTCATCCGGGTCTCTCGGCCGTGACAAGGGCGTTGTCTGCGGTTGGACTGGAAGGTGTTCCATGGTTATCTTTCCAGGAGTTGGTTGGTATTGATAATATTTACTTGAGTCTTGACAGAAAAATAAATTGTGATGGTTCAGAGCCCCTACTTTTCGGAAATTTCAATTGTTCACCCGGTTTTTTTGCCCTGATGCCTATGTTCACGCTTCCGGCTTCTTGCCGCGGGATTCGCTCTTCTGACACGATGTATTCTGTTTCCAACATTCATTTTTGCGGCAACCGCAAATCGTGCACACCCGGACAGCCACAAAAGTCTCTGCTCGGCCGTCAAAGACGGAAAATCCGTGTGGCCGTCAAAGTCCTTCCTGTCAAAAGCGGACAGCACGCTGCATTGTGATGTGGTCATTGTGCTTTTTTAAGAGCGTTGATGTCGAACCTGTCTTTATCACGGAGTGGCCGCACCTTGCTTTTCATGGAAATAATCTGTCTCTTGGATGCCACCCGAACTGCCACCCTCCCAATTTTTCTTTTCTCGGATTTTGCATACAACGCTTTATATGAGTTCTCAGCAGTTAATAGTACATCTACCATACGAAAGGGATTTTCGGTATCAATAAACGTAAAAACCAGGGCGTTTTTCTCCCTGATCAATGTTTCCCGTTGCTTTTTGTCGGCAAGGCACTCGGCGGAAATCGGCACCCTGGGGACCAGGCTCAGGCGCTTCATTGCTGCATTGAACCTCCTGACATTGCCGGGGTCAAAATCCAGGGCAATGTCAAGATCGATGGTCATTCGTTCTACGCCGTGCAAAACAACGGCAACGCCGCCGCACACGATATGCCTTACTTTCGCTTTTGATAAGGTCTGCAGGATCTTCAGCAAATGGTTTTGGCTATTATATTTCATCATTCATCAACAAGAAATTTCATTTTAGGGACGATGCTTTTTTTTCAGATCGTCATACCGCACTTTTCCGATTTTCAAACCGTCGGGTAATTCGGCGTCTTCATCAAGATCCATGCATCTTAAAACGCCTTTTTTAATTTCTTTATACCGTAATCCGCTCTCCGGACATTTCATTATCCCCTTTTTATCCGGGCTTTTTAAAATATGCCCGTGCCTGCTCATCCAACCTTCTTGTCTCCCTGGCACTCCCATGACAAGAGCATAATCCGGAACATCTTTGGACACAATAGCGCCGGCCGCTATAAATGCATATCTTCCGATCGTAGTTCCGCAAACGATCGTTGCATTAGCGCCGATCGTTGCTCCTCGCCTAATGTTTGTTTTTTCATACAATGCGTGCCGGTTGATTTGCGCGCGCGGATTGGTGACATTTGTCAGAACGCATGAAGGCCCGAGAAAGACATCGTCTTCAACAATCGTACCCGTATACACCGATACATTGTTCTGGATTTTTACATTGTCGCCGATTTTCACATCGCTTGCAATGGACACGTTCTGCCCGAGAATGCAGTTTATCCCTATTTTTACATTCTTCATGACATGACAAAAATGCCATATTTTCGTTCCCTCTCCTATGTCAACAGGCTCGTCTACATATGCGGATTCATGTTTGAAGTATTGCGTCATAAACTTGCCTTTGTGAGAAATGGGTGCGATTCCGCCTTGATTCCCGTCGGCGTTGCGATCCGTATTTCGTGGGCAAGCGAAATGGAAGGCCTGACATCCTCTATGCCGAAACCGTTTCCTACCAGTGTTTCTTCGTACACTTTTGTATGAAGGTTTGCGAAACCTTCCGAGAATTCTATCTCTTTCTCGTCCATGGTGATCGATCGGAAGGTTGTTTTGTTCTGGGCGACAGCCTGCGAAGGAAGGTCGCTTTTATCAATTGAAAGGAACCATTGCACGGTGGCGCGCTCAAGTTCCAGAAATCCGCCGGTCTTTCTCGGCATGGAAACATGAACTTCGGAGCGCTGGACTGAACCAAAGAGCCATATGAGGAGGTCGAAAAAATGTATGCCGATGTTCGTTGCTAGTCCGCCCGACCGATCAAGCTGTCCCTTCCATGATACAAGGTACCAATTTCCTCGAGAAGTAATATAGGTAAGGACGATCTTATGTTTCTGAACCTTTTTTACTTTTAAAATGTTCTCGCGCAGCTTAATGAGCGCCGGATGCACGCGAAGCTGCAGAATGGTGCTTATTTTTTTCCCGCTCTCCTGCTCCAGCTCCGCAAGAGCGTCAAGGTTCCACGGGTTGAGCACGAGCGGTTTCTCGCAGATCGCATTGGCTCCTATCCGCATGGCAAATCGCATATGCGCATCATGCAAGTAATTCGGCGAGCAGATGCTGACGTATTCAACGGGAGTGCCCTTGCGACGCAGCTTCTCTGCATGGCGGTCAAAGCGTTCGAATTCCGTAAAAAAATGAACATCAAAAAAATATTTGTCAAGTACGCCTACCGAATCCTTGGGGTCACACGCCGCCACGAGCACGTTTCCCGTGTCTTTGATTGCCTGCAAGTGCCGCGGCGCGATATATCCGCCCGCTCCGATTAATGCGAATGTTTTTCCCATGTAACTTCCTTTTTTCGTTCGTCCCGGTCGCTCCTTTCCCCCATCGGCGGTACCGGGAGCGTTCCGCCTATCAAATTTTATGGGTAAAACTGTTTTTTAGAACATCATGCTTCACAAATAATAAGCAATCAGTTCACTTTTTCCTTAACATTGATTTCTTGCTGAAGCTGCGCAATCTCTTTTTGCATTTCCTCATATTCCAGCATTCGTCTATGCAGGTATTTTTGGGTAATTTTTAATTTTTCCCGCATTCCGGCCGGTGTCAGAACGTATTGCCATCTGATTTTGTCTGGATGGTTTTTTAATTTCTTCGCCTTCACGATGCCTTTTTCAATAAGCCCTGCAAGCACATAATTGGCCTTTCCAAGGCTTATATCCAGCTTTTCAGCAAGGCTTCGTTGCGTATGCGAAGGATTGTTTTCAATTTCGCGAATTACTTTATATTCAATCATAGAATCCTAAGAGTTCTCATTGAATTTACAAAACCTTTTTATTTGTTCAATCGTTGAACAATATAGGATATTTTATCCTACAATTGCAACATCTTTGCAGTCAAGGAAAATTATTTAGCTGCGTCGTTTTAATTTTTGACTCGGGGATTTCGCGTTTATGAAGCATCCCTTATTTGATGAGGTCCGCCTGTTTTCCATGGACAGATTGCCGTTGGGATCAAAGAATCAGTCCAAAATAGTTTCAATAATTTTTTCCTGATTATCTTTAGTTAAATAGGGATGCATGGGAAGGCTTAAAATATTACCCGCGATATTTTCTGCTACGGGAAATTGCCCTTTTTCATAGCCTAGCGGCGCAAATGCTTTTTGAAGATGAAGCGGCTTTGGATAATAAATTGCCGTTGGAATTTCCTTTCTTTTGCATTTTTCAATTATTGCTTCTCGATGATCGTGTAAGATTGAATATTGGGCCCAGGCGCTGCTATATCCTTGCGGTATTGTCGGTACCGTACAGGTCCCAGCCAGTGCGTCGGAATATCGTTGAGCGACGCGCTGCCTTTTTTCCAGCTCAGAATCGAATATCTCAAGTTTTGCCAGAAGTACCGCAGCTTGAATGGTATCCATGCGTCCGTTGATGCCAATTCTTACGTTTTCATATTTGTCGATCCCCTGCCCATGGATGCGAAGGGAAACAAGGATATCCTTCATCGCCTTGTCATTGCAGAATACGGCGCCGCCGTCGCCATAGCATCCGAGAGGTTTTGCAGGAAAAAAACTCGTAGCAGCGCAATCGCCAAGCGCGCATGCTTTTTTACCGTGATACATCGCCCCAAAGCTCTGAGCTGCATCCTCGAGCACAAACAGTCCAAACTCCTTTGCTATTGCATCAATCGAATCATAGTCCGCGCATAACCCGAACAGGTCAACGGGGATTATGCCTTTTGGTTTTATTTTATTTGTAATCCCAACGGCAATTTTTTCGCCTTTGTTTACCCGGACAATTTCATGCCGGAGCGAGATCGGATCAATGTTATATGTCTTTTTGTCAATATCCACAAATACAGGGGTTGCACCCAATAGCGATATTACCTCGGCGGTCGCTATGAAGGTGAATGTCGTGGTGAATATTGCGTCACCCGGACCCACTCCTCGTGCTAACAGAGCAAGAAAAAGCGCGTCGGTGCCGCTGGCGCAGGAAATGCAATGGGAAGCACCTGTATACAGCGACAACTTTTCTTCAAGCTCCGTTATTTCTTTTCCCATTATAAATTGGGCGCGATCCAGGATATCTAAGATATGTTTTTGCAACGATGGGTTTAATAATTGGTACTGCGCTTTTAAATCGATAAAATCCATAAAGTCCTTTCACAAGACGTTTTTAAAACTAAACAAAAAGCCTCGCTGATAAATGCAAGGCTTTTTTCAAAAAATGATAAATAAAATTATGATTCCTCCATAATCCTCAAAGGCATAATAAGAAACAAATCATCGCTTTTCTTTTCGCTTTCCTTTGCAATTTCTGGAAAAATGAGACAGGCGCTTATATGCGTGTTCATTTCCATTCTTATTTTTGTAACAGAAATAATACTGATGATCTCCATAAGGTATTGCGCGTTAAAACCAACAGTATGCTCCGGGCCTTCATAGTCAATATCTAATAGTTCTCTTGCTTCTCCCCCAATGTCCCGGTTAAGGACAACGACCTCAAGTTTTTTGTTTTTAAAGACAAATTTTACAAGGTGTGTCTTCTGATTAGATAAGATTGAAACCCGTTTTACCGCTTCATAAAGAAGAGTTTTATCTATAATTGCTTTTTTTGGATTTACCTTTGGAATTGCCTTCTCATAATCAGGATACGGACCGTCTATTAATTTTGAACAAATTTTTACAGAATCTAATGTAAAGAGTACATACTTCTCACTCATTGATACTTGAACAGTGTCTTCTGCTTTTTTTTCATCTATTATTCTTACTAAATGCAGAAGGCTTTTTGGAGAAATAATCATTGAAACATTTTTTTCAAACTTCTCTTCACTTTTATAAAATGAATACCCGAGCCGATGCCCATCTGTGGCCACCATACCTATTTCGCCACGCTCAAATTTCCAAAGAACACCGCATAAACACGTTCTTGACTCATCTTTTGAAACGGCAAAACTGCTTTTTATAATCATTTCTTTGAGACTATCAACTTTTACGGAAAAATCTGTACCGTTTTTTATTTCAGGAAATGCAGGAAAATCTTCAGTTCCGATTCCGGCGATTTTACAGGAAAACCCCTTTTTATTCTCTATAATAAGCACATTTGCATCCAAAGAAAGATGAATGTCGCCTTCAGGCATTTCCCTAATGATTTCAAACAACTTTCTCGCATTGACGGTTATTTCTGCTTCACCATCAGCCACAGCCTCTGCAGAAGCTATTATAGAATGATCGAGGTCAGTGGCGCTGAAACTGATGCCTTTTTTTGAAATGGATATTTTAAAATTTGATAATATTTGTAGAGATGTTTTTAATGGGATTAAAGGATATGCTTTTTGTATTAAATTAAAAATTTTATTTTTTGTAATAACACATTCCATAGAATAGATTGCCTTTCCAGTAAAATTTAAAATATGCGAAAGATGAATTATTTTCTATTTCAAAATATATATATAAACAAATAGTTTTAAAAATAGATTTGTTGATAGTGTGGTATATATTCCTAACCCATTGTTAATAATCATATTATGATGTTAATAAAACAAGTAAAAGATTTATAAATTCATTGATAACTAATTCATAAAAACACACCATGATCCAATCAACAAATTATAAACAGAATAATATATAATAATATAAATGGAAAAAAAATTTCATTTTTCTTCTGAAATTAAAGCAACAATATTTTCTATATCAGATAAAATGTTTTTATCGATATTTTTTAATTTTTCAATATGCTGAATGGCATGAATTACCGTGCTGTGATCCCTGCCTCCAAAATGCAGACCAATTGATTTTAGCGAATAATTAGAAAAAGATTTTACAATATACATTGCTATCTGCCTGCAAAATGCAACCTCTTTTCTGCGATTTTTCTCACGAATGTTATTAACAGGAACCTTGTAATAATCAGCGACGGTTTCAATAATCTTATCAATAGAAGCCCTTGTTTTATCTGTATTTTGAGATACTTTAAGGATACTCTTTACCAGTTCAATGGTAATGTCACGGTTGGTGATCGATGAATATGCGAGAAGGCGTATAACGATTCCTTCAAGTTCTCGTATGTTGGAAGATACATTTTCAGCAATGAAAAGAAGGATGTTTTCAGGAATACATAAATTGTCCTGTTCCGCTTTTCTTTTTAGTATAGCGACCCTCGTTTCCAAATTTGGTGGCTGGATATCTACACAAAGGCCCCATTGAAAACGAGAAATAAGACGATCCTGAAGGCCTTTCAAAGAATTTGGGGGACGATCAGAAGTGAGGACAATCTGACGCTGGTTTTGATAGAGCGTATTAAAAATAAAAAAAAACTCTTCTTGCGTGCTCTCTTTGCCTGAAAGAAACTGAATATCATCAATTAAGAGAACTCCGGCAGACTTATAGGAATCCGAGAATTTCCTGGTGCTGTTGTTTTTAATAGCATCAATAAAATTCAAATAAAATTCTTCAGATGAAGAATAGGCTATACGGAGGTCTTTTCTCTGGAAAAGAAGGTAATTTCCTACCGCCTGTAAGAGGTGCGTTTTTCCAAGACCAACACCTCCATAAATAAGAAGCGGGTTGAATTTGGTTTTGCCAGGAGCTTTTGCAACAGCATAAGCGGCACTTTTTGCGAATTCATTTCCGGGCCCCACCACGAATGATTCAAAGGTAAAATTATGGTTAAAAAGCGCCGAGGACATCAGCTGCTTTTGCAGCAATGTGGTTTCAGCTTTTTTATCAATGGGAGAAATGGAAGCGTTGGCAGGAACAAGAAAAGAGATTTCCTCAATTAAAGGAAAATGCTTTTTGGCAAGGGCAAGAATTTTTATTTTATAATGTTGATTCAGAAAATCAACGGCATATTGATTGGGAGCCTCTATAACAAAATTTTTTCCTTCCAGAATTTGTTTTGGCTGTAACGGGCGGAACCACGCCTCTAAGGTTGCAGTATCTACATCCAGCGAAATGTCTGAAAGAATATTTTGCCACAGCGAAAGCTGCATAATACAATATCCGAGGTTACTAATAAAAAAAGTTTTGGCTACGCCAACAAATGATAACTATGAAGGAAGGAAATTTTAAGCCCCATGCTCCGCCTTATTAAAACGACCATAAAAATCTACATAAAGAGACCAGAGAAATCAAATCCATGTTTTTAAAATGTGTCAGAAACGCATTGACAGTCTGACATGACTGAAACCATTTTTAACACAGAAAGGAAGCTACGATATGAAAAGAACGTTTCAGCCGTCTAAAAGAAAAAGAAAAAACACTCACGGTTTTCGCAAAAGAAATGCAACAAAAAGTGGAAGAAAAATACTAAAAAAGAGAAGGGCCAAGGGACGCAAGCGGTTGGCTTCATCAGATTGATTGTTCCTGGTGGAAAAACGTGGAAAAAGAAACAGGATTTCATCAAGGAAAGAAATCTCTTTTCTTACCAGAAAGGGAAGTTGCTGGAGGTGCTCGTATTTTACTGTGATCTTTTTAATAAACGGAAAAGAAAACAATCGGTATGCGATTTTAGTTACAAAAAAAAATGGAAATGCAGTTCAAAGAAATAAGATAAAAAGGGTTTATAAAGAAATAATTCGTAACAACGCAAGCAATACCCCACCCTATTTTGATATCCTCGTTAAACCAGTGGGAAATTTGTTGCCATCGACGGGAGAGCTTAAAAGTAGTTTTTTAACATGGGAAAAAACGGAAAAACAATAGGAATTTTCTTCCTTTCATCAATAATCGCACTAACGAAAACGGTTCTTATTATTCCCCATGGTACCTGCAGATTTCATCCCTCATGCAGTGAATATGCTCGGGAAGCCATTTTAACGATGCCGTTTTATCGTGCCTTTTTTCACATTGGAAGAAGGCTGTTAAAATGCACCCCATTTAGTTTGGGCGGCTTTGATCCAGTTCCCGCGGTAAAAGGAAAGGCTCGTTAAACGTGGATAAAAACACCGTTTTAGCTATTATCCTTATATTAGTGACGATAATGTTTTTTCAAATGTATGAAAATCGCGCATCGATGAAAAGTCAAGATGTTTCTTCTGGTCCATTGAAAAAATCTTTACAAAAGAACGAAGTATCAACCACGCCAACAAAGGACACTGTATACAAGGCTATAACGATAACCCCAAACGTTAATTCTCCTGCAAAAGAAATCGGCGAACCCCAAAAAATCATTGGAGATACCATTTGGATAGAAAACGAAAAAATATTATGCGGGATTTCAGAAATTGGCGCACGAATTATTTCTCTTAAAATGAAAGAATACGGATACGACCGGATTAAACCGAACCTTACCGATCCAAAAGAGCAAGTGGACCTTATCGGCTGCTCAGCTGTTGGCGGCGGCAATTTAACGATAGATGGTGATAATTTTGATAATAAGCCGTTTAAATTAAAGGGGAACTCAGGTAAAAAAATTAATATAAGCAATAGTGAAGAAATATCGATATCCTTTGAAAGTAATGCGGCCGGAGGTTCTGTTATCGAGAAACGATATACTTTTAAAGGGAACAGTTACAAAATTGGGCTTAATATTATCTCCGGTTCTCTCGATGGAAAAAACATTACTGTCGGATGGAAATGCGGAATCACGGAAAGTGAATTTTATAAAGCAAGCGTAAAACAATACAACAATGCATATGTCAACGAACAACGGAAAGTACATATTTTTGACGGAAAGAATATCGAGCATCTGCAACAGAAAAAACCGGAAAAAGATGAGAAAACGGGATTTTACAAATGGGCGGCCATTACGTCAAAATATTTTTTAGTTGCCATCGTTGCGGACACGGTAAAAGACGCCGACCTTCTTATTGAAGGATACGATGCAAAGGCCACCGATGATATCAAAGCGCAAGGGCAGAGACAACAGATTATAGATTATTCTCTATCAATAAAAAGAAGCGGTGACGGGAACAGGGAAGGATATTGGATTTATGCCGGGCCGAGCAAACTTTCTCTTCTCAGGTCTTTTAAAATTAAATTTGAAAAAGTGCTTTTTGGCGGTTGGGAATGGCTGATAAGAGCCGACCTCTGGTTTCCCTTTATTTGCGAATGGATGCTGTGGTTGTTGGTATATGTCGAAAATATTGTAAAAGATTACGGTGTTACGATAATCATCCTCACTATAATTATACGGGCTATTACATTTCCTCTTTCACAAAGCAGTATGAAATCAATGAATAGGATAAAACTTCTTCAACCGAAAATAAACCACCTTCGGGAGCGCTATAAAACCAACCCTAAAAAGATGAATGAAGAAATAATGGCTCTATACCGGGAAGAGGGAGTAAACCCATTAAATCCCGGTTGTCTTCCCATGTTTTTACAGATGCCGATTTTAATCGGACTTTATATCGTGCTGCTAAAAGCAATAGAGCTGCGAGGCGCCCATACATGGATGGTTCCGTGGGTAAAAGACCTTTCCCAGCCGGAAATTCTCATTAGCCTCAGGCAATTGGGATTAGATAAAATTTTTCCAAACGGCATACCAATGTATGGCTATGGCATTGCATTAATGCCAATCATTATGGCGATCCTTACGTTTATCCAGACTAAAATGACGACAAAGGATCCAAATCAAAAGGCAATGGTATATTTCATGCCGGTATTTATGCTCGTCGTCTTCAACAATTTTCCCGCTGGACTTGTTTTTTATTGGACTTTTTCAAATGTTCTGGGAATATTGCAGCAGTATATACTTGACAAAAGCATGCAAAAAGAAAGGGCGGCATATCTAGAAGCTGAGGAAAAAAGAAACCATGCAATTAAAAAATCTAAAAAATAGATGAAAATACCCGCTCATCAACCCCTGACAACGAATACCTTTCTGACGGGATAATAACCCAACCAGATATAAAGCATCCCTTATATGCTTTTGAATATCGAAAAGACCATTGCTGCTCTTTCAACAGGTAATGTTAAAAGTGCTCTTGCGGTAATTCGTGTATCAGGAAAAGATGCATTTTCTATTGTGGGGAAATGTATTAATCCATCTGATACCTTTAAAGAAATTCCTCCAAAAACCATTTGTCTGTATAGATTCACTTCGGTGCAAAATCAAAGAGCCATCGACCAAATTACTGCAATTAAATATTTAGCACCTAATTCTTACACGGGCGAAAATATGGTAGAAATTTTATGCCACGGGGGAGAAATCATCATAGAAAAGATACTGTCTGAATTGGTAAAAAATGGTGCAGTTATCGCAGGAAAGGGGGAATTTACCCGGCGAGCCTTTTTAAACGGAAAAATGAACCTTGTAAAAGTAGAGGCAATACAAGGACTCATCAATAGCCAGGTGGATAAAGAATATAAGGCCGCAATGGAAAGCTATTTAGAAGGTTATAAACAAATATTATTTAAATGGAAAAATACCTTAAAGGAAATAGTGCGTAATATTGAGGCTGAAATAGAATTTCCAGACGAAGATGATATAAAAAAGAAGAAAAAAAACCATTTAAAGAAAATAATAAAAATAAGAAAAGACATAGAAATGGAGATAAAAAAAAGGCAAAAATCACAAATTATCGAAAAAGGTGTTTTTGTTCCAATCGTTGGAATAACCAACGCAGGAAAGTCTAGCCTATTTAATCTTATGCTTGAATGTGAACGGTCTATCGTCCATTGGGAAGAAGGAACAACACGCGACATGGTTAGTGAGGATATACTAATAGCTGGCGAAAAAATAAAGCTATTGGATACTGCGGGACTTCGAAATACTAGTAGCAATGTGGAGCAAATTGGAATAAAAAAAACTCAGGAATACATCAATAAAGCCGCACTAATTATCTGGGTAACACCTGCAAACATCCAGATAACTGAACACGAAAAGATATTATTGAAAAAAAAGGGAAAAATAATTTGTATTATCAGCAAGACAGACCTCATGGATGGAGATACAAAGAAAAAATTTTGTGTGGCAAACCATATTCCTTATTTTGGCGCTTGTTTAAAAGATAAGCACGAGCGCAAAAGGATTGTTGATTTTATTGGAAAAGAGGTAAAAAAGATTATCGGGACATTGGAATTTTCATCCCTTGTTCGGAACCAACGACAAATGAATTTAGCCGATAGCATGGCAAAGCAACTCCATGCGGTAGAAAAACTCTATAGTTCGGGCGAGGAAATTATTTCATTATATCTTAGGAATGTGTTAAACGACATCGGAGAAATGGTTGGAGATACAACAAACGAGGAAATATTAGATAGCATATTTTCCGAATTTTGTATTGGCAAGTAAAAATACCCCACTATTAAGTTCTTCTCTTTTCACCCATGTGATATTTTTATTGCAGTAAAATCCTGATTCACGTGAAACAATATTTTATATGAAAAAATCATGAAATTTGATATTATCGTCATTGGTGGCGGCCATGCGGGCATAGAAGCTGCGCATATAAGCGCCCTCAAAGGATTAAAGGTTCTTTTAGTTACCTCGCATTTGGATCTGATTGCCCAAATGTCTTGCAACCCGGCGATTGGAGGCATTGCAAAGGGAAACATCGTTCGTGAAATCGATGCGCTTGGCGGGCTCATGGCGCGCATTGCCGATAAGGCTGGCATTCATTTCAAAATGCTCAATCAGACAAAGGGCATGGCGGTCTGGGGAAACAGGGCTCAGGCAGATAAAAAAGATTATAGGAATATTGCACGAAAATATCTAGAAGAACAGCCAATGGTCGATCTGCTTCAAGGATTTGTGAGGGCCATAAAAGCAAAAGGAGACAAAGCCCGTGCCGTTGTTCTTGATAACGGTGAAGAAATAGAGGGCACGTGCATTATTTTTGCAATGGGTACTTTTTTAAATGGCATTGCCCATATTGGTCTTACCTCATTTCCCTGCGGACGGCTCGGGGAACCACCTTCTTTGGACCTTAGCGAATCAATAAAAGAGTTTGGAATTAAATCCGGAAGGCTTAAAACCGGAACATCACCTAGGATTAACGGCAATACGGTTAAATACGAAAAATTGGCAAAACAAAATGGTGATGCAAAACCTTGGCCGTTTTCATTTTCTACTTCGAAACCCCTGGAAAATAAAGTTGTATGTTGGATCACTAAATCAACGACGGAGACCCATCGGGCTATTCTGGAGAATTTGGATCGCTCCCCCCTCTATACCGGCAAAATAAAAAGTGTCGGGCCACGGTACTGTCCGTCTATAGAGGACAAAGTGGTTCGGTTTGGAGAAAGAGATGGGCATACATTATTTTTAGAACCGGAGGGTTTGGACACGAACGAAATGTATCTGAACGGGTTGTCAACGAGTTTGCCTTTTGACGTTCAGGTAAAAATGGTACATAGTATACCCGGCCTCGAACAAGCGGATATCCTTAGGCCAGGATATGGGATAGAGTATGATTTTTTTCCCCCTACCCAACTTTGGCCAACCCTCGAATCCAAAAGCGTAAAAAATTTGTATTTTGCCGGGCAAATTAATGGTACATCTGGTTACGAAGAAGCGGCTGGTCAAGGATTGCTTGCTGGAATAAATGCCTCCGCTGCCGTAATAGGGGAAGAACCTCTCGTGCTGGGCAGAGACAGTTCATATGTAGGAGTTCTTATCGATGACTTGGTTACAAAAGGGACACAGGAGCCGTATCGGATGTTTACTTCACGCGCCGAGCATCGGCTCATTCTTCGTCAGGATACTGCTGATGAGCGCCTCATGCCGATCGCTTTGCGTCGAGGACTTATTTCCAAAGAGCTTTACGAAAAAAGAGAACGTGTGTGGGAACAAAAGGCAGGATATAGAGAGAAACTTTCCGAAGTAAAGATATCACCCGGAGAATGGGAAAAAAAGAGCAAGGCCTCAATTAAAGTTAAAATGAAGGCGTCCGAATTGTTAAAGAGACCTGAGATAAAAATTGAAGAAATTCTCAATATTATTGATTTAAAAATTGAGGACAGGGAAATTCGATCAGCAATCGAGGCAGATATAAAATATAGCGGCTTTATTGAAAACGATTTGGAAAAGCTGGAAAGTTATCGCAAAATGGAAAATGAAATCCTCCCTGAAAATATTAATTATAATAACATTAAAGGATTGCTAAACGAATCTCGAATAAAGTTATTACAAATAAGGCCAAGATCCCTTGGACAGGCTTTAAGGATTCCCGGCGTTACGCCGGCAGACATAACGGTACTTATGGTATATCTTTCTAACCAGATGTTTCACGTGAAACAACGGTGAGCGTATGAAAAAAATTAACAAAATCCACCTTGAGAGAGCAAAGAACTGCTATGAACTCAAGGAGTTAGAGCGCCTCGGGCTAACCCCGACCCTTGAACAGAGAGATATGATATTAAAATACATATCCCTTCTTCTTAAATGGAATGCTGCAGCGGGGCTTATTTCTCCTGGGGATGAAGAGCACCTTTTTTTACGGCATTTTTGTGATTCTTTACAACCTCTGCTTCTGTTTGGTTTTAAAAAAAGTGCAAAAATACTGGATATTGGTCCTGGCGGCGGTTTTCCTTCTATCCCCATCCGTATTTTCCGGCCAGATCTTGTAATTGTGCTTGCCGAATCCAATAAAAAGAAGTGCATGTTTCTTTCGCAAGTAAAGACGGATTTGACGCTAAATAATGTTGAAGTCTATAACGGAAGAGTTGAAAAAATGCCCGTCCCTGAAAAAGGATTTGATTATGTAATAAGCAGAGGCCTTGGGACGATGCAAAAATTCTCCATGCTTGCTCGACCGTTTTTGGCTCCTGATGGCCATATGTACACCTTTAAAACAAAGCAATTTTCTCAGGAACTCGAGAATATAACGTCAAGTAAGGAAAAAGACGGAATCAAAATAAGTGAGATTGCCGAGTATGATCTTGGAAACCAAATTTTTGGTCTTAACCTTGTTTCCTTGGAGTTGACCAGATAATTCCCCCTCGATATAATCGGGTTGTTGGCGGCGAGAAGGAGCATCCATTATCCGCAGTTTACTAAAAGTGAAGAACACTTGATCCCCTGAAACAAGATCTAATTAGAAACTAAGAGACGAGCGGGGTTGTATTGGGAAAAATTATTGCGGTGTGTAATCAGAAAGGCGGCGTTGGGAAAACCACAACAGCCATAAATCTTGCCGCCACACTTGCTGCTGCGGAGCATAAAACGCTGCTCCTCGATATGGATCCGCAGTGCAATGCAACGACAGGGATCGGCAAAGATAAAAAGGATATCGGACTTTCCGTCTATGAGGTCGTGACAAACAGAAAAAAAGGTGAAAAGGAGGTGCTTCTCAAAGATATCATCCTCCCAGTTGAACATATGAAATATCTCGATATTGCTCCGGCAAGCCCTGATCTTGCTTCAGCCGAGATTGAACTTGTAAATATGATTGCCCGGGAAAAATGCTTGAAAAACGCTATCGAGCAAATCCGGAATGAATATGAATATCTCATTATTGATTCGCCACCATCACTTGGCCTTCTTACGGTCAATATTCTGTCTGCAGCAGACTCGGTGCTTATTCCCATTCAATGCGAATATTATGCTCTTGAAGGACTTGCCGAACTGCTTAATACTATAAGGCTTGTTCAGAAAAACTTGAACTCAAAATTGGTGATTGAAGGCGCACTGCTCACCATGTATGACGGCAGGTTGAATCTATCCCGGCAGGTGGCAGAAGATGTTCGGTCATGCTTTCCCGAAAAGGTTTTTAAAACAATAATAGCAAGAAATGTCAAACTATCCGAGGCGCCCTCTTTTGGCAAACCGATTATCCTCTATGATATAATGTCCTCTGGTGCGGAGAACTATTTGAATCTTGCAAAGGAAATAATGCACAATGGGTAATGCTCATCATCGAAGAGCTCTCGGGAGAGGTCTTACCAACCTTATTCCACAGGAAAGCGAGGAAAAGGGGAGCGGTAATGAAATAGTTCTCGTTGACAGCAATGCGATACGGCCAAACCCTTTTCAACCGCGGAGAGAGTTTGACCAAAAGGAAATAGAGGGGCTGGCCGAAAGCATTAAAACCCAGGGCCTGTTACAGGCGATAATCCTGAGGAGAAACCTTGACGGATACGAAATAATATCAGGCGAACGGCGCTATCGCGCGCTTTTGCTTCTGGGAGAGGATAAAATTCCGAGCATTATCAAGCCCAAGGTTTCCGATCACGAAATGATCGAAATCGCGCTTGTTGAAAACATCCAGCGTGAAAATTTGAATGACATTGAGGAAGCAGGTGCCTACCAACGGCTTTTGAGCGAATGCGGACTTTCACATGAACAATTGTCTGCCCGGGTGGGAAAAAGCAGAAGCGCGATCACCAATATTCTCAGACTGTTAAAACTGCCACAGGAAATCCAGCAGATGATTATTCACAGCGACATCACATCGGGGCACGCACGGGCTTTACTTGGTTTAGAGGATCCCGATGGCCAAAAGGCGCTTTGCCAAAGGATCGTGGCCCAAAAGCTTTCCGTGCGCGATGTGGAAGAGGCGGTGCAACACGGAAAAGCGAAAAAGGCAGAAAAAGGCAGTGTTAAAAAAAAGGCAGGAGCGACAAAAGACCCGGATCATCACGCGCTCATAGAAAAATTGCAGTATAAATTTGGAACTAAGGTTACTTTCACAAATCTGCGGAACGATAAAGGCAAAATAGAAATCCATTATTACAATAAAGACGACCTAAATAGAATAATTGAAATTCTTTCCAAGGAATAAATGAAATTTTTCAACGGCTTCTAAGCCGTCATGAAAAGCCTCTTTTGGTAACAGAAAAAACCGATGCAGATAAAAAAAAATTATTATACAATCATGTTTATTCCGGAGGGAAACGCCAAAACCTTCTCGATGCACCTCCATCGGAATATTGTCTATTCTCTTGTTGTGTTTATGGTGATTTTTATTGTCGGTTTTATTCTTCTTGTGGTAAAATCTGGAGAGATAGCGGCAAAGTTGCAGTTAGTGTACGTCCTTACGAATGAAAACAGGCATTTGAGGGAAGACAACCAAAAAATAAAGTCTATTTCAGAAAAAATTGACAGAATAGAACTTTTGGGGCGTTACCTTCGTCGGGTCGCCCAATCTTCAGGGGTGGACCCTAAAAAGAGCACCACCACCTTGGATGCCGCCCGTCAAAACGGGGAGACGGCATCTTCAAAGTCTGCCGTGGACAAACTGCTCGACAGCCTTAAAATGACATCATCGGGCGCCGAGCGACAGATTTTAAAGAAAGGGGAGTCCGCAGAACTGTCCCTCGCGGCACTACCCAGTATCCAGCCAGTAGTTGACGGATGGATAACGCGCCGGTATATAGAGGTGGCAAACGACACTGAGCAAATGCACAATGGTTTGGATTATGCTGCGACTCAGGGTACCCTTATACGCGCCACAGCGCCCGGCATTGTTGAAGATGTCTGCAATGACAAATATTTTGGGCTTTTATTAACAATTCGGCATGGATATGGGTTTTCAACCCGGTATGGCCATTGTTCCCAGATTCTTGTTGCAAAGGGCGACCACGTGGAGCGTGGCCAGACAATTGCATTGGTTGGAAATACTGGACGCTCTTCTGCCCCGCATCTTCACTACGAAATAATAAAAGATGGGAAAAATATTGACCCTGCCAAATTTATTTTCAGCAATCAAGGAAAATAAGAAAGGAAGTCTTTCTATGGAAAAAGGGAGCGATAAGGGACTGCAAACAATCATAGGCCCCGGCACATCGGTTGAGGGAACAATTACAGTACCCCACAGCATACGCATCGATGGCACCCTTAAGGGAAAACTGGAAACAGCCGAGACCTTGACTGTAGGAGATGCCGGCCACATAGAGGCAGATATTGTTGCTAAAAGCGCAATTATTGGCGGCAGTGTCAGAGGAAACCTTTCTGTGGAAGACAGGGTGGAATTGGAAGCGAACGCATCGTTGATCGGAGATTTAAAAACAAGAGATCTGGTCATTAACGAAGGCGCGACATTTCATGGAAATTGTACCATGGATGTAGAGAAAAATATTAAAGTCTGAATATTTTTCAATCTTGATAATAAGAAAAATTTAAACGGAGATATTTAAAAAATTTTAACCGTGTTGATAATATTTTAAGGAACGTTGTTTTATAACTGATTGATAATAATCGAAATATAAATAAATAAATAAAATATTAACAAATTGGCAACAATAAATGAGCATAACATATTTATTTTGTGAATAACTTGTGTTTAAAGTTTAAAGATTTTTTAAAGCATTAAAAAATAATAACGACTTGTCTTCCTTTTAAAGATCTTATTACCCAAGAATATTTCAGATTTTTATTGATCTAACCGCTACTAGGTGAGTATTGGCGTATTAAATTTTATTTAAAATAGAAAAATGGAATTATTTTTGCAGGCTATTCGATGCTTTTTAGAATTTTTTCCGCGATTGCAGCTGGATTTTTATCTTCGGTAACCGCGCGGCCGATCACCAATAGTGTCGCGCCGTTTTTTATTGCTTCTTTAGGCGTAGAAACACGTTTTTGATCATGGGTATTGCCCTCGGGAAGCCTTATGCCCGGGGTAATGATTTCAAATCCGTCTGGCAACAAGGGTTTCACGTGAGGAAGGTCGGCAGCCGAACATACAATTCCATCAAGGAGCGCATCAACTGCTCGGAGGGCGAGGATTTTAATATGCTGCTCTATGGCAACAGACACATTCAATTCGTTAAGCAACGCCGAGGCGTCAATGCTGGTAAGCAGGGTGACGCCGACAATTTTGGGAGGCGCAAGCCCTTCATTGCATGCGGAGCGTGCCGCGGCGCATGCAGCCTTCATCATCTCGGTGCCACCCTGGGCATGCACAGTGAGATATTGAACGCCAAGTCGTGATGATGAACGGACAGCATTTGCAACGGTTTGGGGGATATCGTGAAATTTTAAGTCGAGGAAAATCTTGCGTCCGGTTTCAAACACCTCTTCGAGGATCGAAGGGCCAAAGCGGGTGTACAGCTCCAAACCGACCTTGAAAGTGCCGAAATACTGTTTGGTCTGGCTGACAAGCGAGCGTACTTCTGCACGTGAGTTCAGATTGTCAAGGGCAAGAGCAAGAAAAGATGATCGGTCTGCGGCCATGTCCTTAAAATACAACATCGAGGATGGAAAACAAAAAAGCTTCGCCTTAACTCACGGCAAATTTTTTGATCCCTCTACCGGGAACTTGGTTGTTCTCTTGGATAGCGCGCAGATCCGCAAAGCGGCGTGTGCTTGCAACCCAAAGAAGAATTCCCTGTAAAATGGTGTTAGTTCAAAAAATTATGTAACACGCGAGCAAGACGAAGCTCAAAATAGAATATAATGAATTTTTAGAAAAATAGATCACTTTGAATAAAAATAATGGAAATTTTTTAATCAAAAGAACGCACCAAGGGGGTTTTCGAAGACATCAGGTAACGTTAGCTGTTTTATTAATCGTCGCATAAAACTTATATTATAATTTTGTGGATAATTATGCAAGAGGACCGGTATGAGCAGTTTCATTGTTGAAGGCGGCGTCAAGCTGCAGGGAACCATCCGAACGGCTGGCAACAAAAACGAAGCCCTTCCGGTTATTGCCGCGGCGCTTTTATGCCATGGTAGCGTGACCCTTTCCAACGTGCCGGACATTGGCGATGTGCGGAGCATGCTCTCGATAGCATCACTCCTTGGAGCAAAAATATCGGAGATAAACAATTCAAGCGTATGTATTGATGCGACGGCAGAGCCAGCCCCGACGCTGCCTGCTGACCTTTCAAGTATCATACGCGGTTCGATTCTCTTTGCGTCATCATTGCTCGCCCGCACCGGGAAAGCGGTGATCCCTCAGCCAGGCGGGGATTCAATCGGCCGCCGCAGGCTGGATACCCATTTTCATGTATTTAAGGCTCTTGGCGCAAAAATGACGGCTAAACACTATCAAAAGTCAAGTAATTCTGAGCAAGTGCTTTATGTTCTGGAAGCGAAAAAGGGTCTGCGCGGCACGGACATCTGCCTTGACGAAGCGTCTGTGACCGCAACGGAAAATGCGGTTATCGCCGCCGCAGGTGCGCGCGGCAGAACCACTATTGTAAACGCGGCATCGGAGCCGCATGTGCAGGGGCTATGCAGGTTCTTGGAAAAAAGCGGTGTAAAGATAGAAGGGATAGGGTCCAATGTCCTTTCCATATATGGATCTGGGGGAATTGAAGGCGCCCCGCACACCCTCGGAAGCGATTACATCGAAACGGGATCCTTTATAGGCCTCGCAGCCGCGACGCGTTCAGAAATAACCATTACAAACATCGATCCGCAGCATATGAAAATGATTCTCTTTCAGTTTGCCCGTCTCGGCATACAGGTAGAGGTAGATCAAAACCAAAGGACACTGATGGTGCCGGGGCACCAGACTATGAAAATCCGACAGGATCTTGGCGGCGCGATACCGAAAATTGAAGACAACATATGGCCTGCTTTTCCGGCGGATCTCATGTCCATCATGATTGTCGCGGCGACGCAGGCCAGCGGCACATGTCTTCTGCATGAGAAAATGTTCGAATCAAGGCTCTTTTTTGTTGACAAACTGATATCCATGGGTGCAAAAATAGTGATTTGCGACCCGCATCGGGCCGTGGTGAACGGGCCGTCGCAGCTTGTCGGGGCCACCATTTCATCGCCTGATATCCGCGCCGGAATGGCCCTGCTCATCGCGGCATGCGCAGCGCGGGGCAAAAGTTGTATCCAGAATATCGAGCAGATAGACCGTGGATATGAAAATATCGACCAGCGACTTTCCAAGCTCGGTGCACGCATCATTCGCACCGCAGAACGAAGGAAAAATTGGCCCACCACAGGGAAGCGTTAGGCGCTCATGCGGTCATGTTATGCCGTGCTGTCCACCGGTTTTCTGCTCATTCTCGGTTGTCTCGCGCCGATAAAACAGTTTTATCCAGGCGCGTTTTTTCCCAAGGACCGCACGTATCAGAACCAACCGATCGGCTTTTCTCTGAGCTATCGAGGAAATTGGGATCTTATCACCGATCCAAACAACATGAAGGGCCACCGATCAACCGTGAGAACCCTTCACGAATCCGGCGCGGAACTTTTATTTATCGGCTTTACCGTGGAAAAAACCCAGGCGACAAGGGGAATCGTTGCCAATCTTAACGAAACAAATCGGGAATATGCCGAACAGATGCAGCAGATCAACAAAAACAGTAAGGTGCAGGATTACGGACTTTTCGACGACACGGTTTATAATGTTCCGATGGTGCGGTGGGAATATTCCTCCGGCGAGTTCAGATTCGTGGAGTTCTTCTTTACCATTGATACCTACAACCTTCGCATCGCCTTCTGGACAAAGCCGCTGTTGTTTAAAAATTTTTATCCGGTATACCGAGACATAATGGGAACGCTGACTCGCATCGACCGAAAGTGAACAACGAATACCTCTGCGTATGAGAAAAGGATGGTGCCGCCATGGTGGTAAAAGACATCCGTTTATTGTTGGAAAAGCTCAACGACCAATGCACGAAAGCACTTGAGGCTTCTGTCGGGCTGTGTGTCAACCGCGGCCATTATGAAGTCCGGTGGGAGCACCTCTTTGCGGAGTTCCTCGACGACACAACCGGAGACGTCGCCGTGATTCTCAAGCATTACAATGTTGATGCGGGCCGTCTTAAAGAGGCGGTAAACACGGAGCTCGAAAACCTCAGAAACGGCAATACCGGGAGACCGTCATTTTCACCGCCGTTGCTTGAGGCAATGGAGCTCGCATGGAGCATCGGTTCGCTGAGTTATTCTCTTCAGTCAATCACGTCGGGACTGCTTTTTGTCGCCATGCTCGAAAAAGGGCAGTTTTCCATGACGTCCTATGGCGAGCTGTTAAAGTCGGTGAACCTTGAAGCGCTCAAAACCGAGTTTATTTCCCTTACCAAAACATCATCAGAGCAGCAGTTCTCCGGTGGGGATTCGTCAGGACATCCGCCGGTTTCGCGCACTCCTGAGGCCGCGGCCAGTGTGCTGGCGCAGTTCTGCACGAATTTTACCGAAGAGGCAAGGGCAGGAAAGATTGATCCGATTCTCGGGCGTGACGACGAAATTCGCCAAGCCCTCGATATCTTGAACCGGAGGCGCAAGAACAATCCCATACTTGTCGGCGAGGCCGGGGTCGGCAAAACCGCCATCGTTGAGGGCATCGCGCTCCGTATTGTAAACGGCGATGTACCAGAAAATCTTAAAAATGTCGCATTGTGGGGACTGGATCTCGGGCTGTTGCAAGCGGGAGCCTCGGTGAAAGGCGAATTTGAGAAACGGTTGAAGAACGTCATTGACGCCGTGAAGAACAATTCGAAATCAACAATTCTGTTTATTGACGAGGCGCACACGCTCATCGGCGCGGGCGGCGCCGCAGGGCAGGGGGACGCGGCCAATTTGCTCAAGCCGGCGCTGGCCCGCGGCGAACTGCGCACGCTTGCCGCCACAACATGGTCCGAATACCGTAAATACTTTGAAAAGGATCCGGCTCTCGCGCGGAGGTTCCAGCTTGTCAAAATAGAAGAGCCCGACGAAATCAAGGGAATCATCATGCTGCGGGGTGTTGCCGACAGTTTCGAAAAATATCACGGCGTACAAATCACCACCAAAGGCGTGACCGCCGCGGTTTCCCTGTCGCGCCGGTATATTTCGGGCAGGCAGCTGCCCGACAAGGCCGTGGACGTGCTCGATACCGCTTGTGCCCGTGTCAAAATGAGCCAGAGCGTTAAACCCGCCTCGCTTGACGGAGCCGAACGCGGCCTTCAGAACGCCGAACTTGAAAAAAGGAAGCTTGAACGCGACAGGAAGGCTGGCCTGCCGGTTGAGAAGGAGTTTATTGACGAATGTGATGCCGCTATAAAACGGAAGAAAGAAGAAATTGGAGCGCTTGCCGAACAGTGGGGAAAAGAAAAAACCCAGGTGCAGTCAATACAATCATTGCAGGAAAAAATCAAAACGCTTCGAGAAAAAGGCGGAAACGAAAAAGATCTATCAGCTGTTCAGAAGGACATAGGTGAAGCACTTAAAGCACTTGAAACGTTACAAGGCGACAACCCGATGGTATTTCCTCATGTGTCTGCATCGGTGTGCGGACAGGTGATTTCGGACTGGACCGGCATTCCCGTGGGCACCATGGTAAAAGACGAAGCACAGACACTTCTGGAACTTGAAAAGCGCCTCAGCGAGCGCGTCATCGGCCAGGATGACGCGCTCGCGGCGCTTGCAAGCACCATACGAGCGTCAAAAACAGGCATGGGCAGTCCAGACGCGCCGCTCGGTGTGTTTTTGTTCACCGGGCCGTCCGGCGTGGGCAAAACCGAATGCGCGCGAGCCCTCGCCGACACACTGTTCGGCGGCGAGAAATTCATCACCACCATTAACATGTCGGAATACCAGGAGAAGCACACCGTATCGCAGCTGAAAGGGTCGCCGCCCGGCTACGTGGGGTACGGCGAGGGGGGCGTTCTTACCGAGGCGGTGCGCCAGAAGCCGTATTCGATCGTGCTTCTTGACGAAGTGGAAAAAGCGCACCTGGAGGTCATGAACCTGTTTTATCAGGTGTTCGACAAGGGATTCATGCGCGACGGCGAGGGCCGGGAGATCAATTTCCGCAACACCATCATCATCATGACCTCGAACCTCGCGGCCGACACCATTGCCGGGATGTGCGCGCAGGAGCGCGCTGCATCATGTTCCAGCGACGATCTTGTCAAGGCCATCCGGCCCGAATTGTCGGCCCATTTCCAGCCGGCGCTTCTGGCGCGCTGCAAGATCGTGCCGTTCAGGCCGCTGTCAAAGGAGGTGATGAAAGGCGTTGTCGCAATGAAACTGGACACGATCGCGCAACGCCTGAAAAAGGCGCACGGCATCACGATGTCGATATCCCCCGATCTTGTTGACGCCATCGCCGACAGCTGCACCGCCATAGAAACAGGCGCGCGCAACGCCGATGCGGTCATAGACGGAACACTGCTGCCCGGGATTTCGCGCCAGCTGCTTTTGCACTTGGGCCAGGATAAAAAACCCGCTACCCGGTGCCATATCGGGAAGGACGAGGACGGCGATTATGAAATTGTTTTTTCTGACAGCGCCGACGCGGCGCCAGAGGGAAAAAAAAGTGGAAAGCAAAAAGCGAGGGGAAAGGGATGAGCGGAAAACAAACTATTTCACGCTGCAGGAGCCTCTTCCTTTTTCTCCTCTGATTTATCCGTAACTTTATCCACGGGCTTTTCCCCCCACACAAAGATCGCGCCGCAATTCTGACAGGTAAGCAATCTGGCCCCCTTGCGGATCTCGTTGACTAGCTGGGTTTCGAGCACCTTGAAGCATGAAGAGCAGGTGCGGTGGCTGTCGTCAACAAAACTCAGCACCTTTGCGTTTTTCCTCCGGGAGAGGATATGCTCGTAGGTGCGCAGCAGCGGTTTGGGAATGCCGGCGATTATCGCCCCGCGGCCCTCTTTAAGCTGGGCCACCGAGCTGTCGATCGAAGCGATTTTCGTTTTAAGTTCGGCGATCTTGGGGTCATTTTCCCCTTTTATTTTTTCGCGCTCTGCCTTGTGCGCCTCAAGCGATTGCTGGAGCTTGTCGGTTTCCGCCGAAAGGCTTTTCATGCGGGCATCGGCGCCGGCAATAATGCTTTTAAAATTTTCGATTTCCGCATGGACCGCATCATACTCGCGATTCGTTTTAATGGAGCTCAGGCGTTCCTGGCTTTTCTCGAGGGCCGATTTTGCGGTGCCAACCTTTTCTTCAAATGTTTTTTTTTCGGTTGCATTGGCCGCCAGCTGTTGGCTGACGCCATCAACCGTCTTCTGTGCCGAAACCACGGCCTTTTCTAGTTCGGAAAGCAGCTTTGGCAGGTCCCGCTGGGACTGCAAGATTTCGTGGATCTGCAAATCGATTGCCTGCAGATGAATCAGCGATTCAAGGTCTTTTATCATATCGCCTCCGATAATTTCACCGAAAAAAGACGGATGCGTCAACGTATCAACCGCACCGGCCTATCGAACTGAAGGGAAAATATAAAAACAAAAAAGCACTTCCGTATCAGAAGTGCTTTTTTGTGGAATATTTCGAAGGTGTTTTTAGTTTCGGAAAAGGGGAAAAATAACAGCAGCCTACCCGTCATAGCCAGTCGTTGTTTTCTATTGTTAAAGAGTGGTGGGCCCACTAGGACTCGAACCTAGGACTAACGGATTATGAGTCCGCTACTCTAACCAACTGAGTTACGGGCCCTCACGTGTCGACAAAATATAATTCCTTGGTGGCGTTTTAACAAGCGGAGACGACAATTTATTGACCCGTATATTTTTCTGCGCAGGCCGCAAGCAGCGCTTCCGGCGTCACGCAGGCGGTGCCGAGTTCTCCAACAATGATGCCTGCTGCGTGATTAGAAAGGTAAGCGGCTTCGATAGGTTTTGCCCCGCTGATGATTGCCGCCGCATAAACGCTAATAACCGTGTCGCCGGCGCCGGTGACGTCAAAAACGTTTCTGGCTACGGTTGGCAGATGCGAAAAGGTGCGGGTGTTCCTTTCGAACAAGGCCATGCCGCGCTCGCTCAGAGTGATAAGCAGGTATGGAAGGTCAAGCTTTTTTACGATTTTCCAACCGAGCAACTCAATTTCCCTGTCATTGACTTGAGCGTTGGGCACGCCGAGTACGGCATGCGCTTCCTTGAGGTTGGGAGTAATGATGCTCACGCCTTTGTATAAATCGAAATGCCGTTCTTTGGGGTCTATGGCAACAAACAGATTCCTTTTTTTGCAAGCATCAAGAAGCTGGACAATAAACGGTTTGGATACAACGCCTTTGGAATAATCTGATATGATGACGCCCTTCACTCGCGACAATTCGGAAGAAACGCTCTTCCACAAGACTTCAGCTTCGTCTTTTGTCACATCAATAACCGTTTCGCTGTCTACACGCACCACCTGCTGGTGCCGCGCAATAATTCTTGTTTTAATGGTAGTGGACCTTTGGCACGACACGGCCAGCCCCTTTGAATTACAGCCCGCTTGCTCCAGTTTTTTCCGTAACAGTATGCCGGTGTCATCGTTTCCGCACAACGACACAAGATAAGGGCTAACGCCGAGGCTTTTCAGATTCTGCACCACGTTGGCCGCGCCACCCAGCCGGGATGAACGCGACCGGACATGCACGACGGGCACGGGTGCTTCCGGTGATATGCGGCTGACATCTCCCCAAACATATTCATCGAGCATGGAATCGCCCACCACCATGATTGATGATTGGGAAAAGTTAGCCGCAATCTGTTTCAAACGCTTTTGCGAGATGTTTGGGGTGGGCATGAATTACATCCTTCCGCCAAAAATGATAAAGGTCCAGAATGAATAATACGGCTTGTAAAGAGGATTAAGTATAAATGAAATTGTTTTTATATTAAACATAAGTTCTAAGACAATAAGGACAAGGAAAATGGTCGGTATATGGCGCATCATTCTGAAATATGGTTCTATTTGTGAACGAGGAAGAAAGCTTAAAAGAATATTGGAGCCATCAAGTGGGGGAACAGGTAATAGATTGAAAAAAGATAGGCCTATATTAATTGCATAAGCCTTACTTAGAATAAGGAATGTATAAAGCAAAGATCCTTCTGCGGATAAAAAGGTCTGTAAAATCCGAAAAACAAAACCAATAGATAATGCACAAAAAATATTCGATATCGGACCAGCAACACTTACGAGTGCAGAGTCGAGCCGGGGATTTCGCAAATTGTAGTAATTTACAGGAACCGGTTTTGCCCAACCAAAAGTCGTAAATAATAAGGGTATTGTTCCTATTGGATCAAGGTGGGGAATGGGATTTAAAGTAAGACGTCCAACCATTTTTGCAGTATCATCACCTCGCCAATGTGCAACTAATGCATGGCAATATTCATGAATAGTGAGGCCGACAAGGATACCTGGAGTCCTAATCAGCAGCTCTCTGAGATGATGGGTATCAAACATTTTTTTCTTGGTTTATTATTTCTTTTGAAAATACAACATATCAAATTCTTTTAACTATGCTTTAATGTTCCAATATCAATCCCGGATTCTTTCAGCATTTCCGATATGGGCACAAAACGGTAATTAAGGGACCGGAGCGTGTCGATAAGCCTTCCGAGCATCAGATGGACCTGCTTGTCCTTCTGAGTGCGCACCGTGCCCAGATGCATGAGAATGATGCCGCCGTTGATTCCATTTTCCGGTCTGTTGGCAAGCGCCACGATTTTATCATACACCTCTTGCGGCGTATGATAGCCTGACGATCCCTCGTCGCTGATCCAGTCGTTGCTGTCGAGGCCAAGTTTCCATGTTCTGCCTTGCCGCCATCCGACGTGCAGAAATCCGGCTTTCTGGGCCCAAATGCATATGGTCCGGTTGTATTCGCCGTACGGTGCACGCCAAAGCGGTGCAAGCGGGACGCCGGTCAATATATGGAAAAGGGAATCTGTTTTTCCAAGTTCCCGGTCAAGATATGCCTCGGTGATGGCAGGCAATATCGATTGCGTCTGGTCCTGTGCAAAAGAAGTAAGATGCGGATGCGAAAAGGTGTGGTTTCCTGCTTCATGTCCCTCCCGTACCAGACGCAGCACAACATCCGGATATTTTTTAACAAATTGACCGGTCAAAAACATTGTCGCTTTCACATTGCGGGATTTTAAGGTGTCGAGAATATCGGTGGCTGCGTTGGCAACCGAGCCGCCGTCGAAGGTAAGACAGACAAGGCGTTTATCGGGCCTTCCGTTGTCAAACGACATCGGCAGGCCGTTGAGCAGGGACAGTCCGCTGAGGTCATTCCGAAAAACAAAGGGATTTTTCTTTTTTGTAACCGTCCGGTCGATATAATGGTTCAAAGAATCAAGCGTACTGCGCAGATCCGAAATTTCACGGTTGCGCTCTTTGATCTGGTCGAGAAGCTCGCTCCTTTTTTCCTTGAGGATGCGGTTCTGGGCGGAGAGTTCTGCTGTAGCATGCATGTTCCAAAAGGAAAACAAGATGCCGAATAGCGCGAGCAATATGCTGGCAAAAAACACCAGTTGCCGCCAGGGGATTGTCCTCTGCGGTTTAAACGTTGCCGGCGCTGGTGGTAGCGCTGGAGGTTGAGGAACCTCGGGCAAGGGCGCAGAAACGACAGATTTTTCATATAAAGGTTTTGGGGGAATGCATTTTTCACAATATAGCTGGCGGTCTATTCTCGCTGAGCATTGCTTGCATACCCATGATTTGCATACGACGCATCTGCCGGCTGCAGGTGCTTTCCGGTGGGTTTTACAGTAGTGGACGGTGCGTTTTTTTTGGCGGCTCACAGGAAATAAAATACAAGTTTTTTTTTGTGTTTGCCTTTTTAATCATATTATCTTTATTGCGTAATCCGGCAAGAAAGCTCAACACCTATGTCCATCCCCATTATTGAATTTCAAAACGTTTGCAAGAACTTTCGAAAGCATTTTTGGACAAGGCAAGTGGCTGCCGTGGTAAATTGCTCCTTTACCATGGAAAAAAATATGGTGACCGGTTTTATAGGTCCCAACGGAGCTGGCAAAACCACAAGCATCAAAATGCTCTTAGGTCTTGTCCGCCCCACTTCGGGAACAGTCCGGATCAACGGCCTCGACCCGGCGCTTCCTTCAGCAAGAAAAGGTGTTTCGTTTTTAAGCGAACGCCCCTATTTTTACGAGCACCTCACGGTGCGCGAAACGCTCCGTTTTGCAGAAAATTTGGTGCAGGAAGACCAAAAATCGGCTGAAGCAGATATCATGCGCGTACTTGAGACGGTCGAGCTGTCTGCATCAGCAGACTCCAAGGTGAAAGAGCTTTCAAAAGGCATGCAGCAGCGGCTCTCGATGGCCCAAGCGCTTCTGTGCAATTCAGATCTTTATATTCTTGATGAGCCGATGAGCGGCCTCGATCCGTTGGGCAGAAGGCTTTTCAGGGAAATTTTGCTTGATCTGGCACAAAAGGGCAAAACCATTTTTTTCAGCACCCACATTCTCGATGATGTCGAATCCGTATGCAGCCATATATTGGTCATGTCCCACGGACGATTGGAATATCAAGGACCAATTTCACAACTTCTTTCACAGGGTCAAAGTGGTACAGAATGCATTGTGATGGGTCTTAGCAATGTTGATACACAGACGCTGTCATCCATGGGGTATACGATAACAAAGGCAACTGACGGCAAGGACATTATTATGATTCCGCCTGGTAAGGACCCTAGGCAATGCTTGCAATTTCTTTGTGAAAAGGGGTTGTTCTGCGAATCGGTGGTAAAACGCACAGCTTCCTTAGAGGATATAATTTACAAAAGGAAATAAATGAAAAGCTACCTGCGGGCAATTTCCGAGATAGCGACAAACACCTTCAAGGAAACAGTTCGGAACAACGTGCTGTATCTCGTGCTTTTTTTCGTTGTTGCGCTCATTGTCCTCTCGGTGTTTGTGGCAGACTGGTCCGTGTTTGCCCGGATACAGGTAATGCAGGATTTCGGGCTTGCCACTATGTCGCTTGCAGGGCTGCTCCTTGCGGTGTTCATCGGCGTGGGCATGCTTGGAAGGGAAATAAGCCAGAAAACGGTGTATCATGTCATTACCAAACCGGTTTCCCGTAACCAGTTTGTGTGCGGAAAGTTTGCCGGCCTTCTTTTCACACTCCTAATTAATTATTTCGTCATGTCTATAATTTTTATTGGAACGCTTATCTATTTGGGTGGCACCGTTCAACTGACTCTCATTTATGCGATTTTTCTGATTTGGGCCGAGATGTCACTTATGATTTCTGCGTCGATATTTTTTTCCACGCTTACCACGCCCATGCTTGCTTCTATTTTTTCCCTCGCATTTTATATTGCAGGCCATTTTAATGACCTGCTCTCAATTAAATTCGTTGAGGCAAAAGGATCGCTTTATCCGGTTCTCCTTAAAGTGATTTACTTCGTGCTGCCGAATCTTGAACATTTTAATGTGCGGGATAATATCGTCTATAACATAAACCTTCCAACGGCCTATTACGGATATGCCGTTGTTTACGGAATTCTCTATACTGCGCTTTTTCTTACGTTATCATGCGCGCTTTTTTCAAAAAAGGATCTCTAGTGAAAAGGGCAGCCTGGTGGCATATGCCCCTTACCGTCTTGGGTATAGCCGTTTTGTGGATTTTGCTTCTTGGCACCCAAAACAAGTTGACATCCTTTCGTGCAAACCTATGGGCACCTGCAAGCATGTCACTTATCCCCCAAAGTGAAAAAATAAAACCCTATCTTCTCGGATTCCATACCGCATATGCTGATTATTTGTGGATCCGGACAACTATTTATTTCGGCAGCCACTTTATTACCGACAAACAGTATCAATGGCTCGTGCACATGGTGGATCTTGTTACTAAGATTAATCCAAATTTTTATCCGGCTTATGAATTTGCCGGCCTCATGATTCCTGATATATGCATGGATCCGGATGCTGCGCGCGTAATTCTTGAGCGGGGCGTGTCCAGTACGGTGGAAAATAAATGGAAGCTGTATTTTTATTTGGGAATGATTTATTACAAATATGGTGACAAGAAAACAGCGGCGCAATACATGGCGCGTGCGGTTACGCAACCAAACGCTCCCGGATATAAATTGGCGGGCATAGCCGCCGCAATGTTTAAAAAAGCCGGGGAACCGGCGGAAGGAAGGGATTTTCTTGAATTTGTATATACCACCAGTGAGAATCCAGAGGTAAAACGCTATATTAAGGGTAAATTGCAGGCGTTTTCAACGAGTAAATAAGACACGGCGCTCTTTTGCACTGTGGTTCGAAGAGATTGCTAACGAGCACCCCCGGTCATGCGGCGTTCCTAAGAATCGTTATAAAGAAATTCTCTTCTCCCGGTCTCCTTCAATATAATTGGAATCTGATTCTTTTGGAATTTTCCAAAAAGATTTTCCAATTAGCTTTTGGTAGATTTCCTTTTTTATAACACTATTGATAAGGAAATAGGGTATAATATTCAAAGAAAAGGGTATTGTTACGGAATTTTAGAAAATGTTTTATTATGGATAAGAAGGAATTACAGCGTCTAAAAAATCTGACTATTTATCTCTTTCCCATTCTTTCATTTGCGGGATATGTTTTTTTCTGGAACGCCCCCAAAGTTCATCTCATTAACCCTTGGTACGAGGCGTTTCACCAGGTCATTAAAGCCCAAGAAATACTGGATCCTCTTCAAAGACAACGAATATTGAATGAAGGGGGAGAAAAGCTCATAGTATTATCCAGAAGATTCCCGCAACATGCACGGGTGCAATATTACCTGGGAACATATTATGACATTATCGGGAAATATGATTCAGCCGTGGTGCATGCCAAAGAAGCAATCCGCCTGGGAAGCGGATCGATTGTAAACAGGGTGGACGATTTAGCGACGGAACTTCTTGTCTCGGTGCTCATGAAAAAAGCACGGTTATTTATTGACAATAAAGATAATTTGACGGCACAATATTTTCTCCGGGAAGCATATGCAATTCAGCCAAATAATATTCCGCTTCTTAAAACTATTGGGAATGTTTTCTTAAATTCACAATCAATTGATTCGGCGCAATGGTATTTTGGAAAAATTCTGACCATTAATCAACTGGACGATGAAGCACTTTATTTTTTAGGTTACATAGCGAGTACACAGAAACGCTTTCCGGATGCAATTGATTATTTGGAAAGGGCCGTTGCCATAAACCCGAATCGTACAGACGCAAAACAATTATTATCCCTTCTAAAAAAGACCTCATTAAGGAAATCATGATTATATTCGGTTGGAAACAATTAGCACTTTATAAAATACCTTTGACCCGGCAACGTATTTTTTCTCCCGAAAACTTATTTCTATTTATTGGATATATTTGCGGAATGCTCATGGTATACTCAAATCCGCCATTTCATTCAAATGATGAAGACCGGCATTTTTACAATTCATATTTTCTTTCCACGGGTCAAGTTCCTCCACGACAACATGAAGGGCAGATCGGCGGATATTTGCCCGTGAATCTTTTTTATATTTCAGAATCATTCCAAGGTATACCTTTTAATATCGGATATAAAATAAACAGAGCAAAACTCAAAGAACTAGAGTGTACGCCTTTGCAAGAACAGACGAAAGTGTTTTACGACAATCCAAGCTATCAAATCAATCCGGTCCCCTATACTCCTTTTGTTATTGGTATTTGGAGTGCGAAGATTATTAATTCAAATCCAATACATTTACTCTGGGGTGCAAGGATTGCGGGATTGATTTTTTATCTCCTTATTGTTTATATGGCGATAAAGTTTATTCCAATACATAAATGTGTCATGATGGCGCTTGCATTGAATCCGATGACATTATTTCAGGCTGCGTCAGTGACCTACGATGTTATGAACATTTCTCTTTCATTTCTTATTGTTGCCCTGGCGTTGCGATATGCCTTACGAGAAAAACAGATTCGAAAGGCAGAAATGATGATTTATGTTTTTATTTCGCTGATTTATTGTTTTGCAAAACCCGGCTATTACATTGTTCCGTTCTTGTTTTTTGTCATTCCACAAAATAATATCGGTTCTCCAACAAAGTCTTTGGCGATGTTCGTTAGTCTTTGTGTCATTTGTTGTTTACCCTCGCTGACATGGGACAACTATGTATCCTCACTTCAATTGAAAGGTGGAAGGGTCCTGCAAAATGATTTTTACGGTAATGTCCATGAACAGCTACAGATCATAACATCGGCACCCGGAGCTTTCGCCATCCATTTCCTGCTCAATTTTGTTACTCAAGGTAAAGAATGGATCATTGGCACGATGGGAAGATTGGGGTATTCCTATACACACCTCAATCATACAATTCTTTTTATACACGGTTTAGTATTGTTTGCAATATCATTATTGGATTCCTCAAAAAACATGCTGCTATCTTTGCGTCAGAAAATGATTATTGGCAGTATTGGTTATGGAAATATCGTAATCATTGCTGTAGGATTTTTCCTTTTATCGCCGGTGGGTTCAATTACGATTTATGGCCTGCAGGGACGTTATTTTATTTCTCTTCTCCCTCTCATATTTCTCTTAAATTTCAATAGAGCGTTTTGGAATAAATTCTGGGAAAAATGGAAAAATGCAATTATCGCCTCATATTCGTGCCTGTTATTAGGATATACAGTCTATTTTATTAATACTCATTTCTACTAAGTCTTAAAATTCTATATTTTGTTCGTGAAAGAACTTATTCCTCATAAGCAAGATAGCAAATTAAGAATCGACGTTTAGGATCAATTATTATTGAACAGATATTTTTCCTTGAAGAATGGTGGCAAGAATGATATAGTTATAACTACGGTAAATTTGAGTAATCGCCGAAGTCTAGGAGAATTTCTATGGTAAAATGGGAATATCAATTTTTAATTGCGGAAAAATATGGAAAGGGTATTTTTGGTTTTGTCCTGCCGCGGGAAATTTCGTGGAAGGTTCATTATATTAACGGTAAGCAGCAGCAGAACTGGGCCGACGTCACACTTTTTAATTTTTTGGGTAAAATGGGAGAGCAGGGTTGGGAAGTGACTAGTATGACTTCACACATGTCAGTACGGTCGGGAACCCTTCCTATTGAGCATCTATATATAATATTAAAACGACCTCAAGAGACTTAACGAGGAAAAAATATTCTTGACATAGAAAGATATTTATGGTATGATTACATATAGAGTCCTGAAATCCAGCGGAGCTGCGATGCTCAGGAAAGGAGGGTCAGTATAAGGGAAGGTTTTTACAATAGATTATGGAACAATGTGTTATGCTGATCATCTTTAATCTCAAGGAGTAAACATATGAAAAACATACTCAATAAAACAAAGGGTTTTACGCTGGTAGAATTAATGGTGGTTATAGTTATTGTGGGTATCCTTGCCGCGGTTGCAATTCCTAAATTCCTCGATGCGTCCCAAAAGGCAAAAGCGTCTGAGTTTCCCACGCAGTTGACGGCTATTTATACAGGCCAGTTGGCATATAACGCCGAGAAGGGTCAATATGTGACCCAGTTTGCGTTCTTGAGGGATTCTGCTGGAGTCGATGTTCCTTCCTCGAGCCGTTGGTTCATATATACCATGACGAACGCCACGGCCACAACTTTTACGGGCACCGCAACTGTGAACACGGCATTCGGGTCTTGCACGGGCTCAGATTATGGCACCATCGATCAGACGAACTCCAAATATGCCACAGCCGCATTGGCAAGATACGCGCCGAGCTGGAGGTAATGCCTCGCGTAGATGTTAGTAAAAAACCCCGTCTTCTTTGAAGGCGGGGTTTTTCAATCGGTCTTTCCCGCTTCACGCATATGAAATTTGGCTGAATCCTGCGCGCCCATTTGTTCAAATACCCGTCCCAGACAAAAATGAGCTGCGGTAAAATTCGGTTTTAAACGCAGGGCATGCTGACAATCAGCAACAGCAGAATCGAGTTTGTTCTCGACGGCAAATACAATAGCGCGGTTAAGATAGATCTTTTCCATAGTCGGGGCAAGATTGATTGCGCGGGAATACATCCGAACGGCATACGACCCCTGGCCGTATCTGAATAATTCTTGGCCCATGGAATTGCAGAGGCTCCATGAAAAAGGGTTGAGGCGTAATGAATACGATAAATGATAAAAGCAACTATCTAACAGCCTCTTTTTTAAATATATCAGTCCGAGATAATAATGTGCTTCCCAACAGGATGGACAGCATCTAAGTGCATTGTCTACATACTGTAATGCTGTGTCGAGAGAATTATTGTTATACAATGTCTTTGCAAGCAATAACCAGGAAGAAAAGGAATCGCGATCAAGCCGTAGGGCTCTACGAGAGTAGACAATCGTCAATGAGTCTTTACCGAGGCGCTCGTAGGTTTCTGCGAGGCGTTGATAAGCATGAAAATAGTTCGAATCGCATGCTATCGCCTGTTGAAATAAGGGAATTGCCTCGTTAAATTTACCCTGCTGTTTCAAGACGTACGCGAAATTGTAGAGTGCGATTGAATAAGTGGGTAGGATCTTTATGGCCTCTGAAAAATGGTGCCTTGCGCTGTCGGGCATGTTTTGTAAATAAAGCACCTTTCCGAGGTTATTGTGCGCGACGTGATTATGATCGGTGGCTACGAGAGCATGGCGGAATAGTGAGGCACTGCTCTGCCAATAATTTACTTGTCTTCTTGCCATTACTGAAAGAACGCCACATAAGCATAAGGCGATTACCGTTATCATTATTCTTTGAAACAAGCGGAAGGCAAAAACGCACGTTATTCCCCAGGAGAATATGACAAACAGACCTATAAGCGGAATGTATGTATAACGGTCGGCCATTGCCTGCGCACCGACTTGAATGACGCCGATGACGGGAAGCAATGTTCCCATATACCAGTACCAGCCTGTAAAAAACCAGGGGACGCGGCGCCTTGATCGAATCGCGGCAACAGATATTCCCCCCATAATCAAAACCGATACTGCTAAGAAAACCAAGTTAATGCTAGACGGGAATGGATAAAAAAAGGCCAAGTGACAGGGAAAGACGGTGTTTCTTAAATATAACAAATATGAAATGACCGCATTGGCCACCCGCCGATCCAGAGGAAAATCGGCGACCGCACCCGACGCTTTCTGCACATACAGTGTAATGAAACATGAGGAAATTGACAAAAGCAGAAAAGGCACTTTTTCCAGAAGCAATGCTATTGTCCCATGCCGATAGCCGGAGGCACCCTCTTTGACGGTGATGGTATTTGTGCCGGAAACAAATCGACTCAAGGGCCAAAAATCAAGAAGCAGCAATACTATGGGCAGCGTCACCAGCATGGGTTTTGCCATTAAGCCAAAGGCAAAATAAATTAGTGCTCGAATATACGCCGGCAGTTTTCGAGTACCAACATAATCAGAGTACGCCCATATGCTCAGCAGCATGAAAAGCGCGCAGAGCAAATCTTTGCGCTCCGAAATCCAAGCGACCGATTCGACATGAAGCGGATGCAGGGCAAAAAGGCATGAAACAAAAGCGCAACGCCATTTTGTTTTCGTCAGCTTCGATAAAATAAGGAATAGAAGAAGCACATTGAAAATATGGAGCAATAGACTGGTGAGGTGATAGCCTTCGGGATTTTTCCCGTACAGATCCGTGTCGAGCATCAATGAAAGCCAGGTAAGAGGATGCCAGTTGGCGGCGGATCTCGACTGAAAGGCCCAGAGAAAATTATTTATGGAAAGGCCTTGTTGAACGTGGGGGTTGTCATAGACATATTCATCGTCGTCATAATATATGAAGGGGAAATCTTGCACCGGCCAGTATACGGCAAGGGTGATTACCGTCAAGCCGAGGATGATGACGGATTGACTTTCTTTCTTTAAGAAGGCAATCATAGACCTGCCTAATAATGTTTTTCTGTTTTCCGCTGAAATAAGGAGAGTGAGTCCGCAATTGAAAATTGCTCTTTTGCAAGATCCGTTTTGCCACAGGACTGGTAGGCCCTCCCCAGCTCACGATGAGATTGAGGAAAATCGGGTACAATAGCTATGGATTTTGTAAACCACCCTATCGCTTCCGAAATGTTATTGTCATAATAACAGCATTTGCCAAGCCAGAACAAAGATTCCGCGTCGTTGGGATTTTTTTGAACCGCTTCTAAAAGATATTGCCTGCAATTCGGATAGTCTTTCATTGTGCCGTAAATGACTCCGAGATTATGCAAAGCGGCGTTGAAGGAGGGGTCCGCCGCAACAGCGCGGCGGAGACAACGAATCGCCGATCTTGAATCGCCGATCATCTCGTACGCGCTAGCGCAGTTAAGGTTTGCAAGGGTATGGTTCGAGTCGAGAGCAAACAATTCGCTAAAAACGGCAATTGCTTCTCTTGCCTTTTTTTCTCTAAGGTATATCAAGCCAATGTTGCATCGAGCCATAGTCTGAGTAGGTCGCAGCAAAACCGATTTTTGCAACCAATAAAGAGCTTCGTCGTATTGGTTATGGGCAAGCAGATAATTGCCTTTAATGCTGTAGGCAATAAAATTATCCCTTGTAGCTGTAATTCCATGATCTGCAAGCGCAAGATCGTTTTTCCAAAATCCCACCTGCGCTCGAGCGGCAACACCCGCGATGGAGAGAACGGCCAGCGAGAAAATCGTGGCCGCAATTTTATATAAACGATTGCTCGAAGCAAAATCAGAAAGCAGCCACGTTAGACTCATAAAAAGCCCTATCAACGGAATATAGGTATACCGATCTGCTATTGCCTGTGAGCCAACTTGGACCAAGCCGATCACGGGAATAAGTGTTCCCAGGTACCAGAGCCAACCGACAATCAAATAGGGCCGTTTTTTAACATTAAGCAAGGCGAATACGGTGATGCCGAGAAGCATCAGACAAGCAAAGACCAATATCCACACAGGCCACAGTTTCACCGGATGCGGATAAAAAAAGGAAAGCCGTGATGGCCAAAACATTTTACAAATATAGCGAACGTAAGAAATAACGGAATTTTCGATTCTGGACAGTAAGGATAATTCATCCGCTTTTACAATGGCTTCTCCCGCATGCTGAGCCAGGACGGTAACGATGCAGGATGCAATGGCAAGAATAATAAATGGAATTTTCTCAGCACCTAAAAAGAGCATTCTTTTTGTAAATAGGGTTCTCGGCGATTCCAAACTTTCTCCGGGAATCTCTCGGTACCGCTGGAAGGGCCAAAAATCAAGAAGCAGCAATATGAAAGGCAACGTGACGATCATGGGCTTTGCCATGAGGCCGAGAGTAAATAGAAAAAGTGTTAAAAAATAAAAAGCCCGCTGTTTCTTTCGGGCATAAGAAGTCCAGCACAACAGTGCACTCAACATAAAAAAGGCACTTAATACGTCTTTTCTTTCCGACACCCAGGCAACCGATTCAACGTGAAGGGGATGCAGTCCGAACAATGCCGCGACAAAGGCACTTTTCCACACTGAACCAGTCATCGCCCTGAGAAGGAAAAAAAGCAATAATGCATTTAGAATGTGCAATAGCAAATTGGTAAGATGGTGCCCAGCGGGTCTTTTCCCATAGAACGTACAGTCAAGCATGTGCGACAGCCATGTAAGCGGATGCCAGTTGGCCGAATCGAATGAGGTAAAAGCCCAAACAATATTTTTCTTGCTAAATCCGGACATGACATGAGGGTTATTAGAAACGTATTCATGGTCGTCAAAGCTGACGAAATCAAATTTATCCACCTGCCAATAGGCAAAGGAGACGGATGCGATGAGACAAAAGACAACCGCGTAGAGAGAAAAACGCTCTGTTATAGCCACGCGCATGCACCGTTACCTTTTTTTGGCAGTGTCAAGCGATGTCAGAGAATCTGCAATTGCAAATTCTCTTTGCGCAAGATCATGCCTGCTGGACGAGGAATATGCCTTTCCTAACTGACGATGCGAATCTGCAAAATCATAGTAAAGGGAAATCGATTTTTTATACCATTGAACGGCCGCCAACATATCATTGTCATAAAAACAGCAATTTCCTAGCGCATAATATGTTTCGGCATTGTTAGGATCCCTTTGGAGGGCCATGAGAAGATAAGACCTGCATTTTTGATAATCCCTCTGCGCTTCAAATGCTTCACCGATATTATGGATAGCTAGAGCATATGTGGAATCAATGGTAATGATGCGAGTAAAACATGCAATAGCGGACCTTGTGTCGCCGAGCAAACCATAGGCATTGCCGCAATTGAGATTGGCCATAATATTGTCTGGGTCTTTTATAAGCAATTTCTTGTAAACGGCAATGGCTTCTTTTGGTTTTCCCTGTTTGAGGAAGATAAGCCCGATATTCGAAAGTGGAACCTCTTGTTCCGGACACAGAAAAAGTGAAGTGGCAAAACAACGAAACGCCTCGCGGTAATTGTTTTGAGAGAGCAGATAATTCCCCTCAAGATTGTAGGCAAAGAAATTTTCTTTGGAAACGGAAAGGCCGTGGTTTCCTAGGGTAAGATCGTCTTTCCAATACTGGGTCTGTTTCCGGGCTTGATAGGCAAGAAGACAAAGTACGACGAGCAAAGCGCCAATTGTCACGCTCTTAAACATTCTGCTTCGGGCGGCAACCTCGTATAGCGCCCATACAAAAATGATGAAAAGTCCAATAAGTGGGATATAGGTGTACCGGTCGGCCATGGCCTGGGATCCGACACGGACAATCCCGATGACAGGTACCATGGTTCCCAGAAACCAAAGCCACCCCATTAAAAAATAAGGTTTCTTTTTTACAAGAATGATCGCAAAGAACGTTATTATGAAAAGAATAATGAAGGAAAAAAGAAGATTCCAAATGGACGGGAGGGTCGCGGGAAACGGATAAAAGAAGGAAAGCTTGACAGGCCAGAACATTTTTCCCATATAGTTCACATAGGAGATCATTGCATTTGCAAACCCTGCCACAAACGAAAACTTGTCAGTTTTTCCAATGGCTTTTCCCGCATGCTGGGCAAGCGCGGTAACGATGCATGATGCGGCCGTCAGCACCAAAAACGGTATTTTCTCAATGCATAGTGAAATAAATCTTTTTTGGGAGACATCGCCGTTCAGCGACACTGTTCCTGTCAAGGCAAAACGCCGAAAAGGCCAAAAATCAAGGAGCAGAAGCACAAACGGAAGCGTGACGATCATGGGCTTTGCCATCAGGCCCAAAGCAAACGTCACCAGAGCCCCTTCATAGTAGCTCCGTTTTTGACGAATTACAAATGATGAATAGAATAATACGGAGAGCAGCATAAAAAAGGCGCTCAGCACATCTTTTCTTTCGGAAACCCACGCGACCGATTCTACGTGAAGTGGATGAAGTCCGAATAGCGCGGCAACAAGCGCGCTCCTCCAGACAGCGCCTGTCATGCCTTTGAGAACAAAAAACAGGAGGAGTGTGTTCAAAAGGTGGAACATCACGTTGGTGAGATGGTGGCCAGCGGGTTTAAGGCGGTAAAGCTGACAATCAAGCATATGTGAAAGCCATGTAAGCGGGTGCCAGTTTGCCGCATAGAAAGAGGTAAACGCCCAGAGCATGTTTTTTTTGTTGAATCCTGAGAAAATATGATAATTGTTTGAGACATACTGGGAATCGTCAAAGCTGATAAATTCAAATTTGTCCACATCCCAATAAACAGCGGAAACGCATGCAATGAGCAGAAGGACAATAAGATAAAGGGTACGGCGTTTCAAATTAATTTCGATCATGGTTGTTGTTTCACTTTTTGGATTGCAAGCGAAGCCAGCGAATCTGCATTTATAAAATGTTTTGTCGCAAGCTCGGTTTTACCGCATAATTTGTATGCGTCACCCAATTGACGATGCGCAACGCAGGTCTTGCAATATGCAAAAAAGAAGACGTCAACAAGCAGAGAGAGAACTAAATAAACGACTTTGCGAGATGGTTTAACGTTGTTCATAAAGAGAATAGAGGTTTATTTGATATTGAACTTTTTATATTGCAGTCTGGAAAATAATGCATATTCATTATACTATTTTTATTATAAAGATACCATGAAGAAGGCCCATTGAAGAAAGATAATGCCTCAAATGCCTGGAAGCCGGATTGGCCTCTTATTTTTATTTGCGCGGCGACATTCATATTCCTTCTGCTGCTGCCGCTTTTTTTGGGGGGAAAACGGGAAGACGCTTACTTCAGTTATAAAATAATGTGGCTGAATTACCTCGGGCGCCATTTTAAACTCCCCCTCGAAACACCAAAACCGTTATTCGCCTTGGTATGCGGAACAATTGGGCACAGCGCACTGTATCCGGCAATTTGTATCTTTACAACGGGCATTTTGGCATTGCTCATGAAAACGGCGCAAAAATTCGGCAAACCTTTTTGGGCGGGTGCGGTCGCGTTTGTGCTTTTTATGGCGTGCAACACCATCGTGATCCCGGAATTCATCATGTCTGCCTATTATCCGATGCTGTACCTTTTTCTGGCGCTTGCCGCCGTTTATTCCTTTGTCAATCAATGGCGCTTCGCTACCGTGATTGCGCTGCTCGGCGCGGGGCTCCTGCGGCCGGAGGCATGGCTGTTGCCGCCGGTGTTTATACTGTTGACTTTGTTTAAAAAAGAGCGTGGGTTTTCCTGGTGGCTTTTTATCCCGTTGCTCGCGCCGGTCATTTGGAGGTCGTTTGATCATGCCATATCCGGAAGCGCGACCTATTCCAATGATTTGACAAATTATTATATCTTGACGCTGGGAGTAAAACCGGTGAATTTCCATGACTTTTGGGCCGCGGCCGGCGCAAATATCATGGCCGTTTACAATCTCCCCGTGCATCTTTTGGGGCTTCTAGGACTTTTCTATTATGCAATCCGGACAAAGCGCGTTGTCCATTTGCTGATGGCCATTCTGGTGCTCATGCCGTTTTTATTCTTCTGGCTCCTTTCTGCAAAGGCCCCGATATTGTTTCAGGTCCGTTTCTTCGCCTTGCCCATGCTTATTTGCTGCTTGTATGCCGTGCTTGTGTTCGCGGAGACGTTCCATAATAAATGGGTTCTCGGTGTTGGGTGCGTTGCGCTTCTATGCATCGGCGCAAAGTATGACCTGCCGTCAATCACCGCCGCAACGATCAAGACCGACAATGCAGTCGCTGAAACCAGGGCAGGCACTCTTGAAACCGTCAGGAATTTGGAAAAGGAAGCGGACGTCGTCCTGTGCGGCAGGTCTGCCGGTTTCTTTGCCTACCACCTCGGCGAAAAAGCCTCGCGGAAAATATTCATGTTCAGGGAAGCGGAAGCAAGGAGGGATTTCGAGCAGGGGATTTCACGGGGAGTTGCTGTTTACATAAGGAACGACATGGCGGGCTGGGACAGGGCATTTTCCTTTCTTTCGGCGCCGCGAACCTACGAGGTGAACGGGTTCCGCTTTTTCCCCGTGAAAATTACCCGCGGCGGCGACGGCATCGTGTATGCCTTTGAAAAAATGCCGGGGGCCGGCGGAAAAAAATAAGGCCCGTCCGCTATTGCTTGCTGTTGTTGTCTTCGAACAAATCAAGGAAGCGGTCTTCGTACAACTCGAACAGGTTCCATTTGTCAAGCTCTTTCTTGAGCTCCTGCGCGGCGGACCGGTCCTGTTCCGCCTTTTTGAACAGTTTTTCGATCTTCTCCATGATGTAGTGGGGCACCTTCTCCTCGTCGAGGCCCGACATCTCCTCGTTGGACTCCTTTTCGGCGGGAAACAGCTGTTTGATGCGCTGCTCGATGGCCGCGAGCTGCTGGTCCATGTCCGAGGCGCTTGCATTGAGTTCGGCGAGGTCGAGGTTGAGGGAGAAGATCTTCTGGAACACCTTGATGATCTCAAGGGACGCCTTCGGATACGGCATGTTGGCAGCATAGGACGGCATGGTGGCAAGCAGGCACGCCGCGTCGATGCCGCGGGAGGCGGCGACACCGAGCAGAAGGCCGTTGAGGCCCGCGATATACCCGTCGGGCATGGGCACCACGCCGAAATGCCGTATTGTGTCGAGGTGCGCGGTGCTCGAGCAGGCGATGAGCACTTCGGATTTGGTCTGGAAGCTCATGGGCTGCGCGAGCGCGGCGGCGGTGAAGATGCGCGACACCTTGTATTGGCGGGTGATGTCGAGGATCGTCTTGATGATGGCGATGCCGTCCTTGCCGCCGATCTGCGCGTTGCTTTCGAAGATGATGAGGTCGGGGCTCGTGGTGTAGTGAAAGACGCTCGACGGGATGTCCGGGAGCTGCGCGATGCCCTCCTTGACGATAATGGAATCCGGGATGAAATACGGGCTCATGTCGATTTCCGCGAAAAGCCCGGCGCTCAAATAGCGGCGCAAGTAATCCATGGCGATAAGGCCCACGTTCCCCATGCCCGGCCATGCCGCGAGCAACGCCGGCGGCGAGGAAAAAGTCACATCATGCAGCACTTTCATACAGCGCTTTCTTCTATTGTGAAATTAAAACTACAAGTTAAAATAATTCAATAATGTTATCATGCCGACAAAAAAGACGGTGGATGTTTCTGATGACACTCTGTCAATAATGGTCATGTATTTTACTGGCACGGGATTTTCCAATGGATTTTTCAGGAAAAAAACTTTTTCTGGCGCCCATGGCGGGCATCACGGACAGCGTGTTTAGGAGTTTGTGCAGGGAGCACGGCGCGGACGTGGTGATGTCGGAGATGGTGAGCGCAGAAGGACTGTTCTACCGGTCAAGGCCAACGGATGCGCTTCTTATTTGTGGAGATCGGGAGCGCCCGATCGGGATACAGCTGTTCGGCGCAAAGCCCGACCGCTTGGCCCGCGCCGCGGAGCTTGTCCAAAAAAAAGCGAACCCCGATTTTATCGACCTGAACTCCGGTTGCCCGGTCCCGAAGGTGGTGAAAAAGAACGGCGGAGCGTCCCTGCTCAGGGACCTGCGTCTGTTCAAGGAGATCGTCACCGCAATGGTAAAGGCATCGTCGGTGCCGGTGAGCGTGAAGCTGCGCTCGGGCTGGAGCGAGCACCACTGGGTGGACGTCGAATTCGCGCAGGCCGCGGTTGCATGCGGGGCGAGCGCCGTGATCCTGCATCCGCGCTCGAAAACCATGGGCTTTTCAGGGCATTCCTACTGGGAAAGGATCGCGGTTGTCAAGAAAGCGGTGGCCGTGCCCGTGATCGGCAACGGCGACATCCTCTCGGCCAAAGACGGCTCGGATATGTTTGAGCAGACCGGCTGCGATTCGGTGATGATCGGCAGGGGAGCGCTGGGCAACCCCTGGATATTTTCTTCTGTCAAGGCGCTTTTGGCGCAATCGCCGGCTGCGCCGCCGTCATTACAAGCGAGAATGGAAACGGCGCTTGGTCATGTCGACAGATTCGTAAAATTAAATGGTGAAAAGACGGCTGCGGCCGAAATGAAGAAGCACGCATCATGGTATATTCGCGGATTGCCCGGCGCAGGAGGGATCAGGTCGAAAATTTTCAGGGCAAAATCAACGGCGGACATCAAGGCGGCGCTTGCAGAAGTAATGGCGGCAAAGTAACATCATATATATTTTGACGGATGCATGGTGCCGGAACAAGCGGCGGGCTTTGGAAAGGAAACAGAGAGGTTGTTATGGAACACGAATCGCTGCTCAAGGTGCTCAAGGCGGTTGCCGACAAAAAAATGCCTGTTGAAACCGCTATGAAAAAGCTTTCCACGCTTCCGTATGAAGACATGGGGTTTGCCCGCGTTGACCATCACCGGGCACTGCGAAAGGGATACGCGGAAGTAATATTCTGCCAGAACAAGACGCCGCAGCAGGTGCTTGCCATTGCGAAAAGCCTCATGGCGCACGATGAGACCGTGTTCGGCACAAGGGCGTCCGAAGCAACGCTTGCCCTGCTTAAAAAAGAAATAAAGGGAGTGGAAGTCAGCGAAACTGGAAAATGTTTCTGGAAAAAATCCAAGCACTGGAAAAAAAGGGACAATGTCAAAGGCGCCATTTTGATTGCCTCGGCAGGCACCGCTGACCTTCCCGTTGTCGAGGAGGCGCGGTGCACCGTGGAGGTGCTCGGCCATCCGTGCGCCACACTCAGCGACGTGGGTGTTGCGGGCATTCACCGATTGTTTGCCCATCACAAGGAGATCCACGACGCATCAGTGGTGATTGTCGTGGCCGGCATGGAAGGCGCGCTGCCGTCGGTAGTGGCAGGCCTCGTGGCGTGCCCGGTGATCGCGGTGCCGACGAGCGTGGGCTACGGCTCGCACCTCGGAGGGCTCGTGCCGCTGTTTGCCATGCTCAATTCCTGCGCGTCGGGACTCACGGTGGTGAACATCGACAACGGGTTCGGCGCCGGGTATGCAGCGGCATTGATGAATGCGCGTTAAAAGGTTCGAAGGTTCCTGGTTCAACAGATAAAATATATAACCTTTGAACGCTGAACCCTGAACCTTACAACCTCACCTCAAAAATATACCGCCAGTTTTTTCCCGTCAGATAAAACGTTCCGGTGACATTGTTGTAGGCGATTCCGTTTAAAACGTCTTGGTCGGTTTGCGACGCGTTTTGCGCAACAAGAGAAGTGCAGTCCACAATTTTGATCGCTTTTCCTGTTTTCGGCTGGATCAGATAAATTGACTTATCGAACCACACATTGGCATAGACGAGCCCCTTGACATATTCAAGCTCGTTAAGGGACAAGAGCGGTTTTCCCGCATTTGTCACCGGCATCTTTCCAATTATGGAAAATTTTTTATTCCTGATGAACAACGTATCGCTGCCGTTGCTCATGTAAAACGACGCGGCGGATGAGGTGAGCCCCCAGCCTTCGCCGTCGTACGAAAATGAACGGACATACTTAAGCGACGGCAGCGAATACACGAGAGCCGCCTTTTCGCGCCACGAGAGCTGGACAAGAAAAGAATCCATCCTCGCGCACCCTTCGGCGAAAATATCGGCAACGGGAATGTTTTTTATGATGGTTCCGTCTTTGGGATCAATGACGCGCAGACTCGACTGGCCGTAAAGGCCGGTGCTTTCGTAGAGCAGCCCTTTGTAATAGAAAAGCCCCTGCGTAAATGCCTTGGTGTCATGCGGAATGGTGCGAATGACTTTTGGCACTATAACAGGAATTGAAGACGGCTGGCTTACGGCTGATGATGCCAGCACCAGCAGGAGCAGCAGTGATGTGGTTTTTTTCATTTAATAGCTAAAAATAGGTGGAAGGTAAAGGAGGGACAAACAGATAATGAAACAATCGGCAAATCCGTCAATCCACCTTTTCCGGACAATCATCGCAGGATATAGTTTTTGATAAGAATGAAAACCGTCGCATTATATGTCACCGCCTCGAATAAAAAAGAGGCAAAAAAAATCGGTGCAATGATCGTAAAGGAACGTCTCGCGGCCTGCGCCAATATTGTTGACAAAATCCAATCGGTGTATTGGTGGAAGAGCAAGCTTGAACAGGGCGCGGAATCGCTGCTCGTCCTCAAGACAAAGCAGTCGCTTGCGAAAAAGGCAATCAAACGCATAAAGGCGATTCACAGTTACGACTGTCCCTGCATCACGGTGCTCCCGATTGTCGGCGGCAACTCCGCATTTCTCCAATGGATAGCAGATGAAACGCGATAATAACCGGCAGCGCAGATCGTTCCGGCGTTTTTTTGCTATCGGCATCGCGCTTCTTGCCGGCTGCGCCGGTTACAAATATATCACCCTGAGCGATCTGGATTACCGCAAATGCTGGCTGCGGAACCCGGACTGCGGTCTAAATGTGTGGGCGGTGAAGCAGCCGCTGTACGAAACGAAAAACAACGCCTGTTATCAGGCGTCGCTGAAAAAAAACGTCGGCGTGTTCGTGGTGAAAATAGAAAACGCCGGCAGCCGGCCCATTCCGATTGACAGCGCGCACCTCTTCGTGCTTGACGGATCAGGAAATCCGGCACGGCTGCTCCCGCCGGACACCGTAGCGAAACTGCTTGGCGGCGGTGAAGCGCTCAAAATGGATGTCGCATCAAACCCGCCGTTTGGAAAATTTTTAGAATCGGGCAAGTCCTATATCGCGTTTGTCTGCACGGCGGTGCAGGGAGATCCGTATTTCGCAACCTACTTTTTGAGATTTAAGGCCGAGGACGGAAAAGTGATTACCGAGGCGAGATTCTGAAAGCGATCAGCAGTCAGTGGTCACCCATTTGTCACCCCAACTCATTAACCCTTCACCACGCCCAACGGCCGCAGTTTCACCTTTACGTCCACAAGGTCTTTTTGCGACGCCATCACGGCGTTGATGTCCTTGTACGCCTGCGGCGCTTCGCTCAAGTCAATTTTTCCCTTTCTGCCGCGCGGCCACGTGTCGAACACGATGCCCCTCATTGCCTGTCTGACCTCCTCGTAGGTAAGCCTGCGGTTCGCCTCGTTGCGGCCCATAATCCTGCCGGCGCCGTGCGAGCTTGACAAAAAGCTATCCGGATTGCCGCGCCCCTGTACGATGTAGGATGACGATCCCATGCTGCCGGGAATGATGCCGCTTTGGCCCTTGCCCGCGCGGGTGGCGCCCTTGCGATGCACGATCAGGGTCCGTCCGTAATGGGTTTCTTCCGCGGCAAAATTGTGATGGATGTTGATCTCCCGCAGAAAACCGCAACGGGTCTCGGCCCGCAGTTGCTCCTGGCAGACCTGTTTCATCCTCTGCCGGTTCTCGGCCGCGAAATCAAGCGCATAGTCCATGGCGGTTTTATATTCCCGGGCAAGCTGCTTGTCCATGGGGAAAAACGCCAGGTCGTTGTCGGGCAATTCGATATTGTGCTGACGGCAGTAGGCGAGCGCTTTTTCATGATATTCACCGGCTACCTTGTATCCGAAATTACGGCTGCCGCTGTGGATCATGAGCCAGACATGGCCGTCGTTTCCCGCCTGGATTTCAATGAAATGGTTGCCGCCGCCGAGCGTGCCGAGCTGTTTTCGCGCAGAGTCAAGTTCCTGCTGGATGATTGGCACGTCGGGCGCCCGGTCAAACCCTTTCCAGTCTTGGGTATGTTTGTGATGGTCAAAGCCCATGGGGACAAGCCCGCGGATGCGGTTGAGCACCGTGCGCACCGTGTCCGCATCGATTGACGAAACCGGAAGATCGGTCTGCACCGCGCACATGCCGCAGCCGATGTCGACGCCCACCGCGTTGGGGATGATGGCGTCCTTGCAGGCGATAACGCCGCCGATGGGCATGCCGAAGCCTTCGTGGCAGTCGGCCATGACCGCGACATGCCCGTAGACAAACGGGAGTTTTGTGAGGTTGACCGCCTGCTTCAGCGCGCCCGGCTCGATGGTTGCGCACCAGGATTTGATGGGGACCCGCAGGCCTTCTGTGATGATGTTCATGGAAGAAAAATAATTCCGAGCCGCGGATTATTCGGGCATTTCAGCAGGCACGATTTCAAGCTCAAGTTTCTGCGTAAACCTGCGCAGCACGTTTATTTTGCAGGCGCGGCCAATCATTTCTTCGGTGAGAAGGTGCTGGAGGTCGTCCACGTCGGAGACCGGCTGGCCGTCAAACGAAACCACCATATCGCCCTCGACGATGCCGGATTTCTCCGCCGGGCTGGCCGCCACCACGCTGGTGACGAACATGCCTGTTGCGGACGTCAGGCCGTGGTGACGCACCACGCGGGTGTGCAGCGGCACGGTCTGGCCCGCGATGCCGAGGTAGCTCCGGATCACTTTTCCTTTTGTCAGGAGCTGCGTGATCACGATTTTCGCCGTGTTCGCCGCGACCGCGAAGCAGATGCCCTGCGCCATCATGATGACCGCGGTGTTGACGCCCACCACCTGGCCGGCCACGGTCACCAGCGGCCCGCCCGAATTTCCCGGGTTGAGCGCCGCGTCGGTCTGGATGATGTTGTCGATGAGGCGGCCTGACTGCGAGCGCAGCGACCTGCCCAGCGCGCTCACCACGCCCGTGGTCACGGTGCATTGGAACCCGAACGGGTTGCCCACGGCGATCACGAGCTGTCCAACCTTGAGCGACTGCGAATCGCCGAGCTGCACTGGCAAGAGGTCCGAGCCGTGGATGCGGAGGATGCCGATGTCGGTTCCCGGGTCATCGCCGATGGCCTCCGCGTGAAATGTTCTTCCGTCAAGGAGCGTCACGCTGATGGACGACGCGTTTCTGATAACATGGCTGTTGGTGAGAATGAGCCCGTCCGGCGTGAATATCATGCCTGAGCCGCTGCCTTCAGGCGAAGGGCCTTCTTGTTTTTGATCACCATCGCGGTTTTTCTGTTCAGCCTTCACCTCTATTTTCACGACCGAAGGCATGACAATATCGGCGGCGCGGATCACGGCCTGGGAATAGGAATCGAGAACGTCGTTTTCAAACATAGCGCCGCCCTGCAGTACATGCGGATTTGCCTCTTGATGCACTAACCGACCATGCCCTTGATCGTTAACAAAATCCTTTAAAATTTCCATATTCCGTTCCTTCCCCTACACTAGAACTATACGTAATTCGTTCGCTGGAAATTGCATATCCGTAAATCATCCTCATTTTACAGATTAACCGCTCACTTTGAATTCCAGCTTGTCTCCCTCTGCCGAAACCTTTAACGACTGTCCGTCATTGAGTTTTCCAGCCACCAGCAGCCTCGACACTGGGGTTTCCAGTTCGCGCTGGATGGTCCTCTTGAGCGGCCGCGCACCGTACACCGGGTCAAAACCGGTTTTCGCCAGCAGCGCGACGGCTTTTTTGTCCGCGGAGAACCCGATGTTTCTTCCCGTGAGGAGTTCCGCGAACCGTTTGAGCTGTATGTCAACAATGCTGACGATGTCTTCCTGGCTCAGTCCGTGGAACACCACGATCTCGTCGACCCGGTTCAGGAATTCAGGCCTGAAATAATTTTTCATCTCGGCGAGCACGGTCTTTTTTATCTCCTCGTAATCCTTTCCCGCGCTGTCCACGATGTGCTGCGAGCCGATGTTCGACGTCATGATGATGATCGTGTTCTTGAAATTCACGGTGTGGCCGTGCGAATCGGTCACGCGGCCGTCGTCGAGGATCTGCAGCAGCACGTTGAACACGTCGGGGTGCCCCTTCTCGATTTCGTCGAACAATATGACGCTGTAGGGCCTTCTGCGCACCGCCTCGGTGAGCTGGCCGCCCTCGTCGTAGCCCACGTAGCCGGGCGGGGCGCCGATGAGCCGTGAAACGGTGTGCTTTTCCATATATTCCGACATGTCAATGCGGATCATGGCGTGCTCGTCGTCGAACAGGTTGAACGCCAGGCTGCGCGCCAGCTCGGTCTTTCCCACGCCGGTGGGCCCGAGAAAGATGAAGCTGCCGATGGGACGGGATGGGTCCTTGAGCCCGGCGCGTCCGCGCAGCACCGCGTCGGCGACCGCGTCGACCGCCTCGTTCTGGCCTATCACGCGCTCGTGCAGGTGCCTGGCGAGCGTGAGCACCTTTTCCTTTTCACCCTCAACGAGCTTGCTCACCGGAATATGGGTCCACCGTGCAACGATCGCGGCGATGTCCTCTTCGTCAACTTCCTCCTTGAGCAGGCGGTTGCCGTTGCGGTCCTTGAGCGCCTTTTCCGCCTCCCCGATCTGGCGCTCGAGCTGGGGAATGGTGCCGTGCCTGATCTGCGCCGCGGTGTTCAGGTCGTAGTTCCGCTGGGCCTTGTCAAGCTCGTATTTGGCCTGCTCGAGCTTCTGCCGCAGCTGCTGCAGCGAGGCGATCTGCTGTTTTTCGCCGTCCCAGCGCAGTCTGAGCTGCCTGACCTTTTCCTTTACTTCGGCGAGTTCGGCCGACAGCTTGTGCAGCCGCTCCTTCGACGACGCGTCGTTTTCCTTTTTCAGGCCCGTGATTTCGATCTCAAGCTGCATCTGGCGGCGCGAGGCCTCGTCGAGTTCGCGCGGGCTGCTGTCCATTTCGGTGCGCAGGCTCGCCGCCGCCTCGTCAACGAGGTCGATGGCCTTGTCGGGCAGGAACCGGTCCGAGATGTAGCGGTCAGATAAAACGGCGGCGGCCACGAGCGCGGCGTCGCGGATCTTCACGCCGTGGTGCACCTCGTAGCGCTCGCGCAGGCCGCGCAAAATGGATATGGTGTCTTCCACGTTCGGCTGGTCAACAAGTACGGTCTGGAACCTTCGCTCGAGCGCTTTGTCTTTTTCTATATGCTTTCGGTATTCTTCCAGCGTCGTGGCCCCAATGCAGTGGAGCTCGCCGCGCGCGAGCATGGGCTTGAGCAGGTTGCCGGCGTCCATGGCGCCTTCTGCGGCCCCGGCACCCACAACGGTGTGCAGTTCGTCAATAAAGAGAATGATGCTTCCCTGTGCCTCGGTGACTTCCTTGAGCACGGCTTTGAGCCGTTCCTCGAACTCGCCGCGGAACTTTGCGCCCGCGATGAGCGCGCCCATGTCGAGTGACACGAGCGAGCGGTTCTTGAGCCCCTCGGGCACGTCCCCGCGCACGATGCGCAGCGCGAGGCCTTCAACGATCGCGGTTTTGCCCACGCCGGGATCGCCGATGAGCACGGGATTGTTTTTGGTTCGGCGCGATAATATCTGGATGACGCGCCTGATCTCCTCGTCGCGGCCGATGACCGGATCAAGCTTCCCTTTCTGCGCCATGTCGGTGAGGTTGCGCGAATATTTTTCCAGCGCGTTGAACGTTGCCTCCGGCTCCGGCGAGGTCACGCGCTGGTTGCCCCGGACAGCCTTGAGCGTTTCCATGACTTTTGCGTGAGTGATTCGGAAACGCTCAGCAATCTCCTTGCATTCGGCGTCCTTTTCAAGCACGGCAAGCAGCAGATGCTCAACGCTCACGAATTCGTCTTTCATGCGTGATGCGGTTTTTTCCGCTTCCGAAATGACCTGGGTGAGGCCGCGCGACATATAGGTCTGCGAGGCGCCGCTGCCCGTGACCGCGGGTATTTTGCGCAGGCCTTCTATGATTGCTTCGGCAATGTCCTTTATGTCAACCACGAGTTTTTCAAGGATGGTCTGTACCAGGCCGCCGGTCTGCATCACGAGCGCGAGCATCAGGTGCGGGGGAACAAGCTCCTGATGGTTCATCTCAACGGCGATCTTGTTCGCGCCGTTAATGGCTTCCTGGGATTTGCTGGTGAATTTTTCAGGATTCATGACGGTCTCCTTTTTTCTTCATAGTAGTGCAATGCGGGTGCCAGAGAAAAATAATTTTTAAATTATTTGATTATTTTCTTTAAAATCAAATAGTTGATTGTATTTCAACAGCGGGATTAAAAAGCGAATTAAAGATAATTTGTTCCAAATTGAAACCCATTCGTGCCAATATTATTCATCCATGCAGCGACAAGAAGGTTGATTTCCCTGCAAAGCCTGTCCACAATCGGTGTGATGACTTTTCTTGACTAACAGTAATGTCAACGGGTCCGCGCTTGACTTTTCCCCGGGGCAAGCATATTTTGTCCATACCAAATAGGCAATAGAAGAGAATAAATGGACGGCAAAGAAATAATTTCCTTGTTTGACCATGACGGCCTAAACGCCGAAGAGCGCAACTACCTGCATGCCATGGCCAGGCGTTTTTGCTATCTGCTTGATATTGTGGAAAAGATAAGGCCCGAGGCGAAAAAAAATAAGGCCTCAATCCTGGATATAGGGCCGTCTTATTTTACGGAACTCTTGCGGCGCAGTTTTCCCAATGACGTTGTTTATACCCTGGGTTTTATTCACGACGAAAGCAGGGGCGGTCACCTGCCAAGAAATGTAAAGCTCGATTTGAAAAACCAATTTGATTTCGATTTGAATGAAGTGCGGGATCCGGCAAAACGCCCGGCAATTCCGGCCATGGATATTGTCGTGTTCGCAGAGGTGATTGAACATCTGCATACTCCGCCGCTGGCAGTGCTCCGGTATATACATTCTATTATCTGCCCGGGTGGGGTTATGGTGCTCCAGACGCCGAATGCGGTTTCCCTGAGAAAAAGATGGGCCATGCTCAAGGGAAAAAACCCGTATGAGAAAATCCGCGAGAGCCGGGACAATCCCGGCCATTTCCGCGAATATACCAAACAGGAACTTCTTGAGTATCTTTCGAAGGCCGGGTTTGCCATTGTCTCGGCGAAGTTTGCTGATTATTTCCCCATGTTGAAAAAGGACGCATTTGTAAAAATTTTTCTCCCAGACGGATTCAAAGACGGAATCACCATTGTTGCAAAGAAGTCTTGAAGCAGAAAAGACGGAAAGGTTGCCGTTCTTAAATCTGTCATCACACCATATCGATCACCGTATGCAACTAACCGTGCTATAAATTTTATGTAATAATCCTGTATTATCCAAAAATTTCTTCTCTCAAAAACCATCCGCAAATATATTTTTTAAAGTCATTTTTCAGGGGTTGCACCAGAACGGCCACAGTTGCAGGCCTTCTACAATCAGGAGGTGTTCTGTGAAAGAAAACGACGCCCGCGTCGATTATGATGAGCATCAGGTATTGCTGTATGTCGAAAAGGCGGACGGCTCGTACGGCCCGCTGCAGACCGGCGCGTACCTGACAAAAAATTATGTGGACGATTTCTTCCAGAAGCGCCAGAACATCGAGACCGAATGCACCGGCAGGCTCAGAAAAGGCGATATAAGCCCGGTGGTATACTATATGCTGCTCTACAACATGACCCCTGCAGACATCGCGATGCGCGTCGGCATTTCCAAGGGAAAGGTGATTAAGCACCAGACGCCCGCAGGTTTTGCCAAGGCGCCGGTTGAAGTGGTCAAACGCTATGCGGACGTTTTCGGTGTCTCCGTTGCGAACATGTTCCAGCTTATTGTCCCAAAGGAAAAGAACCTTACCGTAACCAGCAGAAAAACGGCCAACCCGTATCTTTCCGTGCTTGAAATCGGCCGGGGGAACCAATGAGCCAGATCCCGTTTGAACATAAAATGGCAGCGCATTGCGAATCGGGAATGCTGTCGGCGCTGCTCAAGCACAGGGGGCTTGTCATAAGCGAACCCATGGTCCTAGGCATCAGCGGCGCGATATTTTTCGTTTTTGTAAAGACGCCGTACATGGTGTTTCCCGTGTTCGATATGCGCAACATGCCGGGCCAGATGCGGAAAAACCTGGGAAAGCGGCTCGATATCAAATACGCCGTGCAGAAATTCGGAAGTGCGGAAAAGGCCCGCGCATCGCTCGAGGCGCTCCTTGACAAAGGAATCCCGACCACGGTGCAGGTGGACATGTTCTACATGGACTACATCCCCTCTTACATGCGCGTGCATTTCAACGCGCATTTCATCGTGGTGGTGGGGAAGGAAAACGGCGGTTTCCTGGTGAGCGATTGCTATTATCCCTCCCTCTCGATGATTGCACAGGATTCGCTTGACAAGGCGCGTTTCGCAAAATCGGATTTTGCGCCCAAAGGTTTCCAGTTCTACATCGCCTCCGTTCCCGAGGGCGGGCTGCGTGAAGACACGCTAAAAAAAGCAGTGGTCCAGGGCATAAGGCAGGCGTCGTTCAACATGGTGAAGCTGCCGGTCCCGTTTATCGGTGTGAAGGGCATGCGCCGGTTCGCGGACAGCATTCCCGCCTGGCCCAAAATCGCCCGCAACATGGACGCGCTGTCGCATGCGATCATGTCCATCCATATCACGCTTGAAGAGCGCGGCACGGGCGGCGGCGGGTTCCGTTTCATGTACGCCTCGTTTTTGCAGGAGGCCGCCACGCTGCTGAACAGGCCGGAGCTTTCCGACATGTCAAAGAAAATCATGGCCATCGGCGACCGGTGGCGCGAACTCTCGCTGTTCGTGGCGCGCGTCGGCAAAGACCGCGACCTCGGCGACGGCAGGCTGCAGGAAATACGACGGATGATTTATGCGCGTGCGGATGAAGAAGAAGCATTTTTTAAAACTCTTCTCTCCATGGTAAAATAGTGATATAATAAAAAAAAGCCCGGCCCGCAAAGGGACGGGAAATCATTGGAGAAAAATGGAAAACCAGACAACAGGTCTTGCAACTCCTGAATTGAAATTGGAAATCAAAAAACTCATCCTCGAATCGCTCAAAATTTCCGACGTGAGACCCGAGGACATCCCCGACAGCGCCTCGCTGTTCGAAAACAATTCCGCGCTCCAGCTCGACAGTGTTGACGCGCTCGAGATCGTCATGGCCCTTCAGCGCACCTATGGCGTGCACATCGACGACCAAAACATCGGCAGGTTCATCATCAAGTCGGTGGACTCGATTGCAGAGTTTGTGGCGAAGGAAAAACGAAAATAAAATAATGATTCATGGGGGGGAGGTTTCCCCCTTGCTGCGGCCCGGTCGCGTTCCACCTTTTTTCAGGGATATCGTATCCGTAAATTCGCGCGCCCGGTCCTCTGCTACCCCCTCCCGGGTGCAGCCAGGTACCAACGGCTGCAAGCCCGAACCCTCCGCTGGGCGCACCCTTGACACAGCAGTTGATAAAAAATGAGGGGGATTTTGATTTAACTGATGCAGGATTTCATTATTCCAGCCAGTACCGTTAGTGACCTTTTTAGAATCAAAATAAGTTGATTAATGTCAAAGTCCTCTAAGGATAAAAATATTTTTCGGTTCATCAACCGTGCTGACGAAATAAAAGTCTCGAGTTTGTTTTGCGTGATTTATAAATTGAGTTTTCTAGGAAAATATCCTTCATAACCTCATAGTATATTTTAATCATGATGTTTCAACGGATTTTAATTGCGGCAATTCTCCTCCTTTTATTATCCTGCCAGCAAAAGCCCGACCGCATCGGCATGCCCCAAAAATTCACCGGCACCATCCCCGACACGGTCACCCTCGTCTCCTACAACGTTGAAAACCTGTTCGACATGGTTGACAACGGAACCGAATACGACGAGTACAAACCCGGCCAGTACAACTGGAACGAAAACACCTATGAGATCAAGCTCAACAACATCGCGTCGGTGCTTGCGGCAATGAATGCCGACATCGCGGTGCTTGTCGAAGTGGAAAACGAGAACGCGGTTCAGGGGCTCTGCAAAGTCCTTAAGGAGAAAAAATGCGCTTATCCGTTTTATGCGCTGGGAGGCCATGCCAACAGGGGCAGCGTGATGCCCGTTGTCCTGTCCAAATTTCCGGTGCTGTCGGAAACAAGTTTCGGCGTCGCCGTCGATGCGGCAGCGTACAACAGGAACATGCTGCGGGCCGACATTTTCCTCGGCCGCGACACGCTTGCCGTGTTCGCCTGCCACTGGCCCTCTAAACTGCACAAGGAATCGGCCAGGCTCGAAAATGCCAGGCTGCTCGAGCAGCGTCTGGCCGAGTTGCCAAAAGGGAAAGACTATGTGGTAGCGGGCGATTTCAACGAGGATTATGATGAATGCGAAACGTTCCATACCATGGGCGGGGACGACACCAGGGGTGAAACGGGGCTCAACCATGTATTAGGAACAGTTTCTTCAAAGCCAATGCAGTTTGTTGCCTTTACGCAGAAAAAAGCGCTTAGGGCGGGTGCCCCCGGCATGTATGATACATGGCTCGAACAGCCGGAGGCGCGTCGGCTCAGCACTATGTTCAAGGGCAGGCCGGAAACGCCCGATCACATTCTGCTCCCCGCGTCCATGTTCGATGCGGCGGGCATCTCGTATGTCAACCATTCATTTTATGCGTTCACGTGGAACGGCCGCCTACTCAAGGGCGGCGCGCCGTACCGGTGGCAGATGCGCTACGTCAAGAACGCGCGATACCATGCAGGGGAAGGGTATTCCGACCATTTGCCGGTCGTTGCCAGGTTCTGCAGGTGCGCCTACCGGCCCGACAGTCTTGACACCGGAGAAATTACTTCGAAGGCCGTGTCGGGAGTAGTGGGTGGGTTTGAAGACGGTGCAGAGTGCTGGGTCTCATGCGTCAAGCAGGTGAAGGTAACCAGGGACACCGTGAATCCGCATGCGGGAAAATACTGTCTTAAAATTTCAGGAAGAGCAAAGGAAAACGCCTCCGCCGCGCGCGGCAGAATGGCTGTTCCGGCGCAAGGCGGGCAGGCTGCCTTGACAATGGTTATCCGCGGGAGCGGCAGTCTTTGTTTCCGCATGAAATGGGCCGATGATAAAAAATGGACGTATTTCAAAGGCGAGGACTTTTCACCTGCAAAGGCGGGAAAATACACGGACTATGCGTTTGCAGACTGGACAAGCATATCCCTGCCGCTCGAAGCGGTGCCGGGATCGGGAAAGGAAATCGACGTGGAGATAAGGACAAAGAAAGACAGAGAGATAAAATTATTTGTCGATGATGTAAAAATGTTGTGTAAAAGGTGAATTCATTCACCAAAATAAAAAGGTTTGATCAACTGTATTGGAACGCTTTTCAGCTACTTTCCGCGGGTGCGCCCAGCGGATGTGTGCAGCTTGCAGCTGAAGGAGAGGGGAGTGCCGAGGACCCCGCAGTCCCGCTCTTTGCGGACGAGGAGGCCGCGGCCGGGGAGATACTTCTCCCCCGTAAATTTTATTAGCAAATTTATTACAGCCTCTTTATCGCCATCATTGTAATATCATCCGACTGCTCGGTGTCCCCGATATAATTCGCCAGCCCCGCCTCGACGCGCACCAGCAGAGCCTTTGCGTCCTGCGGCCTGGATTCCAAGACCCCGACAAGGCGTTCCTTTGAGTAAAGTTCCTCGGCTGCGTTTTTCGCCTCGATGATGCCGTCGGTGTAAGCGAGGAGGATGTCGCCTTTGGAAAGCTGCGCCTCCTTGATCGCGAAATCGGGTTCGTTGATGATGCCCAGCGCCGGGCCGCAGATAGTGAGCGATGAAATCACGCCGGTGTTCGTAAGGATGAGCGGTGGATAATGTCCCGCCGCGATGTACTTGAGTGTCCCCAGCTTTGTGTTGATCACCCCGAACAGAAGCGTGGTGAAGAGAAAACTGTTTTTCATGCGGTGGTAGCGGGTCAGGTAGCTGTTGGTGAGGGTGACGGCGTGCAGGATGTCGTTATCGCCGCCCTTTGCCTGCTCGGCGTACGCACGGATCAGGCTGCGCACCAGCGACATGAACAGCGCCGCGCCCACGCCCTTGCCGCACACGTCGGCGATCACGAAGCAGAGCCGCTCTTCGCCGATCATGAAGGCGTCGTAGAAATCGCCGGCCACCTCGAACGCGGGCTCGAACGACACCGCCACCTCCCAGCCGTCGGGCCGGGGGAGCGATTCAGGTAGAAAGTCCGCCTGGATCTGGCGGCCGAGTTCCAGCTCGTGCTTGACGTGAAGCGTATAGGCCTGCTCCTGGTCACGCAGCCGCTTTTTCTCCAGCGAGGCCGACACGCGCGCGCTGAGAAGGACCTTGTTGACCGGCTTGAACAGATAGTCCTCGGCGCCGAGCCCGATGCATTTTACCACATTGTCAACGTCATCCACGGCCGACACCACGATCACGGGGATATGGCGCAGCGCTTCGTCGGCCCTGAGCCGCGACAGCGTCTCGATGCCGCCCAAAACCGGCATCATGATGTCGAGCAGCACGCAGTCGAACTTCTCTTTTGCAAGGCAAACGAGGGCTTCCTGGCCGTTTCCCGCGATCTCGGCGGCATACCCCTGGCGTACCAGGAGCCGGCACAACAGTTCGCGGTTGTCGGGGATGTCGTCAACAACAAGGATGCGCGGCTGCGTCGTCATGCGTTTGCTCCTTTGCTGATCAAGCTTTCCATTATTGAGATGAGCCTGTCGAATTCCAGCGGCTTGGTTTCATAGCCGTCACATCCGGCAGCAAGGCCGCGGCTTTTGTCCTCGGCCATGGCGTGCGCAGTAAGGGCAATCACGGGGATCGCCGAGGTGATGGGCGATGCCTTGAGCCGGCGCGTGGCTTCCCACCCGTCAAGAAGAGGCAGCCCCATGTCCATGATGACGCAGTGGGGAAGCCGTTCGCGCGCCATGGCCACGCCGGTCTCGCCGTCCTGCGCGACGATCACGTCATACCCTTTCCGTTTCAACCGGCGGGAGAGCATGTCGGCGTCGAGGGGATTGTCTTCAACAATAAGGACAAGCAGCATACGAGCGTATTTTTCCTGTCAGAAAATGTCCCAAAAGGCGGACAGGCCGAATATCATATCAAAAAAATTGTCGCCGAAATTGGAAGTGCCCATGTTTATGATGGTATTGGAAGCATCACCAGGGGCAATGGTCGTTCTGTTAATTGAGGCGCCATATCCATATCCCAAATAATCTAAATCGATTTGAGCGCTGAAATGTTTGCTGAAATGGTATCCAAGAGAAACCGTTGTCATCCCGCCGAAACTTCTTAACCCGGCTTGATAAAACGCGACTGGATACCAGAAAAAAGCCGGTCCCAATGAATATGATAAATAAATTCGGCTGAATTTTTCGCTCGGCCAAACCGTTCCTGCAACAGCGACATACGATGCTTGTTGGATCTTTTGGTTAAATTGGTCAAAGAAAACACAAAAGTGTGAGTAATGCAAAAAAAGTGAAAACCGGGAATTAATGGCAGCGCCAATGTTCAGAGAAGGCGTCAATGCAAAAAGAGAGTAAAAGGAAAAGGAAGTGGTTGAATCGAACTGATTTTGGTATCTGGTGGTAAAAGTGTATTCCGCTCCGGTTCCTATGTTCAACCTGAACCTTGTACCTCCGGAATTGTCCGCAAGGCAACTCATCGTAAACAGCATCATCAAAAGCGCACATTTACTTCTCATTCGCCGCCTCCACCCTTGCCGGCAGCAGGATCACGAACTCAGACCCCTTGCCCGTCTCGCTCGTCACGGAGATGTCCCCGCCCATGAGCCTGCACAGACTGCGCGAGATGGCGAGGCCGAGGCCGGTGCCGCCGTACCTGCGCGACGTTGACGCGTCGGCCTGGGTGAACGCCTCGAACACATGACGGGCCTGCTCGGCCGTCATGCCGATGCCGGTGTCGCGCACCGAAATCCTGAAAAAGTCCCTGCCGTTTTCCTGCGCGGCCGCCGTCGCAAGCCGTATCATTCCCTCTTTTGTAAACTTGACGGCATTGCCCACGATGTTGAGAAGGATCTGTCGCACCTTGGTGCTGTCGGCGAACATGGCGCCCATTGTATCAGGGCATTCGGTGGCGATGGTGATGGGTCGGTCCGCCAGCTGGGGCCGCATCGTGTCGGCAACGCCGCGAATGACCGTGGCAAGATCGAATTCTTCCAAATATAAACCCATCTTGCCCGCCTCGATCTTGGACAGGTCGAGGATGTCGTTGACGATTGCGCGCAGGTGCGTTCCCGCGGTCCGGATTTTCTCGAGGTCCGAGCCGAGCTGGGTGTCTTTTTTGTCGGCCGCATCTTCGGCGAGCATCTCGCTGTATCCCACGATGGCATTGAGCGGCGTCCGCAGCTCGTGGCTCATGCTGGCGAGAAACACGCTCTTTGAGGTGTTGGCGCGCTCGGCCGCCTCCTTGGCCGCAACGAGCTCGGCCTGGGCGCTTTCTTTCTGCGACACCTCTGATTCGAGCTGGCGGTTCGCGAGCGCCAGGGCATTGGTCTGGTCATGCACCTTTTTCACGAGGATCGAGGCGGTGAGCGCGCTCGAGATCTGCTCGGAAAGTATTTCGTACAGCGAGAGCTGCGGAGGACCGGTTTCCAGAAGCAGGAATCCGAGCAGGTCGCTTCCGGCAAGGAGCGGCACCACCATCATGGTGAAGGGGCGCTCGCGGCGGAGCATGCCCATGGGGAGCAGCTGGTTTCCGGGAAACGACATGCCGCCCGGCGGGTATTTGCGGGTTTTGCGTTCGTCAAACGACAGCGCGAGCATTGCGGCGGGTGATCGGGGCCCGGCAAGCAGCGAGGGCATGATGAGCGAGGCGGCCTGCTCCCCGCACAGCACCACGAACCCGCGCGGGATGCCCAGGCTTTGCAGCCCCTGGGCGATGACGTCGAGCAGGCGGTTGACGTCGAAGGTGGTCATGAGGGTCTGCACGATGGTCTGCACCGTGTCAAGCAGCGCCTCCTCTTGGAGCTTGGCGATGCCCTGCGCTCGGCGGCCGCTTTCGGCGATCATGATCGTGCCCTGGTGGAGCAGCTCTTCGGCAAAGAGCGCCTCGGTATGCGACAGCACGTCCTGGGCGTGAGCGCGCAGGGTCCACAACGCGTCCTGCCAGGCCAGCACCTCGCCGCCGGCGGCGAGCGTGGCGCGTAGCACCTCGTCGAGCACCTGGAGGAACACGTTCCTGAGCTTTCCCTTTGTGTCAACAAAGAACGCCTTGTAGAGACGCGCCGACAGCGCGTCGCCGGCCGCCGCCTGCTTTCCGGGCGGCGATGCCTGTGTGACCGTGGCCGCCATTTCGGTGACGATGCGCTCCTGCATTTCCATGAACGAGTGTTCGCGGTGGTGCTTCCCCGAGAGCTGGTGCTTCGCCCGGATTTTCTGCAGGTGAGCGCCGAACGAGCACCCGCACGACTGCCTGATGATGGTCTCGGTGGGGAGAAACACGCGGCGCGACACCTGCCTGCCGTCAATCAGATCCATGATGATCTCCGCAGCCTGCAGGCCGATGTTGTACAAAGGCTGGCGCACGGTGGTGAGTGGCGGGGTGACGTAGCCGCATTCCTCGATGTCGCCGAACCCGGTCACCGCGATATCATAGGGTACGCGCACGCCCCTGTTTACTAAAGCGGAAAGGGCGCCGAGGCCCATGTCGTCATTTGCCGCGATAACGGCCTCGCATTCCGTTTTACTCTGCTCAAACAGCGCATTAACGGCCAACTCGCCAGAACGCCTGGTTCCGTCGCCCTGTATGATGAGCAGGGGATCGGCCGAAAGCCCGTACTCGGTGAGAACGTCGAGAAAGACATTGAACCTGAGCTCAGCATCGGGGTCTTCCTGCGGGCCGCGTAAAAATGCGAGGTGCTTGAAGCGGTGCTCGTGGATAAGGTGGCGCACAAGCTCGCGGTATCCTGCCTCATTGTCAACGAACACCGCGGGCATGTCGCCGAGCGCTTTTCCTATGCTTACCATGGGCAGCGGCAGGTACCGGGAGTAAAAACTGCCGAACGCTTCGGGTGAATCGTAACTGCCGAGCGTGCCCGAAATGATGAGCCCGTCAATGTCGGCCGCGCTGACATGCTCGAACAACGGGTTATGCGTGCCGGACTGGTTCTGCTGCGTTTCTCCGGAAGTTATGCTCGGCACGCAGATGAGGCTTGCCCCGCGCAGGCGCACCCCCAGGGCCGCGCCATAGAACAGGTTTGACTGATGCATCACCGTGGCGCCTTCGATGAAAAGGCCGATGACAGCATGGGTTTTTTCTTTGCGGGCGGATTTAGGCATAGCACGCTTGTTTGATCGAGTATGATGAAGAACCCGACGCCAAATGTTAATTATAACAATAAAGCAATGAATGCGGAAAGGAGATAGTTAAAAACCCGTGTTATGCGCCAGAAGGTGTTTCCCGCCATCAACGAAAATGGTCTCTCCGGTGACAAACGGGCTTTTTGCAAGAAACACGACTGCCGCGGCGAGGTCCTCGGGCCTGCCGTGCATTCTGAGAGGGACGGTGTTTTTGAGTTTGTTCAGGTAGGCTTCGGTTTTACCGGCAGGCGGAAGAATGAGGCCGGGCGCAACCGCATTGACGCGGATGCGGGGCGCGAATTCGATGGCGCATTGTCTCGTGATTGCGGCGAACAGGTGCTTGGATAGAATGTAAGCGACGTGGCTTTTATCGTATCCTGCGATGCGCGCGTCGAGCAGGTTGACAATGCTGCCGCCCGGACGAGCCGTTTCCGCAAACGCCCTGCTCAGGCACAGCGGCGCCCATGCATTGACGCGGACGCTGGCGGCCAGATCGCCGAAGGAGACTTTGTCAAGCGACCGTGCGGGGAACATTGAAGCGTTATTGACCAGGAGCCAAAGGGAATTGCCGCAAAGGGAAGAGGCCGTGCGGATGAGTTTGTCGCACATTTCCGACGTGTCAAGTGCGCCGCCGACCGCCCAGGCCGTGATTTTTTCCACCGTGAGCTCTTGAACGAGCAGCTGCGCTTCCTGCCTTGACCGGTGGTAATGGACAACCACGTTCATGCCCTCGCGGCCGCAGGCAAGCGCGATGTGCCTGCCGATGCGCTTTGCGCCGCCGGTGACAAGGGCGGTCCGGCCGGCACAGGGAAAACGAGCCATGGGGCTTACTTTTTCTCCGTTTTCGCAAGCGTGTCCTGTGCCTGCGGCGAATGTTGCGCCGGCGCGGCTGTCGTGTCATTTGCCTGCGGGGTCGGGTTTACCTCGGTCTTTGAAGGTTGCGGTGCCTGGCGGGGCGCCTGCTTTTCCTGGGGCGCCGACGATCGTTCGGTTTCCCCGGTTTCTTCATCCGACCGCGCTTTGGGCTTTTTCTTGTAATGGGTGATGTCGAAATAATAAAAATGTTTTTCACCCACTTTTGGAATCTCCACCTGCACCATATCGTAGGTCCTTTTATTTTCGGTCACCGTTGTTTTTTCAACCAGCCGCCAGTCCTTTTCTTTGATGCCCCACGAATTGCTGATGAAAATGTCTTCGCAGGCGACCGCCTCGGCGTAGTCTTTTCCGCCGGTGATGACAACCGCAGAATCATAGGACTCGCCGGTTCCGTGCAAAATCTGCGCCGCGCCGTATTTTTTTTCAGGAGTCGTGCTCACGCTTACGGTCTGGCGCGAAAGGCAGCCGATTAAAAACGCTGTGCACACCAGACAGGCGCCCGCGGGTAAAAAGTTCAATTTCATCCAGTCCTCCTCTTATTTAACAATTTAAGTCCTCAAGCAAAAAATAGATTTGAACGGATTGTAAAGCAAAATTTGAAGGAAAATATTATAAGGCGTTCAAAGAGCCTTTCTCAATTGAAAATCTGACTTTTCATTAACAGCTATTATTATTTTAATTCAATAAACACGCAGGTTCATCTTGAATGATATATTTAACGGTGGAAACACTGTTCCGCCGGGGACAGCGTTCTTTTACTGCAAGGGTGGGGGCCTATGAGCAAGGATGTTTTTGTCGGACGCCGGGTATTGATTAAAAACTTCAGGGACAGCCTCGTAGCAACCGCCCTTGAGACAAAGGCGAAGCCCAAAAAGCAGAAAGACGGTCCTCCGGCATATCCCCAGCTGTTTCTTTTATACGGTGAGCCGGGAATGGGCAGGAGCGCCATGATGAGGCAATGCAGTGCCATTGCCGAAGGCGTGAGCGCCGAGACCAAGAAATCTATCAAGACCATTGCCGTCGATTTTAACGACCCCCTGTTCACCCGCAACATTCTGCCGTTCACCCCGAGAATGGTGATTCATCACCTGCATGCCGTGCTCACGGATCCGGGGCTCGGACTCGAAGAGACATTTTCGGAATACAGCCAGATGGAGGCCCGGCTCGACCAGGTGATCGCCCGGGTGAGCGCGCTGCGGCGGGACGAATGGCGCCGCACCCCGCAGGGCGACGGAGAATTTGACTTATCGGAAGAGCCGGCTCAGAAGGCGGCTTCGCAGACTACCGATGCCGTGAATGGCGCACCCCCCCACGCGCGCATGGCACGGCAGGAGGCTGAGGCCGCCTTTCTGCGCTGGCTCAAGGACGAAAAAAAGCTGCCCGGCGAGGATTGCGACCTGTTCGAAAACGCGGATGGCCGGCTGACCAGTACCCTTGTCAACGGCATCGTGGCGCTTTCCGTGGAAAATCCCGTGGCCCTTCTGCTTGACAATGTCGAACGTGTGAGCAATCCCATGATCGAGTTCTGGCTCAGAAACGTTTTTCTTGGAAAACTGTTCGAACAGAAAAGCAGGGTTGTCGCGGTGGTGAGCAGCCGCGACAAGATGCTCAGGCAGTACCGCAACGAGTTTCCCGAGGAGCTGCTTTGCGCCGTTTCATTTGATGATCTGCCGTTTTCCTACCGGGATATCGACGAGTGCGGCCAGGCCCTGGGCGTTACGCTGGACGGCGACGCCGCCGTCAGAATCGAAGAGGCGACCGCCGGCGTGCCCATCGTGGTGCGCGATGTGTTTGCCAGCGCAATCGGCGGCGCCGTTCCGGCCGATGTTCTCGACGGGGTGCGCAAGGCGCACACCGTGCTCGACAAGACCGCCACCATCGTGACACGGTTCCTTTCCACGTGCGATGACGAACGAACCCTCACCCGCATCATCAATCTGGCCATGCTTCCGCACCACGACCGCAAGGCGCTTGCGGCGCTCTGGGGCGTGCCGGCCGCCGAGGCCGAGGGCTGGGTAGCGGAGATGGCGCAGCGTTATCCGTTCTTGAGCGGCGGCAGGATGCACGACGGCGTGCTTGAGCTGTTCCGCAGGTACCTCGTCAAGGAGTCGGCCGCGGCAATGGCGCCGCACGCCGGCATCATCAAGGAATTCGGGGCCGCGGCGTTCGCGCAGTACAACGAGCAGGTGTGCCAGCTCCAGACCGCGGTCCAGGCAATTGACAAAAGGTATATCGACGACCGGTTCGAGACCACCCTGCTCGGGTGCATCCAGAGCCTTTTATGGTACGACCGGGACGAAGTGGCGCGCGTCATTCCCGGCCATTTCTGCGAATGCCTGCTGTACAACCACGTGCTTGCCGGTATGATCCTCGCCGCGCTCGAAGAATTCATTCCCGTGCTGCCGTCCGCCATGGCCTCGCTCTGCGGCGTGCTTGCCTCCGGCCTTCATGCCGTGGAAGGGCTGCCCCTGTGGAGCGGCGAAAAACCGTCGGCCGCCGAAAATGCGCTCACCGCCGCGCTCGCCGACGCCGGAAAGGCGCTTTCCACGTCGCAACAGGCCGTGGTGCACCTTCGCCTCGCCAGCAGCGCTTTCCGCCGGGCGGAATTCGACAAGGCATTCGGCGAGCTTGAAAAATGCGAGCCGCATGTTGACGAATCGGAAATGTTCAGGGACATGGTGGTGGAGGGATTTTTCGGCGTGGGCGCCGCGTTTGTTTCGGCCCGGCAGTATGAGACCGCGATAAAGGCCTTCGGCAGGGCCGCCGAAATCAGGCCCGACCGTTATGACGCCTGGTACAGCCTGGGCTGCTCGTATGCCGCGCTCAAGCGGCATGTCCAGGCGGAGGATTCGCTGGCAAAGGCCGCGGCCTGCAAACCGGACAGCTTTGAAACCTGGCACGGCCTCGCCTTTGAGCAATACGAACAGAAAAAATTCAAGGAAGCTGCCGGGTCATTTGCAAAGGCCGCGGCCCTTAGGGCAGACAGCGCAGAGGTGTGGCATATGCTTGGACTTTCGCAGGCTGCGCTGGACGACCACAGCGCCGCGATAGAATCGTACCGCAAAGCCATCGCCTGCGCGTCAGGCGACGATGCTTGCTGGCACGACCTGGCGCTTTCGCAGGCGGCACTCGGCCAGGCCGCGGCGGCGGTCGTGTCATGCAGAAAAGTGCTCGAGCTTTCTCCGGCGCATCAGAAGGCCGCGGAACTGCTCGGCCAGCAGCTGTATGCGCAGAAGCTGTACCGCGAGGCCGCGCAGGCCTTTGAGACCGCGGCGCGGCTCAACCCGCAGGATGAAAAGGTGTGGTACGGCCTCGGCTGCGCCCAACTCGACGCGGGTGACGCCGGGAAAGCGGTCGATTCGTTTACAAAAGCAACAGACATTAAAAAAGACTTCCCCGACGCTTTCAACAAGGCGGGCCTCGCCAATGCCGCGATGAAGAATTTTGACGCGGCGGTCGCCGCATATAAAAAGGCGGTCAAGGCCATGGCGGGACATTTTGAGGCGCACAACAACCTCGGCGATGCCTACCGGGAGCTGAAAAAGCCCGAAGACGCACTCAAGGCGTACACGAAATCGTCCGAGTCCAATCCAGGGTTCGGGCCGGCATGGTACAACATGGGGCTCACGCTTCATGCGCTGGGACGGTTCGAGGAAGCGCTCCCGCCCTATGCAAAAGCCGAGGAATTGCTGCGGGGACAGCCGGGCGTCAGCCTCAACAAAGGGCTCGCGTTCTACGCGCTTAAGAAGTTCGACGAGGCCGCCAGGTGCTTTACAAAAGCTACCGAGCTTTCGCAGGATTCTTACGAGGCGTGGTTCAACCTGGGACGCGTTCTGGCCGATACCGCGAAGCACGAGGAGGCGGTCGCGGCGCTTTCCCAGGCCTGCGCCCTTCGCGCGGAAAAAGAGGAGGCATGGCTCGCCTTGGGCATTTCGTACGCTGCACTCGAGCAGCACGACGAGGCAGTGACGGCTTTCAAAAAAGCCGCGGCCATAAATCCCGGTGCGGCGGGCACGTGGCACCTCATGGGCGTTTCAAACCAGGCGGTGCATTGTTTTTCGGAGGCGGTGGACGCGTACCGCGAGGCGGTGAAGGCCGATCCCGGCAAGCAGGAATCGTGGCAGAACGCGGGCCTGTGCAGCTATTACCAGAAAAAATACGACGAGGCGATAGAATTTCTTTCCAAGGCCAGGGAACTTTCTCCGAACAGCAAGGATACCCTCTATACGCTGGGGCTTTGCCATCACGCAAAAGGCAAGTTCGCCGAGGCGGTCGCCTTGTACCGCAAGGTGCTCGACCTCGCACCCGATATGGCAAATGCCCGCACCAACCTGGCGCTGTCGCTCCATGCGGCCGGCGATTACGTCGAGGCCGTAAAGGTGTATAAAACAATCGTCGACAAACAGCCGGGCAACAGCGACGCCTGGTTCAACATGGGAATCGCGAGCGAGGCGCAGGGAAACAACGACGGGGCGATCGCCGCCTTTGCAAAGGCGGCGGAGCTCGCGCCCGACAAGCTCGCCGCCTGGAGCAACAAGGGACGCATTCAATTCTCGCTCGAACGCTATGCCGACGCCATCGCGTCGTTCACGAAAGTAGTGGAGCGGTCCGCCGCCGACGCGGACGCGTGGGGCTCCATCGCGCTTGCGTCGTATTACACCGGCCGCTACGATGGGGCGGTTGCCGCGTACAAAAAAGTGAACGAGCTGAAGCCCGGCGACGCCATGACGTGGGGCAGCCTCGGCCTCACCTATTACACGATGGGGGATTACGCGAAGGCGATCGAGGCGAGCGAAAAGGCCCTGGCGATAAAACCCGACGAGCTATGGATACAGGTGAACCTCGCGCTGGCCGCGGTCATGGCGCTCAACATGGACAAGGCAAAGGCGGCCTTTGAGAAAATCATAGAGCTGGCCAAAGCGCCCGGCGACCTTATGCACGCTATTGCGAGCCTGAAGGAGCTCGTGGCGAGGAACCCCAACCTGGGGCCGGCGCGGGAGATTCTTGTCAAACTGGAAGATGCCTGGAGGAAGCTGAAGAAATAGGCATTCAGGAATTCATGATAAAGGCAATTTTTTGGGACAATGACGGCGTTCTGGTCGACACGGAACGCCTTTATTTTCTCGCCACGAAAAAAATCCTTTCCAAAGAGGGAATTCACCTTTCGAAAGAGCAATATCATGATCTGCTGCTCGTCCAATCAAAGGGCGCGTTTGTCCTTGCCGGGCAAAAAGGGTTTTCGCAGGCGGACATTGAGACGCTTCGAAGCCGCCGCAATGCGCTGTACAAATCATATCTCAGAAAAAAGCCACTTGTTTTAAACGGTGTTGTGGAAACGCTGGAACTGCTCTCCCCGCATTACACCATGGGAATCGTCACGACCTCAACGCGCGAGCATTTCGACATCATCCATAAAAGGGCTGGCCTGCTTGACCATTTTGATTTTGTTATCACCGTTGATGATGTGGAGAAATCCAAGCCGGATCCCGAACCCTATGAAAAAGCCGTGAGGCGGGCTGGTGTTGATAAAGAAGAATGCATCGCGGTCGAGGATTCGCAGCGCGGGCTGACGGCGGCCCTCGGTGCGGGGGTGCAGTGCATTATTGTTCCGAATGAATTGACAAGGGGAGGGGATTTTAAGGGAGCTTACCGGATTGCCAACAGCGTAAAGGAAATCCCCGGATTGATCGGCGCCGTCAAATAGATGGCTGCTTGTCCGCCCAGAACTTTTCTCTCATCACTATTCTGTCTTTCTTCAATGTCAATATGCGGTCTTTCTGCATCCGCTTCATCAGTCTCGAAAAAGTCTCCGATGTCGTCCCTATCGCCTGGGCAATGTCTTTTTTGGGGATCAGGATCCGGTACTCCTGTTTCCTTCCGTACTGCTCTTCAAGAAACCGCACGAACCGCTCCTCCACGTCACAACTGGTGAGGTAGTGGATGCGGCCAGCCAGATAGCGCTGCTTTTTCATGAGTATGGCGATGAAATCGTTGCGGAAGGACTGGTCGGAGAGCAGGATGGAGAATTGACGTTTCGGAATAAGGTACACGAGACTCTTCTTGACCGCTGCAGCGCTGGCCGGATATTCGTCCTCCTCGAACAGGATGACTTCGGCGAAAATTTCGCCCGGCCTGATGATCTTGATGACCGATTCCCTGCCGCCGGGACCGGACTTGAACACCCGGATGTTGCCGGTGGAAAGGAGGTACATGTTGTGGCCGGTGTCGCCCTCGGAAAAAAGCGTCTCGTTTTTCTGCAGCGTTTTGGGAATGCAGACCGCCGCAAGGGTCTCCTTGCTTTTTTTGGAGATGCCCTTGAAAAAATCTGAATAATCAAGGAGAAGGGAAATGTCCATAATGCCGCAGCGCCCGTTTTATGATGATAAAATAGCATCTGCGTTTGATGTATTTTATTTCTATTCGGTAACCATACGGTCAGCAAGGAAACAATAATGAAACCGTCCTCGGTTCTCGATCTCATCGGCAACACACCGCTGGTCACGCTCAAGGGCGAACGCGTCGTTGCAAAGGCGGAATTTTTAAATCCCGGCGGCAGCATCAAGGACAGGATAGCGCTCGCCATGATCGAAACCGCAGAACGGGACGGATCGCTCGGGCAAGGAACCAAAATCGTCGAGCCGACGTCCGGCAACACCGGCATCGGCATTGTCATGGTCGGGGTCGCAAAGGGATATGAGGTCTACATTTTCATGCCCGAAGGCATGAGTCAGGAGCGCAAGAACATCATCCGCGTGCTTGGCGGCAATCTTGTGCTCACGCCGGACAGCCAAGGGGTCGCCGGCGCGGTGCGCGCGGCCGAAGTGTTTGCAAAGGAGAACAAGGCCTTTGTGCCCAACCAGTTCAAGAACCCGGCGAATCCCAGGGTGCATTACGAAACCACGGCGCCCGAGCTCTGGCGGCAGTGCGAAGGGAACATCGACGCATTTGTGTCGGGGATCGGCAGCGGCGGCACGCTGCAGGGCGTGGGCGCGTTTCTCAAAGAGAAAAACAAGAAAATTATTCTGGTCGCGGTGGAGCCGGCCAACAAGTCCGCGCTCCTCGGCCACGAACCGGGCCTGCACGCCATCCAGGGCATTGGTGACGGCTTCATCCCGGACGTGCTCGACGTCTCCCTTGTTGACAGAATAGTTGAGGTCACCGACGATGACGCCATCAATACCACCCGAGAACTGGCGAAATCAAACTCCTTGCTTGTTGGAACATCCTCGGGCGCAAACGTCTGGGCAGCGCGAAAAATTGCCAAGGAGAATCCAGGCATAATTGTGGCCACGGTCCTGCCCGACAGGGCTGAGAGGTATTTCAGCACCGGGCTTCTTTAGTATTCTCACATTACCATCTTTTTTTTTGAGGCGAAGAAACCTCATTTCTTGCATTTCTCGATAATTCCTTGATAATCGGCAAAATCCCCAATCTTTTTAGAAAAATGCTTTCTGTAATGGGTGCTTTGACCTCATTATTAGTTTTATAAAATTGTTCGGTTGAAAATTGTTTAATTATATATAATAATGATATAGAATTCATAATAAAGAGGAAAAATCAAAGCGCATAAGAATTGCTCCATTAATATTGAATGTTTTTCTGTATTTAAAAGCCAAAAAATTTTTCATGCAAATTTCTGGCGGCAATTAGTGGAACGATCATTGATTAAAATGTCGGAAATGTTGTCGATTTCCGCTTATTTTTAATTGGCTACCAATACATGTTTTGATTATATTATCAAAATAGGGTGACCGCTTCAAATCCGAGAAATTGTAAGCACGCGGTTCCTTATGCGATAAAATTGCGAAAGGAGAGTGCGAGGTGAAAAAGATCATTAAAAATGCGTCAAGATTGACGCCGGTCCTCATGGCTTTTGCGATGCTCTGCTCAAGCCCTACGGACAAAGACCTGCAATGGCGGACCAGCATCGATCTGCCAGTCACGGCCAACAAGAAATTCATACTTGGCGCTTTGATGGACACACTTTTCTTCAACAAGATCCAGGCGTTAAGAACGACTACTTACGATACGACATGGGACACCACTAAAACGCCAAAGACGGTCAAAAGTATAACGACGGTTTACGACACCTCCATGGTTATTTTAAAGGCTTATCCGTTATATGATTCCGCGGCCAAAAAGACAATACCTGATACCGTTGCATTCGGCATCCCGACAAAAGATACGGCGCAATACAAGATCAGTGAGGACAGTCTTGCGGACAAATATTTTACCGACGTATTTGGTCCCTTGCCTTTGTCAGGGGCGCCCAACGACACTCTCACTGTTCCACTTACAGGCAATTATACAGCCAACACCCCGATGTCCTCAGGCGCGTTACCGGTAACGCTCACCTACGTGATTCATATTGTTCTCATGGACACTCCGCAAACAGCCAATGTCACGATTGTCAACAACTCGGCGGCGGCGTTTAGCACTGTTTCAATAAGTGCCGGCAATCTAGGCACCTCTGCGACAAACAATCTGGCGGCACACTCAATCGGCGTTGTGCAATTCGACGCGCGCGCCAAAGTGCTGGACAATGTGATGACGGTATCCATCACCGTCACTCCTGCCGCAAACGGTACCTTTGCCGCAGGAGACAACCTCCAGGCGATTTTTTCTCTCAACGGGCTTGTAGCAACCAAGGTAGTCGCACTCGATTATGTGTTCTCTAATTTTCAGCGTACCTTTACAAATGATTATAAGCTTACCGACACGGTGAGTGTTGACTATATCGATATTGCAAAAGGATTTTTTAATTATTTAGTCACGAACAATACCGACCTTGAGCTGAACATGTTGGTGAATCATAGAAACCTATGGATGTCAGATTATTGCATACGTCACGTACCGCCCCTTACTTCGATAAGTACCCTTGTAGGCCTCACCGATCAAGATTCTCTAAATTATTATGAGGGAGAGGTCACGCCCACGATAGTTGTGATTAAACCCGGACAGACCGCCAAGGTTTCCTCCAAGGAAAACCTGTCGGGTTTCCGGATGTTTCCGGAATGGGAATGGAACACTCATGACCTCGACAGTGAATCGGTAACGAAAGTCGACTATGTAATTACCATAGGACAGCACGGGGACACGGTAACGATAAATGCGGGCGACTCTCTCAACTTCATCATCCGTACGACCTCGTTCAAGTTCGACAAGATGTTCGGCATCTCAAGGATCGCATACCGCAGGACGGCCGATGCTAAAAACATTCCCGTTAACCTTCCTTGGAGCAAATCGGTCACTGATTCGTTGCGCAATAATTTTGTTTTGCAGAAGGTTTTTGCAAACATGGCCATGAACGTAAACATTCCGGCCGGCGCGTTTATTGACACCATGCGTGTTCTTTATACCATTTCCAGCGTTACCGACACCACCGTCAATGTCCCGGACTCGGAGGTATTTACTCATGTATCGAAAGATTCTGTTTACAGAAGGTCCATTGACATTACCAAAGTGGTCAACAACTATCCGGATTCGGTGAGGATAAAGGCCTCAACCGTCGTTCCCACCAACACGACCCTCTTGGCGGTGAACGATCTGACCAACCCACTCGATACGGATTATATAAGATATGTGGGGCGCATGATCGTTCAGGCTTTGGCAAATTATTCTTTGGTGGCTCCTCTGTGCTGGAAAGTGGTTGACACCACGGTCATGGATCTGGGCGGCATAAAGGTCGCATTGGGTGACTCTAACAATGCCCTACTGGTCATGCTGAGAAGGCTGCGCGACCGTCATGACGCCTTTAATGTAAAAGTTACTAACTTCACTAATTTGGACCTTAAGCTATATTCACTTGTTGCCACCGACCCTGTTAATGTCCATGGGCTCGTTGACACTGCCGATAAAGCCAATTACATATCCACTAACACTCTTTCGAATTACATTAATAGTCCACCCTCGGGTTTTTTCAATTTGCTGGGCAACACCGGCCTATTGATTCCGCAGAGAGACTCGAATACTACGGTGAATAATTCAGTGGTCGTGAATGACGCGGATCTTGACAAATTGTTAAGGGCTGATACGATAGGATTACGGTGGGAGGTACGTTTTCTCCCGAAAAAGAACGCTAATGGCGTGATTGATACAAGCGCAACGGCCTTTGACGCGCTCCTCAACACCGATTGGATCAAGTTGAATTCATGGTTCCATATCGACGGCATCAACAGCCTGGATTCACTGTTTAAAAAGTAATAAACGCTCAACCGATATACGCCCGAGTGAAATTGATTAATAGGAGGGATGAGGGTGATGAACACCGTACAAAAACTCGCAGTCGCCGTGTTGTTCGCCGTGCCCATAACCGTTTTCGCGGCCGTTGACGATAATCCCATCAGCGCCGGTACCAGCACCGGCAGGAACGTGACCGGCAGCGCCCCTGAGGCGGTCTTTCAGAACCCGGCGCTTCTCGGAACCGACCGTGTGCCGTGGGGCGGCCTGCTTCTGCTGCCGATCACCGATTACGGCATGGGGTATTGGAGCGACAAGCTCGCGCTTTCTCCATTCTCCTTTCTCGCGAACATACCCACGGATTCGGCAAAACAGAAGGCATTTATCAAAGATGTGTTGAACAACAGCTTCGACATCAAACCGGGCGATTCGGCGGACCTGGTTTCCAAGAAAATTTCGGACAAACTCAAGGGCGGTACCTCGATCTACAGCGGCTTTCGCACTTCGTTGCTGTCGTTCGCTTACAGGCGTTTAGCGTTTGACGTCACCACGCATTTTGACGAGGAATTGCGCATACCCGAAGCGCCGTTCGATCTGCTGTTTTCCCCCAAGGGAAGCAGCGTCGGCCTGCAGCGCGGCAACACGCTTGATTTCAGTTCGTTCAACCAGCAAGGCATCTGGGCAACCGATTTCACGCTTCAGTTGGGTCTGCCCCTCACCATTCCGGCGCTGCAAAAATTCTTCCATATGCGGTACGCCGCGGGCGGCGTGGGCGTTAAATACGTGATGGGACACAGCATGCTTGAGGCCTCGTCCACTCCCGGCTCACACATCACCTACGACTCCGTTCAAAACGTGATCAAAATGGACGGGCATTTTAACGTGCAGACCGCGGGGCTCGGGTTACACGGCCCGTGGATGATGGACAACAAGAATCCGTTCCTTGACAAAGACAACAACTTCAGTTTTCCCATCAACGGCCACGGCATCGGCGTGGACGCCGGCGGCATTCTCTACGACGACGACGCGGCACTTTCGATCAACATCGAGAACCTGGGCGTGCTCTTCTGGACCAACAACGTGAAGTCTGTCACCTACGACGTCAAGAAAGACAACCTCGACCTGTACAGTCTCATCAGCGGCATCAACGCGCACAATAAAAACGCCGACAGCGCGATTTACACCCTGTTCGGCAACCGGCAGGCCGGCGAGACATTCCCGACCTCGCGCGACACGCTCAACAACGCGGCAAGCGCCGTGACCACGTGGCTGCCCCTCTCGCTCAACATCGGGTACGCGAGGATCTTTGATTTCACCAAGGCAACCAACAAGAGCCTTTACATTCTTGCCGACTATGCCAATGTGGCCGTCAACTACGAGCAGCAGCTTACCCCCGGCCCCGGGCGGTCCTACCTACCGCGCCTCTCGCTGGGATCCGAGTTTGCCTTCCTGCACAACTTTTTGCCTTTACGCATGGGATTTGTGGCCGGCGGCCCGGAGCAGTGGGCGTCGGCGCTCGGCATGGGTCTCAATTTCCGTTATTTCTCGATACAGGGCGCCTACAAGGCCATCGGCAACTGGTGGTTCACGCCGTCGCGCGGATTCGAAGTGGCCGCCGGCCTCAACATCAACTGGGGCGTGAAGAAGAAGGTCAAAAAGGTGAGCCACTGCCCGTTTGAGCCCGACTCGACGTTCAAAGGCACGCTTGGACCGGACGGCTGCCCGGATCCGGACCAGGACAAAGACAGCATATGCGATCCATGGGTGCACGAGCTTGGCAAGGACTCGCTCTACGCCAAGGTGTGCCACGGAGTTGACAAATGCCCGACCAAGCCCGAGGATTACGACGGCTTTGAAGACGAAGACGGATGTCCGGATTTTGACAACGACAAGGACGGCATCCCGGATTCGCTTGACAAGTGCCCGAACGCGCCAGAGGATTTTGACGGGTTCCAGGACAAGGACGGGTGCCCGGACTACGACAACGACCAGGACGGCGTTCCGGATTCGCTTGATAAATGCCCGAACGAGCCCGAGGATATAGACGGCTTCGAGGACAAGGACGGCTGTCCGGATTACGATAACGACAAGGACGGCATCCCGGACACGCTTGACAAATGCCCGAATGAGCCCGAAACCTACAACGGCTACAAGGACGACGACGGGTGTCCCGACACGGTGCCTAAGCCGACGGCCAAGGAAGAGAAGGCGCTTAATAAGGCGCTGCGGGCGATCAACTTCAAGACCGCGAGCGCGGAGCTCACCACCGACTCCTACACCGCGCTCATGTCTATCGCGAACTTCCTTAAGCAGTACCCGTTCCTGCGGTACGAGGTACAGGGTCACACCGACAGCAGGGGCAACCAGGATTACAACCTCCTGCTCTCTGCCGCACGCGCGGCATCGGTGCGCGGCTACCTGGTGACGCAGCAGGGCATTCCGGATTCCTCGCTCATCGCCATCGGCTACGGCAAGACGCGGCCGATCGCCACGAACGCCACGGCCCAAGGCCGCGCGCTCAACCGCCGCGTGGAATTCAAGGTGATTGACACCAAGGAAGACTACCAGAGGCTCAAGCTGCTCGAGGCGGACTTCCATGAACGTGTCAAGGCCGCGCAGATCAAGGGAGCCAAGTACTGATTCTAATTTGTCAGGAGGGAAGGGGAAGAAGCGGCACGCTTCTTCCCCTTTTTATTTGCATCTGGGATCAATGCATTTTTAAGGGGCTTGTCGCAAAGTATTTTGTGTGGGTATCATAAAGGCGTACGGAGGCGAGTATGAACCTTAGTCTGATGGCAAAAACGTTTATTGGAGTGGCGCTTATTTCCATTGCGGCAATTGCAGATAATTACGGCGACCCTGTAGTAATTGACCCGAGCATCCAAAATTTCAAAGGGATTTTTTCGCAGAAACTCGCCAAGAAGTACGTTATAGGCGTTGTGACGGACAAAAGACTAAACATCGGGTCAGACACGGTGGGCGCCACGAGGACCGGCAGGTTCGTCACCTCTCCGCTGGTATGCAAACCCCTGCCGAGTGCGGTCCTGCTCAATTCGCTTGCCGGCATGCTTCGCGAGCTCGGCGCGCTTGCCGAGGACAAAGGATCGGCGGACTTCCAAATAGACGCGGAACTGCTCTCCTACACCATCGAGGAAACGAACAAGGTGTTCTCCCAGCAGATCAAGGCCGCGGTGAAGTTCAGGGTAAAGGTGTTCGCCGCCTCGACGGGCTCCCTGATAAACCAGTTCGTCATCACCGCGGAAGACGGCCGCAGCGCAATTGACACCACGCCGTTTGCGGCAAAGGTTGCGAGGAACGCGATGGTGTCCGGCCTTCAGAATCTTCTCGAGAGCCTTGCAGCGATTCAGTAGAAACAACACGCCCGGGAATCAACAGCATGAATATTTTTAAAGAATACCGGACGCACCTGCTGCAGAAAAAGCCGCAATCCCCCTCGGTTCAGTATTTCTGGCTCGCGGCTTCCGCCGTGATCGCTATTGCGGCGGTATGCACGCTGAACAGCGCCAACGTGCTGCGGTCAGTCCTCATGATCGCGATCTGCGTCAGCCTGGCGGCCGACGCCGTCACCAACCTTGCCTATTATAAAAACAGGGAATTGTTCGAAAAACTGGTCAATGTCAAGATCGCGGCGAACATCATCTGCCTGCTTTTCATCATCGCGTTTCTGGTTCTCTCCGCAAAATTCCGTCTTGGATGATGACCCGTTGCCAGTCTCTATATTGTCAAGAGCCAATGACGGGATCTCCCGGAAATAAAGCAAGAACATCGGGCGAATTTATCTGATCACCTTCCGGTGGCTGCAGAGCATGCCGTAGGCATCGGTGCAGCAGGTGCATTGCGGCGGGACGTGCGCTTTTTTATGCAAAGCGCGAAACGATGAAAATTCCTTTCCGAACCAGATATTTTTCATGTCGCCGGTGAGAATGTTGCCGAACATGACGGGGTCGGGGTGGTTTTCCTTGTCAAACAGGTAAAATGAGGTTCTTACCGAGAGGTAATCGCAGGGGCACACATTCCCTTTAATGTCGATGAACAGGCCGAGGCATTGCTCGCATCCCAGCGGCTCAGGCCTCATGCGCGGAAGATGCAGTTCCTGTCCGTTTCTCCCGGCCTTGTGTATTGCCGCATCGAGCACGGCCTCAGCTTCGGGATTGCCGTTATTTCCGTACAGGGCGGCGCCCGAAAAGTCCTTTGAAAAACACAGCAGGTTGGTGACAAATATTGTTTTGATTCCGAGGGAATCGACGAAATCGAGGTAATCCGGAAATTCGTTTATGTTGCCGCGATGCATCACGAAAACGGTCTTTATCTCGCTCGCGGGAAGCCCGGCCCTGAGGTCCCTGATCGCCTGAACCGTGCGCTCGAACGACGATCCCGTCTTGAACGCCTCCACCGTCTCTTTTCTCATTCCGTCAAGAGACACCGCCACCTCGGGAACCGGGAATTTCGACAGCAGCGAGACGGTGTCGTCGCGGAAGCTGTTGCCGTTGGTGTAAATGGGGAAGGTGATGGCCGGGTTGAGCGAAAGCGTGAACTCCATCATGCGAAACAGGTCTTTGTGCAACAGCGCCTCGAAACCGGAGAAAAGAAACGTTTCGGCGCGCCTGATAAAGGGGAGGATCTTTTTGGCCCGTACGGCGAATTCTTCAAAGTCAATTGCGCCGCGCGGCCCGTCCGGAATGCCCGCGCCGAACTGGCTCAGGAAGCAATGCCGGCACTTGAGGTTGCATCCGGACATGGTCTGAAGCACGATGGACGACGGGTAGCCGAGCACTTTATAATTGATGAATCGGGAGAGTCTATCCTTCACGGCCACGGCCCTTTTACGGAAAGTTGTTATCCGACAACACAAGAAATATAGTTGATGATAACCGATTCGCGAACCATGACTCGATGGTAGCCGAACGCTATAAGGATCAATAAGGTATTTTTTCGCTGAAAACTATTTTCCTTTTTGAACACTTGACCCAGCATAATCGCTCATTTATCTTCATCATAAAGTTTTGGTTTGTCAGCAGCAACAATAAGGGAGAATTATGGAAACGGCGGTAAATAGCAGATTGTTATTAATCTGGACCGGCATCATCATGCTTACCGCGTTTATAGGGTATTTAGACTACATCACCGGTTACGAGTTCTATTTCTTCGTATTTTATTTTATCCCCATAAGCATTGCGGCGTGGTACGTGGGACCAGCATCCTCGGTTGTCGCCTCATTTCTCTCGGCCTTGACCTGGTTCGCCGCTGACTATTACACGGGCCATACGTATTCCCATCATTTGCTGGCCGTCTGGAACACCCTGATACTCCTGACGTCATTTGTCATCATGGGTTGGACCTTGGCACGGCTGCGGGAACTCTACGGCAGGGAACACAGGGGAAGGCAAGAGCTTGAACGGGCGATGTCAGAGGTAAAAGTCCTTGAAGGCATACTTCCCATCTGCGCGAGCTGTAAAAAGATACGAAACGACAAAGGAGAGTGGCAGAAGCTGGAGACGTACCTAGGTCAGAAAACAAACGCCGAATTCACGCACGGGTTGTGCCCGGAGTGTGCAAGAAAACTCCTGCAGGATGCCGGAATTGCACCTGACGCGGAAAAAAAAGAATGAAACGGCAAGCCGCTGCGGTTGATCGCTCGAAGGATTGCATGAAAAAATATTTTCTCACGTTCGCCGCGAGTTTATTGTGCAGCTTACAGCATGCGCCTGGGACCTGATGGGCCCGTGCCGCAAAGTCACAGGATGATATTTCCTATTTGCAAATCCATACAATCCCCGTAATCACTTCTTCACCGCAGGACAGCTTCACCAAATATCTTCCCGCAGCAAGACCGTTTACATCCACCATCAGCATGCCATCGTTGTTGTTGAAGGAAACCGCTCTCAGGTTCTTTCCGTCCATTGAAAAAAGCCGCACCGTTGCCGGAACAAAAGGGGCAATGCCGAAAACCGTTATCAGGTGTCGCGATGAATTTATTCCCGCACGCCTTTGTTGAGACGTATAGAAAGGACGTGACACCGCTGCCGCGCCGGCCTCGTCCGCGCCAATGTCAATGATGCCTTCCTGCACCCGCGGCTGGCCGTCGATGTCAAGCGTTCCTACGGTATCCGCCGAAAGCGTGGCGCCGCTGTTTCTCGCCGGAGAGGCAGACTGGAGGTGCATGTCCGCCGGCGCGTTGATGAGCAGGGGGTTGATGTACTTCGGGTGGCCGTCGGGCCACGAGCCCGGCGAGCTCGTGCCTGCGCCATAATACAGGTTGTTGTCGACCGTGATGCCGGTGTTATTGGAGCCGGAATTCGACAGGTAGGGGTTTCCCGATTTGGCGACGCAGATGTTGTTGATGATGGCGATGGCGCTGCAGTTGTACTGCAGCACGATCTCGGCGTCCCCGCCGTGATACAGGGTGTTGTTGACGATGACGATGTCCGCCGCGTTGCCCCTTGTGGCGTCGTAGCCGCCGGAAAGGATGTTTCCCTGGTACGACCGGGAAACGAAATTGCTCCGCACCGTGACGCCGCTCGTGGTCTTGCCGCCGTGCTCGCTCGCTACCTCGATGCCGATGTCGCAGCTGTCAACAACGTTCCGCTCGATGACGATGTCCTTTCCGCCGTCGACGTAGATGCCGTCGGCGCTGCGATCGCCGCCGTAGGTGGGGTTGGATGCGGAGCTGATGTGATAAACATGGTTTGCGGCGCACACGCCGCCGCGCGTTTGGTCCTGGTCTGCCGGGCCGTTGCCCTCGAACCCGATGAAGTCGATGCCGATGTTGTCGTTGTCGTGGATGACGTTGTTCGACACGGTGAACGCGGTGACGTTGCCGTTGAGCACCATGGATTCGCTCTGGCCGAGCTTGCAGTTGTAAACTTCGTTGCCGTCAAGAATGACGTTGCTGATCGGCGTCGCCGACGTCCCGTACAGGGCGATGCCGTGCGCGTTGCCGTTGTCGTTTTCTATGTTGTGCACCTTGTTGCCGCGCAGTTCGAGGTTGCTTGAGCTTCCCTGTACGCTGATGCCGATGGGCGTGCCGCTTCCCGTGAAGTTTTGTACCTCCATGCCGATCACTTTGATGTAATTCCTGCTGTCGATGGCGATGCCGGTCTCACCCTTGCCGGTCCCGTCAAGGATCGCGCCGCCGTCACCTTTGAGGGTTATGGAACCGGACGCATCGCCGCTCTTTCCAAATGACATCGCCTCGTTGTAGGTGCCCGGCCGAACAAGAACGGTGTCGCCGGGACCGGCCGCGTTCACCGCCGCCTGGATGGATGAATAGGCGCCGCCCGAAGGCGCGACGATGAGGGTGGAGGAAAATGAGTTTACGAGTGAAAGATACAGAATCATGAAAGATTGGACGGCTAACGCAGATTGTTTCATTACCTGCCCCCTAAAAAAGAAGAAAAATAACCGCCATTGTCGTTTCGGGAATCAGCCTGCCTTGCGGGACATCAAGTCATTCTGACTTGAATGCCTTTTTTCGCCAGATATTCCTTTATTTCCCGCAGCGAGTACTCGCCGTAATGCAGGATCGACGCGATGAGCGCCGCGTCGGCCTTGCCTTCTGTCAAGACACGGTACAGGTGTTCGGGAGTGCCCCCACCGCCCGAGGCGATGACCGGGACGCCCACCGCCTCGGCCATCATGCGGGTGAGCTTGATTTCGTAGCCTTCCTTGGTGCCGTCGGCGTCGATGGAGTTCACCACGAGCTCGCCCGCGCCGAGCCGCTCGCCGCGCCGTGCCCAGGCGACCGCGTCCATGCCGGTGCGCGTGCGGCCGCCGTGCGTGACGATCTCGTAGCCCGAGGGCGTTTTTTTCGAAACCGGGACGGCGAGAACGTCCATGGAAAGCACCACGCATTGCGCGCCGAACGCGGCCGAGGCCTCGGCTATGAGCTCGGGCCGCGCCACCGCGGCGGTGTTCACGTTCACCTTTTCGGCGCCGGCAAGCAGGACCTTTTTGCAGTCGTCAACCGTGCGCAGGCCGCCGCCCACCGAAAACGGGATGAAGATCTGCGCGGCCACGCTGCTCACCACGTCGAGCATGATGTCGCGCTTGTCGCTCGACGCCGTGATGTCGTAGAATACCAGTTCGTCGATGCCCGCTTCATAGTAGCGTTTCGCGGTCGTCACCGGGTCGCCGATGTCCTTGGTGTTCACGAACTTCACGCTCTTAGCGAGCTTGCCGTCGCGTACGTCAAGGCACGAGATGATGCGTTTGCTCAGCATTATTGCGGCTCCCAGGCGGCGAAGTTTTTGAGGATAGAAAGTCCCGGCGGCCCGCTTTTTTCCGGGTGGAACTGCGTGGCGAAAAGGTTGTTAACGCCGATCGCGGCCGGGAATTCTATCTCGTACTCGCACGAGGCGATGACGGCGGATTCGTTGTCCGGCCTGGGATAAAATGAGTGGACGAAGTACATCTGCGTGCCGGGCGGAACGTCCTTTAAAAGAAAATGCTTCTTTTTCATGATGAGTTTGTTCCAGCCCATGTGGGGAATTTTAAGCGAGGCGTCCTTGAGGGAAAATTTTAACACATTTCCCTTTATCAATCCGAGGCATTCGGTGTTTCCCTCCTCGGAGCGCGACAGAATGATCTGCGTGCCCAGGCAGATGCCCAGCATCGGCGTTCCCGCGCTGAATGCCTCCGCAAGCGCCTTGTCGATGCCGCGCTCGCGCAGCACCGGCACGGCGGCTGCCGCGTTTCCAACCCCCGGAAAAATGATGCGCTCGCTCTTGCGGACAACCTCGGCGTCCGGCGTGATCACGCTTTGGATGCCGAGAAAATCGAGCGCCCGCTTGACCGAGGTGAGGTTTCCCGCTTTGTAATCAATGATGGAGATCATAATGACACCGTTTAAAAATAATTTCCGGCTGCAATTCAAGTAACCAGGAGAGCTCGCCGATAAGCACTATAATGGCGTCTACTGGTCACGACACTGTGCCTCCTTTCGGGCTCGGCTATTCGCCTCGTTGGCCGGACCGCCCGCGTCTCGATACGCCGCTTAAAAGCGGCTGCTCGACGACCGGGCGATGAGGTGGCCGGCATGAGACAAATGGTATAATAAAAGCGCGCAGCGCAATTTACCTTACCTCAGGGAATGAAATGACGGTGCGCTCCAGCGAACCCTCCAGTCCTCACCGGCGCGGCACATCCTCCTCCTTCTTTTCAAACTCCACAAGCGATACTCGGTACAAGGTTATTCATCCTGGCGAGCCATTTAAGCCTCGGGACCGCGCTGATGGCGAAGAATGAAAATAAAAAATGTTTATGCACCTTCGGCTGCGGCTGGGCCGCTGGGTAAAAACAAGAATGGTAAGTTGACTTATGACAAGCGTTAGGCCGGACTGGAGGCCGCGCTGGAGCGCGGCGCTGCCCGGACCCCGGCGGTCTTCCGCGGCAAAGCCGCGGAACGCCAAGATTAATATTGTTTTGTAAAACAGAAATTAGTAAGCACGGCTCCAACAACACGAGCTTGGTATGTGGGAAATCAAGAAGACGGTTTAATGAACCTTCATCACCAGCACCGTGATGTCATCATGCTGCAGGGTCTTGCCCGCAAATTTTTTCAATGAGGAAATAATCGCCTTGCCGATCGCGTCCGCGGATTTGTTTCCGGCGTTAAGCATTATTTCCTCCATCTCCTTCATGGGATAGCGCTCGTTTTTCTCGTTGACGCTTTCCATGAGCCCGTCGGTGTACAGCACCATCACGTCGCCAGCCGCAACGGCCACCGAGGCCTGCTCGAATTCGCTGTCGGCGAACGCGCCGATGAGCGGCGCGCCCGTGGTGAGGTAGTCAACGGACCCTTTTTGAGGGCTCGCGAGCGCGGCGGGAGGATGGCCAGCGCGGGAGAACAGCAGTTCCTTTTTCTTCACGTCGAGCACGGCAAGGAAGCCCGTTGCATAGCGGCCCTCGGGCATGAACGAGCAGAGCTCGGCATTTACCTGCGAAAAGACCGCCATGGGCGAGGGGTTTTTCGGAAGGTACCGCGCAAACGACACTTTTGCCATTGCCGAAATGAGCGCGGCAGGCACGCCATGGCCGCATACGTCAAGGATAAGGAACGCGACATGGGTGTCGGAGAGATGCACCACATCGTACATGTCGCCGCCCACGAACCCGGTGGGAAGGAACACGGCCGAGCAGTCGAATCCCGGCCGCGTTTCAACGGTAGGGGGCAGCATGGATTTCTGGACGCGCCGGGCCATCTCGAGTTCCTCGTTGATGCCCGCAAGCGCTTTTTCGAGTTCAAGGCTGGTTTTGCGGAGCGAATCGCGCGACGCGCGAAGCTCCTCGAGCACCTTGGCATGCTCGATCGCGTAGCGTATGGATCGCTCGAGGGTCGCCGCGTCTATTTTCCCCTTCACCAGATAGTCGGCTGCGCCCACCTTCATCGCCTCCATGTCGATCTCACGGTCGCCGTGGCCCGTGAGCATGATCACCGGAATCCTGATGTTCTTCGCGATCACGGCGCGCAGAAGGTCGAGCCCGGTCTTGGCGCCGAGCCAGTAGTCGAACACGAACACGTCGAAATCGGGATGGTCGAGCCCTACGAGCGCCTTTTCGAAGGTGTTGAACCAGGTGATCTTGAACGAGAACGAGGTGATCTCGCGGAGAAGGTCGCTCGTGATGATGTAGTAATCCTCGTCGTCGTCGACAAGGCAGACTCGCACGATGGGGCGCTTTTCCATGGGTCAGGCCTGGGGTGGAAGTTCAACGATCTCGAACCAGTACTTCGTGAGCGTTTTCATGATGTCAACGAGCCCCGCGAACGAGACGGGCTTGACAATGAACGAATTGACGCCGAGGTCGTAGCTGCGCAAAATGTCTTCTTCTGCCTTGGACGTGGTGAGCACCACGATGGGAATGGAGCGAAGCAGAGGGTCTGCCTTTATCTCCTTGAGCGCCTGGCGGCCGTCTTTTTTCGGCATGTTGAGGTCGAGCAGGATGAGCCCGGGCCTCGGCGACGCGGCAGGGTCGGCGTATTTTCCCCTCCGGTGCAGGTAGTCCATCAGCTCCTCGCCGTTTTCAACGGTATGGAAAAAATTGATGAGCTTCACCTCGGTGAACGCCTCTTTCGCCATGAGACGGTCGTCTTCGTCGTCGTCGGCCATGAGGATGACGACGGAACTTTTTTTATCCTGCATGAATTACCCCTTCATGATTTAATCCTCAACCAACCTGTATTGACAATACATAAAAGATAGGTGACGCATTGCGTGATTACAGCGGATCATGCCGCCTGCTGAACCGGTATCAACGCCGTAAACGTCGCGCCCTTTCCCAGTTCCGCCTTTGCGGTGATGGTCCCGCCGTGGCGCTCAACGATTTTGCGGCACACCGAAAGGCCTATGCCCGAGCCTTCGTAGCCGCTCGAGCGGCCGTGGAGCCGCGTGAACACGCCGAAAATCTGTTCCGCGTACTGCTGCTCAAACCCGATTCCGTTGTCGCTCACGGTGACGGTACATTGCCTGCCCTCAATCGCCGCGCGCACCTTGATCTCGGGTGCAACGCCCGGCGCGTGGTATTTGAGCGCGTTGCCGATGAGGTTCTGGAACAGCTGGCGCATTTGTAAAGGGTCTGCCGCGATCACGGCGTTCACGACGCACTCGATCTTTGCGCCGGTGTCCTTGATCTTTGTTTCGAGGTCAACGAGCACCTCGCTTGCGATCACCGAAAGGTCGACCTGGGAGAAGGGCTGGGCCTTGGTGGTGACCCGCGAATAGGTGAGCAGGCCGTCGATGAGGCTCTGCATGCGCACGGCCGCGTTCTGCATGCGGGCGAGGTAATCCTGGGCCTGTTCGTCCAGCGCGCTCTTGTATTTGTCGGCGAGCCGCGACCCGAACGCGGTGATTTTACGGAGCGGCTCCTGCAGGTCGTGCGAGGCGATATAGGCGAACTGCTGGAGCTCGTTGTTCGAGCGCGAAAGCTGCTGCTCCGCGATTTTCCTGGCGTTGAGCTCTTTCTTAAGGAGCCGGTTGAGCTCTTCCATGCGGCCGATGGCGATCCCGATAAGGGAGAAAATGAAAATCGACAATGACCCGATGGCCATCTCCACGAGCGAGTCCATGCCGAAGGTAAAATATTTAAGCAGGCAGAAGCCGATGATGACGATGACGCCGGATCCGCCCGCCCACAGAGGACCCAGAAACCATCCGGAAAAGAGAATGGGAACAACGGCAAAGGTAATGGTGGTGTCCTCGCGCAGCAGCTGCAGAAGAACCATCTGCACGGGAAGGTACGCGCCCATGATGGCGCAAAAGACAATGTAAGGTTTTGCCTTTCTGCCAAATAGCAACCGAAACCAGGTGGTGGGGGTATTTGATTTCATAAAATTGCAAAAACAGGGTTTTGGACGTAAAAGCCGCGTCTTGGTATATTATAACAAGTCGCGGGCCGTTTTTCAAAAGACTTGTTAAAAAATTAAAAGCTTTTCATGTTGATAAAATATTACATTGTGTATGCAAAAGAATCAATTGATAATAGGTAACTTTATCATGAAAACATCCCTACCCATTGTACTTCGGGCCGGTGACCTTTTTTGCACGTATTGTGATGGGTCAATCCGTAACGTGATGGCAGGCGATATCGAGGTCGTTCGGCGGATTTATGCTGCCGTGCGCGATAAATACTGGAACACCATAACGCCTGAAATAAAAAATGTCTCTGTTGAAAAAAAGGCGCGATCATTTAGGATTGAATTTGATTGCCGTCACTCGAGGAATGAAATCCGTTTTGGTTGGCATGGAACTATTGAAGGATCAGATGATAATACGATTTCATTCTCCATGCAGGGAATAGCGGGTCCTGCATTTGATTATAACCGGATTGGGATGTGTGTGTTGCATCCGTTAAAGGAATGCGCCGGGAAAAAGGTTATGGTTGAAACCATAAGCGGGTCAAAGGAGATATCACGATTTCCTGCCTTGGTGGAACCGCGGCAGCCGTTTAAGGATATCCGCGCGCTCCGTCAGCGGTTCGGTCATGGAATTTCAGGTGAACTGCGGTTTTTCGGGAATGTTTTTGAGACGGAAGACCAAAGGAATTGGACCGACGCTTCGTTCAAAACTTATTGCCCTCCGCTGCTCGACAATATACCGTTCAGGATGAAAAAAGGGGAAAAGGTGTCGCAGGGAGTTTTATTGCGGGTGAAGACGCAGGGGCAAACCAAGAATAAAAGTTCTACAACAAAATTTATTCATGTTGATTTTTCAATAAAAAAAGCGTTTATTGTTCCGGAAATTGGAACAGCCATTCCCGACCAAATAAGGCTTTATGACAAAAGGGAATTGCAATTACTGCAAGCGTGCCGTTTTTCACATCTCCGTGTGAATGTGCCGGTTGATGATAAAAAACTTCCCGAAATCATGAAAACAGCGGCAGCATATTCAAAAGCATTGAGCATGCCTTTGGAACTGGCTTTGTATTTCAGGAAAGAAAAACTCCTGTTTAACCAGGACGTCAAACGCTTGGAAAAAGTCTTTGGAGATCAAGGATCGCGCGTAAAACGGTTTCTTGTGTTCCGGAAAGGGGAGAAGGTCACCTCCCATGAGACGATTCGCGCCGTAATTGACATGCTGAGAAAATGCGCACCGAAAGCGGCGGTAATTACCGGCGCAGACCGGTATTTCGTCGAAATCAACAGAAACCGTCCCCACCTGGAGAACTGCGATGGCGTTTGCTATTCGGCAAATCCCCAGGTTCACGCCTTTGATGATTCCTCAGTTATTGACAATCTGGAAGGGCAGCCGCATACGGTGCGTGCGGCGAAAAACCTGTTTCCGGGCAAAGACATTTTTTTGACCCCAATCACGCTGCGCCCGCGCCCCGTTCCCGAATCGCCGCAAAAAGACCATGGCCCCGATGCGCGCCAGAAAACCCTTTTTGGGGCAGCATGGACGCTGGGAAGCATCATCAGGCTGGCGGAGGCGGGCGTTTCGGGCGTTACCTATTTCGAAACAACGGGCGATTGCGGCATCATGGAAAAAAACGGGGCGCGAGTATTCCCCGTGTATCAGGTGTTTGCTGACATTGGGGAATTTGCCGGCGGCAATGTAAGGGTGTTTCAGGATGAAAACAGGAGGACCGTCGAAGCATGCATTCTGGAAACAAAAAACAGGAAGCGTTGCTTGATTGCAAATATGACTCAGGAAAAAAGGGATGTGTTGATACATGATCCGCCGGATACCGTGTCGGTAAAATATCTGGATAGAAAAACGGTTTCTAAAGCGTGTCTGGATTCAGATCAGTTCAGGAAAAATCCAGGAAGAAAATTATTCTCATTGCATGGAAGGCTCCGCATTTCACTCGGCCCGTATGCGATTGCCCGCATTGATTTCGCATAAATCCATCCCAAAACAATTTACTTTTCGCAATAAAATTCCCGTCACTGCGTAGTCTTGTCTCAAAGTTTCTATCACGCTTTACATCCTGTTATTTTGGGTTTAGGGAGATTCTAAGAATCCAAGAATATGGCGACATCTGTCACTCCCGCGAAAGCGGGAGTCCATCGTCTCTTATGGTATTTCCATCTTGGATTCCCGCTTCCGCGGGAATGACGGCAGCGCATGCCGCTAATTAGGGAATCACTTAGGATGCTCCGTTCATGAAAAATCTTTGCCGCCTTGCGTTCGCGCTTGTCATTGCAGAGACGCCATTTGCCGCTCCGGATACAACGCATTCCAATCCGGTGGACACGCTCACCGTTACTGGCAGAAAAAGCCCGACGCAGGAGCGCCTGGTGGTCGAGCAGGAAGAAAAGCAGACAGGGCTCACCGACGACGTGAACAAACTGCTCGTGCTCAAGCCGGGCATCATCGGCGTGCCTGAAGCGGGGTCGTCGCTGCTCGTTCACGGCGAAAGCCCGTTCGACAACATGTTCCAGACGTATTCGGTGCCGACGTTCGCGCCCTCGCATTTCTCCAACAACACCTTCTGCGACCACAGCGCCACCATGATCTCCACGGTGAAAACGGTGCGCCTCGTCACCGACCAGCTTGCGGGACGGTATGCCGGCGCGTCGGCCTCGGTGATCGCCACGGATCCCGGCATCAGCAGGCCGGCAAACGCGATGCTTATTCCACGACCCGAGCTTTCCATCGGCATCGGAGCGCTGTGCCAGGACATTTCACTGTCGCTTCCCGCAAGAAAAGGCGCCGACCTGTACCAGCTGTCGGTCACCAACACCGACTCGTATAAAATCAGCTGGCTGGGCCTCCAGTCCAGAAGCTCGGAACAGGCGGCCCTGGGATACGGGATGCCCTCCACGTTCGGCGACGGCGTGTTTACCGCTACGCATTCCCTGAACAGGGAGCTTTTCAGGGAATACCTGCTATTCGCATGGGACAATTACCAGCCGTCAATCCATGGGCCGGCCATGACCGTGCCCTGGGGCATCGGCGCGGTCTCGTTCGAGGACACGCTTCGCGACGGCGTATTCAAGATCACGGCAGGCGGCTCGCGCCAGCAGTATTACGAGGGGAAAAAATACGTTTACATTATTCCACTCGACCATGTCGAGCGCACCAACGCTACCCTGAAGGCAGAACTTTGCCGCGTGCAGGAAGGCTCGTCGCTGTACGACGTTTCGGTCCAAACCGAGCGCTTGGAATGGAATGGACAGCAGACCATTCTGCCCAATGCGCGCCAGACCCAGCGGGAATTGGACAGCCTCGGTCTTGCAAAACAGGAATCCGTTCATGAGACCGAGGTGCAGGTCCATGCTGGCGGCCAGCGCAGCACGGGCAGGCTGGCTATGGGCGCAAACATTCTCGTTGGCGGCATTGCGCCATGGTACCGGTTGTACGCGGACCCGGGCCTGTGGCTGAAGCTCCAGTATGAAAAATGGTCAACCGGCATATCTGCCGGCATCACCACGACCCGTCCCGACATCCGCGGCCTGCCGGTGTACGAATACCGCGGCTCGTTGGAAAAAACGTATTCCGTTTCGGTAAACGGCCAGACCGCCCCCGCCCGGTGGCTCGACCTGTCGCTTGACGCATATGTCAAGTGGAAGGACCGCTGCCCGGCGCGCTCGCTCACGCCCGGCAACCTGGTGTGGGACCCGTCGCTCGAAAGCCCGCTGCTCATCGGCGGCGCCGCGCCGTCGGTCATCCTGTCGCTCCTCGAGCACTGGCAGCTCACCACCATGCTCGACCTCAACGAGGCGACCCGCACCTACAAGTCCGGCAGCGTGCCCTACGAATGGAACGTCCCCTTTTCCGGGAAATCAATCCTGCGGTACAGGGCCCTTTCCGGCCGGATGCAGTTTTTCCTGATCGGGTTCTATTCCACGGGGCTGCCGTACCGGGAGATTTACATTTCAGACTCGGGCCCGGCCTATGCCGCGTCGTTTTCACGCGTGCCGGACTACAAACGGGTCGATTTTAAAATACAGTTTTACCAGCCCATCGAAAGGCTCCGCTTTCTCACGCGGTTCGACGGCTATGTGGAGGTGTGCAACGTGTTCGACTGGCCGAATATCAGGGAATATTACTATGACTTCGACATGGCGAAGCTGCCGGTGTTTCTGGAACGGTTCGGGATTAATATGGGGATGAGGCTGGGGTTTAGGATGTAATAATAAATATTTTTTCTTCTTTAATGATTTATAGTTTTGATTTTAATCTCTTGGGTATAATTCCTCGAAGCTCTGCTTCGACTTTTGTATTTTCTTATGCATGAGCGAATATATACATAAGAGTCATAATGTCTCGGTTTTGCTTTATCACTTTGTCTGTCCAGCAAAATACAGAAAAGTTGTTTTTAGCAAA
>Ga0335081_10000103_pt1 | contig 168613 bp, 161 predicted proteins | sample Lox_Sample_35_FD_206713 | JGI IMG/M metagenome (GOLD analysis project Ga0335081, IMG submission 206713) | Soil microbial communities from Loxahatchee National Wildlife Refuge, Florida, United States - Lox_Sample_3.5 | ecosystem: Environmental > Terrestrial > Soil > Wetlands | place: USA... | reverse complement strand
ACATGCTTTGCGCTTCGCCAAGCTTCATGATGGAACCTTCACCGTACCGTTTAAGAATATCGCCGACCGCCTTATCCAGAACCGCGCGTTTGGCGCCATCCACTTGCGGCGCCTCGGCTTCTTCGGTAGCTTTTGCGGAAGATGATTTTCGTGGGGACATGTTCTCTTCTCCAAATACAAATGTTCAGGTCAAATGAGTGTGCGCACAGTATAGCACAAATGTTCAGTACGTCAAGGGGTTGGCAGTGGTGGCGGCGTGATGGGCAGGAAATCTTTGGTCGGCGGAGGCGGAAGCGTATAATCAAATCCGGAGCCGTGGTAGGTGAAATACGTTACCTGTCCGGGATAAATGCGCATCCAATCCTGCACTTCCTTGCCCTCATAATCGAAATTGACTTTGTAGAGTCCGGCGGGTAGATCGCTCAAAACCATATTCTCGTCGTAATACGGATCATGATTGACCGGTCCCGGCCCGTAGGTTTTGACCATGTACGCCGCATTCGTTACCGTATTGGTGACGTTCACTTCCAATTGCTGGAACGTCATCCCTGTGTTGTCGCCAATGTTACCGACCAAAACCCCCCAGCCTTGCGGCGGCGCCATCCATAACTCGGGGTTATAGGTATCGTAAAAGGAATTGTATCCCAAGCGGACTTCGAAATGCACATGCGGGCCGGTTGTGTGACCTGTATCTCCTACCAACCCGATTACATCGCCGGTATTTACATGCTGACCCACGATGGCAATGATCTTGCTCATGTGGGCATAGACGGAATATAGTTGTTGATCCTTATAACCAAAATCCATGCGAATGACCACGGCTTGCCCGTACGGGTCGTTCTTATTGCCGGGAGCTTCTGTCAGCAATCCCCAGTTTGCCCAGACAATGGTGCCGGGCCCAGCCGCCAGGATTGGTGTGCCATAGGGGGCGTCGATATCGACACCGGTATGAACAAAGGGCGGCGTCCAGACCCCGCCATAGCGATAATCCGCCAGAGGCCAGTTGACTTGATTCGCAGCAATAGGACGCGCGAAGTAGAAATGATCGAACGGCGAGACAGCCCAGGGAATCGGATAGAGGGGTGGCCGCCAGCCTGAGACGGGCGCCGCGCCGGGCGTCGGCAAATAGAATCGGAATGGTTCCAACGTCGGTGTGACGGCTTCGTTCTGGATTGCGTTCTCTAGCTGGACGACCGGCGTCGGCGTGGCCGGACTTTGAAAGTTCAGAGAGCAGGCACCGAACAGGAAGGATAAAGCGGAAATAAAAATGTACTGGAGTACTCTTGTCTTTTCGTTCATGGCGTGGCGGTCGGCGGAGGGGGAGTAAAGGTCGAAGACGGCGTGAAGGTGATGCGCGGCGTATTGGTCGGTGCCGGTGTACGGCTGGGGATCGGTGTGATCGAGGGCGTCAGGGTCGGCGGAAGCACCGGAGTGGCGGTGTTCAGCGCATCCGGCGGATAAAGCTGGAGCATGGCGGAATACCAATCCAGGCCATCCGTCAGGGCAAATTCATTGAAGCGCGCGCCGGCATAATAATTTCTCCAATTCGGCAGGGCGGGCAGGCGTTCCCAGCTGTAGGCCTGTGCCAGCAGCGTGAAGTCAACCCAATAACCGGCAGGGACATTGCCGTATTTTCCTCCGGCCTCGTAAATCACTGGATCGAGATTGTAGCGGGCATTCAAATCCCAGGGCGAGGCCTCGATCGGTGCGCCTTCACTGCCATCCTGTTTTTGGGCGCGGATGTAAAGTCTCCAATATGTTTGCGAACCGATATCTTCGCGCACGACAGACATCCAGCCGGCATTGATCATCAACGAATTAAGGGCGAAGGCGCGGCCCGTGTAAAGCCAATCCTGGCCGAGATCCGGATCAAGAGCGGTCGTTAACGGCACGAAAGCATTTTCGAGACTGGCCAGCGCATCCCATCCGGCATCCTGGATGATGCGTTGGCGCAGGGCATTAAAGGAGTCCACGGCGAGTTGATGGAGCTGCGGATAAGGCGCCTCAACACTCGCCAGTGGTACGACCACCTGTCGTTGTGCCGGCAGGCCGCCCACAGGAGTCACGGCTGGAACCCAAAGCGCCGGCGGGGTCTGAGCGGCGGCTTGCTGAAAGGTCTTCGGAAGCGGATTTGGTAATGCAATGTTGGGCCAGATCAGGCCGCGCAGGGAGCCTGGCAGAGATGTGGGCAGGAGCAACGGATTGCCTCCGGTTGTATAAGCCGTGATCAACTGTTGATTGGCTCCGGTCACGCCTGCGGCGATTTCATCACCGCGCGTGTTCCATGCTGGCCAATCGCCATCGCCAATCCATTTGGCAGGACGGTTCGGTTGGGTCGCATCCCAAACGTAAATGCCGCTGTCGTCTACGTTTTGCGAGGCGGAGGCGGCCCAGGCGAGTTGCGTACCGCTCGAATTCCAAACAGGGTGAGTCTCGGCGGCTTGTGGCGTTTGACTGATGTCGGTATAACGGTCCGGCCCGGTTTTATCGAGGTCAGCCAGCCACACGTCATCGTCGCCGCTGCGGTTGGAGATGAAGGCAATCTGGCGTCCATTGGGCGCCCAGGCCGGTAAATCATTCATCGAGGATTCGCTGGTCAGGATGATCGGCTTTTGTTCTGCATCAGTTAACGACAGCAATGCAATTTGTAGGTTGCCATTCTGAAATGTCTCGTAGGCCAGCCATGCCAGATCGGGTGACCAGGTCGGCGCGGAGTTGTAATTGTTATCATGGGTCAATTGCACGACGTTTCCACTTTGGAAATCGAGCGTGTAGAGATTCCAATGTCCGTCGCGGTTGGAGGCGAAGGCGATCCGCTTTCCGTCCGGGCTCATGGCGGGATCGATGTCGCTCCAATTTCCGGACGTGAGGCGGGTCAGGGTTAATTGCGCAGGGATATATGCAAACAGATGCGCGTACCCATGCTCTTCGACGGAGAGGATCATGACATCTTTCGGTACCACCGGCGTGGATGTTGCGGTTGGCGTATCGGTAGCTGCCGCGAACGTCGGCGTGGAGGTCGCCGTGGCTCTCGAGGCGCAACCCATCAAAGCCAGGGCAAGGACAACCAGCATCGTAAGCAGGTTTAGGGAATTATAGGAATGTGTCATTTATGTTACTTCGCTGATGCAACATCAAAGGTCTGTAGAACCGGCGCGGCGTGCGGACCATCGGGATAAAATAATTTGGCTTCGAGCTTGAAGGGACCCGCCTTCGCTTTGCTCGCGCCGCGCAAGTGCATGGTGAATTCCAATTTCCATCCCATCGGCTCGACAATGCTGGCGGTGGCGACTTCTTCGCCATCCGCATCGGTCAGCAAAACTTCGATATACGGACGCGTTAGAAATGGCGTGATCTCGATATCGACGCGCACGCGCTCGCCGTCGGGATATGGCTGGGCGGTGAGAGAAGTGATACGCGTCTCTTCGGGCGTCACGCGTTGTAAGTTGTCCTCGGGGAAGAAGAAACTCATGCATGGAATTATAACCAGTTCTCATTCTTGAAGCGATTCTGTAAGTCGGATGTAATGCAGAATGCAGCACCCTGCCCTGTCGAGGTTCTCTAATCTCCCTGCAAATTCCAGGGTGTCATCTTTTGGAAGTCCTGCGAAATTAATTCATCCCAGGTGCAGGGTGTGAAGAACCATGTCACCCAAAAAAACCAATCGAAGACATTTTGCGCAGCCGCCACCATCACCGATGGAAATTTCCTTTTGGGAAGCGCAAAACCGCTTATTCCCGAGTTGGAGAAGGAAGTATGGATCGACCATAAATATCGCGTTGATTTTTTTATTCCAAGTCAAAAAGTCATTGTCGAACTTTATGGCTACGAGTATCATAAGACAAAACAAAAAATTACAAGGGATGCAGAGCGTGCGCGTTATTTGCAACGACTTGGTTTTCAGGTTGTTGGGTTTACAGGACCTGAGGTTTTCCGGGATGTTCAAAAATGCATAAACGAAGTCCTGTCGCTTCCAAAAGTTCAATCCGCAAAGGCAATGCAACCTTCACCGTCTGAGTTGCTTAGCTACTCGGATAAAGGAAACCGGCCGCAAATAGAGTCTGTATCTTCGCCCACTGCATATCTCGGAACCTCTGCTGCTCTTGCGCCCCTGTCCTCGAGGTCTGCCCTCATTGTGAAGAAAAGAAAGAAAGTCTTCGGCATGGAGGCTTGGCAGCTGATCGTTCTTGGTTTACTACTAACTGGCATCATTCTTATTTTGCTGTGCATTCCGTCCATGCTACCAAAGGCGAACTTGCTATTTTGAGTTCTGCATCAGCAACGACCTCCAAGCCGGACTTGGAGGTCGTTGCTTTACTTTGTGCACTTGGTCCCGCTTCGAGACGGCTCGCCAGTCGGCGCAGGCCGTCGTGGTGAGGTCTTTTATCCGTGCTTTTTCTGGAACTCGCGCATGAACTGCGTCAATGATTCCGCAGCTTTGACATCCAGCGCGTTATACAGTGAAGCGCGCATCCCGCCCACCGAGCGATGACCTTTAAGACCGATCAAGTCGTTGCTCTTGGATTCCTTCGCAAAGGTCTCTTCCAACTCTTCGGATGGCAGTCGGAACGGAATGTTCATCATCGAGCGCGCCTCCTTGTTGGCGTGTCCGCGATAGAAGCCGCCGCTTTCGTCGATGGCTTTGTAAACCAAGTCCGCTTTGGTGTGGTTGCGCTTCTCGATCGCGGCCAAGCCGCCGAGTCCTTTCGCCCATTTGAAAACCAATCCGCAGATATAAATCGCATAGCAGGGTGGTGTGTTGTGCAATGAACCGCTTGCGGCCAGGGCTTTGTAATCAAGCATTACCGGCAGGTTGGCGGGGGTCCGCTCGAGCATATCGTCGCGCGCGATGACAAGAACTACACCAGAAGGTCCCGCATTCTTCTGCGCGCCGCCATAGATCAAGGCATATTTGGAAACATCGATTGGATGACTGATGAAGTCGGAGGAAGCATCGCAAACCAGTGGAACTCCAGCGGGAGGAGCCGGCTCTGTGAAAAACTCCACGCCGTGAATAGTTTCGTTCGAAGTGAAATGCAGATACGCGGCTTTTGGGTCGAGATCGAGCTTGGATGGAAGTGATTTGAATCCTTCGGATTCGGTGTTCGCCGCGGCATGAGTCGTGCCAAGTTTCTGGGCTTCCTTGAAGGCGGTCTTGCTCCAGGTTCCGGTCACGATGTAATCCGCGGAACCGGAGGCCCGCAAGTTCATCGGCAGCATCGCAAACTGCAGCGACGCGCCGCCTTGCAGGAACATCACCTTGTAGTTGGCGGGAACGCCAAGCAGTTCGCGCAGGTCGGCTTCCGCAGTTTGGATGATGCTTTCGAACTCCTTCGAACGATGACTTATTTCCATCACCGACATGCCTGTGCCCTTGTAGTCGGTCATCTCGGCTTGGGCTTGTTGAAGCACTTCGAGCGGCAGGGCTGCCGGTCCGGGGTTGAAGTTGTAAACACGCTTCGGGTTGGACATGAGATTGACTCCTTGATTTGTTTGGACATGTGCGTATTGCACAGGGATTTTATTTTCATAGTATTATATCTGCTTGTCTGACAAAACCCAAGAACAATCGGCACGAAATCACACTGATTTCCGTCGTTGACAAAGCATTTTCAGCTGGTTAGAATGAATTTCACTATGGCCCAATTCACCAAGACTGAGCAGAACCGAATCAAACGCCTTCCCAAGCGCGGATTCTATGATCGCGAAACGATTTATCACATCCTCGATGAAGCGCTGATCTGTCATGTGGGATTCGTGGAGAACAAACGGCCGTTCGTCATCCCGATGAATTTCGCTCGCATGGGCGATTTGATCGTCTTTCACGGGGCGAAAACCAGCCGCTTGTTGAAGCATATCGAAGCGGGCTATCCGATTTGCATTGAGGCGACCGTCGTGGATGGTTTGGTGCTGGCGCGGGCTGTCTTTCATCATTCGATCAACTATCGTTCCGTGGTTTTATTCGGCAAGGGAAAACTGATCACTGATGGAAAAGAAAAAGTGCAAGCGCTAAAAGCCGTCGTCGACCATCTCATTCGTGGACGCTGGGACGATGCGCGTCAACCCAATCGCAAAGAATTGAACGCAACGAGCGTAGTCTCGGTTGAAATCGATCAAGCCTCAGCCAAGATACGAAGCGGTCCGCCCAGCGACGATGCGGTAGATTATTCTCTACCCGTTTGGGCGGGCGTCCTGCCGATTCAAGAAATGGCGCTATCCCCGACTAAGGATGAGTCGATGAAGCAGGAAATCCCAGTACCTTCGTATGTGGAGAACTATTCGCGCAAGTAAATCAGCATAGGAGAATCTCATGAAAATCTTAGTTTGCGATAAAACGGAAAAGGAAGCTGTTGAACAAATGCGTTCAGCGGGCCTCATTGTGGATGTGCGCGATGACATCACACCGGAGGAATTGATGAATGTTTTGCCCGCCTATGACGGCATGGTCGTTCGTTCGCGGACGAAAGTGCGCCAGCCGTTAATAGACGTTTGTCCCAACCTGAAAGTCATCGTGCGCGGCGGCGTCGGCCTCGACACGATTGATGCGGATTATGCCAAGTCGAAGGGTATCACCGTGATGAATACACCGATGGCGAGCTCTGCTTCGGTCGCGGAATTGACCATCGGTTACATGTTTGCGTTGGCTCGTTCGCTCTATCGCGCAGCAGCCTCGATGAAGTCTGAAAAATGGGAGAAGAAGAATTTCGAAGGCGATGAGATCGGCGGCAAGACGCTAGGCTTGGTCGGCGTGGGCAACATCGGCAGGGCGGTTGCGAAACGCGCCGGGGCTTTGGGCATGAGCGTGGTCGCCTACGATCCGTACGTCAAGGCGGTGGACGGCGTGAAGATGGTCGCGCTCGATGAGCTTCTGAAACAATCGGATTACATCAGCCTGCACCTGCCGAAGACAAAAGAGTCCGCCAACATGATCGGCGCGGCGCAATTTACCAAAATGAAGAATGGCGTGCGCATCATCAATTGCGCGCGCGGCGGCATCCTGGACGAGACCGCGCTGCATGATGCGCTGGTCAGCGGCAAGGTCGCGGGCGCGGCGCTGGATGTCTATGCGGAAGAACCACCCACGGACTGGAGGCTGGTCAAGCTGCCGAACGTGATCTGCTCGCCCCACATCGGTGCGGCGACGAAGGAAGCCCAGGGACGCGTCGGAGCGGAGGTGGCGGAGAAGCTGATTGAGTTTGCGAAGAAATAATCCGATGTCATCGCGAGCGATGGTCGAGTAGCCGCGAAGCGACCGATCGAGATCAGTCACGGTGATCCCAGCTAACCGTTGAACAGGGGTGGGCCGCGGCGGTTTTCGCCGCCTGGCAATGACATTTTTCAAGGATGTGGTCATGAAAATCATCAGCGACATTGGCATTCAAATTCCGCAAGTGTATCTTCCCAAAGCCGGCATTGATTTAAGGAAATGGGCGGTCATTGCCTGTGACCAATTCACCTCGGAGCCGGAATATTGGAATCAGGTCCAGAAAATTGTGACCGATGCGCCGTCCACTTTGAATTTAACATTGCCCGAAGTCTATTTGGAAAAACAGGGCGCGGAGCCGCGCATTCAAAATATCCAGTCCACGATGCGCAAGTACTTGGACGGCGGCGTGCTTCAACCGCGCGAAGGCTTGATCTATGTGGAACGCAGCGTGGCGGGCAAGCGGCGCAAAGGCATTGTCCTGGCCTTGGATTTGGAACAGTATGATTACACCAAAGGTTCGTCGAGCTTGATTCGTGCGACCGAGGGCACAATCGTCGAACGCCTGCCCCCGCGCATGAAGATCCGTGAGGGGGCGGCGTTGGAACTGCCGCATATTCTTGTGCTGATTGATGATCCAAAGCAAACGGTGATCGAACCGGTCCAAGCTGCAAAATCAAAACTCGAAAAACTCTACGATTTCGATTTGATGCTCGATAGCGGTCATCTGACCGGCTATGCCGTCAATACGGACCTTGAAAATAAAATCGTCGAAGCGTTGCGCGAACTTGCCAAACCTGAAACCTTTGCCGCGAAGTATGGTATTGGCAGAGATAAACCGATATTGCTGTTTGCCATGGGCGATGGCAATCACTCGCTGGCAACCGCCAAGGCCGTTTGGGAAAAGATGAAACCAAAAGTTGGCATGGATCATCCGGCCCGCTACGCGTTGGTGGAGATCGAGAATGTCCATGATGAAGGTTTGGAGTTCGAACCGATTCATCGCGTGGTGTTTGGGCTGAAGAAGAGTCTGTTTGCCAAGATCGATTCAATCGTTGGTAGGAGTTTCGAATATACTCCTGTCGCCACTGCGGACGAGATGGTCAAGGCGGTGGATCAATATCAGGGCGAGAATCATGTCCTCGGTTTTGTCGTCGGCGGGAAAGGCTTCGGCGTCCTCGAGTTTGCACATCCGTCGTCCAATCTGCCGGTCGGCACGATTCAATCCATCCTCGATGCCTTTATGAAAGATGGCGGCGCGGACAAGATTGATTATGTGCATGGCAAGGAGGTGGTTGTGAAGCTAGGAAGCGAGCCCAAAAACGCCGGCTTTTATCTGCCCGGCATGAGCAAATCCGATTTGTTCAAGACGGTGATCCTCGATGGCGCGCTGCCGCGCAAGACATTTTCGATGGGCGAGGCGCGCGAGAAAAGGTTTTATATGGAGGCGCGTAAGATCGCATAACCGCAAAGAGCATGGAATCAGGGCTAGCGGTCAGCTGCTCTGATTATTTCAAGGGCGTCTTCAAAATCCTGCGGGTAAGGCGCTGTGAACGTCAGTCGCTCATGGGTTGTTGGGTGATTGAACGATAGAGAATACGCGTGCAGGGCCGGACGTAAAATAAGATTTGTTTCGGGCGCGCTGTACAGAATGTCGCCTAACAACGGGTGACCCAGCGCGTACGCATGGACTCGGATTTGATGGGCGCGTCCGGTCATCAGCTCCGCTTCGAGCAGGACAAGGTCCGCATACCGTTTAAGCACTTTGAATCTCGTCTCGGAAGGTTTCCCGTTTTTATCATCCACCATCGTGCGATGCTTGTGCCCCACATTAACCCGCAACGGATGTTTGGCAATCTTCTCTTCCCATTTGGGATTGTCGACGGCAATGGCGTGATAGATCTTTCGCGCTCCGTGTTGGTCGAAGTGCATGTTGAGGGCCCGGTGCGCCTCGGCGCTGCGGGCAAAGATCATCACGCCTGATGTGGTCTTATCCAAACGATGAACCATCCATAACTTGCCATATTCTTCTTCGAGCATCTTTACCAGATATGGTGAATCTTTTTCCCAGCCATCGGGTAGAACGGATAAGCCTGCCGGCTTGTTGAGAACGATGACTTGCCCATCCAAATATAGAATTTCCACAAAACAATTTTACTTCATGTGGGCCATGAGATTGACCCACCAAAAGAACACCGTGCAGGCGACCCTCCGCGCAGGGTCAGCAACCGCCCGTCTCCCCCTTGACATTAACGTTACGTCATGGTTTATAGTTGCGGCATGTTCACGGTCAAGCAGCTTTCCAAACTCGCGGGCGTCACGCCGCGCACATTGCATCACTATGATGCCATCGGACTCCTGAAGCCGTCCCGCGTGGGCGATAACGGCTATCGCTACTACGGGGAGGAGTCGCTGTTGCGACTGCAGCAAATCCTGTTCTACCGCGAGCTGGATCTGCCGCTCGAAGACATCAAAAAGATCGTGGGACGCCGCGACTTCGATCTCCTGGACGCGCTGGAAAGCCACAAGGAGGCATTGAAGAGGCGGATGGAACGTCTCAATGTTTTGCTGTCGACGGTGGACAATACGATCAATCATTTGAAAGGAAGAACAACGATGAGCCAAAAAGGTCTCTTTGAAGGTTTTAGCGGGGAAGAACAGGTGAAACTTGCGGACGAAGCTGCGCAGAACTGGGATGCCGAAACCGTCCGCGCTTCGAATAGGAAATGGAATTCGTATTCGGACACCGAAAAGAAAAAGATCCTCGCGGAAGGCAGGGCACTGTACACCGATCTTGCCTCGGTGATGTCAAAAGGTGCGACCAGCAAGGAAGTGCAAGCGATCGTTTCACGCTGGCACAAGCACATGCAATATTTCTGGTCGCCGAATGATGAACAGCTGCTTGGTCTCGCGGATTTATATAACGATGATCCGCGTTTTAAGACCAACTATGAGAACGTTCACCCTGGCTTGGCGGAGTTCATGCGGGAGGCGGTCAAAGTGTATGTGAAGAACCGCAAAAAATGAAGATGTGGGCGACCAAGGGTCGCCCACATCACTAGCTGCTGGCGCTGCTATACCGTTTTATTCCAAATCTCCAAACCTGTGATGCGACTGCCAAAGCAGCCATGCTTACGGCCAGGAATACCAGAACTTGCCCAAGATTTAGATCGCCGCGCAAGGCTTGGACTGGAATTGAAGTTGCCAGGCCGATCGGCACAATGAACGTCACGATGATCCTCAACCACCACGGATAAACGGTAACAGGATAACGGCCGGTATCCGTCAGCGCCTGCAGGATCGTCACGTTGTTATCAAACTTAGTGAACCAGAATGTAAAGGCGATCAATATGAGCCAAAGACTATACAGAACGAGTGAACCCGAAACCATCAACAGAAGAAAAGTTACCGTATTGAACGGTGTGACGACGTCTCCAGCCAGGTTGAAGCCGGTCACGACCAAGATAATCGCAACGATCAAATCTGCGATGCGCCAAATGGAAATCCGTGAGAACGTGACGAGGAATAAACTATTAACCGGTTGCAGCAACATGTAATCAAGTGAACCGTCGTGCATGGCGGCGTTGAAGAATTCCGTGTTGGGCCAGATCAATGCCGACATAAATGTGTTGACGAGCGTCAGCACACCCATCAGCGCGATCAATTCGCCTTTGTTCCACCCGCCCAGAGATTGTGTATTCCAGAAAATAATTTGCAAACTAAGCAGTTCCCAGCCCAGCCACATCAAATCAAGCAGAAACTCGATCACGGCCTCGGAACGATAGGCCAGCGACATTTCCACATTGACCTTGATGAAGGTGCGGATTAAGCGCACAGTTTCCACGCTAGGCACCAACCGCTGTATATTGTTTGAGTCCCGCGCGCCAGGCAAGGCGGAAGACGATGTACACGACCATCAACCAGACGCCGTCCATGCTGTAACCAAGCAGAATGTCATGCGCGGAAAGGTTTCCCAGTATCAGTTGCGTCGGGAAATATTTGAATAACTGGAACGGCAAGTAGAGGGACATCGTTTGAACAATCTTTGGCATCAACTGCAACGGGACGAATTGACCGGAGAACAATGCCACCGGGATTCCGTATAAACGATAGAGGGCCCACACGCGCGTCGTCCAAAACGCGATGCAGACGATTGCCGAGCTCAGCAAAAAGTTGATCGCGAATCCGAAGATCAAGGAAGGAATTGCCAGCAAAACGTTGGCCGGGGAAACAGAAGTAAACGCCGGGCGGAAAAGAAGCGAGAGCAATAGCCAAATGGGAATCAGCACAAAAGTTGTCATCGCCTTGAAAGCGATGTTGTTCATCAGCGTGCTCGTCAGGAGCGGATGAACCGGTAAGATCACCTCGCTCGATAGCGAGCCATCCTGAATTTTATATGCAAAATTGTATACGACCGTTTCGCCGGTGACTTGGTCCACAAGCAGCATGATCATGTAGTAAACGATGAAGTCATTGGCGGTCAGCCCACTGACGTTGCCTTGCGCGTTGGCGATGGAGGTCCAGACCGCGATGTAAACAATCGGCGTGACGAGACCGTAAAGAATGTACATGAAAAGATTCGCGCGGTACTGCCATTGTTCCGCCCAGTTGACTTGCGCCATGCGTTGATAAATGCGCAGCATTTTATTCGGCAAAGGTCTGCTCGATCACATCCTCGATGGGCGGATCGGCGATGGTGATATCATGGACGGGAAGTTCTTTTAACATTCGTTCGGTGATGCGCGTGACATCTTTTGCGTTGACCTGGATATAGCTTTTATCCCGATCTTCCTCGACTTCAACCGGCTTGCCATATTTGGCCAGATCATGCACGGACGGATCGCCCAGCATCACTCCGATCAATTTGAACGGCGCGATCTTGTGCGAAAGATTGGAGAGACTTCCGTCGTATTTGAGCCTGCCGAGGTGAATGATTATGATGCGTTCGCACAGCGCGGTGACATCCGCCATGTAATGACTCGTCAAGAGAATCGTCGCGCCGGTGCGACGATTGTATTCCCGCAAGAAGTCGCGGATACTGGCTTGGGCCGTGATGTCGAGGCCGATGGTCGGTTCATCGAGAAATAGAACTTTTGGGTTGTGAATCAATCCGATGGCAAGTTCGCACTTCATCCGTTCACCGAGCGACAAGTTGCGAACCGGCTTCTTCATCAGCGGACTCAAGTCCAGCAATTCATCGAGTTCCTTGAATGTTTTCTTGTAGGAGTCAACGGGGATTCGATAAATGGCTTGATCGAGCAAAAAGGAATCCGCGGCGGGGATGTCCCACGAGAGCCGGTTGCGTTGACCCATCACGAGCGTCATGGCACGCAGGTAATCGGGCTTGAGCTCCCACGGCGTGAAGCCCAGCACGTGCGCCTGGCCTGAGGTTGGATTCAATAAGCCGGATAGCATCTTCAAAGTAGTTGTTTTGCCTGCGCCGTTCGGACCGAGAAAACCAACAATTTCCCCGGGCCGAATCCGAAAGCTGACGTCCTGCACAGCGTGAACATCGGTGAACTTCCGTTTGAAAAATCCGCGCACCGAGGCGATGAATCCGCCCTCGCGCTCGGAGACCTGATAGGTTTTGGTCAATTGCTCAACGATAATCGAATCGGGTGGCATCAATACCTTGGTTCTCAAGAGTAGATTTTATCACGCTGAAAATACGCGGGGCGCAGCCCAGCTTTGGCTCCACCTTTGTTCTGCGTTAGCGTCGATAGCTTGCCGCGATCTTAAGCAAGCCATCGAATCGGAATTGTCTTTCCGCGACTGTCAAGCGGGCGTCGGGATGAAGCAAAAGATAATCAGAAGGCGGCATGGAATTGTTGTTGAACACTTCCTGAAATTCGTCTACATGTTGTGCGGCTGGACGATTCCAATCCGAGAAGTTGATGTGGGTTCTGGCAACGGTCACCTCGCGATAGACCGGCCACAACGCTGGTGCGAGGTTGCTGTACCAGGGCCAATTCGTCTGATTGCTGTGGCAATCGAAGCAGGCGCGCTGAGCCAGCACACGCGCCAGTGAATTCGGCCAGGGCGGTTCTGCGTTGACTGGCGGATTTGCATGAACGTGCCCTTAAGGAACAAGCTGGATCAGCACTGCAAGCGCCACTAAATTTGTGCCAACTATACTAAAAATCCTTTTAGCCGTTTTTGCCTTTATTTTTCGTTTTTCCGAATTTTGCTCATCGCATATTCTGCCAGCGCGGTGATCGTTAACGATGGATTGACTCCCGGATTTCCGGGCATGATCGAGCCGTCAATGATGTACAGGCCGGGATAATTATGAACTTCGAAGTTTTCATTCACCACACCTTCCGTTGAATCTTTTCCGATCGGCGCGCCTCCGAGGATGTGTGCCGTGGTCGGAAGCCCTAAAAGATTCTCACCGATCGATCCCAGTGCAATTCCGTTCGAGCGCACGGCGAAATCGCGCGTCAATCCATGCGAGCCTTTCACCTGAGCGTGGATTTCGTAGCCCGGCTCCGGTTCAGACACCAGGCCGCGCCGGAACAAGGTAAAGAAACTTCTTCCCGTTCTAAACCGCATGCGATTGTCGGCGTGCTGCATGACCAACAAAATCGTCACGTTGTGTGCCCAACCCGGCAGAACCAGCGCTTTCAAAAAATCCATCGGATGAGCCAGTGCCCAGCCCAAGAATCTCAATAGTCGAATCGGCACACCGACATCCGTATCAATCAACGGTGCGGCGAGAAATCGCATCAAGGATGAACCGTCAGGATAACGCACCGGCTCGACACGCGTGATCTCGTCGTAATTGAAAATGGATGAAATCGAAACTCCTTCGGAATAATTGACATCTGATTTGCGCGCCACCGAACCGAGCAGTGCTTCAGAATTTGTCCGAACGATATCGCCGAGTCGAGGTGAAAGATTCGGCAAGGAGGTCTTGGCGTCGCGAAGATTCAGTAATAATTTGATCGTTCCCATCACGCCGGCCGCGAAGATAATGTGGTTTGCTCTCACGGAAGTCTTCCGTTTGAACAGGGCAGTGGAGGTTTGATAGATGACTTCGTATCTGCCCGCCTCCTCCACTCCGTTCGGTCGGGACATTCCCTCCAGGTTTCGCGAAGCATCCCCGAAGGGGGCGGAGATTTCGGGGAGATGGAGCGGGGCAACATCAATCACTTCCGCCTCCGAGATAATCTTTGCGCCATTCTTTTCGGCGAAATATAAATAATTCTTTGGTAACGTATTCTTGGAGTTATATCGGCATCCGATCATGCATCCGCCGCAGTGATTGCATCCCGCACGGGCGGGACCTTGGCCGCCGAAATACGGATCGGGCACGGTTTGATTCGCCTCGCCGAAATACGCGCCGACATCTGCGGCGCGGAACGTTTGACTCATGCCGCGTCCAGCTGCCATTTGTTGGAGAACCTCATCCGCTTTCCAAAGTTTGGGATTGCGAGCCACGCCTAACATTTTCTTGGCCGTCTCATAATGCGGCTTTAGAACTTTTCCCCACGCAACACTCTGATTCCACGCAGGCGTTTCGAATGTTTGATCGGTGGGAACTTCCAGCACATTGGCATACCCCAAACTGCCGCCGCCCACTCCCGCGCCGTGCAGAACCATCACACCTTCGAGAATGCTGATCTGCAGGATGCCGAAGGCGCGGATGGCTGGCAGCCACAAATATTTCCAATACTGCCAGTTGGTTTTTGCAAAATCTTTATCTTCGTACCGTTTGCCTTTTTCCAGGACGAGAACCGAATAACCTTTTTCGGTTAATCTCATGGCGGAAACACTTCCCCCAAAACCGGAACCGATAATTACAAAATCATAGACCTGACTCATGCGTGTGCCCTCCGCGGCGAATTTGGCTGATTATAAAACAAGAACCGCCAGTATTCGCTGGCGGCTAAAAAGATTTCACCCACGGTTGCATTGCTATTGAGCATCTACCTCATTTCTATGAAAAACCAGTGAATGGCTTGACCCTCCCGGCAGGTTAATGGCACCACTGAATTCCTGCCCGCCGACCCAGGCCGAGTAGTAATAAAAACCGGCGGGGATTTCCTTGGTAAATGTTCCGTATACCGGGTATTCGCGAACGATGCTGGTTCCGTCTCTCGCCGTGCCTTGGAGCGAGACATAAACCTGGGCGTTGGCCTTGTTGGATAATTCGATGTTGGCCATTGGACTTCCCGCTGGCACCGTGCCATAGGAAAGCGGTGTCGGAACTGCGGTGGGAGTCGGCGTGATGGAGTACCATGAGGGAGGTGGATAAGATCCATGCCAGGGAGAGGCCGGTTGCGATCCATACCAAGTCGGCGGCGCGGTCGCCGCATAAGCCGAGGATGGGACATTAAGCACCTGTCCGGGGTACAACAAATCGATGTTCGCTATGGAGGGATTGAGGCTCCACAGCTGGTTAACGCTAACCCCGTAGCGGCTCGCAACTTCTCCGAACGTATCGCCTACCTGAACAACGTACGTTCCGCCGGTGCTGGCCGGAACATAATTGTAGTTGTAAGGATTACCATTGTAGCCGTTGTAGTTGTTATAACCACTGTAATTATTGTAGGTGTCCGTACCGTTGGGAATTGAAAGAACCTGGCCTGCACTTAAGAAATAGCCGACACCGGGATTCGCATTATATAGATCGTAAGCTGTGACTTCGCACGTGGCTGACACACTGCCCAGCGTATCGCCCGGCTGGACGGTGTATGTGCTTCCGCAGGCGCTTCCGGCTCTGGCGCGGAGCGGAGTCGCAAGGAGCGCAAAAAGAAGCAGCGCGACCGCAGAAAGCTGGATATAAGTCTTATGCGACATTCTTCTTCTCCTTTCTGAGGCGAACCCATAATACACTTTCATTGATGATAAAACAAAAGACGACGAAACGCAACCAATCCGTTAGTATTTGTAAAACCCTTGCCCCGTTTTTCGTCCCAAGTATCCAGCGTCCACCATCTTTCGCAGCAGCGCTGCGGGACGGTATTTATCTTCGCCCAGGTCCTTTTGCAGAACCTCCATGATGAAGAGCACGACATCCAAGCCGATCAGATCTGCCAGCGCCAGCGGTCCCATCGGATGGTTCATCCCGAGCCTCATCACCTGGTCAATTGCTTCGGGTGTGCCGACGTTTTCCTGCAGCGCAAAAATTGCTTCGTTGATCATCGGGCACAGAATGCGATTGGAGATGAAGCCCGGCGAGTCATTGGCTTCGACCGGCAACTTACCCATCAACATGCAAATATCTTTGCTGGTTTCGAGGGTCTCTTGGCTGGTGGCGATGCCCTTGATCACCTCGACCAGCTTCATCAGCGGCACCGGGTTCATGAAGTGCATCCCGATGACGTGCTCAGGTCGTCGGGTCTGCGCCGCGATTTTCGTGATTGAAATAGAGGACGTATTCGACGCCAGAATCACGTCTGGACGAGCGGCGGCATCCAAATCTCTGAATATCTTCGCTTTCAAATCCGGATTCTCCGTCGCCGCTTCGATCACAAAATCCACTTTGTTGAGATCATCATAACTCGAGGCAAAGCTGATTTTGTCGACCGCGGCTTTTTGCTCGACGTTAATCGTTCCCTTTTCCAGGAGTTTGGTTGAAGATTTCGCAATTGTTGCCTTGGCTTTTTCCAGGGCGGCAGGCATTACGTCCATGCAGGTGACCTTATAGCCGCTCGTCGCGGCGACCTGTGCGATGCCGTTGCCCATTGTCCCTGCGCCGACGACAAAAATGTGTTTGATGTCCATCTATGCTCCTTGATTGTCTTCCATTTCGATTGCCATGGCGACCGCCTCGCCGCCGCCCAGACATAACGAGGCAATGCCGCGCTTCAGCCGGCGATCCTTCAAGGCGTAGATCAGGGTGGTCAGGACGCGCGCGCCGCTGGCGCCTAAAGGGTGGCCGAGCGCAATCGCGCCTCCATTGACATTGACCTTATTCCAATCCCAGCCTTGATCGGCGAGGGCAACACCGTCGGCAAGGACTTGCGCCGCGAAGGCCTCATTGAGTTCGATCAGGTCAACGTCATTCAGCCTCCATCCGGTTTTCCTTAACAGTTTCGGAATGGCATGCGCAGGCGCGGCGAAGAGGTATTTTGGCTCGAGCGCGGCCTGAGCATAGCCCACCACACTCGCTACTGGTTTGAGATGATGTTCTTCTGCGTAGGTTCGCGATGAAATTACCACGGCCGCGGCGCCGTCATTCATCGAGGAGGCATTGCCCGCCGTCACTTTGCCGTCGGCTTTGAAGGAAGGCTTGAGCTTTGCCAGCGACTCAAGCGATGTGTCCTTGCGCGGTCCCTCATCGGTATCCACGATCGTCACCGTGCCTTTTCGCCCGGGAATTTCAACCCCGACGATTTCGTCTTTGAATTTCCCCGTTTCCATGGCGCGAATCGCCTTCTGATGACTGCTCAATGCAAATTCATCCATCGCTTGGCGTGTGACCTCATATTCGTCGGCAATGAATTCAGCCGCCTGGCCCATGCTCCAATTTTCAAATGGATCCCATAAGCCGTCATTGAGCAAGGCATCGGTTAACGTTTGGTTGCCGAATTTTAATTCGCCGGCTCTCCCATTGATCAGGAACGGCGCGCGGCTCATCGATTCCATCCCGCCAGCGACGAACAATTCCGCGTCTCCGGCACGGATCGCTTGCGCCGCGCTCATGGCAGCTTTCAAGCCCGAGCCGCAGACTTTGTTCAGCGTGGTCGCGCCGACGGTGGCGGGCACGCCCGCGCGCACCGCGGCCTGACGAGCTGGGGCTTGTCCAACGCCAGCCTGCACGACGTTGCCCATCAAGACTTCTTCGATGTCTTTGGCATCAATGCCGGCGCGCTCCACTGCGGCTTTGATCGCGACGGCTCCAAGCTGCGCAGCAGGCGGGCCGCTCAAGGCGCCCTGGAATTTTCCAATCGGCGTACGAACTGCGGATAGGATTACGGCTTCAGTGTCTTTGTTCATCATGTCTCCTGGGCGAATTAAACGTCATTATAAAATTGCCGTGCGTCGGACGGATGGTCCAACTACTCAAGATGTTTCATTGCTTCTCTCCGGCTCAGCGGATGAAGAGTCGTCGCTTTCACAAACTTCTTCACGGCTTTTGGATCGACGCGCGCGTACTGTCTCAGCGACCAGCCAATAGCCTTGTTGATGAAAAATTCCTTTGAGTCAAGATTTTCGCAGATGACTTCACACAGCAAATCGAAATCAGTTTCTTTTTTATAGCCGAGTTGAAACAGAATCGTTGAACGCCGCAGCCAGATATTTTTCGAGGCGCGCCACTTGGCAAGATATTTCTCGCGCACGGCGGGGAATCGTTGGAAGTGGATTCCCACCGCATCGCCGGCGATGCTGTCCACTGTATCCCACCAGGATTTGTTGACGATCATGTATTCCATCGTTTTGATGAACTTCGGGGGAAGCTCGTTCCTCAGCCGCTCGACAAAACTAACGGCTAAATACTGGAACTCGCGTTGCGGTAGATTCCACAGGTCATGGACGATCAAATCCAGATCAATTATGGCTGGCAAGCCGTATTGGCTGTTGAACATTTTGGAGAGTGTTCTCAACTGCGGTATTTTGATGCCAAGATATTCAAACTGTCCGCGCATGTACTTCTTCATCGGTACAGCTTGAGCGGGATTTGCATGCTCGTTCAATAAGGCGACCAAAGGAGAAAGATAGGATTGCATCAGGCACCTCTTGGACTCTAGTGCGCCTCACCTTGCGGTGGAATGTATCGCACCAAATATACACCGGTTTGTTGCTGGGCGAAATAACTAAAAGGTGTCACGATGATCACCCACGTGTGGCCCGGCTTGAGGGCGGCGGGCGAACCGTCGAAGTTCTGGAATTTAATCGGGCGTTCCAATCCGGTTTTCTGTTCGTATTCGCCCGCCAGCGTGCTCCATTTGATCTTATACATCAGCCCATCTCGGAAGAGAAAGGCATAGCCGCTATCGCCTTCATCCAGATGAATATCCAGATTGGTCGGCTCGACCACATCCGTATCCGCCATCAAGACGATCAGGTTCTCGAAATGGAGCTGGCGCCCATTCAGGCGATCCGTATCCAGATGCAGGACCCCTGCGTTGTTCGGAGCCGCCGTATCGGTGGAGCGCAGCCAGGCCCGGTATAGCGGGTCATAGCTCCAACCCGATTGGTTGAGGTATGCATAGAATACATTGAGCTGCGACGCCGGTACGCCACCTGCAGGCGGCAGATCCGCGTATTCGTTGCTGGCGTAGTTGAAGTCATCGCTGGTTTTCCTTTGGTTTTCCAGCGCAATTGCCTTGAAGCGCTGCAGATCGAGCATGGAGCCGCCGCCTTCAACTTCATGGGTCACAAAGGCGCATTTAGGAATCTTCGCCAGCACTTCGGGCGATGCAAAGGCATAAATCAAACAGCTATCCGTAAAGAAGTCAGCGACGTACGAGTAAAGTAAACGGCCCGAACGCACCGGGCCGACAGAAGCCTCAGGCAAAGAAGCCGGTGCACTGGTCGTCGTTGAGGCGACCGGCGAAACGATCAAACCTGCATCCCAGGATAAATCATCGCTACCCGCATGAATGAGCGGTGTTTTGCCATTGGAAGGATTCGCGTCACTGTCATGATTGTCATCACCGACGTTGGTTTGTGTGAATTCCATTCCATCCGGTTTGACAAATCCGATGGTGTAGTCGTCGCCGCCTTGGACATTGAATCCATAATAGCCGTTGGAGTCAGTCGTGGTTCTCTGAAGGATATTTCCGTCCGCGTCGTACAGATTCACACAGACGCCGCCGACGCCGCCCTCACCGGGGTCCAAAATCCCGTTTCCGTTCGTGTCCAGCCAGACCCGGCTTCCGAGTATCACGCCGGTTTGGATGAACGCGCCCTGGCGGACTTCGCAGCCACCCGTTACGGGAACTTCAGGATAGGGAAACTCGCCATAGAACACCGTCAAAAAACGATCGTCGCCCTGGGTGATGGAGAATTGGAAAACATAAGGCGCAAAAGAAAGCCCTGCCTGTGGGCGCGCAGTCGGCGGGAAGTTGGAAATTGAAACCAGCATGGCCGGGACGGACAGCACGGCCGGATCGGCGACGGGCTGTCCGGTGAGCGGATTCACATTGGCTGGAAAATCAACTTGATCGGGTCCGTATGAAACCGGCGCGGCAGGCGCTTGCGGAGTTGGGGTGAAAGTCGTTGGTGGAGTACTTGAGGGATTTGGCGTGGAGGTGGGAGTCTGTGTGGATTCAGCTTGTGATTGGGAGGGAGCGGATGAACCGCAACCGTTCAGAAAGATCGAAACAAAAAGAAGAACACCGATAATTTTCTTAGAATTGCTACGCATCATTCTTTGTCAAGACTGAAAGCCATCCCGGACCCGCTTCCACGTATCGCTCAATGCTTCCGGTAAGACGCGCGTCTCTGCCAGGGTGGACATGAAATTCGTATCGCCGGCCCAACGCGGCACGATATGGATGTGAACGTGATCCTTCACGCCCGCGCCGGCCGCCTCACCGATGTTGAGCCCTATGTTAAAGGATTTGGCGTCGTAAATCTTGTCCAAGACGCCGGTGGCGCGCGACGTCAACTCCATCATTTCGGCGCGCGTCGCCGCGTCCAGTTCTTCCAGGTTAGGCTTGTGAGCAAATGGCACGACCATGACGTGCCCGCTGGTATATGGATAACGATTCAGAATCACATACGCCAATTTGCCGCGCAGGAGGATCAGATTGTCAGGTCCATCTTCCTTGACCGGTGCATTGCAAAACACACAGCCTTTTTCTTTGTTTGCATTTTCTATGTATGTCATACGCCACGGGGACCAAAGATGGTTCATAGGGGATATATTGATTGTAGCAGAATTTCACAATCCTGTTGCATTCTTCTCCTAATTCGAGTATCCTCGAAACAATGCAGCCTTCGCTTTTTGGCTCGGTTCAATGGACGGTCTCGGCACTTACCAAATATATCCGGGATTTACTTGAAGCCAATGTGACGCTTCAGGATGTGTGGGTGCAGGGAGAAATCTCGAATCTCTCGCGCCCCGCCTCAGGACATGTTTATTTCACGCTCAAAGACGCCGGTGCGTCGCTTCGCTGCGTCATGTGGCGAACGGATGCGGCGCGACTCAAACTTCCGCTTCAGGATGGGATGGCCATCGAGACGCACGGCAGGATCGGTGTGTATGAGGTCGGTGGACAATACCAGCTCTACGCCGATCAAATCCGACCGGTGGGGCAGGGCGCCTTGTATCAGGAGTTTCTGCGGCTGAAGGCGATGCTCGAGGCCGAGGGACTCTTCGACGCCGAGCGCAAACGCAACATTCCGTCATTTCCAACGCGCATCGGCATCGTGACCTCCGCCACCGGGGCGGCCCTGCGCGACATGCTGACCGCCATCCGCCGACGACTGCCGTTAGTCGAAGTGATTTTGGCTGCAGCGCCGGTTCAGGGCGAGGAAGCACCGCCGAAATTGGTCGAAGCCATTGAGGCGTTGAATCATCTTGAGCCATTACCGGACGTGATCCTTTTGGCGCGCGGGGGAGGCTCCATAGAAGATTTGTGGGCGTTTAACGATGAACGTGTCGTGCGTGCCGTGGCTTCTTCCAGAGTTCCAATCATTTGCGGTGTGGGTCATGAAACTGATTTCACGTTGTGTGATTTCGCCGCCGATTTGCGTGCGCCGACTCCAACTGCCGCCGCCGAGCTGGCTACACAGATTACGATGGTTGAACTGCAAGAGAATCTAGGAACTTTCAGTTTGCAACTCACAACTTCCATGACGGATATGTTAAGAGAGCAGGGTGAGGTTGTTTCTGCTTTGCGCGAGAAGTTGCGTTTTTTTTCCCCGTCTCGTCGCATTCTGGCGGACCGACAACGGCTGGACGAAGTTGCTCACCGGCTTGGCATCGCGCAAGCCCATCGTTTCGCGCTCGAGTTGAAGCAGATCGAGGGCCTCGCCAAACGCCTGGAGGCGCTGAATCCGCTTCAAGTCTTGGGACGAGGCTATGCCGTCGTGACGCGCCGGATCGATGGAAAAGCAATCCACAAGGTCAAGCAGGTCAAATCAAAAGATGGAATCCAGGTGCGCGTCTCCGATGGCGATTTTGACGCGACCGTGGATTAAGGAGTCCTTATGCCAAAATCATCTGTTAAGAAATCCATGGACGACTTAACGTATGAAGCCGCGTTTGCGGAATTGGAAAACATCGTTGCCGCGCTGGAGCATGAACAGCGGTCCCTTGATGAGTCGATGGCGTTGTACGAACGCGCTCAGGCGCTCATCAAGCGTTGTGCGGAAATTTTGGATAAGGCCGAATTGAAGGTCAAGCAATTATCGGGCGATACCCTGACCGACGTCGAAGAGGCGGAATGAATCTGATCGGCATCTTTCATAATGATGTGCTGCTCAGTGCCTTGGTGGCGTGGCTCACAGCCCAAGGCTTGAAGGTCCCGATGGAATATTTGCGTTCGCATCGCTGGCAGTGGGCGATGGCGTTCGTGGCGGGCGGTATGCCAAGTTCGCATTCCGCCTTGATTGTCGGCGCAACGCAAGCGATTGGTCTGCATCAAGGTTACGACAGTCCGCTGTTCGCGCTGGGCGTGGTGATCTCGATGATCGTCACCTATGACGCGGCGGGCGTGCGCCGTCAGGCCGGCAAACATGCCGAGCGCATCAACATACTATTCGATGAATTGATGCGCGGTCAAATGCCGGATGAAAAGGAACTGCGCGAGGTGTTGGGGCATACGCCGCTCGAAGTGGCGGGTGGAGTTTTGTGGGGGATTGTGGTTGCCACACTGATGTGGCTGATCGGCAAATGATCTGTGACGGGACCTTGGCTCTACTGAGCCAATCCAACTCTGCGTCGAATCGCGTTGATCAGTTCATTCAACTCTGGCACGCGCAAGATATACATCATCAAAGCATAAGCCATTCCGCCCGCGATGATGCCAACTGGTGCCACGATCCAAACCGAATAGGGCGAGCCAAAGTTGAGCCAGCCTATAATGATTGCGCACATAATAGCTGTTGCGATCGCCGATTGCAGAAGTCCGCGACCGATGTTCATGGAGTCCAAGCCCTTTAATCGGAGGCGCATCAAGATAAATAATGTACTCCCTTCCAAGGCAGTGGCAAATGAATTCGCCAGGGCGAGTCCGCCATGCGGCATCCAGCCGAGGCTCGCGAACAACGCCGAGAAGGCGAAGCTGAAAACGATGTTGAGACTCATGGCAATTGTCCCAACGATGACCGGCGTGCGCGTATCGTGCAAGGCGTAAAAGGCGCGCGAAAGAATCTCAACAACCGAATGTCCAACCAATCCAACCGTATACCAAAGCAATGCCCAGGCCACCATGTCGGTGGAATGCGCGTCGAATTGTCCGCGTTGATACAACAATGCAATCACCGGATAGCGCAGCAAAATCAATCCAAGGGTGGCGGGCAGGGAAAGCAGCAGGACGCCGCGCAACGTCGAGGCGAGCGAACGACGCATCTCGCCCAATTCACCGCGCGCCGCTTGCGCGGAAAACGTGGGCAGCGCGGCAACCGCGATCGCCTGCGCAATCGCGACTTCAGGCATGGTCATGATTTGAAAAGCATAGGTCAATGACGAGACCGAGCCTTCCGGTTGTCCCGAGGCGATGATCGTGTTAACGAGAAAGTTGATTTGAACGACTGCCACGCCGAGCAAACGCGGACCCATCAGCAGTAAGACTTCGCGCACGGCGGCATCATCCAGTCCGAGCGAAAAATTGAAACGCCATTCCGGTAATCGCAAGAGCTGGGGAATTTGAATGCCGATATGGAGAAATGCGCCCAGCACCGCGCCCCACGCCAGGCCGAAAATGCCCATCGAAGGCACGAAGAAAATCAGTCCAAAGATATATCCGACCCACAACATGGTCGAGGCGAGAGCGGGCAATAAGAATTTTTGATGCGCATTGAGGGCGCCCATCACAATTCCGCTGACGCCGAAGACGGTCGGGGCGATCAATAGGATACGCAGCAGGGCTGCGGCCAGCTGTTGTTTTTCAGGGCTGAAGTCTGGCGCGAGGATGTGTTGAATCACTTGAAGCGAAAAAATGGCGGAGATCAGGCTGATGGCGGTCAGCACGAGAACGACCAAATTAATCACGGCCGAAGTAAGTTTCCAAGCCGAGGCGCGATCTTCCCGTTCCAAAAACTCCGTGACAACCGGGATGAACGAGGAGGCCAGCGCGCCGCCCGCAATCAGATTGAAAATCAAATCCGGGTAGCGTGAAGCCGCGACAAAGGCATCATAGGCATCGCCTGTGCCGAAAGCGCGGGAGATCAGAATTTGCCGCACCAAGCCGACCACATTACTTAATACAAATGCAAACATCACTACCCCGGCGGCGCGGGCGATCTGACGGTTGGCCGAATGGGTTGTCATGGCTTCATTCATGGGACGCCGCGATTATATCATTTTGAATCAAATTGAATTTTCACGGCAAGAGTTTTGGGAGGTCCCCTGCAAGGTTTTATGCTTTCGTGTTTGACTGCTCTTCTGATCATGGCCCGCCGATTTGGATCGGACGCTCCATGAACGTTGCGGCCGGCCTCTCCTGTTCCATCTGGCGCGCAGGGTGCCAAGCACATTTACCCGTGCTGCCATGCAAATCGGGTCCTACCCATCCGACCAACCCGGCCGCTGCCCACAAGTCGACTGGCCCGACGCGCCGGGGCTGGAATACGGGTGGCGGACCAGATGGAGATCGATCGGGTCGGCACCGATGTCGGCATAGCCTATGCCAACATCCGGCAACCCCGATTGGATGTCCCTCTGGATGACGCTCCGGGCCCGATGCCTCACGAAGCTTGAATCAGCGACGATCAGATCGTGGCGATGGGTTCGTACAACTTCACCGCCAGCGCCGAAAAGAACAACGATGAGAATCGGCTGGTGATTTACAACCCGGACGGCGTCCCGCAGTCTGCAAAAGGATTTCAGCAGGTTTGTAGGGCGGCACAGCCGTAACTTTTCCTTATGATCAACGACTGACTGGATGAGCCTGAACTACCGTGGGCCGAGCGATCGATGTGACAGGAGATGTTATACTGGGTGTGAACACTCTTTGGATGGTCTATTGTGTTGGTCGGGGTGTTCCCATACCCATGCAGAATTTCAACGAACGTCAGGCACTGGATGGCCTAAAGAATCTTGATTCGCAGGTCATCGGCGCGGTATACGATCGATACTTCCCTGAAGTCTATCGCTACGTACGCTTTCGTCTTGGCGATGAACCGACCGCAGAGGACATCGCCAGCGATGTGTTTGTGCGCCTCTTGGAGGCTGTGCAAAATAGGCGCGGTCCCCAGACCAACCTCAAGGCCTGGCTTTTGGCAACGGCTTCTCATGCCGTTGTGGATCATCTTCGCCGGGTTTATCGTAGAGCGACCGAATCGCTTCCTGAAGATCTTTCGGACCCTGACCCTGCACCGGCTGAGCTATTCGACGAACGTGAACAAAAGCGCACTGTACGGCAAGCTTATGCCAGGCTCACTTCCGACCAGCAGCATGTGTTGGCTCTGCGTTTCAGCCAGGGGTATTCCCTTGAAGAGACCGCCTCTGTGATGAAAAAAAATGTTAATGCCGTAAAGGCGCTCCAATTCCGTGCGCTTGCCGCCCTTCAACGGAATATCGAGGAGATGAACGATGATTGACTTGTTGATGGATGCGCTGGAAATTTGTTTGCAGAAGGTCGAGCAAGGCGAGACGGTCGAGTCTGTGCTAAGCCTCTTCCCGGATCTGGAGTCTGAGCTTCGCCCCGTTCTGCAGGCTGCGCTTCAAGCGCGGACGTTGGCGGACCAGTCGGTGCCAGCGGCCGCCCAGCGACGGGGACGGGCACGCCTGCTTAGCGGCGCAGCAGAGCTGCGCGAGTCACAACGTGGATTGTCCAAGCGCACGGTTTCGTTCTTCCCGCGAATGGTGCTGGCATTGAGTCTGACCGCCGTTGTTGTTTTGAGTAGTACTGGCTTGGTCGGGGCGTCATCGAATTCTCTGCCCGGCGATCAGCTCTATCCCGTTAAACGAACATGGGAAAGGGTTCAGCTGGCTTTTGTTCTTAATCAACAGAGACAGGATGCCCTCCAAAGCCAATTTGAACAAGAACGATTGAATGAAATCGATGAACTCTTGACCACGAGTCGTGCTCAGCAAGTGACTTTCTCGGGCGTGGTGAGTAAAGAAACCGATGGCAGGTGGCTGATATCCGGCATTCCGGTTCTCGTTACAAATACGACCCATCTGTTATCCGCTGAAATTTCGAGCAGTATGCCGGTCACCGTGACCGGTACAACCGGCTCGAATGGTGTTCTTGAGGCGGATGAGATCGAATCTCTTCAGCCCGGCTCGATGTTGCCTCCGCTCGAACCCTCACATCACGCGGGAGCTACCGGTCAAAGCCAAGAAACTACCACCACGGTTGCCGGGACGCTCCCGACACAATTTCCCGCGATGGTCCAGACGCCGGCCGCAACCCCTAAAACACCGCAATCATTCACTTATACGGGCGTTGTCCAAGGCGAGCAGGGTACGAACTGGACGATTAATGGTCAAAGCGTGTCTGTGGATCAGGTCGAGGTGGGGGGAACTATCCAGGTAGGTCAAGTCGTGAGGTTTGGAGGTTATTACGCAGGCAATGGAAATTTCATTATAACAAGCATCGAATCCGATTCGCAGGGCTCCCCTTCCCATGCCAATGGAGGCGATAATTCAAACAACGGACATAATAATAACGGCGGTGGGGATGATAAAGGCGGCGGTCACGGCCGCGATGATGGAGGGGGTGGCGACTGATCAAGACCGCAGCCTGGCAGTCAGGTCCTGCTGGATCGAGGTGGCTTTGCTTTTTATGGCTCTCTTTTTCATGATCAGTGGATTTGCTTTATGGGGCTTGAGCCATTCCCTGCTGGCATCACTGGCATGGAAGGATTTCTTTCGTAAGATGTTTGGTGATGGTGTGAGGCGAGTCTATCGCTTGGGCTTTAATATTTTTTCGGTGCTCACTCTTTTGCCCGTTCTCTGGTTGATGTGGATTCCTCCCAGTCCTGTTTTATATCTAGTCCCTGCGCCGTGGAAATATCTGATGCTTGTCGGGCAGGCGATTGCCGCCTTCCTTCTCCTTTACGGCGTTTTACAAACGGACATCTTGTCTTTCATTGGTTTGCGTCAACTGTTCGACGCGGAGGACAGAACGCACGCGTTTGTCACGAACGGCCTTTATCGTTTTGTGCGGCATCCGCTCTACGGCGCGGGCTTGCTGTTCCTGTGGCTCACGCCGACGATGACGATTAATCGGTTGACCGTTTATGGTTGTGCGACGATCTATATTCTCATCGGCGCGCACTTCGAGGAGCGAAAACTTCTGCGCGAATTTGGCACGGCATATGCCGAATACAAAGCGCTCACACCCATGATTATCCCGGGCTTGCTGTTCAATCGAGGCAGGTGAAATTCACAATCATGAAGGTTTGGTGAAATGATGAGTGGGGGGTTAATCTACATTTCATCATGCTGGGTATAATAAGTGCCAATGTCTGCGCTCTCTTATCCTGCTTCGCGGCGGGCACCGATCTCCGCTCAACTCCTGACGGTCGGGATCGGCGGGATCATATTATTTCTGGCTGCCATTTTTCTTTGGACGCTGGGCTATCAGCTGACGTATGCGGGACGAATCTTTCCCGGCGTATCCGTGGCGGGAGTTGATCTGTCCGGATTGTCGCCTCAGGACGCGGCCTTGAAATTAAGTCAAACCCTCTCCTATCCAATCAGCGGAAAAGTCTTGTTTCGAGATGGGGCGAATGTCTGGGTCGCGTCGCCGGCCGAACTTGGCATGGTCTTTGATCCATCTTCGAGTGCTGAGTCCGCTTACCGGCTCGGACGAAGTGGAGATATGTTCGCGGCATTGGATGGCCAGCTCCGTGCGCTGGACTTCGGCTACGATGTTCCACCGGTGATCGTCTTCGATCAACGCGTCGCAAACCAATATTTGCAAACCCTGGCGCGGAAGATCAACCAACCGGAAGTTGAGGCCAGCCTTCATCTGAATGGAACCAAGGTGGTGGCGCAGGCCGGACAGGTTGGACGCACATTAAATGTTGGCGCCACACTGACCTATCTGGGTGCGCGTTTGCAAACCTTCACAGACGGCGAGGTGCCGCTCGTGATTCAGCAGGTGCAACCTTCTCTGATGGACGTTTCGTCGCAGGCGGATGCGGCCCGTACGATCCTAAGCCAGCCTCTGCAATTGGTCATTCCGGATGCGGGAGCAAATGATCCGGGCCCCTGGGTTTATGCTCCGCAGACGGTCGCCAATATGTTGGGAGTGGAACGCGTGGAAAATGGCAACCAATCGGGTTTGCAAGTCCTTCTGGACCCCGATTCCATACGCCAATTGCTCGCGAACATCGCCACGCAGGCCGATCGCCAGGCTGCGAACGCGCAGTTTCATTTTGATTCCTCCACACAGCAATTAACGCTGATCACGCCATCGGTCACGGGCCGCACCATCGATATTGATGCCAGTGTCAAGGCAATCAATGATGCGGTCGTGGGCGGCCAGCATACGGTTCCGCTCGTGATGCAGGAAACTCAACCAGCCGTGCCAGATAATGCGACCGCCGAGCAATTGGGCATCACTCAGTTGATCGAACAGCAAACGACCTATTTTTACGGCTCACCTGCCGCGCGGATCCAGAATATTCAAACGGCGGCCTCGCGTTTTGACGGCGTATTGGTTGCGCCTGGTGAAACATTTTCGATGGGGCAGACCCTTGGCGATATCAGCCTGAACAACGGTTATGCCGAAGCGCTCATCATTTATGGCAACCAAACGATTACAGGTGTAGGCGGCGGTGTCTGTCAGGTGAGCACCACCTTGTTCCGGACCGTACTGAATGCGGGCTTCCCGGTCGCGGAACGCGTCCCTCATGCCTATCGTGTCTCGTATTACGAAGAGACCTCCAGCGGCAGCGTGGATCCAAATCTGGCCGGCATGGATGCTACGGTTTATTTTCCGCTGGTGGATTTCAAATTTACCAATGACTCGCCCTACTGGATTTTGATGGAAACCCATGTCGGCTCCGATTATCTTACCTGGCAGTTCTATTCCACGCCCGATGGCCGCAGCGTAACGATCAATACCACCGGTCCACAAAATATCGTTCCTGCTCCTCCGCCTTCGTTTGTAAAAAACCCGGATCTGCCGTCCAACGTCAAGATGCAGCAGACTGATTACGCCGTGAATGGCGCGGATGTAAATGTGACGCGCACTGTGATGAAGAACGGCGCAGTCTATTTTCAAGACAACTTTCAGACTCATTATGAACCGTGGGCCGCTGTCTGCGAATACGCGCCCAGCGTTCAGGACCCCGCGGCTGAAGCGAAGCACGAAGGCAAGTGCCAGCCGCCTGCACTGAGCATGGTACAATAGCGGACTGATTGGAGAAAAAATGGTTAGCCAGGAGCTACTCGAGATTTTGCGTTGTCCCAATTGCGTGCACGAGAAAGAAGGTTTGCTGAAGTTGTATAGGGACTCATGGCTCATCTGTCAGGATTGCGGGCGCAAGTACCCCATTGTGGAGGACATCCCGGTCATGTTGATTGATGAAGGGGATAAATGGGTGAAGACGGCGGAAGCGCAGTTACCCGTTCCGCCGCCTGCGAAGTGATGAGGCTTGGTGTCATCCCTCGATGATTTGCTTGAAGAATTAAGGAGCGGAGAAGAAGCTCGTGCGGAGTCTGCCGCGTTCCGGCTCGCACAATTGGGCACCACTGCATTTCCCGCGCTGGTGGAGCAGATGGCATCGCCCGAGGCGGATCATCGCTGGTGGGCGATCCGAACCTTGGCGCAAATGTCCGACGCGGATACGAGTTATTTTATAAACGCCCTGGAGGACACCTCAGCGGAGGTTCGGCAGGCTGCCGCACTGGCCCTTGCTATGCATCCGACCGAACGCGCGGCCCCCGCATTGGTCCAGGCTTTGAGCGATAGAGATGGGATCATGCAAACGCTTGCCGCCAACGCTTTGTCCAGGATTGGCAAGCCGGTCGTGCCCGCTCTGCTTGAAGAATTTCCACGGGCGTCCATCTCCGCCAAAATCCATCTGATGCAAGTGCTGTCCGAAATCCGAGATCCGCGCGCCATTCCGGTGATGATGAATGCGATGGAGGAGGACTCGGCCATTCTGAGCCATTGGTGCGAGGTTGGCCTTCAAGGACTTGGCTTGGACATGGTCTATCTTAAATTGGGTTGAATATGAATCGATTTGTCGCCTTTTTCAGAAACTTGCCGTTTCACCTCTCCGCGGGAGTGATTATATTTTGGGTTGCCGCCGTTGCTTTGGCAGGTGGATTTTTCATCTTTGCGCGTGATTTCGTCACATGCTGGCAATTCACTACTCTGGACGGGATTCCGCCTGCGAGCTGCAACGTGGAAAGCGCCGGCATCGGGACTCCGGCATTGAATGCCAAGGGGACGCCGATTGCCGCGACCCCGACTGTTGATGTCTCGGCACCGGTAGTGCAGGCTCCAACCTGGGACGGTGGAAGCCGGATCAACGTTGTGTTTTTTGGTCTGCGCGGTGGCGCGACCAGCGGAGAGGACTGTCCGGATTGCACGGATACCATCATCCTGTTCACTGTGGACCCTGTTTCAAAGACGGCCGCCATGATTTCCATCCCGCGTGATCTATGGGTCAATATTCCTGGCGTTGGATTCAGCCGGATCAATACAGCCTGGACCGATGGTGAAGGTTCAAAATTGCCGGGAGGCGGTCCCGGGTTAGCGATGCAGACCGTGTCGCAGTTGATCGGCGTGCCAATTCAATATTATGCCCAGGTAAACTTTGACACGTTTGTCGCGTTCATAAACACGATCGGCGGCATCGATATTCGTCCCTATGAGAATCTTCGCCTTGACCCGTTGGGCAATGGGAAAGATAAGTTTATACTAACCAAAGGCGGCATCCGCCATATCGATGGCGAAGTTGCGCTGGCCTACGCGCGTTGCCGCGATCAAGACCAATGCGGGGCTCAGGGGGGCGATCTGGATCGTTCCAAGCGACAACAACAGGTGATCCTGGCCATTCGTAGCAAAGTCTTGGATCCCGCCAATTTCCCGACCCTGATTGCCAAAGCTCCCTGGTTTTATACAACCTTTGGAGGCGGCATCCATACCAACATGTCTCTGGATGATGCCATCAAACTCGCATACCTAATGAAAGACATTCCTCTCAGCCAGATTAAGAACGTCGTGTTCGACTACACCGATATGACAATAGCCAGTACTACCTTGGGCGGGCAGGCCGCTTCGGTTTTCAAACCCATCCCTGACAAGGTGGAATTGTTGAGGGATGAGGTTTTCACAACCAGCGGACCCATCAGCCCGATGGCGCAAGGTGATCCGATCGCGTTGATGCAGGCCGATAAGGCGAGCGTGGGCGTGCTAAACGGTACCTACGCCACAAATCTCGAACAACGAACGGCGGTCTATTTTTCTTCGCTTGGCTTGAAAATTGCGGGAACCGGACGGGCAAGCCAGCTCTATGGTCAGACGACGGTTTACATGTGCTCGTCCAAGCTCTATACATTGCGTTATTTGATCGCACGGCAAGTCATTACCAGCGGCAATCAAGTATCCTTTAATCAGAGTCAATGCAAGTCTTATCCGGGCGTTGATATCATTGTAGTATTGGGCAGTGATTGGATACCCAAACTGCCAACAGGCTTCTAGCGAATGAAAATGCCGCGCTTGCATTGCGGCATTTTCTTTTAGGGCTGCTGGAAGGTGAGGTGGATGCCGCCCAAATAGGTCTGACCGCTTGAGTCAGTGCAAGACGGTGCGGTTAGATTGGACACCGGCGTTCCCGATTCTGCGATGCGCACCGTGTATGTCACGTCAGCCTGCATGATGTAATCAGCATAACCGTTTGCGATGTCTGGTTTGAAGCCTGTGAAGAAATGTTCCTCGCCGCCATCCCAGGTGAGGATGACCTCAACGCCCGGCATTTGATGATGCCGGCCGTCGATCACCGAGACTTGCATCAATCCGTCCGTTAGATTTGGATTGCAGACCTTGTCGTTACTCAACAATATGAAGGGGGCGCCTGCCGTTGGCGTGGGTGTATGAGTTGGACGAGGCGTGGGGGTGAAGGGGGTGATTGTGGCAACGATTTCGGCGGTGGAGGATTCGATCGGAGCAGCTTGCGGCGTTTCGGTGTCGGAGAACGTGAAGGCAGGCGTGGGGGTCGTCAGTTTGACGCTGACGGTTGATTCCGCTACCGCGCCTGGAGGAACTTGCACGACTCCGGACTTCAAGTCGTCAGCCAGCAGGGCCACTTGTTGTACCGCCGCAAAGGGCTGACCTGCTGCCAACATGCGTTGGGCTTGTGCACTCAATACTTGTACGGGATCAGCATCACCCAGCAGGCCAATGCGAATTCTTGCCCGCGCTAAGTCATGGGTGGACGCGTAAGATGCGGCAATCAGAATACGGTATTGATCCTTGAAATCGGCGCTCAAGGTGCTCGGCGTCGTATTGATATAACGCACAGGAGCGATCATCCAGGCATAGCCTAAACCTAGGCCGATCCCGACCACGAGCGCGGGAATCACTTCCCAGGGAAAACGCTTCATGGCGTGCCTTCTATCGGCGCAGGCGCTGGTTGATAAGCTTGCAGGGCAAGCGTCAATTCCTGAAGCAGGGAAATATCATTGGCGGAGTAGCCGATACTTTGTCCGGTTTTCAGCGCTTCGGCTGCAATAGCCGCCGGGGGATTGCTTCCAAGAACGGCGAGTCGGTGAATAGCCAGGTCCAAATTTTGATCTGTGTGGAAGGCTTCCGCAATCATCAGGACATAGTCGGCGCGATAATCGGCGCGCATGGAGGCGGGCGTGGTGTCCACAAATTGAACCGGGTTGATGACCCACCCGTAGAGCAAGCCGAGGCCGATGCCGATCCCAAGAGCGATGACAGAGTAAAGCCAGCGGGGCATAAGATTATTTTGCCACAGGAATCGAAAACCTCATAGGTTGATTTATCGGACAAGAAAATATCCGGACAGGAGATCGGCGGCACCCAAAGACACTCCCTTACCGTTGCTATCTTTCGATCCTGGCGGGGTTTGAAAGGCTTTGCCGCGCCGGGCCTGCCCGGACAAGGATGAGGATAACTGAATAGGGTGGGGATGTCAATCAGGGTTCCTGCCGATTTGGCCTTTGTCAGGCAAATCTCATGAAACATCCTTGGCCGATGATCGGAAGTGTCGGCGCCAAGCTCTTTTTGGCCGTTTCTGCTTCTATTGTGCCGCGGTGGCCGCCTGTGGTTCTGCGATGACAAACAGGCGACCCCAGCTCATGTCTCCATTGGCCTCGATGCAGGTCTGGAAGGTGATATGCATTGGTCCCGCATAGACTTTGGTGAATAACTCAGTGGAGCTTAAGGTCTCTTGGGAACTTAAATCGATGAAGTGGCTGTACACGCTGGAGGGGTCGGTTGCTTGGTACCGATATATTTGCGTCACCGCAAAATTCTCGATTTGCCCATCGCCCCCGATAAGTTGAATTTTCTGACCGACGGCAAGTTGCGCGAAATATTGACCGGCCAGGAAGTCGTGCGCCAGCAAGCCGATATTGCCATAAGCCGACGCGGTACTAAACTCTGTAACGACATTAGGTTGCGCTGAAACATAGGCGGAATCATGGTCGGGTTGTTGGACGATCGGAAATGCGAACAGGCCCTCTGCATAGACCCCGCGCGGAGTGTTGCGATCGCCATCCCGAACTGATTGAACGAAACTCGCCAGACCGGGAAGCGCGGGATCGTCCCTCAAGGACCTGGCCGAGACGGGTTGAGCAACCAGACTCGCCATGACCAGCAGGAAAACCCCGAAGGTTACAGCGATGTGCCGAGTTTTGGTCTTGGATGCCATAGGAATCTCTCCTTGATAAGGGCATCCGAGACAGCAGAGGCGCTGGTCAACTTTGCATGAATTGTAGGTGTGTGAATTATTCTGTCCATGCTCGTTTTCGGCGGCCTGGCAATCCTGGTCACTGGAGTGACTTTAGACCCGTTGGCTTTGCGTCCCCGGCTTTCACCGGGTTTGCCCTTATCGTGACGACAAGGTGAAACAAAAAAACAATGGAGCCTGGGTCGGAGACCCAGGCTCGCCAAATCAACAACATCAATGATCGTCGTTAAGATAATTTCGGCGGCCTGGCAATCCTGGTCACTGGAGTGACTTTAGACCCGTTGGCTTTGCGTCCCCGGCTTTCACCGGGTTTGCCATTTTCGATTATTACTTGTCTTGAATTATACACCAATCTAGGGAGCTATTACCTTCTGATTGGGTTAGGTGGCATTACAATCCTGAAAGTCCGCCCCTTGGAATTCGGCGGAGCTGCGCGGGCCATGGTTAGGCCGTCTCCTGTTTCAAGACGCGCAAGAACAAGTCGACCAATCTGGCGTCGAATAAACGTCCCGACTCCTGCTTGAGAAACGCGATGACGTCTGCAAGAGGAGTAGGTTTGCGATAGGGTCGCTCACTGATGAGCGCATCCCAAACATCAACAACGGCGAACAGGCGGGCCGTTAGCGGTATCTCTTCACCCTTCAGACCACGCGGATAACCGCTGCCATCCCATCTTTCATGGTGGCAGTAAGGAATATCCAACGCGGGCTTCAGATATGCAATCGGGGAGAGCATCTCGTAGGCATACTCAGGATGCTTGCGCATGATGTCCCACTCATGTCTGTTCAGCGGACCGGTTTTCTTTGTGATTTCATCGGGTATGGCGATTTTGCCGATATCGTGCAGCAATGCGCCCCGCCGGATGTGGACAATCTCAGACTCGGGCAGGCCCAGCGCACGCGCGACTTTGAGGGTCATTTCGGTAACGCGCTGGGTGTGACCTTCCGTCTCTCGGTCGCGCAGATCGAGCGCCCGGACCCAGCCCTCGATCGTGCGATCGTAGGCCTCCTGAAGATTTTGGTGGGCGAGCTGGATTGCTTCCTCGGATCGTTTCCGTTCGGTGATATCACGGGAGGCCGCTTGAATCTCGATTACGGAGTCCGTTTTCTCGTCCAGAATGGCGCGTGCGGAGGTTTCCAACCAAACATATTGGCCATCCTTTTGTTTTGCCCGATACGAGAAGACGGAAACTGAATCCCTTTTGGGCTGTGCCTTTCCCATGGCCCTAATTCTTGGCAGATCTTCGGGGTGGATAAATTCCAAAGGCGTCCGGCCAATTAATTCTTCCGGTTCAAATCCAAGGATGACCTGAGAGGCCGGGGATGTATATAGAAAGACACCATTCGTATCGTGGCGCGAGATCATGTCGCTGGCATTTTCCGCGAGTAATCTGAATTGGCTCTCGCTTCTCGCCAGCGCTTCCTGCATGCGGATGCGTTCTACCTTGGCCGCCCCTTGCTGAACAGCGCGTTCGGCAATATGAGGCATATCCATCAGGGATTCTGGAGACTTTACAACGTAATCCACGGCGCCCGATTTCATCGCCTCCACAGCGATGCGTTCGCTTCCATAGCTGGTCATAAATATGACCGGCGTGTTCAAGGAATTCTCCCGCCCCGATAACACTTCCAAGCCGTCGCCATCCGGCAAGCGCCAATCGGTGATGATGAGGTCCGGTTTTTTGCTGGACAGATACTGCCGTGCCTGAGAGAGTAAAGAGACGTGTTCGATTTGCACCGTCGGTGCACGATCTTGGAACGCTCTTTGGATCAGCTCGGCGTGGGCAGGCTCGTCTTCGATCAAGAGGATTTCAATGGAAGAGAAATCTAGCATTCTATTGGTCGTGAATTTAGGTGTTGGGATGCCTATTCCACCCCAGCCAGTAAAACCCCAAGTCATCCATGAGGTTCTTGAATTCCTCGTATCCCAAGGGCTTGACAAGATAGCTATTAGCGTAATGGTCATAAGCCCGCGCTACGTCTTTCTCTGCTTCGGATGTGGTAAGGATGACCACGGGTATGGTTTTCGTTTCCTCTTTCGCTTTGATTGTTTCCAACACTTGCAGGCCGTCAACGCGTGGCAGGCGCAGATCCAGCAGGATGACATGAGGGCGCGGGCTGGCGACCGGATCTGAAAACTCACCTTGTCGGAGAAGATAATCCAGCGCGCTTTGGCCGTCGGTGAAATGACGAATCCGGTTGGCAATGCGGTGATCCTCGAGCGTGCGCATGACCAGTTCCGCGTGATCCATATTGTCTTCCACCAGCATGACCAAAACCGGCTCTCCGCTCATTATGTTTCCGCCTCCTTGGTGTGAATCCATGACAACCCGTTCTCCATTCATTTCCTATCATGAGATCTGACGTCCAGGATGGATTCATTGGCTGTGAGTCTACTCTGGCCGTCAGGGTGACCGCGTTTTGATTTTATCATTGAAAGGGACGGAGGGCGGAGGATTTTCCCTTATCAGAAATGTAATCCGATCGGGCCCACGCTGGGTTTCATTTTGTCGGTTCGTAAAGACGCAGTGGCTTCTCATGATATAATCTTGATTGGCGCAGGACAAAGGTTGCATTCTTCGGATGGAGGACGAGCATGGAAATCAGCACCAAGGAATTCAAACATTGTGATATGGTTTTGATCAAAGGGCGCATCGACAGTTCTACCGCACCTCAATTCAGTAAAGCGCTGGAGGCTGTCATTGAGAAAGGCGTCTACAAGATTGTCGTGGATATGAGCAATTTGGAATACATGTCCAGTGCAGGTTTCCGTGCCCTGCTGGCCGCCCAGCGCACCTGCAAGCGCTATAATCGCGGTGAAGTGGTGCTGGCATCCGTGCCCGACCGCATTCGCGAGGCGCTGGAGTTGGCAGGTTTTACCGAATTATTTAGGATGTCTCGCGATCCACTTGAGGCGGTCGGCAGTTTGTAGGTTGACCCGTGCACGGACGATTTCGTCGAACGGAGGCCGCTTCCCTTTTTGCTTGAGGCGGCCTTTCATTACATACATGGCGCAGACCCTTTCCTTTTCCACCACCTTCGATATTCTGGATGAAATCCGTACATTTGTGGGCGAACAGGCTCGTGAGGCTGGCTTCGATGCCAGGGATATATACTCCATTCAACTGGCGACAGATGAGGCGGCTTCCAATGTGATCGAACATGCCTATGGCGGCAGGTCGGACGGCAGATTTGAAGTCAGTTGCGCGTTCCAAACCGGCCGCCTTATTATTACCCTGCTTGATCATGGCAAAGCTTTTGATCCTTCTCAAGTGGAAGACCCGGATTTGAAAGCTCCTTTGCTGGATCGTAAAATTGGAGGGCTGGGTATATATCTGATGCGTAAACTAATGGACGAAGTGCGATACGAGTCTACACAGGCGGGAAACCTGCTCACGCTGGTAAAGCGAAAAGGATAGTCATGCCCAAGGTAACAGGTTTTCCCGGAGCGTTTGATTGGCGCGAGATCGCCAACCTGGGAGAACAGTTAGTCAGCACGAATTCTCTGGCGGCACAACGCGATCGCATCGTCTCGATGACCAGCAGCCTGATCCCGGGAAAGGTGGACGTCTGGCTGCACGAAAATCTGTTCCGCCTGCCGGACTGGGATTCCCAGCGATTGTTTCCATCCCAGCCCGCGCAGGAGGCGATGCGCTACACCGTCAGGAACCACAAAACTTATTTAAAGAAAGTCAGCAAGAAAGCAAGAACAAAGAAGACACTGCTGGCTGTTTCGATTGAGGATCAGGGATTCGTGCTCGGCGCGTTGCAGATCGCGCGTTCGCGCGGCCCCAACTTTTCCCAGGAAGAAATTGAACTGACCGAGGGCCTGGCCAGTATTATCGCGGTGGGACTGTATGCGTCACATCGCGTCGAGGTGGAACGGTTCCGGCTTGGGCAGCTCAATCTCGTCCGTCAGGTCAGTGCACAAATTGCCAATGTCTTGAACGTGGACGAACTGGCGCGGCGCGTGACGGAGCTCATCCAAGAAACTTTTAACTATTACTATGTCGGAATCTTTACGATTCGACCCGGGACCAAAAGTCTGCGTTTTCGCGCGGGCGCGTCGGCGCCGCGCAAGGGAAAAAGGAAAATAACAATTGCGCTGGACGTGGACATCGGAGAGGGGCTTATTGGCGGGGTGGCCGAGTCGGGGGAACGCATCGTTGCCTCGGACGTTCGGGCGGATGACCGCTTTCGGTTTATGGATCGCCTTCCCGAAACGCGTTCGGAGATGGCGATTCCGCTCAAGATCGAAGATCGCATTCTTGGCGTACTGGATGTTCAATCCAATCGCCTGGATGCTTTCCATCCCAATGATCTGCTTCTGCTCGAGGCGCTGGCCGATAATATTGCGCGTGCCGTGGAAGGTGCGCGCCTGTATAGCGATGTCCGCCGTCGCGCCGATCAGTTGTCCCTGATCGCAGAAGTCAGCAGGAGCGTCACATCGACCCTTGATTTGCGGCAATTGATGAGCGAGGCGGCCGCACTGATTCACGACCAATTCCACTTTCCCTTTGTGCACTTGTTCACCGTCCATCCCAATCGGCGGCTGATCGAATACGAGGCAGGCAGTGGAAAGCGGAGCCGGGCCCTCGAAGGCTACACCATCCCTCTCGATGACGCGCAAGGCATCATTCCTTGGGTTGCGCGCGAGGGCCGGACGGTTCTGGCCAATGATGTTTCAAAAGACGCGCATTATCGACCGTCTCCGCTTCCGCCGAAAAACACGCGATCGGAATTGTGCGTGCCCTTGCTGTTCAACGAAAAGGTCCTCGGCATCTTGGATATTCAGTCGGACAGGTTGAATGTTTTCATTGAAGACGATCGGATCATGTTTGAGGCTGTAGCTGGGACGATCGCGGCCTCCATCCGCAATGCAGACCTATATCGTTCTGAACACTGGCGGCGTCAGGTGGCCGACAGCCTGCGTGAAGTGGCCGGTTTGTTATCTTCCAACGCCGGCTTGGACGAAGTGCTTGATTCCATTCTGACCGAGATTGAACGGAATCTCCCCGTGGACGTTTCAGCGATCTGGTTACTGAGCGACGGCGACCTCTCCTTGTCGGCTGTGCATGGCGGAGATCCACAGATGATTGAAGAGGCGCGCCTGGCAAACCCGGACGGTTCGATCGCTTTGACGAGGGCGATGCTGTCGGAGAATCCAGTCCTTCGCAAACCCGCGGACCCGATCTGGCCCTCGGGCCAAGCCGCCGGCTTCGAGGCCGATTATTCTTCGCTGGCGGCGCCATTGCATGTCGGCGGTCAGCCGGTCGGCGTTATTTCGCTGGCGCATCATGCGCGGAGCCGGTATGGTCACGAAGCACAAGCCATGGTGACCACATTCGCAAGCTATGCCGCGGTTGCCATTGAAAATGCGCGCCTGTACGATTCGGCTCAGGAACAGGCCTATGCGTCTGCCGCGTTGTTGCAGGTCGCCCAGGCGGTAGTAAGCTTGAATGAGCTGGAAGATATCCTAGGTATCATCGTTCGTGTCCTGCCGATTTTGGTCGGCGTGGAACGGGTCGCCTTGTATCTTTGGAATGCCGAAAAGGAGTTGTTTCACCCGGTTCACACCTATGGCTTCGATGAGGACGCTCGCAAGGTTTTGGCTGGCGATGACCTGGCGGTCGGCGCATTCCCCTTGTTGGATGAGAGCCGAAATTCCAACAGCCTTTTGATGTATCCGTTGAAGGCTGAAGACACCCTCGAAAAATGGAATTGCCTTGGAGAGTTCCGGCACCGTGAAGATGCCGAAATCGCGCAGAGCAACGAGCCGCTTCTTTACGCGGTTCCGCTGTCGGTCAAGACAGATACCTTTGGCGTGCTGCTGCTGCAGGAAGCATCCGGCGGAAAACGCTTCCGCGCCCGGCGTTTAGAAATCATCAACGGCATCGCACAACAAGCCGCGCTTGCGATTCAAAATGATCGCCTGCAAAAAGAGATGGTGGTGCGTGAGCGTCTTGAAACGGAAGTTCAACTGGCGCGGCAAATTCAGCAAACGTTTATTCCTGAGTCGTTGCCGCAGCCGCCGGGCTGGGAGGTGGCAGCTCGCTGGAAAACCGCGCGGCAGGTGGGCGGCGATTTTTATGATGTAATGGAATTGCCGGATCAAAAACTTGGTCTCTTTATCGCAGATGTTGCGGATAAAGGCATGCCCGCCGCGCTCTTCATGGCGCTCACGCGGACTCTGGTTCGGGCGGCCGTTATCGAGACTTCTTCGCCTGCCGAGGCCTTACAGCGAGTCAACGAATTGCTGCTTCCTGATACCAAGCAGGGAATGTTTGTCACGGCGGTTTATGCCGTGCTCGATCAAAACAGCGGCGAATTGACCTATGTCAATGCGGGACACAATCCACCTTTATGGTTGAAATCTGGTGGCGAAATTCAGCGATTGACACGCACCGGTGTTGCGCTGGGCGCTACCGAAGCCCGGACGATATCACAGCAGACTGTTCGCGTGGCTTCTGGTGAGAGCGTTCTATTTTACACGGACGGCTTGACGGAAGAGTTTTCATCGAACGGGGAACTTTTCGGCGAAATGCGTTTGATGGAGACCGTCAGGTCTGCCGCGTTCTCGTCTGCGGGGGCCATGCTGGACTTGATCGAGTCCAGCCTGAATGATTTCGTGAACCCCATCCCGCTTTCCGATGATTTGACGATGCTGGTCATTCGCCGAAAATAGATTTTACAATCTTTTTACATCTCAACCATACTTCGATAACCGCACCCACCTAAAATGGCAGTCATAGAATCGAACAATGGAGGTTCGAATGTCAATGATTGCGATGTGGTTTAAGAAGAGTTTAATTGTGGCAATAATCGCGGCACTGGGCTTGAGTGCCGTTCCGCTCGTCAGTGTCTATGCTCAGTCGCCGAATCCGCCGACCACTCCTACGCCGGGTCAGCCTTCGAGCGATCGCCTGCAAAAAGCCTGGGCGAGAGAGCAGGACATCTATGCCCGAATCGGCAAAATCCTCGACAACGCCAGCAGTCTGATTTCCAAAATTCAAGCCAGGCTCAACGAGGCGAAGTCCAAAGGCAAGGACGTGACTTCCGTTCAAACGGCGTTGGATGCGTTCTCGACGGCCGTCAACGACGTTCAGCCAATTTACACCCAGTTGCAGACGATCGTCCAGTCCCATTCCGGTTTTGACGCTTCTGGCAACGTGACAGATCCGACTGAAGCTCTACAAACAGCCCAGGATTTCCGCTCGAAGGTTGAAGCGATCCGTCAGGCCGGGGTGAGGGAAGCTGGCAAGGCATTGCGTGAAGCGATCAGGGCGTTTCGTCAGGCCAACCAATCAACCACACCTGCGCCGTCTTCGACGGCCGGCTAATGCAGCGCAAGCTCTCGCATAAAGGCACGGCCATGGCCGTGCCTTTGCGTGTTTTGCCTCTCGGTTGTATACTCCCTGGAACAAAACCGCTTAATCCAAATTTCCATTGGAGGTTGAATGTTCACAACGGAAGGCAAAAAAATCATCTTCACCGAAAAGGCCCCAAAAGCCATTGGCCCATATTCGCAGGCCATACGAACCGATTCGCTGGTATTTACGGCAGGGCAGGGTGGCATTGATCCGGCGACGGGTGAACTGGTGCAGGGGGGCATCGAGGCACAGACGCGTCAGGTGCTGACCAACCTCAAAAATGTGCTGGAGGCCTCTGATTCGGGCTTGAACTATGCGGTCAAGACGACCGTCTTCTTGAAGGATATGGCTGATTTCGCCAAGATGAATGCCGTTTATGCCGAATTCTTTTCGCAGAACCCTCCGGCGCGCTCGACTATTGCGGCGGCCGCCCTGCCCAAAGGCGCATTGGTCGAAATCGAGGTAATTGCGTTGCTCAAATCCCCGCGCGGTGATTGAGTGTCAAACGAACTCGTTCTGCTTGTAGATGACGAGCCGTCCATCTTGCAATTGGCGCGCATGTATCTCGAACGCGACGGCTTTCGCGTTCGAGAAGCCAAAGATGGAGAGGCGGCACTGGACGCCATCACGAATTTCCAGCCTGCGCTGGTGGTGCTGGATGTGATGCTCCCGAAGATGGACGGTCTTGAAGTTTGCCGTCGCGTCCGCGCCGGGAATAACTCCGTTGCGATTCTGATGCTGACCGCTCGTGATGACGATATCGACAAAATCCTTGGGTTGGAACTCGGCGCGGATGATTACCTAATCAAGCCGTTCAATCCTCGCGAACTGGTCGCGCGCGTCAAAGCCATTTTGCGGCGCGGTGGGAATAAATCTACTCTGATTGGCAACCCGCTGAGACTGGGTGAGCTTTTGATAGATCCAGAGCGCCGTGAGGCACATGTTGCTTCCCGTCCTCTCGATCTGCGGACGCAGGAGTTTGACCTGTTGCTGACCTTGGCGGGTCAGCCCGGACGTGTGTTTACCCGCGAGCAGTTGCTTCAAATGGCATGGGGATTTGATTTTTATGGACAGACGCGCACCGTGGACGTTCATGTCGCGCACCTGCGCAAGAAGCTTGAGGGCAGCGCCATAAAGATTGAGACCGTTACAGGCGTGGGATATAAGCTGGTGGTTTGATATTCCTGCATAATTCATGCTTTTTAAGGTATGTTCTCATCACTTCGCACCCGGCTTTGGTTGAGTTATGCTATGCTCATTGTCACGGCTCTGGGAGTGGTGGCATTTGTTCTCATTCTTTTCCTCCTGCACAACCCGGTCCTGTATCGCCAAACCTTCGTACAGTTGAGAGCTGCCGACAGCCTGATTGCGAATCAATCGAACGGTGATGTGAGTTTTATCGCCCGATCGTTGAACGTGCGCATCCTGACTTTTGATTCGGGTGGGATATTGCTCACAGATACTGACCCCTCCTCGCCGGCGATCTCGTTACCTTCCCAAGCGATTCTAGCGCGCATCACTCAAACGGTCCGTGATCGAACTGGAAAGTTCTGGCTTTATACGCTGAGGCAACTTGCCAATGGCGATTGGCTGATGGTCGCCTCGCCGCGCCCCAAGGTTCCGGTTCTGGCTCTGCTCACCGATGAACTCCTGGCACCGATCCTGGAAGGCGGAGCGATTGCCTTGCTGCTCTCCTTGATTTTGGCATTTGTCATTGCGCGTTGGATCGCGGATCCATTGCAGCGACTCATTTCCGCGGCGCGGGCCTTTCCGCAGGGGACAGCCATGCCGGTAGACGCGGGCGGCCCGCATGAAGTCCGGGAATTAACGCGGGTTTTCAACGCGATGATGACGCGCGTGCAGGCGAGTCAAAAATCGCAACGCGATTTTGTCGCGAACGTCTCCCACGAACTCAAGACGCCGCTGACCTCCATTCAAGGTTTTGCACAGGCGATCATGGATGGCACAGTGGATACGCCCGACGATCGGAAGCAGGCGGCGGAGGTGATTTATAGCGAGGCGGGGCGGATGCATCGCATGGCTCTCGATTTGCTCGATCTGGCCCGGCTCGATGCAGGCATTCTCAACCTGCAAACGTCGCCGGTGGATATTCGTGCCTTATTGAACGGCATTATTGAGAAATTCACGCCGATGGCCTCCAAAGCCGGCGTTACTTTGATGGCGCGATTCGCCAATGATCTTCCACCGCTGTACGGAGACGGAGATCGTCTGGCCCAGGTGTTTACCAATTTGGTGGACAATGCGTTGAAGTTCACGCCGGAAGGCGGGAGCATTGCCTTGCGCGCTGTCCGTGACCGCAACGAGATTCAAGTGGCAGTGGACGATACCGGCACCGGCATTCCAAAGGAGGACGTCCCGCATATCTTTGACCGCTTCTATCAAGCGGATTCGGCTCGGGCAGGCGGCGAACATCACGGCGCGGGCCTGGGGCTGGCCATCGTTCATGAGATTGTGGCGGCTCACGGTGGTAGAATTAGCGTTCGCAGCGCAGTGGGGCGGGGAACGGCGTTCATTGTTCATCTGCCGTTAAACAGCGGTCCACTCTAATTCGATTGGTATTACGCCCCGGGAATTGGAAAAGTACCACTGCAAGTTGACTATGCCGCCTTTGGTCTCGATTATTATCCCATGTTACAATGAGCAGGCCACGATCCGACAATTATTGGATGCGGTTCTGGCCCAGACCTATCCTCGTTCACAAATGGAAATCGTAATTGCTGATGCCTTTTCGCAGGATCAAACCCGCGAACGAATCAACCTGTTTCAACGCGAACATCCGGATGTTTCGCTGTGTGTCGTGGACAATGCGCGGCGCGCCATCCCGGCGGCTTTGAATTTGGCGATCAACTCCTCTCACGGCGAAATTATCCTCCGCCTTGACGCGCATTCCCGGCCAAACCCTGAATATGTGGAGCGGTGTGTGCAAGCCTTGGAGGATGGAAAGGGCGTCAACGTTGGCGGTGTCTGGGAGATTCGTCCGGGCGCTGCCGGCTGGATTGCAGAATCAATTGCCGTCGCGGCGTCGCATCCGCTGGGTGTGGGTGATGCGATGTATCGGTTGAACCCCAAAGCCGGTGCGGTGGACACGGTCCCGTTTGGTGCGCTCCGGCGCGAACTCATTGATCGCATCGGCGGTTTTGACGAGACTTTGTTGTCCAACGAAGACTACGAATTCAACACGCGCGTTCGCCAATCCGGCGGCGTGGTTTGGTTGGATCCGCAAATTCGGTCGACGTATTTCGCGCGCGCTTCGTTCGGCGAATTGGCCCGCCAGTATTGGCGTTATGGTTTTTGGAAATGGAGAATGCTCCAACGGTACGCAAATACCATTCGCTGGAGGCAGGCTCTGCCTCCTGTGTTCGTGGCGAGTTTGATCGCACTGGTTCTCTTATCGTTCCGGTTTTCCTTGGCCCGCGAACTCCTATGCTTTGAAGTGATTCTGTATCTTTTCATCCTGATCGCCGCCAGTGTTCAAGTTGCATTTCGCAATCACCAGCCATTTCTCATGGTTGGCCTGCCGCTGTCGATCTTGATTATGCATCTCTCATGGGGGGGTGGTTTTTTATACAGCCTGCTCGCATCTCCTCTTTTCCGGAAAAATGGCTGATACTGCCTCCCGCCCCCGATTTCGTTTGCGCTCCAGCGAGCATCGCATCTTATTGATTCTCGGAGATTTGGTCGCCTCCATTGCCTCCGATTTCGCTGCTATCTATACTTGGCGATTTTACCTGTACTACAGATTGATTTCTGAACATTTGAACATCAGGCCGGAACGGGCATGGACGCTGGTCGCGATCAGCGTCAAGATTCCACTTTGGTTTTACCTTTTGCCGGCCGGCTGGCTGATCTTGCTGGTCGAGCTATACGATCCGCATGTCGCAGCTAGTTGGCGGAGAACTCTGCGTGGCATTGAAATCGCGGCGTTCATCGGAATCGTGGTTTACTCTCTGGTGTTTATCACCACCGAGGATCCAAACGCCTTGCCGCGCGTTGGTTTTGGGGCGTTTCTGGTCATCGCGTCATTGTTGACCGTGGGCTGGCGTGCCTTGTACATTCGACTTTATACGTCGCCCGAGCTGATGCGCCGAGTGCTGATCGTCGGCGCAGGCAAAGCGGGCCTCGCCCTGGCTCAGACGTTCAATAAACTGAAACCACCACCGTTCAACCTGATCGGTTTTATTGATGACGATCCGCATAAATCCAAGGGCACATTGGAAGGCTTTCCGGTGCTGGCTTCGAGCCGCCGCCTTGTGCAGGTTCTGGAAGATTATCGTATTTCAGATATCGCGGTTGCCATCACCGGCGAAATTCGCGGTGAGACTTTTCAGGCCATTCTCGACGCGCAGGAACGCGGGGTGGAAGTGACGCGCATGCCGATCCTCTATGAAGAGATGGCCGGGCGCGTTCCCGTTCACCATCTAGAGTCGGATTGGATGATTCGATCCTTCACCGACGAAATGCGGGTAAGCGGTTTTTATGAGATCGTCAAGCGTTTGATGGACATTCTCGGCGGAACGATTGGGTTGCTGCTCTTCGGAATCAGCTTTCCGTTTGTTCTTGTGGCGACATGGATCGACACCGGATTCCCGATTTTTTACGTGCAGACGCGTCTGGGGCAGGGGGGACAAGTCTTTAAGATCTACAAGTACCGCACGATGTATCATGGGGCCGAGACGAATGGCGAAGCGAGGCTCGCTGTGGAAAATGATCCGCGCGTGACGCGTGTCGGCAATTTTTTGCGCAAGACCCGTTTGGATGAGCTGCCCCAATTCTGGAATGTCTTGAGCGGCGAGATGAGTTTGGTCGGGCCGCGTGCGGAACGGCCTGAATTGGTCGCTGAATTTCAAAAACAGATTCCTTTTTACCGGGCGCGTCTATTGGTTAAGCCGGGATTGACTGGCTGGGCGCAGATCAATTATGGCTACGTAGCCAATGTGACTCAGACGGTCGTCAAGCTGGAATACGACTTGTACTACATCAAGCATCGTTCTTTCATCATGGACATGATGATTGTCCTGCGAACGGTGGGCACCGTCTTGAGCCGGAAGGGCAGATGAGTTGAAGCAATACCTGGTTACCGGTGGAGCCGGATTCATCGGATCGCATATTGTCCGTGCACTACTCGAGCACGGCCGCGGGGTGCGCGTGCTCGACAACTTTTCGAGCGGCAAGCGGGAAAACCTCCAGGGGCTCGGTCACCTGGAAAACGCAGGCCGCCTTGAGGTTGTGCAGGGAGACGTGCGCGATGCAGCCACCGTCGCGGCGGCGACGCGCGATGTGGAAGTCATCTTTCATGAGGCTGCTTTTGTCTCCGTACCCGAGTCGCTGGAGAATCCCCAGGCTTGTTTCGACGTTAATGTCGGCGGCACCTCGATCCTGTTCGAAGCCGCGCGCAAAGCCGGAGTGCAGCGCGTGGTGATCGCCTCCAGCGCGGCCGTGTACGGCGACTCGGATGTGCTGCCCTTGAGAGAAGATGCGCCCCTGAGGCCACTTTCGCCGTATGCGGTTTCAAAGCGCGTGGATGAGATCTACGCTCAACTTTATACCGTATCCTTTGGTTTGCAGGTTGTGGCGCTGCGCTATTTCAATGTCTATGGCCCGCGGCAGCGACCGGACTCGATGTACGCGGCAGCGGTTCCAATTTTTATCCGCCGTCTGCGTGAGGGCAGACCGGTCACGGTATTTGGTGATGGTGGCCAGTCGCGCGATTTGGTTTTTGTCAGCGATGTGGTGCGCGCCAATCTGGTCGCATCGGAACATCCGTCTGCTCCGGGAAAAATCTTCAACATTTGCACCGGTCAAAGCACGCGCATTTTAGATCTGCTGGATGTATTGTATGAACTTTTTCCGAACTCACCCAAGCCGGCTTTTGCTCCGCCGCGCGCCGGCGATATTTACAAGTCGTTGGGAAGCCCCGTGTGTGCCGAAGACGTAATTGGCTTCAAAGCGCAGACTTCCCTGGCGGACGGCCTGAAAGAGACTGTAAATTGGATGCAATAAAACTGCGGCCCCATTTCCGTAATCGCTATGTCCTGCTCGGCGATCTGATTCTCATCGTTGTATCCGTGATGGGGAGTTTCGCATTGCGGCTCGATGTGGCGCAGTTGCCGTTTTATCTTCCGGCCATGCTTGTCATGTGCGGCGCGGCATTGTTGATCAAATTGCCGGTGTATTTTTTCTTTGGCTTGTATCGCCGCATATGGATCTATGCCAGCACACACGAGTTGCGTCTCATCACCGCCGCCGTGACCACAGCCTCTGTGCTGACTTCGGGCGTGATGCTGCTATTACTTTCGACCGGCGTGGTTTATCCCGGCATGCCGCGCTCGGCCCTGGGCATTGACTGGTTGCTGTCGTTGGTCCTGATCGGCGGTTCACGCTTTGCACTTCGCATTTTGGCGGAACAATCCGCCGCGCCGCGTAATGGCAAGTCTCGTCGCGCCTTGATTATCGGCGCGGGCGACGCGGGCGCCCTGGTCGTTCGTGAGCTTCAGAAGTCCTCGCAGCTCAACCTGAACCCAATAGGATTCCTCGACGACGATCCCGCCAAACAACGCCAGGAGATTTACGGTGTACCGGTCATTGGATTGGTCGGCGAAATTGCCGACGTGCTCGATAATCAGCATGTGGACGAAGTGGTCTTTGCGATCCCTTCCGCGCCGGGACGCCTGGTGCGGCTCGTGAATGATGCCTGCCGCCTTAAGGGCATTCCGTCGCGGACGATGCCCGGCATCTACGAATTGATCGGCGGCAAGGTCAGTGTCAGCCGTTTGCGCGAAGTCGATATCACCGACCTGCTTCGGCGCGAGCCGCGCCGGATTCACGAAGAAATGATTGGCAATGTGCTGAGCGGCAAACGCGTGCTCGTGACCGGTGCGGGCGGTTCGATTGGACGCGAACTCTCGCGTCAAATTGCGCGCTGGAATCCAGGTGAGTTGATCATCCTCGGTCACGGCGAGAACAGTATCTTTGAGACGTTGCTGGAATTGAGGGAGGATGAAGCGTCTCTGGCTGTGACGCCGGTCATTGCCGATGTCAAAGATCTGGAACGTTTGCGCTTTGTTTTGAAGAATGTTCAGGTGATATTCCATGCCGCCGCGCATAAACATGTGCCACTGATGCAAGCTAATGTGGAAGAAGCGATCTTGAACAATGTCATTGGCACGCGCAATGTGGTTGAGGCCGCGACTGAAAATAATGTGGAACGATTGGTCTTGATCTCTACGGATAAAGCGGTTCGTCCTGCCAATGTATATGGCGCCACCAAACGTCTCGCCGAGATGATCGTGCTCGATGCAGCGCATCGCACTACGCGAGCGTATTCCGTTGTTCGCTTTGGGAATGTTTTGGGAAGCCGCGGCAGTGTCATTCCGATTTTCAAGCGTCAGATCGCCAGTGGGGGGCCAGTCAAGGTCACTCATCCCGATATGGAGCGTTATTTCATGACCATCCCTGAAGCTGTTCATCTTGTCCTGCAAGCAGCTTCCATGGGACGCGGCGGTGAAGCCTTTTTGCTCGATATGGGAAAGCAGATCCGCATCCTTGATCTGGCTGAGGATTTGATTCGTCTCTCGGGACTTGAGCCGGGACGCGATATCGAAATTGAATTCACCGGCATTCGACCCGGCGAGAAACTGCGCGAGGAACTTTGGGAGCCCGAGAAAATCTATGATCGGACCGCGCATCCTGATATCTTCTGTTCTGAACATGAAGATGTTATGACCAGCGATCAATTGCAGCAGACTCTGCCTCGCCTGGAACTTCTCATGTCAGGCGGCCATGCCGACGAAATCATTGCCCTGCTCGATGAGGTAATTCCCGGTGCGAATATCCGCGAGACGCCTTCGCCTGAAATGACGTACGTGGTTTAACGCCGGTCGAGGCGCGGCCATGCCTGAAGTTTCCCTCTCCGGTTGGAACAGATTTCTACAAGAACGCCCGAGCGCCCATCTTTTGCAGACCGGCGAATGGGGCGAACTAAAGTCCGGCTTTGAGTGGCATGTTGTGCGCGTAGTCAATAGAGATAGCGGTGCACAGATTCTGCTCCGCAAATTGCCATTCGGTTTTACGATTGCCTATATTCCAAAATTGGTGATCAGTGCCCGCTCGACGAGTGATCAGTTTTGGGAAGAAGTGGATGATGTTTGCCGAAGAAATCGCGCCATCTTTTTGAAGATTGAACCTGATGCATGGGATTCTGATCCCATGATCCAATATCCGTTCTGGACTGTTTCCAAACAAAGCATTCAGCCGCCAAGAACGATTATCGTTGATATTCGCGGTGGCGAAGACGAAATCCTTGCGCGCATGAAACAGAAATGCCGTTACAACATCCATCTCGCTGAAAAGAAAGGCGTGACTGTTCGCGTCTGGAACGACCCTGATGGTTTCTACAGGATGATTCGAATCACCGCTGGGCGCGATGGCTTTGGCGTGCATTCGCTCGAGTATTATCGCCGCGTCTATGAATTATTCCATCCATCCGGAATGTGCGAGTTGCTTGTCGCAGAATTTGAGGCGAAGCCGTTGGCGGCCCTGATGGTTTTTGCGCGGGGAACGCGCGCCTGGTATTTCTATGGAGCGTCCAGTGATCAAGAACGTAATCGTATGCCGACGTATCTTTTGCAATGGGAAGCCATGCGTTGGGCAAAAGCGCGCGGCTGTCAAGAATATGATTTGTGGGGCGTGCCTGACGAAGACGAATCAACGCTCGAAGCCCAATTTGAAAACCGCAATGACGGCTTGTGGGGAGTCTATCGTTTCAAGCGCGGCTTTGGCGGCGAACTCAGACGCGCTGCGCAGGCAGTGGACAAAGTATATAATGCACGGTTGTATAGATTTTACCTATGGCGCCTGGCTGGACATGAGGCAGGATCATGAGAACACCAGGTTGGGACCGTTTGATTGCTTCATTGCCTGATCCGCATTTTCTGCAGACGTACGAATGGGCACAGGTCAAATCGAAATATGGATGGAGACCGATCTACCTTGTTTGGACTGAGAATTCGTACGGGTCCTACCTGCCTGATCAGCTGGACTCGTTCGATCCGTCAGTCATCCTTGCGGCCTGCCTCGTCTTGAAGCGCACCGTTTTTTTGCGCGGCGTTGCCCTGTGCATTCTATATGCGCCGAAGGGACCCTTGATGGATTGGTTGGATGGGTCGCTTCGCAGGCGTGTGTTGGATGATCTGCAATCTTTTGCAAAGAGCCAAGGCGCCATCTTTTTGAAGGTTGACCCTGATGTGGTATTGGGAACGGGACTCCCTGCCGGTGCTGCGGATCGCGTGGATGACGGTGGACAGAACGTGATGTCTGAATTGCAGCGCAGGGGCTGGCACTATTCATCGGATCAAATTCAATTCAAGAATACAGTCCTGGTGGATGTATCTGCATCCGATGATGAAATGCTGGCGCGCATGAAACCCAAGGGCCGTTATAACGTTCGCTTGGCGGAAAAGAAGGGTGTGACCGTTCGAGTTGGGCTCAAGGACGACCTGCCCGTGCTCTACAAGATGTATGCCGAAACTTCTGCGCGCGATGGATTTGTGATTCGTGATGAGGCGTATTACCGAACCGTCTGGGAATCATTTATGCAGTCTATCGAACCGCACGCCGAACCCTTGATGGCGGAGGTAAATGGAGAAATTGTCGCCGCGATCATTGTTTTCTATTTTGCCAAGCGCGCTTATTATGTTTATGGCATGTCGCGTGAAGCTCACCGCGAGAAAATGCCAAATCACCTTTTGCAATGGGCAGCCATGAAGCGCGCCAAAGCGCGCGGTTGTGCAGTTTATGATCTTTGGGGTGCGCCGGATGAATTCCGTGAGGCGGATACGATGTGGAACGTGTTCCGCTTCAAGGCAGGCCTGGGCGGGCAGGTGGTTCGCACGCTCGGTGCGTGGGACTTCGCCCCTCATCCGTTTTGGTATAAGATATATTCAGGAGTCATCCCGCGCATACTGGACGTGATGCGTTCACGCGGAAAACAAAGAATAAGACAATCGATAGGAGGCGCCTGATGAATATTTCAAGAGTCCGCTTTGCCCACTTGCCGACACCAATTGAGGAGCTGCCGCGTCTTTCCGCAGCGCTGGGTGGACCGCGCATTTGGGTCAAGCGGGACGACCAGACCGGTCTGGCCTTCGGCGGAAACAAGACGCGCAAGCTGGAGTTCTTGGTTGCGGAAGCGCAGGCCCAGAGCGCCAGGATGATGATCTCGGCCGGCGCGATCCAATCGAATCATTGCCGTCAAACTGCGGCAGCCGCGGCAAAGTTTGGTTTTGACTGTGTATTGGTATTGACCGGCGAGATGCCGGAAAAGCCATCGGCGAATCTATTGATGGACGAATTGTTCGGGGCAAAGATCGTTCCGGTTCTGGATCGCAAAGATCGCGACCGCGTGTTGAAAGAGACGTTTGATCAAGCCGCGTTGGAAGGCAAGAAACCCTATCTCGTCCCGTATGGCGGCTCCAGCGCAACCGGCGCCATGGGTTATACCTTCGCCATAGAAGAATTTATGAGTCAGCACATTCACGCCGATTGGATGGTGTTCGGAACCTCTTCCGGCGGAACGCATGCGGGGTTGGCATTGGGACAAAGAGTATTTGGTTACAAGGGCAAAGTGCTCGGCATCAGTATTGATGAATCAGAAGAATGGTTGAAGGGTCATGTCTCCGCTCTAGCTTCGGAGGCCTCTGAGGCACTGGGCGAACGAATCGACTTCACGCCGGATGATATACTGGCCACCGACAAATATTGCCAGGCCGGATATGGTGTGTTGACCGATGCTGAGCGCGAAGCCGTTCGCTTGTTTGCGAGCACCGAGGGCCTGCTGCTGGATCCGGTCTATACAGGCCGCGCCGCGGCCGGCCTGATTGATCTGATCCGCAAAGGCTTCTTCCAAAAAAGCGAAACCGTTCTGTTCTGGCATACCGGTGGCCAGCCGGCGTTGTTCGCGGATAAATATTCGAATATCTTGTAGAAAGAAAAATCGCCTCCGATCCATGGAGGCGATTTTGGTTTCTTTATGCTCCGGTTGGCAATCGCTTTTCAAGCGTGCGGCTGAGAATATCTTCCTGTTCGATCGAGGAAGATTTGATCCGTTTGGATTTCTGGCCCTTGCGGGACTTGGCGCGATCCTGGGCGGTCTGCCATGCAATCTGCATTGCGGTAAGCTCCGGCTCGAGATTTTCCTCGATCTGGACTTCCTCCTCTTTTTCTGCCTTCTTATTTTTCTTTCCGCGTCTGTTCTCGCGCTCAGGCTTTTCTTCTTCGATGATTTCGGGTTGAATGGCCTTCATGCTCAAGCGGATTTGCCGCTTCTTGCGATCCACTTTGAGAATCATCGCTTGCACTTCATCACCTTCCTTGGCAACGTCGCTGGCGTTTTTGACATAGCCGCGCGCCAGTTCGCTGATGTGAATCATGCCGGGACGTTCCGCGCCAATTTCCACAAATACACCGTATGGTTCGAGCCGGACAACTTTGCCCTTCACAATCATTTCGGGCTGAAGGTCCTTCCAGTCATACATCAGCGGCTGAATCATGGTCAGCTCAATTCGATCCTTGCGCACGCGCTTCACCCACACCTCGACCGTTTGACCTTCTTTGACAACCTCTTCGACTTTATTCACGGGATCTTTCTGTAATTGTGAGATATGAAGCACGCCTGGGATGGGTTGACCCACATCAACCAGAGCGCCCGCAAGAGTGGTCTTGATGATTTTGCCTGTCAGTTTGGTCTTGGGTTCCAGCGCGACTTCAGGCGTTGTATCTGTAGTGATCATTATTTGGGTCTCCTAAAAATTGGGAATAATGCCAACGTTGGATTATACCTGTCTGACATCTGAGCGTCAATACAGAATCCAAACAGTTTTGAAATCAGATGGGATAACGTTCATTTGCCTTGACGCCTTTGCAGGACTTAGGTATATTGGCCATTAAACTATTCCCTTTCGGAAATCATGAAGAGAATATATGTATGAATTCGACAAGATAGACATAAAGATTGTCAATTTCCTACTTGAAGACGGGCGGATGACTGCCTCCGAAATTGCGCGCCGGATCAAGAATATTTCGGAGCGCTCGGTGAGATATCGGATCGATCGGATGCTTGAAGAGGGGGCCATTCAAATTACCGGCGTGGTCAATCCCCAAGCGTTTGGCTTGTCGGTCAATGCCGATGTGTGGCTGGAAGTTGAGTCAGATCAAATACTGGAAGTTGCAAAGAAATTGACCAAGTACGATAACGTGACTTATGTGGCGTGCGGCATAGGCCAGAATGATATCAGTATTCAACTGGTTGCAAAGGACGCGACGGATGTGTATCATTTCACCACGGACGTCGTGCGTAAAATCCCGGGCGTGCGCAAAACGACAACTTCTATTGTGCCGATCATTCTCAAGGACGTCTATCAGTGGCGAGTCCCGGAAAGGGCCGTGAAGAATGTCGGCGAGCTGGAGAAATCATCTTCCTGATCGAGAGGCGTTATGAGTCTGGCCGGTCCGAAAAGTCAATCATTGCAACAGCGCGCGGCGAAAGTCTTGCCGTTGGGGGTGAATTCCAATTTTCGTTACTGGGGTGAGGGCCTGACACCCTATGTGGACAAAGCCAAAGGCGCGCATCTTTGGGATGTGGATGGGCGGCGCTTCATCGATTATCGCATGGCGTTTGGCCCGATCATTCTTGGCCATGCCTATGACGAAGTGGATGCGCAGGTCATTGAGGAGGTCAAGGGCGGCGTGCTGTTTGCCATGACCGGAGAGCTGGAAGTCAAAGTCGCGGAGCTGATCGTGGAGATGTGCCCGGCCGTGGATATGGTCCGTTTTGCGTGTTCAGGCACCGAGGCGACCATGCACGCCATTCGTGTGGCGCGCGCCTACAGCGGACGCGATACCATCCTTAAGTTTGAGGGCAATTATCACGGTTTTCACGATCACACGTTGTGGTCCACCTACGCACCGGCGGAGGCATATGGCAATCGTCGCAGCCCAATTCCGGTGCGCGCATCGTCGGGCATTCCGCAGTCCATGGGAGAGTTTGTCATCACGTTGCCGTTCAACGATTTTGAAGGATTTGAACGCGTCATGCGTTCCTATGGCGACCAGATCGCAGCGGTGATCACGGAACCATGTCAGGGCAATTGTGGTGCGATTGAACCGCAGCAGGGATTCCTGGAATTGATTCGAAAGCGGACGGAAGAATATGGCATCGTTTTTATTTTGGATGAGGTCAAGACCGGCTTCCGCGTTGCCAATGGCGGCGCGCAGGAATATTACGGCATCAAGCCGGACCTCGCGACCTACGCCAAGGCTCTGGGCAACGGCTACCCGATCGCCGCATTCGGAGGCAAGCGCGAAATCATGTCCATTATTGGACATGGCGTTTCCCAAGGCGGGACATACACGAATAACAAGCCGGGAGTCGCTGCGGCTTATGCCACGTTGAATCTGTTGAAAACAAAACCGATCTTGGAATCGATTCGGCAACGCGGCCGGCGCCTAATGGATGGGTTGAGAGATATATTTGAAGACAACAACATCCCGGTTGCGATGAGCGGATATCCCACAATGTTTTCTTTTGCGCTCGGTGTCGATGCCGTTACTTGTCAGCGCGATTGGGATCGCAGCAACAAGGAGGCTTATCTTAAGCTGGTGCAGATGGCTATTGAGCACGGCGTGATGCCAGATCATGATGCTCGCGAACCATGGTTCCTGTGTTACTCGCACACGGATGCCGATGTCGACGAAACGTTGAATGTATACGCGGATATTGTGAAGAAGGTCAAATTGTAGTTTCCAAGCGTCGAATTCCTGTGCGGGTTCGGCGTCTTATTTTATCCCTGGAGGAAGAATGACTAAAGTTGCACAAGATACAAGGAAAGGTCTGACCGCGAAAGAAATTGTGGACATGAACAAGGAGTACACGTTTTACTCCTGGTCGGTGCAGGGGCAAACGAATCCGATTCCGGTTGTCAGGGCGGAGGGAGTTTATTTTTGGGATGCAGATGGGAAGCGCTATCTTGATTTTGCCTCTCAGTTGGTGAATACGAATGTCGGCCACCAACATCCGAAAGTGGTGAAAGCCATTCAAGATCAAGCGGCGCGCTTGACATTTGTTGCACCGGGCATGGCCAGCGAGCCGCGTGGTTTGCTTGGCAGGAAGTTGGCTGAAATCACGCCGGGTGATTTGAGGAAAACCTTCTTCGCATTGGGTGGTGCTGAGGCGAACGAGAACGCGGTCAAGATCGCGCGCTTCTATACGGGCCGGCACAAGATCTTGGCGCGCTATCGCTCCTACCATGGCGCGACCCACGGCGCGATCGCCTTGACCGGTGATTATCGCCGCCTTCCGATCGATCATGCCATGACAGGTGTGGTTCATTTCCTCGACCCATATTGCTATCGCTGTCCATTTGGCTGGACGCGCGAGACGTGCCATCGGGAGTGCATCGGCCACGTGGAGGAACTGATTCAGTATGAAGGGCCGGATCAGATCGCCGCGATCATCATGGAAGGTGTGACGGGCTCCAATGGCTTGATCGTCCCTCCAGATGATTACTGGCCGCGCATCCGCGAGATTTGCGACAGGTATGGAATCTTGTTGATCTCGGATGAAGTGATGTCGGGTTGGGGCCGGACCGGTCAATGGTTCGCGGTGGATAACTGGAATGTCGTGCCCGATATCATCACCACGGCGAAGGGGATCACCTCGGGATATGTGCCGCTCGGCGCCGTGATCGTGCGTGAGAAGATTGCCAAATTCTTTGATGATAAATATTTATATGCAGGCTTGACGTATAACGGTCACGCATTGGCCTGCGCGGCGGCGTTGGCAACCATTGAAGTCTACGAAGAGGAAAAGATCTTTGAAAACTCCAAGAAGGTTGGAAAATATCTTGGCAAACGGCTGGAAGAGTTGAAAGCCAAGCATCCATCCGTTGGCGATGTGCGCTACATTGGATTGTTCTCCGGGATTGAGCTGGTCAAGAATCGGCAAACGAAGGAGCTGCTGGATCTCACTCCGCTCAAGAACTTCCTGCTTTCCCGCGGCGTCTATGTCTTCAATTTCAAAAATGTTCTTTTCGTGGTACCGCCGCTCATCATCAATGAGCAGCAACTCGACGAAGGCTTGAACCTGATTGATGAAGGTTTGTCCGAGTTTATGGATAAACTGGTCGTGTAGAGGTCACCATGCAGAAGATTCTCAACTACATCAACGGTGAATGGATCGAGCCAGAGGTCAAAGAATATTTTGACGTGATCAATCCAGCCACCGCGGAATCGATCGCCCGAACCCCGCTCGGTGGACGCGACGCTGTGGACTCGGCTGCGAAAGCCGCCGCCGCGGCTTTTCCCGACTGGCGGCGGACGCCCGTTCAGGATCGGATCCAATATCTCTTCAAGCTGCGCGATCTGCTCAAAGTCAACATGGATGAGATCGCCGGCACCATTACCAATGAGTCCGGTAAGACGTTCGAAGAGTCCAAGGCGGAGATGGTCCGCGCCATCGAGAACGTGGAAGTCGCCTGCGGAATGCCACATTTGAGCAAAGGCGAAGTCGTCGAGGATATCGCTCCGGGCCTGGATGAGATGATGATCCGTCAGCCGGTTGGTGTGTGTGCCACTGTGGCGCCGTTTAATTTCCCGGGCATGATTCTGTTCTGGTATTTGCCATATGCACTGGCGGCGGGCAATACCTATCTTGTCAAACCATCCGAAAAAGTGCCGATGACCATGCAGCTGATCTTCAAGCTCCTCGGGCAGATTGGATTACCGAGGGGCGTGGTCAATATGGTCAACGGTGCCAAGGAATCGGTGGACGCCATTCTGGATCACCCGCTTATCCGTGCGGTAACCTTTGTCGGTTCGACGGCGACCGCGAAATATCTTTACACCAAGGCATCCGCTAATGGCAAACGCGTTCAGGCACAGGGCGGGGCCAAGAATCCGGTGATTGTTTTGCCGGATGCCGATATGGATATGGCGACCAGGATCATTGCGGACTCCGCGTTTGGTTGCGCGGGTCAGCGGTGCCTGGCAGTCTCCCTGGCTATCACGGTTGCGGATGCACGCAACACTTTTACAGAATTGATCTGCGATGCGGCTTCGACGCGCGTTGTCGGTTATGGCCTTGACTCCGGTGTCCAAATGGGGCCGGTGATCAATGCCGCCAGCAAACAGCGCATCGAGCAGTTGATCGGTGTGGGTCTCAGGGATGGCGCCGCGGTCCCGGTGGACGGACGTGGAACAAACATCAAGGGCTATGAGCGCGGATCATTCGTCAGGCCGACGATTCTTTCCGGCGTCCAGCGTGGGAGCGAGATTGCACGCACCGAGATTTTTGGGCCGGTGCTAGGTCTCATGCATGTCAACACCGTCGAGGAAGCCATTGAGCTGGTCAACAGCGGAACATATGGTAATCAGGCTAGTCTGTTTACATCCAGCGGCGCGGCGGCACGCAAGTTCCGGTATGAAGCCGAGGCAGGCAATATCGGGATCAATATCGGCGTGGCTGCGCCGATGGCGTTCTTCCCATTCAGCGGCTGGAAAGACTCTTTCTTCGGCGTCACGCACGGCCAGAGCATGGATGCGGTTGAATTCTTCACGCAGAAAAAAGTTGTCGTTGAACGCTGGCCCAAAGAGTGGAGCAGAAAGTTCTAATGTAGAACGTCTTGCAAGTCGGCCGACAGAGGAGTCTGCAAATGAGCGAGTTTGCGATCGAACTGCGGGATGTCGTCAAGAAGTTTGTCACACCGGAGGGGAATGAGCTGGCAGCTGTAAACCATGTCACCATGCAGATCAAGAATGGCGAATTCTTTTCGATGTTGGGCCCCTCGGGATGTGGGAAAACCACATCCCTGCGCATGATCGCTGGATTTGAATGGCCAACGGAAGGGGAGGTTTATATTGACGGCGAGGCTCAGGGGCATAAGCCGCCCTTCCTGCGTCCGGTCAATACCGTCTTTCAGAGCTATGCACTATTCCAACACATGACCGTCTTCCAGAACGTGGCGTTTGGCTTGGAAATGCAACATGTTTCCACTGCGGATATCAAACGCCGGGTGGGTGAGGCGCTTTCGATGGTGCGACTGACCGGCATGGATCGGCGTTATCCCAAGCAGCTTTCAGGCGGACAGCAGCAACGCGTGGCGCTGGCGCGGTCTCTGGTGAAACGGCCAAAGGTCCTCCTTCTGGATGAACCGTTAGGTGCGCTGGACTTGAAACTTCGCAAAGAGATGCAGCTCGAGCTAAAATCCCTGCAAAAGGAAGTGGGCATCACATTCATCTATGTGACGCATGACCAGGGCGAAGCCTTGACCATGTCCGATCGTATCGCCGTGATGAATTTTGGCAGGGTCTTACAAATGGGGCCGGCGGTTGAAATCTATGAGCGCCCGGCGAACCGCTTTGTTGCCGACTTCATCGGCGAATCCAATTTTCTGGATGGCAAGGTCAGATCGATCAACGATAGCCAAGCTGTGGTCTATGTCCCGGCTTGGGAACAGGAGTTGGCAGGAGTCATCACCAGCAAAGTGAATGTTGGAGATGAGGTGGCCATCTCCATTCGCCCGGAAAAGATTCGCCTCTCTGAGAAATCTGTATCCGGCGAAAGCGGCGTGGAGGGCACCGTCGTTAATAGCACCTACATAGGCTCGGATACGCACCTTTACCTTGATGTGCGAGGCCAGCGGCTGAAGGTGTGGGAGCAGAACCGCATTTCGACGCTGGACCCGCGTGCTTATTATCAAACCGGGCAAAAAGTTCGGCTGAGTCTGGTGCCCGAAAACACCCTCGTTTTGCCAAGGGATTAGCCATGTTAAAACGACTGCGTGAGAATAAATCCGCACAAGGCACCTTGCTGATCGTTCCGACGCTGGTCTTCATGATCGGAATGTTGATCCTGCCCCTGTTATTAACCTTGGTGGTCAGCTTCGGGCAGCGCGATGCCAACGGCGGCGTGATCTACACTTTTACCCTGAACAATTATATTCGTCTGCTGGGGTTCACCACCGATTGCTCACCCGGCGTCAAGACCTGTTTTACTCCCCTTTATCTGGAAATCCTATGGCGATCCCTGGCCCTGGGATTCAACACAACCGTCCTGGATATTCTGTTGGCATTTCCACTGGCTTATTTCATCGCCAGGGTTCATCCTCGCTGGCGGGACACGCTGATGTTCCTGGTGCTCGTGCCGATGTGGACGAACTTTGTGATCCGCGTCTACGCCTGGATGATGATCCTGCGCGAACAAGGCGTGATCAATTCTTTGCTTGGATGGCTGGCCGGGCTGGCTCATATCTCGTTCAAACCGCTGGGGATGATTTATACGCCAGGCGCGGTGCTGGTGGGCATGGTCTATGAATTCCTGCCTTTTATGATTTTGCCGATCTACACATCGCTGGAAAAAATTGACAATTCCCTGTACGAGGCTGCCGCGGATTTGGGCGCCTCGCCCTTCCGAACCTTCCTGCGTGTAACCTTACCTCTTTCCATGCCCGGTGTTGTGGCAGGGACCATTCTGGTTTTCATCCCGGTCATGGGTACATTCATCGTGTCTGATCTTCTGGGCGGCGCCCAGGTAATTTTGATAGGTAATTTGATTCAGAGGCAGTTCCTCGACGCGCGCGATCCGACCTTCGGTTCGGCGGCTTCCTTGGTGCTCATGGTACTGACGATCATTGTCACTTATTTCTACACCCGCAAATTCGGATTTGGCGAGGAGATCGTGGCGTGAATCCGCATCGCCGTTCGCCCTGGATTATTGCTGCCACGATACTGGTGTTTTTCTTTTTGTATGCGCCCATCGTGGTGTTAATTGTTTTCTCGTTCAATGCTTCCAGAATCAGCCCGTTGTTCACGGGCATCATCACCCGATTTGGCCCGTTTCAACTGGTGAACGGAAACGTACTCCAAAGTCCATGCGGGCCCTTTCATTGGTTTTGTGATCTTTCAAAGAACACGGAGGTTTTGAGCGCGGCCCGCAATACGCTGATCGTTGCATTTACGGCGACGATCATCTCGACGATCATCGGAACCATGGCCGCCCTTTCCCTGCAGCGATACGTCTTCCGACTTCGGACGTTTTCGCAGGTGTCCCTTTACATCCCCATCGTTATTCCAGAGGTGGTTATGGGCATCACCATTCTGGTGATGTTCAGCCAATTGTTTTCCTTTCTCAACAGCTCTTTGCATCTCACGGGCGATTCTCAGCTTGCGCTCGGATTGTGGACCGTGATCCTTGCGCATATCTCGTTCATGATCCCCTTTGTTACCTTGGTGGTACAGGCTCGGCTTCAGGGTTTGGATAAGTCTTATGAAGAGGCGGCAATGGATCTCGGAGCGAACGAGTGGATTACTTTTCAGCGTGTCACTTTTCCGATGATCCTGCCTGGCGTCCTTTCTGGCGCGTTATTGGCTTTTACGCTTTCCATCGACGACTTCATCATCACCTTTTTCACGAACGGCCCCGGGTCCACCACACTCCCCATCTATGTCTATGGGCTTTTGCGCCGCGTGATTACCCCGCAATTGAACGCTCTCTCCACGATTTGGATTTTAATCGTGCTGGCCGTGGTCTTCCTGATTCGGCGTGTGGAAGGCCGCCAGAAATAACCGGCTGTTTCGTTCTGGATCGGCCCAGAACGTGAAACCAAAATCTTTCCTAAAGGAGGAAGAGACCAAAAATGAAAAGAACAACCATCCTCATTAAGCTGTCCGCCGGATTCCTGGCATTGAGCATCTTATTGACAGCATGTGGTGGGGGACAGGCGCCGCAAGCCGCGCCAGCAACGAAGATCGCAACCGAAGCGCCCACTGCCGCGGCGACTCCGGCCCCTGTTGCGACGCAGGCGCCTGCCGCTTCAGCACCGACACCGACGTACGCGCCACCGGCATTTACATCGAAGCCAAGCGACAAAACGGCCTCGGATGGCTTTACTTGTCCGGAGCCAAATCCGCGTATGCAGGTAACGTCGAAGGAACTGAACCTCTTTGTGTGGACGACGTATGTCCCGCAGGATTTCTATGATTGCTTCCAGCAGGTATACGGGATTACCGTGAACTACGATGAATATTCCAGCAATGAAGATATGATAGCCAAGCTTTCCTCCGGAGCCAGTTCCTACGATCTCATTCAACCGACGGATTACGCCACTTCAATCTTGATCAACCAAAGCATGCTCCAGAAGCTGGATCATGGTCAACTGTCTGTGCTTGCCAATTTCGATCCCACCACCTTGAATTTGTCTTATGACCCGGGCAATCAATACACCATTCCTTACGAGGCGGGTCTAGATGCCATCGTGGTCAACACGGCTACGGTCAAGGATCTCCCGAAAGCCTGGGCTGATCTCTGGAAGCCGGAATATAAGGGCCAAATGGTTTTCGCAGATGATTCGCGCGATGTGATTGGACTCACTTTGCTGACCCTGGGCTTTGATGTTAATACAACCGATAAGTCCCAGCTGGATCAGGCGAAGCAGAAGCTGGCTCAATTAACCCCGGGTATCAAAAAGTATGACAGCGACAGCCCGCACAGCGATTTGATCTCTGGTGACGTGAATCTTGGCGAGACCTGGACCGGTGAGGCGTTCATGGCTCAACAAGCCTTGCCTTCCATTCAGTTCATCTATCCAACGGAAGGTTCCATTGTGTGGCAGGACAACTTCGCGATTCCGAAGAATGCCCAACATCCGGATGCGGCTTATGCATTCCTGAATTATGTGAACCAACCCGATATGTTCTGGATGATGCTGACGAATTACATGTACATAAATCCAAACGCCGCCTCTCTGGCGTATGCCAAGAATAATCCCATGGAAGTTTCGGACATCAATGGCAATACGACAACGCTAGGTGATGTCTATAATTCCTACATCAACTCAACCATCACCAATCCGCCTCTCGGCGTCATTCAGGCGGGACATCGCATACAGGATGTGGGCGCGGCCACGCCGTTATATGACCAGATCTGGACCGAGGTGAAGACCGGCCAGTAATATAGTTCCATTTTTCCCGCCAGACGCTCGGTTCCTCTTTACAGGGGCCGGGCGTTTTTGTTGGCGCTCGCCCGGCCATAATGATGAATAGTTATAATTAATTTGACTTTAATACAAAATCGGTATAAAATTGGGCAATGAGCAGAAAAATCGTTACGGAAAAGGCGGTTTCTCTGGATGAAATTGACCAGCACATCCTGGATGCCATGCGCAAAGACGGGCGCGCGGCCTTTGCGCAAATTGCCGGGAAGCTCAAAGTCTCGCCGGGTATGATCCGCCAGCGATACAACCGTCTGGTGGATACGGGCCTGCTCAAGGTGGTCGCCATTTCCAACCCAATCCAGCGAGGCTTCAAGACCATGGCGCTGATCGGTATTCGTACGGACGGCCATCAGATGCTGGATGTAGCGGACGCAGTCTCAAAGTTGAAAGAAGTGGTTTATTTGGTGGTCGTGAGTGGACGATTCGATATCATGGCGGAGGTCGTTTGCCGCGATCACGAGGAACTACTGAGGTTCATCACCGAAAAACTATATGCGATTGACGGCGTTCGTGAGGCGGAAACCTTTATGCATTTGAAGATCGTTAAGGAGATTTACTTTTAGTCCGTGGTCGCTGCGAGGTCATGCTGAATAAGGAAGCATCCGCTTCCGGTCAAGAAGGAAGCGAGAAAACTTGTCCGCACCCACATTAGGATGGGATGCGGAGCCAATCGAAAGGAACTATGAAAGTCTTGTTAGTAGGCGTGGGAGGGGTGGGCGAGGCCATTGCCGCAATCGCAAAGGAGCGCCCGTGGGTGGAGCGGATTGTTCTGGCGGATTACAATAGTACGCGCGCGCAGGAGATTCAGAAAAAACTGGGTGATCCAAAGAGATTCCCTGCCGAGTTTGTTGATGCGAGCAACCAGAAAATCATCGAAGAGCTGGCGAGAAAATACAAGGTTGACCTCATCATGAATTCGGTAGACCCCGAATTCAACGAGCAGATCTTCGAGGCGGCCTATAACGTGGGTGCCATGTACATGGATATGGCCATGACCCTTTCCGAACCGAATCCGACCGATCCCTATCACCAGCCCGGCGTCAAGCTTGGCGATTATCAATTTGCCAGACGTAAAGAATGGGAAGCCAAAGGTTTGCTGGCCATCGTCGGCCTCGGCGTGGAACCGGGCATGGCCGATGTATTCGCCCGCTACGCCCAGGATCATCTCTTCGATGAGATCGAAGAGGTCGGCATTCGCGATGGTTCCAACATCGCCATCGATGGATATGAGTTCGCGCCGAACTTTTCGATATGGACGACGATCGAGGAATGCTTGAATCCGCCCGTGATCTACGAAGATAAAAAGGGTTGGTTCACCACTGAACCGTTCTCGGAACCGGAGGTCTTTGATTTCCCCGAGATTGGCCCCGTGGAAGTGGTCAACGTAGAACACGAGGAAGTCTTACTTGTGCCGCGCTGGGTCAAGGCCAAGCGCGTTACGTTCAAGTATGGATTAGGCAATCAGTTCATCGGTGTGCTGAAGACACTGCACATGCTTGGTTTGGACAAGAAGAACAAGATCAAGGTCAAGGGCACGGAGGTCTCGCCACGCGACGTGGTTGCGGCGAGCCTGCCCGATCCCGCCCACCTCGGCGACAGGATGCATGGCAAGACCTGTGCCGGAACATGGGTAAAGGGAATCAAAGACGGCCATCCGCGTGAAGTCTATCTGTATCAGGTCGCCGATAATGCCCAATGCATGAAGCGCTGGGGCTGCCAGGCGGTTGTGGCGCAGACCGCCTTCAGCGCCGTGATCGGCTGGGATTTGATCGAGCACGGCCAATGGAAAGGCGCCGGCGTCCTGGGGCCGGAGGCATTCGATCCGATGCCGTTCATGGGGAAGATGACGGAATACGAATTCCCTTACGGCATAAAGGAGATGACGAAGGAAGTTGCCTAGCCTGTTGCAGGAGGGTCGCATCCAAAAACCCGCGAGGCGATCCGCCTCGCGGGTTTTTCACATCGAGCCGCCGACTTATTTTTTCTTTCCGGGAAATTTCAACTCAAATGGAGGGCGTCGATTCAGCCATGCCAGATACGATCCGGTTTCATTGACAGCCAGCATGGTGACCGAACCCGTATCGCATCCAAGCCGCTGAAAGTGGTCCAGTGGCAAGCCAAGATAATGTGCGACGGCCAGCTTGATTGGATCGGCGTGAAAGACACAGGCGACGATCTCCTGCCGCTTGTGCGCGGCGGCGATCTTGTCGAGCGATGCAATTACGCGCGCCTGGCATTGATAGAACGTTTCACCTTCAGGGAATTGTGCGCGGGACGGAGCGCGTTGAACAACTTTCCATTGCTTGGTGAGATTCAGCGAGGCCAGCGAGCGTCCCTGCCATCTGCCGACATTGGTCTCTATCAGTCCGTTTTCCTGAATGACTTCTAAGTTATGCTGCTGGGCAATGGGAGCAGCGGTTTCCATGGCGCGTTCCAGCGGACTCGAATAGATCGCTTTGAGGGGCACATCCTTGAGCACATCGGCCAGTTCTTGTGCCTGCTTCTGCCCGCGCGCGTTCAGGTGAACATTTGGCAGGTGGCCCGCGAGTTTATGCTTACTGGTGTAGTCGTTTTCGCCGTGACGGATGAGCAGCAATAAGGGCATGACTATTTTATCTTCCGTTTCATCTCTTGGATTTGTTCTTCGCTCATATCGGGAATATTTTCAACCCTTGTAATTCCCAATGCTTTGCGTTGTGCCTCGCGCCACATTTCCAGCCGCGCCGTGACCTGTGCTTCATATCCCTCCTGCGCTGGCGAATAGAAATAGGTTCCAAGTAATCGCTTCGGTAAATATTGCTGCGGGACAAAATGCCCTTCGAATTCATGTGGATAGACATAGTCTTTTCCATGACCCAGCGCCTCCGCGTCGCGGCTGCCATCCATCAAATGGCGCGGCACCGAAATCTGTCCTTCCTGTTCGATAAGCTGCATGGCTTTGAAGTAGGCGCCTGCGCTGTTCGATTTCGGCGAGGTGGCCAGATAAAGCGTCGCTTCGACGATTGGATAAACGCCTTCAGGCAGTCCGATGTAATCAAAGGCTTGCGCGGCGGAGGATGCCATCACAAGACCCATCGGATCAGCAAGGCCAATGTCCTCGCCGGCCAGAATAATCAATCGGCGGATAATGAAGCGCGGGTCTTCGCCGGCGTACAACATTTTCGCCAGCCAATATAGGGCCGCGTCGGGGTCGGAGCCGCGTACCGACTTGATGAAGGCGCTGATGGTGTCATAATGTGCGTCACCATCTTTGTCGTAGAGAACCGCGCGGCGCTGGATGGATTCTTGCGCGACCTCGAGCGTAATATGAATTGTGCCTTCTGGATTCGGTGATGTGGACTCAACCGCGAGTTCGAGGGCGTTCAAGGCGTTGCGCGCGTCGCCGCCGGCAACTTCGATTAAATGGGCACGCGCCTCGGGAGCGAGCATGATGCGTTTGCCGCCGTAGCCGCGTTCTTGATCTGCCAGGGCGCGGTCCATGATCATGCCGGTTTCGTCCTGATTCAGGCTTCGCAATTGAAAAACCCGCGAACGCGAGATCAACGCGCTGATGACCTCGAAATATGGGTTCTCCGTGGTTGCACCGATCAACGTCACGGTTCCGTTCTCGACGTGAGGCAGGAGCGCGTCTTGTTGGGCTTTGTTCCAGCGATGGACTTCATCCACGAAAAGAATCGTGCGCTCGCTGTGCAATCGACGACGATCCAGCGCGGCCTCAACCACTTGTTTCAATTCCGCCTTACCCGCCAGAATTGCCGAGATGGTCTCGAAGTGACTCTTGGTGGTGTTGGCAATCACCTGAGCCAATGTGGTTTTTCCCGTGCCGGGCGGACCCCATAGAATGATCGACGAAAAGAGTTTATCGGCTTCGATGGCGCGCCGCAGCAGCTTTCCTTCGCCGATGATGTGTGCCTGGCCGACAAATTCTTCGAGCGAGCGTGGACGCATGCGCGCGGCCAGCGGCGCCTCGGTCTTCATTCGTTCCTGCAGGGCGTGATCGAATAGATCGGACATGCGATGGATTATAGCATCTTATCTTTTGGAGCCGCTGCGATATCGCGGGCGAAGCAGAATCAAAAAGGGCGCGGGGGCGCGCCCTTTTGCGAACAAATCTTGCGACTGGCTATCCTACCGGCCCATTGGCACTTTGGGCAGGCGCCGGTGCAGGTGCGGGCGCTGGAGCGGCCGGCGCAGGTGCAGGCGCGGCAACTGGCATACTGCCCGAGCCGCGAACGTTGACCAATTTCTTCAACACATCGAACCAGAACGGAGAACCTTGGGCGCCGGCTGCCGCGGTGATCAGCAGGCCCAATAATTTCGACAGCCATCCACCCAGATCGTTCATGGCAGGCAGGTTCACAAATACGTTGCACTGATTCTGGCCGGAGGAATTCTGGCTCACGAATCCGGGCGGCGTGTCCTGCAAAAGGTAAAAGCCGCAGGTTTTGTAATTTGAGATTGGTTGTGTAGCCCAGCCAACTGGAACGGATAAGCTGTTGAGATAGGCGGGTACTTGAAGCGGCGAGGCGGCACCTGTATTGGCGTTCGGCGTGGCCGAGGCTTGTGTGGCAACCACTTGCCGCAAGGTTGGTTCAGCCCAGAGTTTGTTCGCAATCTGAATACTGTCCACGTTGAGGGCAAATGCCAGAACCAGGGCAATGAAAAAGGACCAGATGCCCGTATGTCGTTTGTACCAGCCAACGACCCGCTCCATGCCATCATTGAACCAGACCTCCGAGTTCATGCGGGCCAACGCCATGACCTGGTCCATGCTCATGGTTTGATCCGTCAGGTGCGGGAACAAGTGATCGATGATTTTCCCCAAGCCCGGATTATCTTGCTTCACGGACTGAACGTTCGCGGCGATTTCATTCTGCGACACGGTCCCAGGAGCTTGATCACTGCTATCCTTGCCGCGGTTGGTGAAGATATCCAACATCACGGCGGAGAATTTATTGGCAGGAATATAGGAAGGCCGCCGATATTGTCCCGGATTTTTGCCCGGCTCGCTGAGAGAAAGAATAAGGGGATGATTATAGAACTCGTTCACGAGCTGGTCGCTGCCCAACATATTGCGGATGGCTTTCTCCAGGAACTGCGCCCGCCAGGCAAAGGCACTTCCGATCCACTCCTGGAACTGCATGGCCGCCACGCTGAGCACCAGCCAAACAAATACCATGCCGATCGCGACCTCGAGTATCGCATCTAGATTCATAGCGTCCTCCTTGGATTAATTTTCCTAAGTATATAAGATATTCTCCGCAAGCACAAGAACCACAAAATCGCGGGGGCGTCATGGCAATGTCCTTATGACTCACACGGCGGCGAGAACCGGTTGGCTGCCAGGCATTCAGGGATTGTATCATGCGGATAAAAGCGGGGGAATCTCGCTCAGTCCGGACACGGCCGCGTCCGGATGGACCTTGACGCGGGTCGCTGTTTTGATGGCTCGCCGGGTGACCCGGATGCTCCTCATCCCAACCTGCTGAGCGCCTAGAATGTCTGTCTCGAGCAGATCGCCTACCATCACGGCCTGGCTCGCCTCTATTTGAAAATAATCCAGCGCGGTGTGGAAGATCGCCGGATCTGGTTTTCGTTTCCCAAGGGAGGCGGAGGATATTATGAATTCAAGATACGGGCGAAAACCGCCCTTGTCTATCAAGGTCTGCGTATTCTCGTCATCGGCCGCATTGGAAATCAAGCCGATCTGGAAACCGCGTTCTCGCAAAATCTGCAAGGTTGGGATGGCATCTTGCTCGGGGAGCCAATTGCGTTGGGTGACGGCATACATGGCGCGCAAGGCGGAAGCGATGGTTTCATTGCCCACGTTGGAATAGCCTTGTTCTTCCAGCAGCTGTCTCAGCAAGACGGTCGTGGTTTCTTCATCAATGTCGTCCCCGCGCCGGTCATAATATAGACTGAGAAGTCCGTGATGGCCATGGAAGAAGCTGGACGATTCAACCTGCACGCCGGCCTTGCCTAAGGCTTCGAGCAAAGTCAGGTCCGCACGGTGAAAAATCGGCGGCCAGGGATCCCTGTCGTAAAGGAGTGTGCCGCCGAGGTCAAATATTACAGCGCGGATCGAGGCGATCATGAGTGAAGGCGTGACTTTGTGTAAAGGTTAATCAAGATCGCACCCAGCACGAGGGCGGGAAGAATGATTAATCCTGCCTCGGGTCCAAACGCCCCGCCAGTCCAAGCCACGGGACCCGAGACTTTTATGTTCATCAATGGATAAATGTTTAGCCCGCTGACCGGAAACCCAAACACCACGCCCTCAAAGAAATTCCATCCGATATGAAGGCCGATCGACAGCCAGAGTTGCTGGGTACGGATATATCCATACGCCAGAAAGAGGCCGGCAAAGAATATACCGGCCGCGCTGACCCAGCTTGCGTTCGGATTGCCAAGGTGCAAGCCGCCGAAGATGACGGATGAAATCACGAGACCCCAGAACAAATTCAAACCGCTGGTGAGGGTTTGAAGATGGTATCCCCGGAAGAGGAGTTCTTCGTTGAATCCCACTAGAATGAAAACCGTGAAAAACGACACCGTTTGAAGGATGACCTTGAAGGCTGGATCGCTATTCCATGCGAACGAGGCAAATTGGACCCAGCCCAGCGCTTGCATGGCGATGAAAATGGCGCCCATCATGGTGAAGGTGATCAGGATGCCTGTAAGGATATCGAGCACGGCCTGCTTGTCTATCTTGAGGCCGAGGCTGCCAAAGGAACGTTTGTCCAGAAATCGGCGCGCAAGGTAAACGGAGCCGAGGACCGCGAACAACTCTGCGATCTCGCCCAGCCAGAAGATGGAATCGATGACCGACTTGACCGGCAACAAGAGAGTCAACGCCCCCGCCACCATTCCAAGAATGATCAATAATAACGTTTGTATTGAAAGCCGCCAGCCGGCCCGCAGACGCGGCTCGAAGGGGGAGAGGAAGAGAAAAGCAAGGAATGAGCGCTTTTGTGGAGGATGTGCTTCGGTCATGTCAGCCGCCTTTTAGATAAATCCCCTTGGGGTCCAATTCGTTGCGCAGGATATTGAGTTCCTTCTCAGTGATCGGCTCGGTGGCTTTTAATTGGTCCGAGATCTTCAATTCCCAGCCGGTGTTATCTTTTGCCTCCTGCGCGGTCCGATCGGGGTGAAGTGCGGTGAGAATCAATTCGCCGTTTTCATCCGGTTCCATCATCCCGATGTCAGTGACGACCGCCAGCATTCCCGCACCGCGCACGCCGCTGGCTTCGCGTTCCTGCCGCCCCCGCAAATAGCCGGCCGAAGTCATGAAATCCACTTTTTCGGGGAAGCGGCGTTTTTGGTGCGGCGTCATCAGATAGCAGCGATTCGCCCAAGCCGCGATCTCCTGCGACCCGCCCGATCCCGGCAGGCGCGTCTTCGGATGCGAATACTCCTTGCCAATCACCGTGGCGTTGATGTTTCCAAATTTATCGATCTGCGCACCGCCCATAAATCCGACATCCACGTTGCCCCGCTGAAGATACAAGCTGAAGATGTCGTACATGCTGACCACCGACAGCGCACCGCTGACCAACGTCGGGTCGCCGATGGAGAGCGGCAGGCGCGCCGGTTCCGCCCCGATGACGCCCGCTTCGTAGATCATGACGAGGTTCGGCGCGTGTGTCCGTTTGGCGAGGTTGCAAGCTAGGTTTGGTTGCCCCACGCCGACAAAAACAACGTCGCCATCGCGCAACAGGCGTGCGGCGTTGATAATCATTAGCTCGGCAGATGAATAGGTCAGCTCGGTCATAGCACATCCTTCAAAAATGATTCTGTGATCTCGAAAACTTGCCGCGGTCTTTCCATTGGTAAGAGATGAGTCGATTTCTCCAGGGAAACAATTCTGATTCTGCGATTCTTCTTCTGGACCTGGTGCGCTGTGCGTTCCCGAAATGTGTCTGTCTCCGCACCGCGCACGATCAGCGTCGGAATTGCAAGGCGCGGGATGTCTCTCCATAAATCGAAATCCCGCCAACTGGCCGTGTAATAAATTCTTGCTTCCCACTCGGGACTATACACCAATTCGAAACCGCCAGGTGCTTTTGGCTCGGTCATGCCCTGGATCAGGATCCGGAGATGATCGTCGGAAAAGAAGCGGAAGACGTCGCGTCTCCGGTACCCCTTGAAGACGGTGTCGAGATCATCGAAATCGCGGCGGCGCTTGAGCGTGCCTCGGATCAGCGGATGAAGGCGATGGCCCAGTCCAAAGAAACGTATTAGATTCCATTGCAGGATGAAGTCGCGTGGAAAGAGCACCGGATCAAATAACACCAAGGCGCGAAAGCGATGTGGCTGCCTTAGGGCGGCGCGCAACGTGACAATTGCGCCGATGGAGTGACCAACCCCAATCGTTGCATCGATTTTTCGTTCATCCAAGAATTGGATCAAATCCGCGCTGAATGGATTCCAGTCACGGATTTCTTCTGGCTTGGAGTCTTTCCAAAGCGGCCTCAGCAACATCCCAAACGTCTGATACTGTGTGGCGAGTGAATTCAACAAGGGCTGATAGCAGTTCGGCGGATAACCGTTGGCGTGCAGAAAATGCAGTCGGGGGCCGTTGCCGCCAAAGTCGACGAAGGGGATCATGGATCAATAGTCCCCGTAATTAATCGGCTCGCTGAACCTCGGTTTGACCTGCAATCGCCGATGAGTTTCCTCGCCGAGTCTCTGCCAGTACTCTGTGCGGTCTTTCACACCGTGCACCCATTCATCGAGATAACTTTGGATGGCGTCAGGCGATTCGCTGATCTTGTCCCATTGCAAGTAGAACTCGTTATCGCGGTCATAGTATCCCTGGGCATACGAGGGATGGGATGAATAGGGAACATGGCAGACCGCATCGACGACCACGGATGGAATCAGGGTGCGGTTTGGGTCGGATCGGATCACGGATTCGTCCACGATCTCTTCGGCGGTCAGGATGACCTTCCGCGCGGCGAAGGCGGCCTCCTTTTGTTCCCCGATGACTCCCCACAGATGCGCATTCCCTTCTCTATCGGCGCGCTGGACGTGGACAATGGCAACATCTGGATTCAAGGCTGGAACAACGATCACATCCTTGCCGCCAAATGGATTGGCGATTCGCTTGATGTTCGGATTCGCTTTTTCGAGATCAACCGCCGCAGTTTGATTCATCGGCAGAAAAGGCAGCCCTGAAGCGCCTGCCTGCAGGCGCGTGATCATCCCGAAATGAGAATATTCTTCCCATTCCAGTTTGCCTTGTTCGATCGCGCCGCGCACGATTCGCAATGAACCAACACCGGGGTTGCCCATGTAAGAGAAGATTACCTTGCGAGCGCAGCCCGCTGCCACCATCTGGTCGTAAATCAAATCGGGTGTGGCGCGGGCCAGCACCAGGTCCCGTTTGCGTTGGCGGATGATCTCATGCCCGGCCGCGAAGGGGATTAAATGCGTAAACCCTGCGGCATACACGATATCGCCATCTTGCACATATTTCGCGACGGCGTTCGAAAGTTGGATAAGTTTGGCCATGGGCTTGATTATTCCTTTTTCCCTTGCTGGTTTCCTTCCTGTCGTTTCTTTGAATTCTCCCGCATCCTTCGCAATGCCGCGAAACGCCCGCTGGGAGGCGGAGGCGCCTTCCGACGTGATAACTGCCAACCGACAAAAATGCTGATCAGGCCCAGAAAGAAGAACTTGAAATCCGGCGCGTTGCCAAAGTACGTGATGGCGAACAATATCATCAGGCCAATACCCACAAGAGTAAAGAAAGAGCCTACGCGGATCAGGAATTCGTTGATCATGGCGGTTAAGAAAAGCCCCTTCCCCGTCAGAGGGAAGGGGCAGGGGAACTTTATCTACCTACGGCGGGCTGACTTTTTGACGGCCTTCCTTGCGACCTTCTTGGCCGGTTTTCTGGCGGAAGCCTTTTTCGCGTTCGCCTTTCCATTCGCGTGCTTGATGAGCGTTTGGATTTGCTCGTGCATATAGAGTTGAAGATAATACATGCCGCCGCCGTTCTTGCCGCTTGCGCCCGAGCCTTTCCAGCCGCCGAAGGGTTGGAAGCCGGGCCACGCACCAGTCGTTGCGCCCTGTGGACGATTGGCGTAGGTCACGCCTGCTTCGATCTTGTCGAAGAACCACGTTGCCTCTTTTTCGGTCCCGTAGAAGCCGGCGGTCAGACCGTAGTTAACATTGTTCGCGATCTTCATGGCCTGATCGAGGTCGCTGACCTTGCCAATGGTTGTGATCGGCAGGAACATTTCGTATTGCCACAAGCGGTGCTCGAAAGGCAGATCAATAACCAAAGTTGGTTCGCAGAAATAGCCCTTGTCGAACATGCCGCCAGTTTTCACATGGCCTCCTGTCAGGAATTTGCCGCCGCCTTCGTGGATCTCCTCGGTGAAATTCTTGAAGTCGTTGTAGGAGTTTTGATTGATGACCGGGCCAAGGAATGTGGCGCGTTCGGTCGGATCGCCGATCACGAGTTTATCCGTCTTGTCTTTCAAGATCGAAACGAACTCATCATAAACCGGCTCCTCCACGATCACCCGTGAGGCGGCTGAGCATTTCTGTCCCTGCAAGCCGAACGCGGAGCGCATGACGCCGGTGGTGGCATCTTCCAAATTGGCGTGCCGCGAAACGACGGCCGGATTCTTGCCTCCCAATTCCAAGATGACGGGACGGACATAGTTGCGCTGCGCAAAATCGCGGTACAGTTTCATGCCGACATCGAAGGAACCGGTGAAGGTCGCGCCGTCAACTTCCTTGCTGTCCACGAGCGCCTGTCCGAGCGTGGAACCGGGACCGGTCACGAAGTTGACCACGCCATCGGGGAAGCCGGCGTCGCGGAATGTTTCGGCGAACAATCGGACAATCCATGCCGTATCCGTAGCGGGTTTGATTACCACAGTGTTGCCTGAAACCAATGCCGAGCCGGTCGGGGCGCCGGTCAACGCGAAGGGGAAGTTGAACGGGCTGATGACGAGCCACACACCATAAGGGCGCAGGACAGACACGTTCGTCGCATCGTAACCGGTGAGCGGATCCTTGCCCATCCGCTTAACGTAACCTTTGTTCTCTTCCATCAACTTCGCGGCGTAATACAGGTGGTCAGCGGTTTCCTGCACATCACCGAGACTTTCCATGCGATTCTTTCCGACTTCGAGCGCCATCGCCGCGCCCAGGCTGTAGAGTCGCTTTTCGAGCAAGGCGGCCGCTTTCCGGACGAGTTTGACACGTTCTTGCCAGGGAGTGTGACTCCATGTGGGGAATGCGCGTCGTGCCGCTTCAATCGCCAGGTGCGCGTGCTGGGCATTGCCTTTCTGCATCTTGGCGAGCACCCAATCGGTGTTGACTGGCGAACGGTCATCCCACTTCTCATCGGCAAATACGTCCTTGTTGTCGACGATCATTCCCCATTCCTTGCCGAGATTCTGTTTCAGGGTGGCCACTGCTTGATCGAAGCCCTTGTGGAGCTCCTCGGGCGGGTTGTGCATGGTTGCGTAGGTTAATTTGAAAGCCATATCGAAGCCTCCTTGTAGAAGTCTGATGGTCCAACCAGCGCAACTTGTTGGACCTCGTGAAAAAGTGAATGCTTACGCTTTTATAGTATAGCGTAGGAAATCTCAATCGTCAAAGCGGGGTGTCTCGTGTTTGACGTGACGATTTTCCTAACTATGCTACCTGCGGCCGAATTCTCTCTTCTGCAGGTCGAGGAATCTTTCCACGACGACCGGATCGAAATGCGTGCCTGCCAGCGTGCGGATGTGTTCCATGGCTTGTCCCTTCGCCCACGCTTTGCGGTAGGGGCGATCGCTGGTAATAGCATCCCACACATCCACCACGGCAAAGATGCGGGCCTCCAGTGGGATTTGCTCGCCCCTCAGCCCGCGTGGATAACCTGTGCCATCCCATTTTTCGTGGTGGCAGTAAGGGATGTTGAGCGCGCGGTTAAGGTATTGAATAGAAGAAAGCATCTCAAACGCGAAGGTGGGATGTTTCTTCATGACGATCCATTCTTCGTCCGTCAGCGTATCAGGCTTCAGCAGGATGTTGTCTGGGACGCCGAGCTTGCCGATGTCATGAAGCAATGCTCCCCGCCGAATGTGCATCAGCATCTCGCCGGAGAAACCAAAGTCAACGGCTAGTTTCATGGTCATGTCCACGACGCGTTTCGTATGACCTTCCGTTTCTTCATCGCGCAGATCCATGGCGCGTGACCAGCCTTCAATGGTAGCATCGTAGGCGAGCATCAGTTCGTTGTTACTGCGTTGAAGATCAAAGAACAGCTCGATGTTGTCCACCGCGATCGCCGCCCGTTGGGCAAGAGTTTCCAGAAAATCAAGCCACTCGGCGGCCGGATGGAGTGACGAGCGATGGAAGACCTCCAACACGCCTTTGATTTGCCCCTTGCTGATGAGCGGTACGCCGAAATAGCTTGTAAAATTTTCGGCGGTTACAAAGTCATTCAAGGACGGATGATTGGTTTCTGTTTTCAGATTCGCGATGTAGATGGTGCTGCGCTCCAGAGCCGCGCGCCCGGCATAGCTCTCGCCTAAACGCACGAGGGCATTTTCATAGGCCCGGGTGTAGAAGCCGCGTCCGGCGCGGAATTCGAGCTGGTTCATGGCGGGATTCAGAATGAGCACATCCGCGGCGTCGACTTTGAGTTGATTGGCCACCTGCGCGAGCAGCATCTCCAGGCTGACCTGCAGGTCGAAGTTGGTTGAAATGATCTGGTCGATGTTCTTCAAAGCGGTGAGGCGTTCCACTTGTGTTTGGATCTGGTGTTCTGCCTTTTTACGTTCCGTGATGTCGCGAACGAGCAGCGAAACGGTCCTCCTGGAGGCGTCTGGTGAAGGGATTGGATTAATGCGCGCAAGGAACCAATGCCGGCCGTTGGGTAGGTCGAGTGGATAATCCACCTCTCCCACTTTGCGGTCCGTCAAGGCGCGCCCGATAGCCTCCTCCACTTGCTGGGCGATCCCTTTCGGTAGCGCATCGCTGATCTGCTGGCCGAGCAATTTGGCCTTCGGCTGGACGAGCAAACTTTCATCCGCTGTCCAAACATTGAGGTAGGTTCCCTGCTCATCGGCCTCGAAGACGATATCGTCCAACGAGGTCACCAGTGCTCTCAACTGGCCCTCGTGCTCACGCAAGGCGTCTTCGGCGCGCTTGCGCTCGGTGATATCGCGCAAGATAATCAGAATTAACCTCTGATTGCCGATTGCCCACAAGCGCCCACTGAGCTCCACTGGGAAGCTTTCACCGTTGGCGCGGACATTGACGGTTTCGATCGGCCCAATTCCCGCGCCAGAGAGTTCCTTCTCATCGAAGCGAATGAAGTAGTCCTCAGACGGAACCAAATCTTGAACCGCCTTTTTCTGAAATTCCTCGCGGGTATACCCGTACATTTCACAGGCGCGCTGGTTCACGTCCAAAATCTCATAATTCGTGTCTTCCACAAAGATGGCGTCTTGAACTCCTTCGAAAATACCGCGGTAACGCGTTTCACTCTCGTGCAGGGCTTTTTGCGCCTTTTGCTGTTCCGTGCGATCTCGCACGATGGAACCCATTCGTAGGCCGTTTTCGGTCTTGATGGGAAAGACAGACTGGGTGATTGCCCTGCGCGGGCCCCCAGCAGCTTGGATCTCAACCTCGGAGACTTTTCCGAATTCGGGTGATTGCCCCGATTGGAGTGCCCGCAATAATGCATTCTTAAGCTGTTCGAACCTTTCTTCCGAGCGATGCTCCGGCACTAGGAGCTGAAACTGGACTTGCCAAACCGGCGTGCCAATTGCCCGATCACGCGGGATCCCCGTAATCTCGGCCTGCGCCTGATTCCATTCCACAATCCGGCCTTGCTCATCATAGATCGCGACACCATCGGTAGACTGCTCAATGAAGGTGCGGAACCGTTCCTCGCTCTCACGCAGTTGTTGCTCGATCTGCACACGGTCGGAAATATCCTGGAAAGAGCCCCGCAGTTTGATAACTTTTCCATTCTCGATGATCGGTTCGCAAATGGTGCGGATCCATTTATGCCTCCCCTTTGCCGAGACGATTTCCGCCTCCAAATCATACGGCGTGCCGAATTCAATCGCATCCTTGAGGGCTGCCTCCATCTGTAAGCGAGAATCGCCATAGTAGAAATCAATTCCCATTTGCTTATTCGGTTCCAGAAGCGGATCGAGGTCGTGGATGTGGGCAACCTCTTCAGTCCAACTTCCGGCACCTGTCACAGGATTCAATTCCCAGCCACCGACCTTGGCGGTGTGACCCATCATCCTGAGCAATGCTTCACTTTCACGGAGTTGTTCCTCAGCTCGCTTGCGTTCGCTGATATCCACGATGGACGAAATCAGACAAGGAATTCCTCTCCACGAGATCGATTCGATGGCGACGATCATGGCGCGCATTTCGCCGGACTTCAGCCGGGCAGTCGCTTCCCGCGGCAGCAGATGACCTGTCGCCTGCAATTCTTCCACGGCGGCTTGCCGGCTGCTGGGGTCTTCCCACAAGTTCAGCCTGGCCGTGCTGGCGCCAATCAGTTCCTCGCGGCGATATCCGAACAGATTGCAACAGGCGTCATTGACCGCTAGGATCTCATTGCTTCCTTGGGCGAAGATGGATTGAGCCACCGGACTACTGAAGAACGCGGTCGAAAACCGCTCTTCGCTTTCCTTTAAAGCTTCTTCAGCCACTTTGCGTTCCGTGATGTCGTCCATGATGATTTGAACCTGGTTGATGCTTTCGTTATCATCGAAAATGGGTGTAAACGATACTTGTAGAAAAATAGATTTATCCCATTTGGATGTATAGGGATACTCAGCGCGCACCGGTTGTCTCGTGTCGAGGGCCCCTTGAAGGCCCGCGGACAGGCCGGCTTCGATCAAGGGTGGGAAGCTCAAAAAATTGATTTGTTTAGTAGCTTCCGCCGAAGGTGAGCCAAGGATTTGCAAACCAGCGGGGTTTACTTCAAGAATCTCCCCCTGGGTTTTCACAAGCAGGATGCCAACAGGAGCATCTTCAAACAGCGAGCGATATCGTTCTTCACTGGCGCGCAGTTGTTCTTCGGCGCGCTTTCGTTCCGTGATGTCTTCCACAAAACCTTCGAGAAACTGGGCCTTTCTCGCTACATCCCGCACCAACCAGGCATGGAGATTCCCGGTAAAGAGTTCTCCGTTTTTCCGTTTATAAAGATTTTCCATGACGACAGGTCCACCGCTTTCGAAAATCCGCTGCACGACTTCCACCCGCTTGGGTGGATCAGCGTAGATCGCGGTAGCCACATCGTTTATGGCTTGCATGACCTCATGCGGAGAATCGTAGCCAAATATCTTCGCAAATGCCGGATTCACCGCAATGACTTTGCCATCGGCTGTTGATTGAAATATGCCGAGCACCGCATCTTCAAAAAGACGGCGATATTTCTCCTCGCTTTCCTTCAGTGCCTCTTCCTCACGCCTGCGCTCGGTGACATCGTTGAATGAAACAATGATCAGGGAACCGATGACGCGGGCGATGATTTCCACATTGCGCTGACTGCCGTCCTTGCAGGTCACATTGAATTCTCGCACGGGGGTGGCGATGTGATCACGTAGACTCTCGGCCACGCGTTTTTTCCAGCTGGATTGAACGAGTTCGCGGTATCCCGGATCGGGGTAGGCATGGATCATCCAAGCCTCGATTGTCGGCAGATCCTGTCTGGTATATCCGTAACATTCTGTAAACCTCTCGTTGAAGTACAGGATGTTTTCCTGTGAATCTGCCAGACTGATGGGGATGGGAAGGAATTCAATGGCTTCACGAAACCGCGTTTCATTCTCGCGCAGCTCTTCTTCTGCGCGCTTGCGGTCTGTAATATCTTCGACGGTGCCTTCATAATAGAGCACCTTCCCATCCGGATCTCGAACGGCCTTGGCGCTTTCGCGGATGAAGATGGGCGTTCCGTCTTTTTTCGTCCAGCTCGATTCCAATCCGCGCACTTCGCCGTCCCGCTCGATCTCCGTTCGGAACTTGCTGCGCTCATAACCTGCTTCATACCCATCTTCCTCCAGATCGCGCTGAGCCAGCTCTTCAAAGGACGAATATCCCAGCATTTGGAGGAGGGCAGGATTGGCCAGCAATATTCTTCCGTCCGGCGTGGTGCGATATATTCCGATCGTGGAATTCTCGTATAAACTGCGAAACCGTTCCTCGCTTTCGATTAACTTCTCCTCCGCCTGTTTGCGCTCGTTGATATCGATGTTGAAGCCTTCATAATAAAGGACATGGCCCGCATCATCTTTTACCACGCGGGCAGTGGTGGAGGTCCAGATGATGCTTCCATCCTTGCGGCGTTCCTGGTTGACAAAATCCTTGACCGCGCCGCGTTCTTTCAATTGCCTGAGGAAATCCTGCCGCCTAGCGGGATTTTGATAGACTTGATGGGCGATGTTATCGACGCTGGCGAGAAATTCTTCGGGGGAATCATATCCAAACTGTCTTGCCAATTCCGGGTTGACCGTCAGCAGCCGCCCGTCCGGCGTCGAGCGATAAATACCGATAGTGGCATGATCGAAAATGTCCTTGAAATTCTCTTCGGCGGCTCTTAGGTCTTCGTCTTCTTTTCGTATGCGGGCATTGTTGCGATGAATCAACCAAAAGAGCAACAGGCCAGTCACCAGAACATAGAACCAACCCTTGTAGATACTGAGGGTGATGTCTGCTTGTTCATTGGCGGCCAGCGCGGCCGCAGCCTTGTCGGAAAATAAGATCCAGAACCCACCTATGAGCAGGTACAGTGCCGTGATTTGAATTGCGTTTCGCTCGTGCCTGGCTACCTTTAATATCCTGTGGATTAACCGATTCATTTTCACTCCATTGCATGCAAGTGATAAAGGTAAACGTGTTGTTGAAATAAAACCAAATCGTGCTTCTTATCGATACCGCCCATATGGATATGATGATTTTACCGCTGATCACCGACAATGCATTCTAGCACAAATCCTTTGCAAGGTGATTGTAAGCAGGGGAATGCAAACCGTTCTGTCTTATGAGGGTCAGCCGCTACACAAAAAATGGAGGACTCGTGAGAATGTAGTTCTCGAATCTTCCGAAAGGCGCATCGGCCATGAAGAATTCGAAAAATGAGTCCAACTTGCAGCCACGGCCGAGCAGGTAATCTATCGCAGCGCGGTTGACCATCGGGACCTCGACGCTGAATGCGGATCCTTGGCTGGCGGCTACCGTCTCGGCGTGGGCGAGAACGGCAGGGTAGTCGTTTGCATCGAGCAAGGCAAATGGCCCATTGTGTTCGCCAAGATAACCGTACCCGACGATGTTGTTATGGCGTCTGTAGAAGTATCCTGCTCGAGATTCGATCAGCCACGCATGTTCTGCTTCTCGATGGAATCCGAGAATGGAACTATCGATTCGAATTAGCTCTCCCATAGTTTGCGCAGAGGGCGTGATGCGCTCGATGATCAGATCGCTAATCAAACCAACTTTTTCCGCGCGGCGCGAAAACGCATAACATGGGAACAGTGGATAGACTTTCGCTTTTAAGTAACGCGGCACGGCGCGCCCATCGATGGTCGCGAGGATGAAGCGGTGATCGATGCCGTCCGAAGGGAAAGCGCGTGAGAGCAGTTCGCGCCCAATGCCCGCCGACTGATGTTCAGGCAAGACGAAAAACTCCGTCAATTGCCGAACGCCATTGCGCAGGATCGAACGCGCAAAGCCAATCACTTGGCCATCTTGTTCTGCGACCCAGAAATTATCCGAGGTGCGCGCCAGATGTTCAAAGAGCGAGCGTCGGCTCGCCCACAGATTTTGAATCACCTGCGGATCATTTCCGCCGCTGATGGGCATCATACTCAAGCGGTCGCCGAGATCCATGATGGATTGGCGGAAGACATCGAAGGTTCGTTGCGAATCGTCCAGCGTGCCACGTCGATAATGGATAGGCATGGTTCCTCAATGGCCCAATTTTCGCACAGTTTTCGTTTTCTGTCTTGACATTCTTTCTGTCTCCCTTGATAATATCAACGAGGAGTTAATGTGGCAATCATCACTCTGATGACCGACTTCGGCATTAAAGATGGAAATGTGGGCGTGATGAAGGGAGTGATCTGGGGGATATGTCCTGGGGCGCAAATCTCGGATTTGAGTCACATGATCGGCGCCCAAAATCTTCGAGAGGCTTCTTTGATTTTATCGCGCTCTGCCCCCTATTTTCCCAGAGACACAATCCATGTGGTGGTCGTCGATCCGGGCGTCGGTACGGCGCGCCGTCCGATGGCAGCCAGAATCGGTGATTGGTATTATGTCGGACCGGACAACGGGATCACCACGTTGCTGCTGGCCCGCGCCGAAAAAGAAGGCTGGCCTTGTAAGTTCGTTCAATTGGATCGAATGAAATATTGGCTTTCCGATGTCAGTTATGTATTTCATGGGCGCGATATTTTTTCGCCGGTCGCGGCGCATTTAGCTAATGGCATTTCGCTTACGGATCTTGGGACGGAGTTTACCGACCCGGTGCGGCTCGAGCTCCCTCAGCCGCAAAGAACCGGCCACGGCTGGCGCGGCGAAATCATCCATATTGACCATTTTGGGAATGTCGCCTCGAACATTCGTATCGAGGACTTGGGCGCTGCGATCCAGCATAAAGAGGCGATCAAGGTCGCCTTGAATGGAATCGAAATTCAAGGCATGGTCAATACGTTTGGCGAGCGTCGAGAGGGGGAAGTGGTTGCATTGTTGGGCAGTACCGGAAATTTGATTGTATCGGTGGTGAATGGAAACGCGGCGCTCAAGCTGCATGTTAAAGTTGGCGATCGTATCGATGCGATTGCTCCGTAATTATAAATATCATGGCTGAATCTCCGCTTAGGATAGAAGACCTTTCCTTTCGCTACCGCGACCGTGCTGTTGTGGCGATCGACAACATTTCCTTCAGTGCTGACAAAGGCGAGATTTTGTTGATCGCCGGTGCCAGCGGCTGCGGCAAGACCACCTTGATCCGTGCTGTGAACGGCCTGATCCCGCGGAGCTACAAAGGGGAACTTTCGGGCCGGGTGCTGATCTTCGGCGAAGACACTTCTACCTGGAAACTTGCTCAGATTTCGCAGAGCGTTGGAACTGTTTTACAAGACCCCGAACGTCAGATCCTCGGCACCAAAGTTTTGAATGAAGTTGCCTTTGGATTGGAGAACCTTGGCTTGCCGCGCCAGGAAATCATTGAACGGGCGGATGCGGCGCTTGACTTTTTGAAGATATCCGACTTGCGCGATCGCGACACATTTAATCTTTCGGGCGGTGAGAAACAGAAAGTGGCCCTGGCCGGCGTACTTGCCATGCGTCCGAACATCTTGTTGCTCGACGAACCTCTGGCCAGCCTTGACCCAGCCAGCGCGCAGGATTCGTTGGACATGGTGCGCAAGCTGGCCGATGAGGGCATGACTGTTCTAATGGTTGAGCATCGCGTGGAAGATGTACTGCGTATTCATCCAGATCGCGTCATGTTTATGGACGGGGGGCAAGTCCGTTACTTGGGCGTGCTCAGGGGGTTATCCAAGGTAGTGAATTATCACGAAGTCAAATTACCAGCTGAAGATATCGTCGAATGTGCGAAACTGGATCAGGCCCCGGCGGAGATGCGCATCCTCCCAAGCGCCTCCGATTCAAAGTCCTGGCCAGAGCGAGACCAGACGCTGGTCAAGTTCGAGAACGTCGCCTTCGGTTATGAACCGGATAGCGAAATCCTGCATGGATTGAACCTGGAGATCAATCGGGGTGACGTCATTGCGGTGTTGGGACCCAACGGTGCCGGCAAGACCACGTTTGTCAAACACGCGATCGGATTGCTCAAGCCAAAAGAGGGCCGCGTCCTGGTGAACGGAAGAGACACGAGAGATCTAAGCGTAGCTCAAATTGCGAATACGCTCGGTTATGTTTTTCAAAGCCCCAGTCATATGCTGTTTGCGCCGACGGTGCGTGAGGAGCTGGCATTTGGGCCGTCGAACATGAAGCATTCCAAGGATCAGATTGATCAGGAGGTGAAAACGGCGCTGAAGATTGTGAACCTTTCCGATAAAGAGCAGGACCCACCGCTGGCTTTGTCGTTCGGCCAGCAAAAGCGCGTCAGTATTGCCGCCATCCTCGCCATGCGTTCGCGCATCCTGGTGATGGACGAGCCAACCGCCGGGCAGGATTATCAGAACTACATGAACTTCATGGACTCCATCCTGCAGATGCCCGGTTTTGAAGCGATCCTTTTTATTACCCACGATGTCGACCTGGCTGTGATTTATGCCAACCGCGTCTTGTTGATCGCGGAAGGTCGGCTTGTGGCGGATGGCAAACCGCAGGAGGTACTGCGCGACCTCAATCGGCTCGAAGCCTGCCGCCTTGTGCCCTCGTCGCTTCTTGCGCTGAACTTGAAGCGTTTTCCGCAGACTGGACGTTTCATGCGGGCCGAGGCGCTGGCGCATGTCTAAACCCAAAAGGAGAGAATGAAGATGGACAAGAAGCTTACGAACGTTCTGATTTCGTTGCTGGTGGTCCTGGCGATCTTCGGGATCATCATGTTTGTCTTTGGAGCCAGCAAGAACAACTTCGGCCCGTTCAATTTTCAAGTGGATCAACCGACGCTGCTGCTGCGCTTCGTGTTTGTGATCCTTGGCTTGTTGATCGCATTCGCCGTCTACCTCTTCACCCGCGATAACAAGGCCTGGGAAGTCGGCACGCGTGAAGTGGTTTGGATGGCCATCGGCGCGGCGCTGTATGCCGTGTTCTCATGGCTGTTCAACGGCACGGTCTTTTTCGTGCCCTCATTAAGTCAAGTGGCCCTGCGGCCCGCAATTGCGATCCCGATGTTCTTCGGCTATGCCTTCGGCCCGGTTGTTGGATTTTTCAGCGGCGCCGTGGGCAACATCTTCGGCGATGCATTGACCGGCTTCGGGCTTTCCCCGCAGTGGAGCATCGGCAACGGCCTCGTGGGTTTCATCGCTGGCATGGCGATGCTCTTCAAGGATAAAAAGCGCAGCATGGATACGGTGCTGTGGGTGAGCGGCATACTGGCGGTTTTGGCGGTTGCCTTGTTCTTCCTGAATCGGGATGTGACCAATGGCTTCTATTTTGCGGCTGAGGAGCCCGTCTCGATTTTTGCCGGCATCGCGATCTTGATCGGTTTGGTGCTGGTACTGGTGGTGCGCTTTGGCTTTGCCAGCAATGAAGACGTCGCTGCGGCCGTGACATGGGGCATGCTGGGGAATATCCTTGGCATCCTCTTTGCGGCGCTTTCGGATATCTTCATCAACGGCTTCAGTCTCGCCGCGGCAGTGGTGGGAGAATTCCTGCCCGCGGCAGGTCCGAACCTGATCTTTGCCGCGATTCTTGTGCCCCTGCTGGTGGCGGCGTATGCGGCTGTGCAAAGGCAGTCGGGCCGCTGATTCAGCAGTCAGTTGGCACGGAGAAGTGACCAGCAGCCCTTTGCTGGCTGCTGGCCACTGACCGCCGAAACCTATGCTTGTTGCCTGGCGCTATCGGAAACGGGATAAATCCTTGATCCAGTGGTTCAATCCAAGCTCCTGGATCATATTCTATTTATGCTTTCTTGTTTCCACTCTTGCCTTCTGGGATGTGCGCTTTCTTCTCCCGTTTTTTGTGATCGCGCTGGTCGTGCTTTTTACATCGGGGGTTAAATGGTTCGAAATGCGGCGCGCATTCATCTTCATCATCGGCTTCGTGACCTTTTACGCCATCCTGACATTTCTCACCGGACGCGGCGGAGTTGAACTGTATAAGCAGGAACACCTCATCCGGCAATTCAAAGCGTCCTTTTCCATCCTCGGCTGGACACCCACACTAGACGTCACGGTGGAGCGTGCCTTCTTTGCCGTCAGCCAATTTGTGCGCGTCTTTTCAATTGCCATCATGACCATCCTGATTCCGTATTCGCTCAACCCGGCCCTGTATGGAATCACGTTCAAAGGTCTGCGCATGAACGACAAGATTGCCTATGCTATGGATTTGACCATGCGTTTCATCCCAACCTTTGGGCGCGATTTTCAACTCACGATGGATGCCCAGCGCGCCCGCGGCTATGAACTTGAAAAGATCAAAGGCGGACTAATCGAGCAGGTTCGCAAACTTGGACCATTGATGGTGCCGGTGACAATTCATGCCATTATCGGAAGCGAAGATATCATTGATGCGATGGACTTGCGCGCCTTCGGCGTAGGTCCGCGCACCTGGCTCGACCAGCTGACCTATCATCGCCGCGACCGCATATTAGTGGCTTTTGGCGTGTTGATCTTGTTGGCATCGCTAGGGGCGGGTTTTTTGGGGTACGGGAACTTCTGGGTTCCGCCCGCATTGATCAAACTTGCCGGGGGATAACAAAACTGCGAGGCAATCCCGCAGTTATGTTTTATAGGGGCCGATGAGCTGAGTACGTTTCACCAGCCTCAATGGGTATGCTGACGTCATTTTGATTTGGCGGGAAAGTGCAGGTGGCAAAGTCCGTGAAAGCACTGGGTGGATTGAAAACCTTATTGAAATCCAGAAAGACCCGGCCATCTTCCTGGACGGCTTCCGTGTAGTGATAACGCCCCTTGGGATATGTTGTTTCGCCATTCGTCGGGTCGGTAAACTGGATATACAGGCCGCCATCCTTGAGATCGCTCGTATCCAGGTTATACGTTCTGCCTCCGAGGTTGAAGGAGACGTAGCCCTGCATGTAGTTCTCCTCCCAGACACCGAAGGCATTGAATGTCTTGACTTTCACGGGCACCGGATAAGGAGTATACAGCGCAGAGATGCGGTACTTTTCATCGATGGGGAACCAGCTGCGGGGCGGAAAGGTGCGCCGCTCTTCACGCGTGTTATCCCACAGACGAATGCCGACGCGGTCTGCTCGGTGGATGACCGCAATGCAGAGATTTCCGAACTTCACGAAGCTGGGTGAGTCCTGCAGGTCATGTTTGAGCACCGTTGCGGTCTGGATCGGCTGGCCGTTCAACTCTGCACTCTGACCAACGTCAAAATGCAAGGTCACGACGGATGTCCCATCAAATTCGAACGCGCCGAGCAGCCGCGGCGCCTGCTTGGGAAAGACAATGTCGCAATCGCGGGAGGAACCAAAGGTATTCGTCCCTTTCTTGAGCCAGAAAAGACCCGCTGCTGCGAGCCAGTTGTTCTCGCGGCGTAAGTCGGCGTCCATATCTTTGCGCCATTGCAGAAGATCGCGGAGGTACTGATTAGCGGACGTGTTCAAGGCAAGCCTTCACGAATTTACTTGTGCACTGTATAGAGTTCACCCGCCTCAACCGGCACTTTGAGATGATTTAACTCTGGAGCAAAGGTGCAGAGGGCGTACTGGGTGAAGGCCGATGGCGGGTTATACGCCTGGTTGAAATCGAGAAAGACCTGCCCATCCTTGCCCATGGGTTCGGTATTGAGATATCGTCCGTTTGGGTATGTTTGATGACTATTGGTCAGATCTTGGAAGTGAAAAGAAAGGCTGGCATCCTCGAGTTCGGCCGCGTCGAGCCTGCAGGCCCTGCCCTGGAACTTGAAGGAGACAAAACCCTGTACATAGTCGTCCTCGATTTCGCCGAGGACATTGGGCACCTTGACCTTCGTTGCGATTGGATACGGCGTATATTGTGCACTAACGCGAAATCCCTCATCGATCGGGAACCAGGCACGCGGCGGATAGGTGCGTGAACGCGCGTTATCCCAGAGCCGAATCCCGACCTTGTCCCCGCGATGAAAGACCACGATAGAGAGATCTCCGAACTTGGCAACGCTGGGACAGTCTTCCTGATCATGTTTCAGTACGGTGGAAGCCTGAATGGGCTGGCCGTTCAACAGAGCGCTCTGGCCGTAGTCCAGATGCAAAGTGACGACGGATGCGTCGTCCAGCTCGAGCGCGCCCAGCAGACGAGGCGCATGCTTGGGGAAAATGATGTCGGAATCGCGGGACGAGCCAAGGGTGTTCCTGCCCTTTTTCAGCCAAAACACCCCTTCCATCGCTAGCAAATCATTCTCACGGCGTAAATTGGCATCCATGTCCTTGCGCCATTGCAGGATCCTGCGGAGATATTCATCACCAGCCATATTTGTTACATTATACATTAATGTAAGTTTTGCGAACTAACAATTTTGTTATAAAACCATAGCAATGTTGTCGGGGCCATCCTTCAGCAGGAAACATCCCATTCCAACTGGTTTTGGATGGAAATCCGAGGTCTGGGAAGCTCGGATTTGCCACGCTCTGGATTAGCCCTTAAGGACTTATTCTTCCAGGGTGCTGACGTCGCCTTCGGGCAGGCCTTGTGCGCGCGCCTTCAACACGCGGCGCATGATTTTGCCGGAACGGGTCTTCGGCAATTTATCCACAAACTTGACGTCTTCGGGGCGTGCGATCGGTCCCATGTGGGCCGCAACGTGCTGCCGCAATTCTTCTGCAAGTTCCGGTGAAGGCGTGAATCCGGCGCGCAACAACACAAAGGTGTGAATCGCCTGTCCTTTGACTTCATGCGGTAATCCGATCGCCGCCGCTTCCGCCACTGCATGATGACTCACCAGTGCCGATTCGATTTCCGCGGTTCCAAGCCGATGACCGGAGACCTTGATCACATCGTCCACGCGGCCGATGATCCAGAAATAGCCGTCTTTATCGCGCTTGGCGGAATCGCCAGTCAAGTACTTTCCGGGATATTTGCTCCAGTACTGATTCACGTAACGATCCGGGTCGCCGTAGATAGTCCGCAGCATGGATGGCCACGGATTCTTTAGCACGAGATAACCTTCCGTATCGTCAGCGACGGGCTGGCCGCTTTCGTCGAGCACCTCCGCCTCCTGCCCAAAGAACGGACGCGTCCCTGAACCCGGTTTGAGCGGCACCGTCGGCGTCGGCGTAATCATGAACATGCCGGTCTCCGTCTGCCACCAGGTATCCATGATGGGGCATTTCTCCTTGCCGATCACGCGGTAATACCATTTCCATGCTTCCGGGTTGATTGGCTCGCCCACGCTTCCAAGCAATCGCAGCGAAGAAAGATCGTGTTTGTTGGGCCATGCTTCACCGAAGCGCATCAGCCCGCGGATGGCGGTCGGCGCCGTGTAAAGGATCGTGATGCCGTATCGTTCGACTTGTTGCCAGATGCGATTCGGATATGGATAGGCCGGCCCGGCTTCTGACATGAACGAAGTCGCACCGTTGAGCAATGGACCGTAAACAATGTAGGAATGTCCGGTCACCCAGCCGGGGTCGGCCGCACACCAATAGCGGTCCTCGTCATTGACATCGAAAACATATTTCAGTGTTGCATAGGTCCCAACCATGTAACCGCCGTGCGTATGTACGATGGCCTTGGGTTTGCCGGTCGAACCGGATGTGTACAGGATGTAGAGCGGATCTTCCGCATCCAGGACTTCAGTGGCGCATTTGCCGTTTGCTATGGGGAGCGCGAGCAGATCGTGATACCAGTGATCGCGGCTGACTTCCATCGGAACTTCATGCCCCACGCGCTTCACGACGATCACGTTCTCCACCGACGGGCAGCGTTTGACCGCCTCATCCACCGTTCGCTTCAGCTCGACGATCTTCCCATTTTGAAACGCGCCGTCGCAGGTGATGACCAGCTTTGAACGGCTGTCATCAATGCGTCCCTGCAAGGCGTCTACGCTGAAACCGCCGAAGACCACGGAATGAATCGCTCCAATCTTGGCACAGGCCAGCATCGCAAAAACGATTTCGGGAATGCGTCCCATGTAGATCGTAACGCGGTCGCCTTTTTGAACGCCCATGGCCTTGATAATATTGGCAAAGCGGCTGACTTCTCGGTTGAGCAGGAAGTACGAAAAAGTGCGTTCCGTCCTTCCATCTTCGCTCTCCCAGACGAGCGCCAGTTTATTTTTTCGATATGTTTTGAGGTGTCGGTCGATCGCATTGTGCACAACATTGGTTTTGGCTCCCACGAACCATTGGAAGAAGGGCTTTTTTGAATCATCAAGGACCTTGTCCCACTTTTTGAACCACTCCAGCTCTTCCGCTTCTGCCGCCCAAAATGCCTGCGGATCCTTGCGAGCTTTTTCGGCCATCTCATCCCAGTCTTTAAGCCGTGCCTGCTCTACGACTTCGTTGGATGGGTAATAGACTTCACCATCCAATTGCGGTTTGCTCTTGGACATATCTCTCTCCTTTGGCGAAAAATTGGGCTAAATATACTGCTAAATACCTGCCAAGGCAAATAGAAATCACTCAATCAGTGATTTCCAATCCAGTGCCTCGGCGGCTTTGTGGAGGCGATGATCGTCATCCACAAGGCGGTAATCCAGATCGCGAAATACTTTTACGGCCAGCGGTTTATTGATATTGACTGGTACCACAGTATCCTGTCTGCCCTGAATGATGATGGTTGGAACATCAATCGGTTCTGGAAGACGTTCAGCAAATGCAGGAAGCATCAACGCCGGTGCGAGCAGAATCAGTTTGCGGACTTGGCTGGGATGTTGGGTCGCGAACAGGGCGGCCATCAAGCCTCCGTAGGAAGAGCCGACCAAGGTCCAGTTGGAGCCGTTTCCTAGAATCGGATCAAGCTGTTTCATGCGTTCCTCGAGTGAGCCGCTAAAGTCGGGCGTAATCAAATCAGGATATCTGCCGCGAAGTATCGCCGCCTTATAGGTCTGGCTATTCGAGTCCAGCCCGTGCAAATACATAATTCGGCGGGCGTCAAGCATGTCTTCGCCCTGCCCGTTTTTCGTTGCTTAATGTGGAAGCTTGGATTGCGATGCCGATGAGGAGCAGAACGATAAATATCAGTGCTGCTGTTAGTCGTCCAAAGCGAAAAGCATTGACGACCATGGACGAGCCGGCCAGCGATGAAATGACGATGAGTGCCCAGTCGAACAGCGACGCGATCAGCACCGCGCCGATAATGCCGCCGATAATAAAGACGATCCACATCGTGAGACCTTTGTCGAGGCCGAACAAACCGGCAAGGCTCAAAAGAATATATCCGCCGCCGAGAAATCCTGCGATGCCCATCGCGAGCGTTTCGACGAAAATGGCAAGAACGGCAAAGACCGCGCCGAGAACGAGTCCGGCAATAAGAGTTGTCGATTCCGAGCCGTGAAAGAAGCGCGTCGCAACTTGAACGCCGATGAGAAATCCAATTACGCCTACGAATAACCAGAACAACCTGCGCCCCGCAACCAGCAGCGCTCCTCCAAGGACGGCATTTATGAAGTTAAGCATAACTTGCTCCTTTGATGACAAGGCGTGTCTTTATGTTGCCGATAACGGTTTGGCGCGGATGAGCTCGCGTATTCCTTCTTTCAAATCGCTTGGAAATGAGGCAGAAATGCGTCTGAAGGTAATTGCCGTCATGGGGTCGTTTGAGAGGGTCAACACCTGACGAAGGAAATAGATCGTTTCCGTGGGCGAGACTTTATACAGCGCCAACACAAACTCTTCGATCTCATTTTGCAACTTTGCCGGTGCGGCTTGCATGACAGGTTCCAGCACCTTGAGCAAGGGCGGAAGATTGACGAAGGACGGGTCTGACACGGCGGACCTGGCGGCTTGAACGCCGTTCGACCATAAGCGACTCCGTTCGGGTCGAAGCCATTCACCGACTAGTTCGAGGAATTGATCCGGCGTTTCCTTTCTCATGCGCGCCAAGCCATTGTCCAGCAATTTGGAACGTAAGCCGGGATCGTACGTCTGACTGGTCCAGGCGGTCAGGCGCGCCAGCAATCGTTCTTCCTGTGGAGGAATTCGCCCAAGTAGGAACGCGGCGAGCAGACGCATTTCGAGATAACCCTCGTCCCAAAGGCGATCGGCCAGTTCCAAAGCAGCATCGGCGTGCTCGCTGGCTGGGCGGTGGATCTCCTGTTCGATCTGTTTTAGGATCGCGGCGGGCGTGTGATAGGAAGGCAGATTCGCGGAAGGTGCAATGGCCGGTTGGGCGCGCATGGTGCGGTCAACGTAAAAATCAAGCATCTCGTGCAAATGTCGGAGGAATTCATCCGGCAGGTAGAAAAAATCGGCGAGACGTGAACATTGTTTGCGAAGGCGAGTCAGGTCAATGGCAGGCATGACGAATTACGATTGATGGATTATAGCCACATGAAGCGTACTTCGCAAAACGAGAATTAATAGGCGCGGGCGAAATAGACTTTCTTTTCGGCCCTTTCGCCGCACACGATGCACTTTCCTGTGCCGCCGGGCTGGTCGAAAGGAATGCATCGGGTGGTGGCTCTCGTATCTTCTTTAACCTTTGCCTCGCAGTCCTTGCTGCCGCACCACCACGAGAACGCCCAGCCATTTTGCACAACGCCTTTCAACTCGTCATAGCTCTTCGGATCAAAGATGTGGCTGTCGCGGAATTCGGTGGCACGCTCGAGGAGCGATGACTGGATCTCGGACAAAAGCCCGTGGACCGTCGCCGCCAGATTTGTCTGTGTGACGAAAGACTTGCCGTCCCTTCCCGCGACATCGCGGCGGGCAAGCGCAACCGATCCTTTTTCCACGTCCCTGGGGCCGACCTCGACGCGCAGGGGCACCCCGCGCATTTCCCAGTCATTGTATTTGAATCCCGGAGTCACTTCTTCGCGATCATCCATCTTGATTCGAATCCCTGCGGCCTTGAGTTCAACAAAGACCTGATTCGCAACGTCCATGACTTTGCTTTTCTCGGCCTCGTTCTTATAGATTGGCACGATGACGGACTGAACCGGCGCAAGCCGTGGTGGCAGGATCAATCCTTGATCGTCTCCATGCGTCATGATGATCGCCCCGACCATGCGGGTCGAGAGACCCCAGGAGGTGGTGGAGCAATATTGCAAGGAATTGCTCTTGTCCAGATATTGAATCTCGAATGCCTTGGCAAAGTTGTGGCCGAAGAAGTGCGAGGTGCCACATTGCAGTGCGCGCATATCCTGCATCATGCCCTCGATGCTGGTGGACATCACCGCACCTGCAAATTTTTCGGTTTCGCTCTTCACGCCCTTGATGACCGGTACAGCGGCGTCGTTGATGGCGAAGTCCGCGTACTGGTCGAGAATGCGATACGTTTCTTCCATGGCCTCTTGATCGGTGGCGTGCGCCGTGTGACCTTCCTGCCAATAGAACTCGGCGGTGCGGAGGAAGAGTTTGGTGCGCAATTCCCAGCGCAAAACCGAACCCCATTGATTGATCAAAACGGGCAGATCGCGCCACGATTTAATCCATTTGGAATACATATACCCGATGATGGTTTCAGAAGTGGGCCGCACCACCAGAGGTTCTTCCAACTTTTCTCCGCCGCCGTGCGTGACCACGGCGAGCTCGGGTGAGAAGCCTTCCACGTGCTCCTTTTCCTTTTCAAAGAACGACATGGGAATCAAAATTGGGAATGCGGCATTGACGTGTCCTGTTTCTTTGAATCTTCGGTCGAGTGCGGCGGTCATGTTCTCCCAGAGCGTCCAGCCGTAAGGCCGTACGACCATGCAGCCACGCACAGGCGCGTAATCGGCAAGTTCCGCTCTGAGTACGAGCTGGTTGTACCACTCCGCAAAATCTTCAGCCCTGGTGGGTAATTTGTCTTCAGCCATTTTTTCCTCTCTGCCTTGTCCTTGCGAAGGTGTTCCTCCCAAGGGTACAATATATGTTTATTTCGAGTCCAACTGTTTCACGGCAGCTCTCACATCCGGCGCAAATTGTACCAACTCTCTTTGCGAGGGGGAGACATATTCATTCAACGATTGGTAAACCTGATTGAGGACGTTCTGCCAGCCGCTCCCAATCAGGATCAGCGGTCTTCGGTGCAGCGAACCGATGATCATGAGATTCCATGTCAACGAAATTTCCGTCAGGGTGCCGGGTCCACCAGGCAGGGCGAGCGCCGCCTCACCGCCTTCGATCAGGGCCTGCAGCCGTTCCATCAGTGTTTTCTTGCGCCATTCCTCTTTGACCCAGGCATTGGCGCCAAGCGGCCTCCACTGTTCGATATCTTCGCATGTCACGCCGATCACGTGTCCGCCGGCTTCCGCGGCGCCGCGCGATACCGCCTCCATCGTGCCGATGTAGCCGCCGGTCAATACAATATGATTGCGCTGGGCCAATAACTTCCCCAGCTCTTGCGCCTCGGCATAAGGCTTCGAACCTTGCTTGGGTTGTGATCCGCCAAAAACGCTAACCTTCATGAAATTTGTTCTCCTGAATAGACTTTGCATAACGCGGGGAGCAAAGCCAGTTATTCTGAATGTCCATGCAACCTATATTTCTTTCTTCGGTTTCATCTTGCATCCATCCGAATCTTTCACAGTGATCGTGCTCCCAAGCTTCCTCTGCTGGCCTCACTTCGTTGAACAAGGATTCTAATCATATCTCTTGACCTGAAAACAAAAACGGCTCGCCAGTCTGGGAGCCGCTCGTTGACACGATGAACCAAACCTATCCAGACCGGAGGGATTTTAGCAAACGCGGGGACCGTAACAGGCTTAGCATGATGGCGCCCATTATACACGATTTCCGGGATAAAATTACGGAGTGCAAAACAACGTTTCCGATCTTCTGCGAAAGGAAATTCCGCCTTCTCAATTGGATTTAGTTCATCGCGTTGCGGAGGAGGCTTCGGCTTTGAAATTGCCCATCTACCTGGTCGGCGGCTTTGTCCGCGACCTGTTGCTGGGTCATCCCGGCCTCGACTTCGATCTGGTCATTGAAGGAGATGCGCCCAAGTTGGCGGATTTTCTTGCTCGAAAATATGGCGGTAAAGTGACCGCTCATCCCAGCTTCCGAACCGCGAAATGGACGACGGCCAGCGGTTCGTCCATTGATTTCGTTTCCGCCCGCTCTGAGATTTACCGGCGCCCGGCGGCATTGCCAATCGTCAAAATGGGCAGTATCGGCGATGACCTTCACCGCCGCGATTTCACCATAAATGCACTTGCCGTGCGTCTGGATGGGAATCGCTTTGGCGAACTGCTGGATGAACTTGGGGGCTTGGATGACCTTCAACTCGGCTTGGTCCGCGTCCTCCATTCGCGCTCGTTCATTGACGATCCAACGCGCATGGTTCGGGCTGTTCGATATGAACAGCGTTATGGCTTCAAAATGGCACAGGAGACGCTGGCTCTCATTCCCCATGCCTGTGACCTGCTTGAAAAACTCTCCGCTCAGCGGATTCGCCACGAATTGGATCTGGTCCTTGACGAACCCAATGCCGAGTCCATGCTGGGGCGCCTGGATGAACTGAATTTGCTCACGCTGATCCATCCTGCATTGCGTTTTGATAAATCCACGCGTAGGCGTTTCGAATCGACCTCCGACGTTTATCCCGCATGGTTGGATATCGCCTCGTCAAGCATCACCCTTCACGATCTGCGCTGGAATCTGTGGTTGATGGCTTTATCCAACAGGGAGATCGTGTCCTTGAACAAACGCCTGCATTTCACCGCGCCGCTGCTGGAATCGCTTCGCGCATCGTCGAGACTTTGGGCTGATCTGCCCACCATTGCGAAGCTGAGACCAAGCCAGTGTGTTCTGCAATTGGAAGAGTTTCCATTGATTTCCGTCTGTGCGGTTTGCCTCGCCGCCCGCCGCGGCAAATCGCGGCAAATGTTGGAGAAATATGTTATGCAATGGCGCCTGGTAAAGCCCAGAACCACCGGGCATGAGCTCAAGAGACTTGGCCTCGAACCGGGGCCAAAATATCAAACCATCCTGCGGCAACTAAGAGCTGCGTGGTTGGATGGCGATGTGAGGACTGCTGAAGAAGAAGGGGAGTTGCTCGAAAAGATTCTGCATTGAATATTTTCCTGTTGCGTTTTTGGCATCTTTGTTCTATAATTTCTTTAAGGTTCCTTTAAGGGAAGAATTAATGGCAGATTATTCTACGTCCATACCGAAGAATGGGGATCAGACCAGGGAAGAGCTTCCGTTTCGTTTGCGCGAACCGTTTCTTTCCGCGCCGGAGGCGGCGCTTTTTCGCGCCTTGAAGAAAATGGTTGCCGAACGCTACGTGATCTACTCGAAAGTCTCCTTGAATGAACTTTTCTATATCATCCGTCCCAACGAAAATGTTCACTTTTTCAACAAGATTTTCCGCAAGCACGTGGATTTCCTGCTGTGCGATTCAAAAACATTCAGGCCTGCCATCGGCGTGGAACTCGTCAGGCCGATCGGCAGGGATGAGACGCGGGCCAGCGATCAATTCATGGAGGATTTGTTTTTGACCGCCGGCTTGCCCCTGGTGCATATCCCTTCCAGCGATAGTTTTGAAGTCTCGGATCTAATTTCGCTGTTCCAACTAGCCGTTACCAAAGCCCGCCAGGCGCGCGGCCAAGGCGCATCCGATTCTTTGGAGGACTCAGTACCTATGTGCCCGGTCTGCGGCAAGATGATGGTGTTGCGCACGCACCGTTCTGGATCCCTAATGGGTCAGCTGTATTACGGGTGCATTGACAATCCGAAGTGCCCGGGGACTGTGGCAGTTCATGTGTGATCGTTGAGCTCACTTGGGCCCTTCCGGCCGCTCTGTATCGGGGTGGATCATCTGGAGACTTTTCTAATAATGGCGCTTAATCTCTGAGGAGTATCGTATTCCCACACTTTCTTTATTGGCGTCTAGCCAATCGGCCAGATGGGTGGTGCCGCGCGGCGGCCCGTTGGAAACCAGAAGATTTGCCATCAAGCCATCTATTTCTTCCGAGGTGAGCAAAACGTCGCCAAGGAATAGACTTAGCAGTTGGGAGGCCATCAGCGCCAGGCGCGGTGGAACCGGGATCATGGGCCGCCTCGCACCGATCTTCTCGCCAATCAATTCGACCATCTCCTTGAATGTGAAGATGTCGGGTCCGACGGCATCCACCAGGAAATCATCTCTCCGATAGATGGCATCCACGACAAGATCTGCCAGGTCTTCCACATACACGGGCTGCAGGCGGTATTGACCGTCACCCGGCAGGGCGAAGAGCGGCAATCGCCTGAGCAGAAATGCGATATTGTTGATGAGAATATCCTCTGTGCCGACCAAGACTGTCGGACGCAGGATTGCGTAGGAGATCCCCGATTCGATCACTGCTTTTTCGTTGGCGGCCTTACCCCAAAAGTAGGGTAGCCGTGAATCTTCCGAGGGGTTGGTGATACTGATGTGGACGATGCGTTTCACGCCAGCCCTCGAGGCGGCCTGGATTAATCGGCGCGTGTTCTCAACGGCGCGCGGCTGGGTGTTTGCGCCCCGATCGAATCGTACCCAGTAGGTGTTGACCAAAATCTCTGCGCCTGTGAGTGAATGAATCAAGCCATTTTCGTCATCGAAGCTTAACGGTAATGCGCTGACTTTTCCGCTGAAGGGATCGGGGCGATTCGGATGACCGGTCAATGTGATCACTTCCTCACCGCGCGCCAGCAGGCGTCGAGCGATGTATTTTCCCGTATATGAAAACGCACCCGTAATTGCAGCTTTCATTTCGTTGCCTATCGGAGGATTTTTAGGATACTCTCCAGGGTACCGGTGCCCAGAGTATCGAGCCGGGCCACCGTGCGCGCCAGGCGGTCGATGGCCTCAAAGAAATCCTGGAGGGCCTGGACTCTTTCCAAAAGGAATTTCCGCTCTGGCTCGTCCATGCTGCCCTTCAGATCTCTCAACTGATTGCGCGTCATTTCCACTGAACGAATCGCCCGGTCGAACTCGTGGCTCTGTTGTCGTTCACTCAACAGGGCACGGATGGCTTTATAGAAATCTGTCTCAGCCTCGTAATAGTCTTTGCGGTCGCCCAGGCGCGCGGCGTGGTGGACAAGCCCCATACGTGCCAGAGAGCGCACGGTGGTGCTTACCGCGCCTTTGGTCAACCCGCTTTGCTGGACCAGCTCATCCAACGAAGCCGGTTTGGGAGATAGATACAGCGCGGCGAAAATCGCACCGAGGCCCTTCGGATATCCCCAGAAGTGGCTGATATGACTCATGCTCTCCGCGAATTCTTTCCTGATCTGCTCTGTTTGCTTAATCATATTTTGTATAGTATGTTTAGTAGATACTAAACTAAATATATATTCGATGACGGATTTTGTCAAGAGCTCGACCGGTCGCTTCCGGTGTTTGAGGTTGATTATGGATTGGGAAAAAGCACTGGGATCAGGTCGGCAGGCTGAGTTTCCGGAGGAAGGCTTTTGTATTTGTCGATCGGAACGCGCAGGACCTGCTGATTATCCCGGGTCTTGAAGGTGAATTCAACGAAACCGGCCTGAGGTCCGGCGATGGATGTGGGTGGGAGCGCCTCGATGATTTTCATTGTGTTGACGATCCATCCCCCGAGCTCATTGTCATCCTGCAGTTTCTTCACATTAATCGTGATATAGAAATCCGTCTCCATTGCACTGAACGTGGATTGGCCATTGCTGGCATACACACAATTCTCGCCATAGGCTTCGGCGCGCCCGCTGGCATCCGGCTGAAGCTGTTTTATAGCTTGATCGATCTGGGCCGTCACATCGGGCAAAGCTTCCGTTGCCTCGACATACGCGCACGGCTCCATGGTGGCCGTGCTGGGAATTTCAGTAGCCAGCGGCGACTCCGATGGGATGGCTGTCTGAATCTCTCCCGCTGGCACACAGGCCGTTAGCAGAAGCATGGACAATGCAAGGATAGGCTTCATTCTATAAACGCACCCTCTCATCTGCAGATGATCCCTTATTTATTCTTTAATACATCGATCGCTGCGGCGGCCATCAATGCCGTGCCGCGTACCAGTGCCTCCTCATCGAAATCAAACTTGGGGTGATGATGTCCATAATCGAGGTGCCGCTCTTTATTGTTCGAGCCGATGAAGAAATAACATCCCGGGACTTTCTCCTGCATGAACGCCATATCTTCTGCACCCATGGTCATGTAGGGCGAGGTATCAATCGTGGATTCGGGCAGCAGTTCGCGCGCCGCCTCCTGGACTCTTGCGGAGACCGCATCGTCATTGATGACCGCGGGCGTGACACGCTTGAGATCCAACTCCACCTGACATCCCATCGCCTCGCCCACGCCGCGCACGATTTGTTCGAATCGTTCGAGAACCTTTTTGCGGACGTCCGGATCAAATGTGCGGATCGTGCCTGTGAGTTCCGCGTCCTGCGGAATGACATTGAAGGCGGTTCCGGAATGCATCGTGGTCACACTAACGACTGCCGACTGCAGGGGCGCGACATTCCGTGACGTGATGCTTTGCAATGCTGTGACCATTTGACTGGCCGCCAAGATTGGATCGATCGTCAGATGCGGCGCGGCCCCATGTCCTCCCCTGCCCACGAGTTTGATCGTGAATAATTCTGCTCCGGCCATGACTGGTCCCATTGCAGCACCGATCCATCCAACGGGCCTTTCGTTCCATAAGTGCATCGAAAGCGTGCGTTCCACTCTTGGCCCTTCCAGGACTCCATCCCGAATCATCATTTCGTTGCCACCCACCTCCTCACCATTGAATCCTTCCTCTGACGGTTGAAAGCAAAACTTGATCGTGCCGCCTATTTCGTCGCGGTGTGCCTGCAGGATCTTGGCCACCGTCAGACCCATGGCCGTATGACCGTCGTGGCCGCAGGCGTGCATCACACCCTGATTCTGAGAGGCGTACTGGGCGCCGGTTTCCTCGATGATGGGCAGGGCATCCATATCGAAACGGAGCAGGATCACCGGCCCCGGTCGGGAGCCTTCCAGCAGCCCCACGACGCCGGTTTTTCCAACGCCTTTGGTGACCTCCAGTCCAAGGGCCTCCAGTTCCTTTGCAACGATGCCGCCCGTGCGCACTTCATGGAATCCCAGTTCGGGATGAACGTGAAAATCGCGGCGCATGGCTTGAGTATATGGAAACAATGCTCGGGCTTCTCTCATAAAGTCAATCATGGCAGTCTCCGTTTTCTTTAGATAAGGTTGCAGGGTGTTTTTCTATTGCCCGTATTTGATGACCCGGAATTTGTCCTCGTAACGCGGATTCTCGTCGGTGCTATCTTCGGTGTGGCGAGACCTCATGCGTTCTTTGAATTTCTCAGGATCGCCGATCTGTGTTCTATGTTCCAGCAATGCCTGTAATCGAATTGGCCAGGTGTCGGTGACATCGAGCGTTACATTGGGTTGATTGGTTAGCGTAACCCATACTTCGCTAACCTTGTGCAGCCCTAGTCCTTCTTGCAGGAGATCTGGGAAGTAGGCCTTGTTTGCGGGGGCAGGGAAGACGGCATCGAGGGCGGCCTGACCCGCGGCACGATGGTCGGGATGGTTGATGCCATAGCCGGCAAACAGATTTTGCGGATCGGATGTCACGAAGATGTCCGGCTTGTAGCGCCGGATCGCCCGCAAAACCTCGCGGCGCAAATCCAGATCCGGGACCAGATAGCCATCTGGCCGGTCGAGCCAGTGAACCGCCTGCGCACCGATGACTTTGGCGGCGCTCGCCTGCTCTTCGTGCCGGATGCGGCATAGCATTTCGGTGGTCATGGAGGCCGGCGTAGCATCATTGAAACCTTTGTCGCCGCAGGTCAGAAGAAAATAGGTGATCTTGTGTCCCCCACGCGCCCAACGGGCAAGCGTTGCGCCGCAAAAGAATTCCGGATCATCCGGATGGGCCAGGACAACTAAAATGTTTTGAGGGTTTTCCCAGTTGTCAGGTTGTTCGGTCATAGGTGTCTGCCGCGGTTTGACTCTCAGTTTCGTTTTTGTTTGTCTGATTTTCCGCATGTGCATCCGCCGCCTTCATGACGATCGCATGGCGCTTCGGATTTGCGGCGCAGGGCATCCAGTTCATCCCATGGTTGAAGTTCGTCTTGATCGAAGGTGACGACGAAAGACTTGCCTTCTTCGCCCTCGAACTGCACCATGACTTTATTGCTGAGCGGGATGACATCGACCACCTTGCCTTCGCCGCGCGGCGTAACCACATGTTTGTTGCGCCTCGGCAACTGTTTGCGCGCTTCGACGTACTGCTCGTATTCATAGATGAGACAGCAGCGGAGGCGCCCGCACATGCCGGTGATCTCCTCGGGCGTGAGCGAGATGCCCTGTTCTTTTGCCATCTTGATGGAGATGGGGCTGAAGTCAGTCAGGAACTTTGAGCAGCAACGCGTTTCAAGCCCGCAAGCTCCCATGCCACCGAGGATTTTCGCTACATCGCGCGGACCGATCTGGCGCAATTCGGCGTGGGTGTTTGGATACATATCCTGCATGTCTTTCTTCAGGGATTTCAGGTCGGCCTTTTCCTCGTTTTCGGTGCTGAAGAGAAATGCCAGGCGCGTGCCGTCATAGTTGTATTCGGCGGCGACGATCTTCACGCCTTGCAGTTTGAGTTCCGCGGCGCGCGCCCGGCAGTTGATCATCGCTTCCGTCTGTTTGGACTGCCAGGTTTGTTGGAGCAGGAGATCGCGCGGCGTGGCGCGCCGCTCGACAGCTTTCCAGCCACCTTCGGGCGGGGCAGGAGCTTCCTTGAGAACAGTGACCACTTCTCCAAGGTGTTTGCCGCGTGTGGTATCGACAATGACGTGCTCGCCTGCTTGGACGTCGGGTAGGGCAGAGGAGTCGAAGTGGTAGATCTTTCCGATCTTATTGAAACGTACACCGATAATATTTGTTTGCATGGATGCAATTATACCGTAGCAAAATCCTGAAAAGCCATATCTGCTAGCCAAAATACTGGAAATGCGACCAGAATTCGGGCCAAGGATAGCGCAGATCGTGACAGACGTAAATGGCCCTGTGATTGATTGTTTCTTCGTTCTGGACGTTGAATGGCATGGTGATTGGGGCAATTAGCCGGCAATCTTGGAAGGCCTTTAACAAGTCTGAGTCGTCGCCAACCACGATCAACGTCGTTGGCGGCGGGTCTCCATAGCCATACGCCCAGTATGAATCAAAGCCGCTGATGACTCTTGGCAAGCGGTAGGCCGGGCCGTACAGGTCAATCGAACCGATTTCGCCCGAGCTTTCCGCCAGAATCGCCGCACCGGATCTTTCGTTGGCGGGAAGCGCATTGTAGGCTTTAGAAACCTGTTGGGCGAGTTCGGGCCAGCCGACCTCTGATTTCAATTGGTCGTTGCTTTTGCTGACCACACTCCACCAGGCAGAGCCGAGCGGAGCGATGGGCAGTTCAACGGCGATCAAAAACGCCGCGAAGACGCTCAGGACGCTCCAGGTGGCCCAGCGCCAAGCGCGCGCCCCGCGCGGGCTGGATATGCGGGCCAAGCGTCCTTCCCACCACACAGCGCCGCCCGCCGCGAGCATCGGGTAGGCTGGCGCCAGATAGTAGCCATTCCCCTGCGCGAGCGCAAGCAGGGCAAACGGCGCCACGTACATCCAGCCCAGCATACGATAGCGCTGCCCGCCCTTTGAAAAGAGGAAGACATACAGCCCGGCGATCACCAGAAGCAGCATCACTGGGTTCAGATTAAACAGAATCTGATCGATCAGGAAGCTCCCGGCCTCCCCTGATTGCACGTCGCGGGCATGGATGCTGGCCAGGAAATCAAGTGAAATCCAGTGGTTCTGAAATTGCCAGATCAAATTTGGAAGCCAGACCACAAATGCCAACAAAGCTCCGATCCACAGCCAGCGGCTCTTCAGATACTGCCGGTTGCGAGTGGCAAGAACGCCGGCGATTACTCCTGTGACCGAAAAGGCGATGGTGTATTTCGTCAGCATGCCCAAGCCGATGGCTGCACCGATCGCCAGCCACCAGCGCGGGTTTTCGGATTTCAACCAAAGGACGACTGTGAACGCAAGCAGTACCCAGCATAGATAGTCAAGGGTCTCATACTGGAACAGGCCACCTTGGACGATGGAATTGGGCGTTGTGGCAACCGCCACTGCGCCGAGGATCTGCGCCCACCGGCCGCCAGCCAGATCGCGGATCATCAATCCTGTCAGCAGCATCACGATCCCCTCCGCCACGACGGCCAGGGAACGCAGGCCCACAGGTGATAAACCAAACAGGGTCAACGCCATACGCGCCAGAAACGGCGTGACCGGCGGCCAGGCAACATACCCCCAAGCCAAGCCGCGATTCGCAATATCCATCGTGACTAATTCATCCTGATGAAAACCGTACTGTCCGTTGGTGAAGACCTGCAACAAAACGCGCGCCAGCGCGAGCAATATCAGAGTCCCAATATCGCTCGCCAGGAACGCGGTTACGGACTGACGCTTGGGCAATGCGCGTCACCGTTGCATGAGGCTGCTCATTCCACAATATTGATTGGCAGCTCGTTCTTCCCGCCCAGTGCCGCCACGCTGATCTTGGCAGCCAGGCTCTCCGCGATCTCGCGGAGGGACTTGGCAACCGGCGAATCGGGATGCGATATCACAATGGGTTTGCCGCTGTCACCACCGATGCGGACGTTCTGATCGATCGGCACTTTACCCAGGAATGGACTCTGTGTGGCTTGGGCCAATTGCTCACCGCCGCCTGATCCGAAAATGTCCATGCGCGTGCCATCGGGCAGATCGAGATACGACATGTTTTCGATTACGCCCAGGATCGGGACTTCGAGCGTGCGGAACATCTGCAGTCCGCGGCTGGCATCCTCGAGCGACACCAATTGTGGAAGCGTCACGATGATGGCGCCGCTCAATGGTAAGGCTTGCGCCAGCGATAACGCGGCGTCGCCTGTGCCCGGTGGAAGGTCCACGATCAGATAATCGAGTTCGCCCCATTCAACGTCGGCCAGGAATTGGCGTATGGCCGAGTTCAACATCGGGCCGCGCCAAATCAAGGGTTGTCCCGGCTTGACCAGAAGTCCCATCGAGATCATTTTGACATCATAGGCCACGGCCGGGCTCAGTTTATTCCCTTTTGGTGGCGGAAGCTTTTCCACGCCGAGCATGGTTGGAATATTTGGGCCATAGATATCAGCGTCCATCAACCCGACGCGGGCGCCGCTTTGTGCGAGCGCCACCGCGATATTCACTGCGACCGTTGATTTCCCTACTCCGCCCTTGCCTGACCCGACCGCGACCGCGTTGCGGATCGGCGTATTGACCAGTCCGCGCATTCGGCCATCGTTGGGAACGTCCGAATCCCACTTGACCTCCACCGACTTCACGCCCTCGAGGGACATCACTGCCTGTTTGGCTTCTTTGTCGATCTGTCCGCGCAACGGGCAGGCGGGCGTGGTGAGCATGATGGTGAACGAAACTTTGTCGCCCGTGATCTCCAGGCTGCGGACCATGTTCAGGGTGATAAGGTCCTGATGCAGTTCCGGCTCCTGGACCTTGCTCAGGGCGGCCAGGACGGTTTCTTTTGTAAGTTTATTTGCCATTCTTCTTAACCAATCAATTCAAATGTCATGGTGAGCAGTCACGATCGACCAGCGGCTTCGGCTCTTGCGGCGCGTGCGGCTTCCTTCGCTTTGCGCGCCTCTTCGTTGAGCGCATAATTCAGAGGGCGGATGCTCTTGTAATACGAGGCCGGTTTCAGCAGTTTTTCCATGTTGAACACGTTGCGTTGATACGAGGCGATCTCGTAATCGTGATCCATGATGATCGCATCAAAGGGACAATACTCGGCGCAGAATCCACAGTTCATGCAGATATCGGCGTCAATGTAGAACTCAGCCGGCTCCGGAACGGGGCGTCCCGTTTGCGGATCGTTGGTACGGACGATCCAGATGCATTGGGGAGGACATACCTTGGCACAAATCCCACAGGAGGTGCAGCGGATCTCCTTTTTTCCATCCGGTTTTTCATCATACACCAGGAAAGGCACGTAGCGGAACTCCTCCGGCACCGGCAGTTTTTCTTCCGGATACTGCACCGTAAATACACCGCGCGCATCTTTGCTGGAACGATGCGCAATGCCTTCCGGGTTGTAGTAGCGGCGCCCCCACCAGGCGATATCATCGAGATAGGTGTCCACGAACCGCTTGAGGGTTACGCCGAGACCTTTGATTATTCCTTTTCCATACATAGTCTCTTCTCCAATTCTACCGGTCAAGCTCGCCAAGAACAATATCGATCACGCCGAGGATCGCAACGAAATCCGCGATCTTGGTGCCGACGCACATCTTCTCGAGGGCTGTGATGTTGACGAACGATGGAGCGCGCACGTGATAGCGCCAAGGATTGGGTTTGCCGGTTGAAACGACATAAAAACCGAGTTCGCCTTTCGGTGCCTCAATGCGTCCATACGCCTCGCCTGCCGGAACGCGGACTTGGTAGGCGGGTTTCTGTGAGTTGATCGGCCCCTCGGGGATCTGCTTCACCGCCTGCTGGACGATCCGGATGGATTGCCGAATCTCATCGAGGCGGATGAGATAGTTATCATAAAGATCCCCGTTGTGACGCAGGGCCACGTCAAAGTCAAAGCGATCGTAAATCCCATAGGGCTGCGCGCGCCGGACATCATACGGAACTCCTGAAGCACGCAGGACCGGGCCCGTGATCGAATACCTGACCGCGTCATCCGCGTCGATCACCTTCACGCCTTTCAGGCGCGCGAGCAGCACTTCGTTCTCGCTAAGGAAGCGGTCGAACTCGTCCGCTTTGCGCGGCAGGCGTTCATCGACCAGGCCCTTGATTTTTTCCAGCACACCGGCCGGCAGGTCACGCGATACGCCGCCAAAGCGGTGATAGTTGCACATCATGCGCGCACCCGAGGCGGCCTCGAAAATATCCAGGATCAGTTCGCGTTCCTCGAAGGCGTACAAGGCGGGGGTAAAGAATGCCCCGAGGTCGTTCAGCAGCATTCCGATCAGGATCAGGTGATTTTGGATACGGCTGAGTTCTGCCATGATCACCCGCAGGTATTCGGCGCGCTCCGGGACCTTGATGTTCATCAGCTTTTCAACCGCCAGGGAATAGCCCCAATTGTTGCTCATTGAATTGAAGTAATCGAGACGGTCGGTGTAGGGCATGTTTTGCAGGAAGGTGTTGCGTTCGCCGATCTTCTCATGGTTTCGATGCAGATAACCCATGACCGGTTTCAAACTGACGATGGTCTCCCCATCGAGCACCACCGCGGCGCGGAAGACCCCGTGTGTGGAGGGATGTTGCGGTCCCATATTGACGATCACGCGATCGGTTTTGATGCCCGCATCAATGGTCGTATATTTTTGCAACGTATCATACAGCGGCGCCTCGCCATCAATCCTTACCTCTTGCGGATCGAAGTTTTGCGGGAATTGCAGATTGTCCTTATAAATGTTCTTCTCTTCCGCGCTGGCGTATTTTCCCCTTGGCCAGCGACTATCCAAGGGCTTGTTATCTTCTTCATAGAACGGTTCGTGCCAGTCTTTACGGAGCGGATGTCCTGCGAAGCCTTCCCACATCAGGATGCGGCGGAGGTCCGGGTGATTCGTAAATCGTATCCCATACAAATCCCAAATCTCGCGCTCCTGGAATTCCGCGCCAGGCCAGACCGGCGTCACGCTCGGGACCTCCATCGGGTCGAGCCGCGCAACTTGCACTTTGAATCGGAGGCCAGGGCCGCCGGTTGTTCGATAGGCCTCGTAGACGACCTCCATCTTGTCGGGAAAATAATCCACACCACAGACGTTCGAAAGCAGTTCAAAGCCGAATTCATCCCGCAAGGCTGTGGCAACTTCAACCAAGTTATCCTTGTTGACCATCCAGCCGCTGTAACCGGGGCGGGTGTCAGCGGAGACAACACCGGGAAAGCGCGAAGCCAAGTCAACCATCTCCGAAACGAGTGTCGCCATGTTTACTCCTTCGCCTCAGTCGCTTTTTCGGCCGGTTTCTGTGCGGCCAATTGCTTGATCTCTGCATAGCGGCGTGGGTCCATCAAATCCGGCCCCAGCACCGGGATCGGAATCAGAGCTGAGTCCGAGCCCTTTTGATACCAGCGCACTTTGCGAATCGACTGTTTATCGATCTTTTCCTGCAACTTCATCAAGCCTGCGGTCAATGCCTGCGGGGTGGGAGGACACCCCGGGATGTAAACATCCACGGGCACAAATTTGTCCACGCCGGCGACCACGTTGTATCCTTCTTTGAAAGGTCCTCCGCCCGACGCACAAGCGCCCATCGCCACGACATATTTCGGCTCCGGCATCTGGTTGTAGAGACGCACGATGGCTGGAATCATTTTCTTTGTGACGGTTCCGGCGACGATCATCAAGTCGGATTGGCGCGGACTGGGGCGCATCACTTCCATGCCGAAGCGGGCGAGGTCGTACCGCGCGGCTTGCGCGGCGATCATCTCGATGGCGCAGCATGCCAGGCCGAACATCATCGGCCAAACCGACCAGCGGCGACCCCAGTTATACAGGCGGTCCAATGTCGTAATGCTGACCGCGTGCTGGAGGTCGTCCGGGATTGCATAGCCCGGCGAATTCAGTTCTTTATTATCTGTCATTCATTAACTCCTCGAACCATTCTTGGTAAATTGATGAAAGGATGTCATCGTTGCACAGAGCGGGATCATCCTCAAATTCCTGAAGTGCCAAAGTCCAATCATAAATCTGGCGCAGGCTCACATTTCCGATGCTCACATCCGAATGCAAGCGCTTCAATTCCAAAGCGATGGCGTAAGATGTTTCCCAAGTCAAAGTCATTCGTCTCGATTGTCGATCTGCGCGCGCTGCAGCTTGCCGGAATAATCCACGTAAATCGATTTCCATTCGGTGAAGAGATCCAAACCGGCTTGTCCTGCCTCGCGGTGTCCGTTGCCGGTGCCGCGCACACCTCCAAAGGGAAACTGAATTTCTGCACCGGTCGTGCCGTGATTGATGTACACCAAGCCTGTAAGAATATCCCGCATTGCGGTAAAGGCGTGATTGACATCCTGTGTAAAGATCGAAGTCGAGAGTCCATACTGCGAGCGATTGTTGACTTCAATGGCTTCTTCGAGTGAATTGACTTCGATGATGCCTAACACCGGACCGAAGATTTCTTCTCGTTCGAGCGTGGAACCCGGCTGGACTCCGTCAAACAGGGTCGGCGCGTAGAAGAAGCCTCTGCCATCTACGTCCACGATCGAGGCGCCGGCCAAGGCGCGGGCGCCTTCTTTCTTTCCAATCTCGACGTAATTGTGAATGCGCGTCAAGGCGGTTTTATTGATCACGGGACCAACGTCCACTTTAGGATCAAGCCCGTTGCCCAGAGTCAGTTTCCTGGTCCGAGCGAGGAGCGCCTCTTTGAGTTTGGATGCGATCCCTTTTTGAACGATGAGTCGACTCGCAGCAGTGCAGCGTTGGCCCGTTGTTCCAAACGCGGCCCACAGCGTCGCATCGGTCACGAGTTCCAGATTCGCATCATCCAGAACGATGATGGCGTTCTTGCCGCCCATCTCAAGCGAAACTTTTTTATTCAGCTTGCCGGCCTCTTGAGCTATGGTGCGACCGGTGATGGTTGAGCCCGTGAATGAAAGCACGCGTATCCCGGGATGACTGACCAGTGCTTTGGCAACCTCTGCGCCGGGCGCGAGCAAGAGGTTGAATACGCCAGCGGGAATTCCGGCCTCTTCAAAGACCTTAACAAATTCGGCCGAGATGGCCGGTGTTTCCGGCGATGGCTTCCAGATCACCGTATTGCCGGCAATCAGGGCCGGAAAGATTTTCCACGATGGTACGGCTAGCGGAAAATTCCAAGGCGTAATGACGCCGACCACGCCCGATGGGTCACGCATCGCCATTCCGAATTTGTTCGGCATTTCAACAGGCGCCGTATAACCCAGCAATCTCCTGCCTTCGCCGCCCATGTAATACGCCATGTCAATGGCTTCCTGAACGTCGCCACGCGCTTCTGCAATGACCTTGCCCATGTCTTGAGTCAATAGGCAGGCTAGTTCTTCTTTCTTTTGTTTCAGAATATCTCCGACTTTAAACAGGAGTTCACCACGCAGTGGAGCGGACATCAAGCGCCATCGCTTGAATGCATTTGTCGCAGATTCAACGGCCGAGTCTACGTCTGCAATGCCCGCGGCCTGGATCTGGGCGAGGACCTCCTCCGTAGCCGGATTAATCGTGTCGAAGGTAATTCCATTGTGTCCTCGGACCCATTTTCCGTCAACGTAGTTCTGGAATTCCATATATGTACCTCAAAAATTGCCTGTGGCGTCTTTCTGTCACAAACCTGTTCATTATAGCACTTCGCCTCAATAAGTCAAAGGAATTATGTAAAAATATATTTGCATAAACGCATTTGTGAGTATAATCGCGTTATGCCCGCGATAACAGCCCGCCAGAAGATCCTCGCCTATTTCAGGAAGCAACCCATCACGTCGGCCGCACAGATAGGGCGCGGACTGAATATGTCCGCTGCGACGGTGCGGCACCACTTATCCATTATGTTGCGAGATGGGAGAATTGCTTTAATCGGTCAGAAGCGAAGAGGCGGACAGGGGCGTCCCACGAAATTGTACGGATTGTCGGAGAGATCCTTGGGCGATAATTTAGCGCTTCTCTCCGATGCGATTTTGGGGGAACTCTTAAGAGGGCGTTCTCCTGCAAAACAGGCTCAGGCGATCAATGCCATCGCACAAAGTCTCGCTGTGCAATTCGATGCCGATGCCTTTGATAGTCCCACGGCCAAACGGCTGGCGGCGATCATTGACAAGTTGAACGAGTGCCATTATCAAGCGCGCTGGGAAGCCGGCGCGGCCGGTCCGCGTATTTTTTTCGCACATTGTCCGTACGCCGCCATCATCGCCAAGCACCCTGAATTATGCCAGATGGATGTTGCGCTGGTCAGTGCCATGACGAAAACTTCGGCGCGTCAAGTCTCAAAGATCAGGGCAGGCATCACACCGTCGTGTGTTTTCGTGCTCGATGCAAATTCTTGAAAAAGATGGGGCCGCGGCGTGCCCAATGCTTAGCGATTTTGTTTACCACACGCGGATCACCTGTCCTGCATAAATCAAGTTTGGATTCCAGAGTTGATTCAGCGTCTCCAAACTGTATACGCTGGTGCCAAAGCGCGCCGCAATAATCTGGAGTGTGTCACCCCGCTGAACTGTATAGTATTGTGCAGGCGCGGGAATATTAATTACTTGTCCGTAGAATATCCAATTAGGATTCCATATTTGCGGATTGGCTGCAATCAGGTCATTTAAGCTGACGTTCATCCGTTCTGCAATCTTGTGCATTGTGTCGCCCCATTGAACCACATAGGTACGGGCTGTCGGCGCGGCCGGATAATAATTGGTTGTATAGTACTGCGGAGCCGGATTGTAAGCAGCGTTGTTGGCGTAGTATCCGGGCATCGATATGGTTTGGCCAGCATACAGCCAATACCTTAGATTGGGATTTGCCTGCCGGATCGCGGCAACCGTGGTTCCGCATTTGTAGGCCACCGAGGCCAGTGTATCCCCCCATTGAACTGTATAAGTTGATCCGCAGCCGGACCAGGCGAGGGCGTTGCCAGTAATGGCTAATGACGCCAGCAGGGTTGCCAGCAAAAGCAATCCATTAACGAAACTCTTGAGTGACATGATCGACCTCCATGGGTTGGAAAATACGGTTCGGTGAAACGGAAATTCTGCATTTCATGAATAAAAATTGATTTTAGACCATCGGGAATTTACCAGTTGCGTCCATGACCACTGGCCCATGCCCCGAACAGACGATACGCGCCCCGAGCGCGGCCTGCTTGCGGGCCGACTCATTTGCCCTGGCCTCATCCCATGTCAGGGCCGGCAAGGAACGAGCCAGGCCCTCCTGGCGCGACACAATTGAATCGCCGGTGAATAGAATGCCGGTCGATGCTGAAAAAAGTGAAATATGCCCTGGCGTATGCCCGGGTGTCTCGAGCACACGCAGGCCACCGAGAATTGGCAGGACCTGTCCCTCGGTCAAGATTTCGTCAGCAGCGATAGGCGCGGCTTTCATCAGTCGACTTGCAACTCCCATCAACAATCTCCGAAATGAGCTTCCCGATTTGAGCTGGCGCGAAGGCTTCCCTTGTGCCATCGCCTCGGACTCGATGGCACTCGCGTAGACTCGTGCGCCACTTGCTTTTTTAAGCGCCGATAAACTGCCAACATGGTCCATATCGGAGTGGGTGATGATGATCCGTTTCAAGTCGGAGGGAGAGCGTTTCAAGCTGCCTAGGTAACGAAAAATCTTGCTTGCACTACCGGGTAATCCCGTGTCAATCAGGGTCATCCCGTCAGCATCCATGATCAAATAAGGATTGGCGATGACGTTTGGGACCAGGTGAACATTGGAAACGATCTCCATTAAGATGAACTCCTTTGCTGTGACCGATGGACAAACCCATCATATCACGTTGTCATGAAGAAATGTTGAAAAGAGTTTGTGCCTTATGTGAGCTTTTCGAGAAGATCTTCCACATACTTCACAATATTTCTGCCATTATTGCACAAACCCCAAATAAAATTGTTGAGCCAGCGAATGTCGTCGGTGATTCCATAGCAAGGTTTTCCTTTGGCGTAACAGTATCCGAGCTCGGCGCACGTGCCTGAATCGTGGTCCGGCCCGGTGAGTAAGGCGACACAAATATCATACTGCTCTAAAGCGCGCAGATCATCGACGAAAATTCGGGCACGTTCAGCAGAGGTTAATTGTTGGATGATGCCCACGTCTCGATGGGGCAGGAAGGTTTGAAAGCCCGCTTTTTCCAGCACCTCGGCGATATGCTCCAGGTATGAACGATCCGCCACATTAAATAACGGTCCGGCAATGTAAATTGATGTCATCGGGATCACCTTCAAAGATTGGATGCTGGCACTTGCGCGGCCCGGCATCGGCCATGATTTTTGGATCTCTTCCATTGTATATCATCTTTGGCAATTGATGATGCGGCGTAAATTTCCCTGCGTTATAATGTCCGCTAGCTTACATCTTATGGAAGGCTCGGTTGATAGCCATGCAAATAGCAGACAAAGTTGTGATTATTACCGGCGCGTCGGCAGGCATTGGACTTGCGACGGCCAGACTGGCCTCACAGAAAGGCGCAAAAGTAGCTTTGGTGGCACGTTCCCAAGATAAACTGCGCGCCCTTTCCAGGGAAATGCCTGATTCGCTATCCGTTCGGGCCGATATGACGAAGCCCGCGGAAATCCGCAGGATGATTGCCGAGGTGAAAGAACATTTTGGCAGAATTGATATTCTTATTAACAATGCTGGCCAGGGCTACGACGCCCCGGTGGAGAAGATTCGCCTTAAAACATTTCGCCACATCTTTAACTTGGATGTGGTCGGCCCGTTGATTGCGATGCAGAAAGTGATACCGATCATGCGCCGGCAGAAGGCGGGGATGATCATCAATGTCAGTTCGGGAACCGCATTGATGTATCTGCCAAACATGAGTCCTTATTCGTCTCTGAAACGCTCGCTCGCTGCCATCAGCCTGACGGCGCGAGAAGAGCTGAAGGATGATGGTATCGTGGTCAGTGTGATCTATCCATACATAACCGCCACTGATTTTGAAGCGAACACGATCCATGAGGTGAAAGAAGAGGCGGCCTGGGGAGAGGATGATGGAGGTTCCTTCCAGCCGCCGGACTCGGCAGAACATGTCGCCCAGAGGATTTTGGATGGCATCCAACGCGAGGAGGCCGAAATCTTTGCCCACGATTGGATGCAGCAAAACCATTGACCCGTATTGTTTTTGATACAGTATTCCGTCCATTCCGCTTAATCGGATTGGAGATGAACCATGGATGGACGCATTAAACATTTAGCGGTGGCGGGGATCCTGCTGGCTGCGGCCCTGCTGGCTTGCGGATTTCCAGCGGGGGAAAATCCGCCCAGTGCGCAACGGACGATGTTGGCTGCGACCGTATTCTTAATGCAAACCGAAGTCTCCACCTTGCAAACTCCTCCGCCTTCTGATACCGCAACATTTATGCCCGTGCCTACGGACACCGGCACAGCCTCCCCATTGCCTACCCCGCAGAATCCATTGGTGGTTCAAAATACGCTCTGCTGGCTTGGGCCGGGGCCGGGTTTCCAGGTCTCGAGCTCGGTGCATGCCGGGACGCGTGTCATCTTGCTGGGGCAGGGCAGTGTTCCGGGCTGGTGGGTGATCGAGGGTCCGGTCTATCACGATCCTTGCTGGATGCCTCAACAGGATCTTCAAATCGATGTCGGCTACGATTTTCATGAATTGCAGATTTTCTATCCACCACCAACGGCGAGGCCGACCAAAACGCCAAAGATATAAGTGGATACTGCATTCTTCTTGAGGAACCCAAAGAGACAACCTTGGTATTCCGGGTGAACGCTTCTTTCGGTGTAACAGATTGTGGCAACATCTCTGATAATCAGAATATCCTTGGAGGAAAAAATGATCCCACGTAAATTTGTCATCTGCCTCGCCGGTTCGTTCTTGATTCTGGCTTCGCTGGCTTGTAACATCGGCGCGCGCAGACCGACCCCGATCCCCGCAAGCGATCCAGCTTCGAATCCGGCCGGCGTTTCCACCGAATCCTCCGCGGCCACCGCGACGCCATCTGCGCCTCAGCCGTCCGCGACTCTTCCTGCCTTAACGGATACGCCCAGCTCGCCAACCATCACTGCCACGCCACAAAATCCACTGGTGACCACCACCGCGTATTGTTGGTCCGGCCCAACTGGCAAGGCGCTAAGCTATGAGATCATCAGCAGTATTCAGGCCGGGACGCGCGTCCAGTTGCTTGGGAAAGGAATCGTGGATGGCTGGTGGATCGTTCGAAATCCGCGGTACAACGACCCCTGCTGGATCCAACAACAATATGTGCAAATCGATCCGTCTTACGATCTTTCCGCACTCAAAACGTACGCGGTACCGCCCACGCCGACAGCCACTCCTTGAAGCATTTTGATCAGTCTGTGGATCGTCGATGGGATTCGAGGCAAAAGCTTTGCGGAAAATAAAGCTCCTCGACGGGTTTTTGCGCCCGGGAGCCTCTTATTCAACAGTTACACTTTTTGCCAGATTCCTGGGTTGATCCACATCCAGGCCGCGGATCGAGGCGATGTGGTATGCCAGCATCTGCAATGGCAAGACCGTAACGGCGGGGGAAAGCATCCAGGGGGCTTCCGGAATCCATAGAACGTGGTCGGCCATGCTTGCCACCAACTCATCACCATCGGTCGCGACCGCGACCACTGTGCCGCCACGCGCTTTGGCCTGCTGGATTTGGCTGATCATCTTTTCGTGCCAGGGGTCCTGAGGCGCGAGGCAGACAACCGGCAGGGTTGGGTCGATCAACGCGATCGGCCCATGTTTCATCTCTCCTGCAGGATACCCCTCCGCATGAATGTAGGAGATCTCCTTGAGTTTCAATGCACCTTCATAGGCAATCGGCATGTTGATGCCGCGTCCGAGATAAAGGCAATCGCGGACATCCTTTAGCAGATGCGCAACTTTCTCGATCTCCGCCTCGCGTTCCAGTGTGCGGCCAACCAAATCCGGGATGAGACGCAGGTCGGCGACCATGGCTTTACGCGTTTTCTCGTGGATGACGCCGCGCAAATCAGCGAGAAGAATTGCCAGCATGTATTGGTCAATGAGCGGAGCGGTAAAAGCTTTAGTGGACGCCACGCCGATCTCCGGTCCGGTTTGCATCGAGATAAAACCGTCGGCGAGGCGCATCGCTTGTGAGCCAATGGCGTTGACGATGCTCCACAGCGTTGCGCCCTTGGATCTGGCTTCCTCCATGGCGGCCAGCGTGTCGGCGGTTTCACCGGACTGCGAAATGGCCAGCACGACGGATTTGTCATCCAGGATCGGGTCGCTGTAGCGAAATTCGGATGCGATCACCACTTCCACCGGAATTCGGGCGATTTTTTCGATCAGGGTTTTGCCCACCATGCCTGCGTAGGCAGCCGTGCCACAGGCCGTGATGTAAATCTTCTCGATTTGATTGGCAAATTCTTTCGTGAGCTTCAAATCCGGTAAACGGATCTGGCCCCTCGCAAAGTCCACGCGTCCGGCCAGCGTATCTGTCAGCGCTTGCGCTTGTTCATGGATTTCCTTCTGCATGAAGTGACGGTACTCGCCTTTTTCGGCTGTGACCGGGTCCCAGGAAACGGTATGTACCTGCGGCTGGATCGGTTTGCCTTCGATGGTTTCGATGCAAATCTGATCGCGCGCGATTACCGCCATCTGCCGTGATTCGAGGAACATCACTTGGTGTGTGTGTTCCATGATGGCAGGCAGGTCGCTTGCAAGAAAGTTTTCGTTTTGCCCCAGGCCAAGCACCACGCCGCCTGCATTGCCGATGCGCGCGGCCACGATCTTATCTGGCTCGTCGGCCGACATCAAAACCACGACGTTGGCTCCCCGGATTTGTTGGAAGGTTTGGCGCGCCGCCTCTACCAGGTCGGAGCCGGAAGCAAGGTAATGTTCAACCAAAAGAACGATCGTTTCGGTATCTGTATCGGACTGAAACGCAACTCCTTCCGCCGTCAACTCGTCCTTTAACTCCAGAAAATTTTCGACGATGCCGTTCTGCACTACCACCACGCGCCCGCTCTGGCCGAGATGCGGATGTGCGTTGCGTGCAGACGGCGCACCGTGAGTAGCCCAGCGCGTGTGCCCGATGCCGGGCGCACCGTTGATCGGTGACTTTCTCACGAGCTCATCCAATTGCGATAATTTGCCCGCGTCTTTTCGGATCTCGAGCCGGCCGCTGTTTAAGACAGCCAATCCAGCCGAGTCATAGCCGCGATATTCGAGCCTTTTCAGCCCATTGAGGATGATCGGCGTCGCGTCACGCGGCCCGATGTATCCAACGATTCCACACATAGGGGATTCTCCAGTCTATTTTTGAGATTCGATAAATCGGGAATCGTAATTAAAAGCCAATTTCCAATTCCGCTTATCGGATATCCGTTCGATTTGCCATTTTTTGCGTCTTTGTCCGCGCGATTGCCCGCACGGTGTTTTCCGCGAAATTCTCTGCTGGAGGGAAAGAAAATTGGATCATGGCTGATCCAGAGGGCTTCCGCTGAACTTTCGATGTTTTCTTGCCCGCCCCTTAAATCCCGATCCCATTGGGAGAGGATCAAAGGGAGGGAAGATTAACTCCATCTTGCGATGAAGAACCCTCATCCTCGTCACCTTGAAAGCCGAACGGCGGACACGTTTCAAAAGCCGGCTTATCGGGCCGTTCAAGGTCATGCGCTAGCTTTCCCATGTGAATTGAATTGGTCAGGCACCTCCTTTTTTGTTCCTGCACTCATTATAACGTAAAAACATCGCCGGTAATTCTTCCTGCCGGCGATGTTTCATAAGTTGTTTGATTCGTCCAGGGTTAACAGTTGTTGAAGCAGACCGTTGGCGTCGGGGTGGGCGCGTTGGTCGGGATAGGCGTGGGCGGCGCCAGCGTCGGGGTCTTGGTTGGCGTATTCGACGGAGTGAATGTCGGTGTTGGCGTGCGCGTTGGCCTGGGTGTGTTCGACGGCGTGAACGTTGGCGTCTTGGAGGGCGTGAAGGTGATGGTGGGCGTAAACGTCTTGGACGGTGTAAAGGTAATGGTCGGCGTAAACGTCTTCGTCGGTGTGTTAGACGGCGTAAACGTCTTGGAGGGCGTGAAGGTGAAGGTCGGTGTGAAGGTAACGGTCGGCGTAAACGTCTTGGAGGGCGTGAAGGTAATGGTCGGCGTATTCGTCTTGGACGGCGTGAACGTAATGGTCGGCGTATTCGTCTTGGTCGGCGTATTCGAGGGCGTAAAGGTCGATGTCGGCGTTCGTGTCGGCGTCTTGGTCGGTGTGGAGGTGGGCGTATTGGTTTGTGTCGGCGTGTTCGACGGCGTAAACGTCAGCGTGGGCGTGAAGGTCTTGGTGGGGAGGGGCGTGTTGGTGTTTACCGTGGGGATGAGCAGCGGCAACGGTGTATCAATCGAGCGAGTCGCGCGGAAATTCTCCACCGTACCTTCGCGGTAGGAGGCGAGATGGATCATTGGGATAAAGCCGGCTACGAAGGGCAATCTCGGGAAGACGATGAAGGTAAAATTGTAGTCGGCGCCAACAACTACTGTATCACGTGGTCCGCCCGGATCCTCATTGGGACTGCAACTGGCATATATCGGTTGCTCCATCTCCGGCGCGATCCAGACATATTGAGACCCATTGGAGGAGATCCTGGTAGAGCAGACCGTGACGTGCAGGTAATTCTGGTCTGCATTGGTCAGCGACTCGTCATAGGGCAAACCGACGATGATTTGGGTGGTGGCATCTTTGATGGACGGAATCCGTGCGGCATCCTCCAGCGCGTCTGTGCTGCATGAAGTGGCGTCGCCGGGGGTTGGGCAATAGGTCGCATCGAAATTACCGGTCGTGGCGTAGCGCACGCCGAAACGGGTGGCATTTTCGATGATGATCCAAGCATAAAGCAGACGCCCGAATTCAAGCAGGCCGAACACAAGCAGCAGTAGAACTGGTAGCACCATCGCGAATTCCACCATCGCTTGCGCTTTTTTGCGGCGGGTCATTGTTCGCCATTTTTTCAAGTTGCCAGTTTTCATATCGGTACCCTATGCAAAATAGATTATTCGGAAATTCTGGTCGTAATGTTCTTGTAGATATCATCAAAGATGCCGGACAGAGTGCTGGTGGTGGGGGCATAATAATAGTTACCGTGGTTGGCGGATAGTCCCCCGGAGTATTCAGCGGCGTATTCAAGGTACTCTTCCGCCTCGTTGGCATCTGCTGTGCCACCGTATGTGGATGAGTTTTCGACACGATTACCCAAGCCAATGCTATAAATGCTGGCGCCCTGGCCGACTACTGCTCCGGCTGCAGGGCCAGTGACGTAATCTGCCGCGTCCAGCGCATAATCGAGCGAGGTATAGTGCGAATCACCATTCCCATGGCGGGTCGAGTTGTCGTTGGGCGGATAGATATTCCAGCTAAGCCTGGGTTGAATGCAGAGCGGGCCGGTCCATAAGTTCCCATAATCAGGGCAATATCCGTTCGGATGACTCGAGTCCCCGGCCCAAGGCGAGCTCGAGTTAGGTGTACCGCTCAGGATCAGAACCACCGCCCAAAAGGAATCCTTTCGCTCGGTATCTGGGTCTGCAAATTCAGAACCCGCATCGATCAACGCCGCACCTGCATTGGTCGAGTTGCAGGTGGTGGGGTCATTTGGATTGGTATTGCGATACTTCGGGCATTCCTGGCCGGCAAAGTCCACACCGTCCGGATAGTTCAAACAAGGGCCCGGGTTTGTGTCGCTGGAGAGGGGCTGGATGCAAGTTCGAGGTTGGAAAACTTTTAGGCTTTGGATGGCGCTATCCACATTTGCCTGATCGGTCGGGCCATCGCCGGAGGATTGGAGAGGCCAAACCATGACCGGGTCGCGCCCTCCGCCGGCCACCTGACTGGTCAAAGCAATCACTCCCACGCGGTCATACGGGTAAAACAATTTATCAGCAAATGCCTGAGCCACGGCCTTTACGTCCGCCATTGGCTCGCAGGTATTATTTGGGTTGCATGTGGTCGGATCATCGCCCGGATCAATTGTGTTTGGGTTGCCGCTGGTAGCCGCTGCCATGGAGATAGAGGTATCAACCACCATGATCAAGTCGACGGAAGCGGCCTCACCAACCGAGGTGGCGGTGATGTCCGTTGAGTTGATGCCGACGATCGGCAGGAAACCGAAGGTCACATGTCGCGAAGCCGTGATGCGCACTAATTTGCGCAGTGGCACTGCACACAGTGGATCGTCCGGATTCGTGGCTTTTACCGTATCGCACGTGTCCGCTTCTACGTTAAAGACATCGGATTGGTTGAGTTGCAGGAATTCCGTTGCCGCATTGACCAGGTCCGTGTTGGTGAAATTTTTGCGGAATTGTTGTGCAGCTCCGATCGCAGCGGCATCGACGCCGCGTTTCAAACGCGCATATTCGATCAGCAACTTGCCGCCATCGATCAAAAGCCCAGCCATGGCAGCCAGACCCACGAAGGCGATGGCGACCAAGACAATGGCCTGTCCGTGGCTGGTGTTTCGGAAGAGCTTCTTAATCAAATCTTTTCTCCTCTTCAGCATACCGGTTCCACTGCTTGCAAAGGCATGATGGTGTAGGCGGGCAAAATCGGATTTCCGAGCCACGCCATCCAGGGTAAGCCCAAAACCTGGTGATATTGATAATCGACTTCCACTACCAATATGCCTTCGCAGGGACCGCCAGCCACAAGCTGGCTTCGTATGGTGGCTTCCGTGACGGCGGGATTATGTTGATTCCCGTATTGGTGGAATGGACCGGAGTCCGGATAGTCGGTGATGTTGCCGCTCGCATCAACCCCGTAGGCCGAGATGATCACATCATCCGTCGCCGGGTTTAGCGTAATTTTGCGGGTTGTGTCACCATTCGGGTTGTGCGGATCTGGTTCCAGTTGTCCCATGACCGCGGCGGAGGCATAGGAATAAAAGCTCATGTCATCCGAGCCGTCATCCTTGAGTGGTGTCTGGGTAGAGTAATAACGCGCTGAATAGCGCGTGGCATCCAATAGAGAGAGGTAATCATTTAACATGAAGCCGAACTCGACCATGCCGGAGAACAACATCAGAATTATCGGCAGGGTCAAGGTTAACTCGACCAAGCTCTGCCCTTTGGATTTGTTCTTGCCTTTTTTGGGGCGTGAGCCGGCCTTTGTTGACAATGTAAACACTTTTTGTAGCAATTTTTTCACGGCTTACCTCACTTATAATTATAATCGGTTTCAATGATTTGCGTCGGCGAGTAAGCTACCTGTAAAGTTTCAATTTTGTAAGAAAATCCGCGAAAACCAGCTCCCAGTAGTCCGAAATGGCGCCTCGGAATCCAACACCAGGATCCTTTGCACCCTGGCTTGCAATTTTCTGCCTACTTCGGTACGATCGGGGCAATCCACGTCGGCAGAAAGAGGATCAGAAAGGCGCCCGTAATGAAGAATGGCCCGTATGGCATAAAAACCATCAGTGCTTCTTTCCGGTATCGTTTTGCAACCATCAAGTACAAAACCATGACGATGCCCGCTAAGCCTCCCAACAAAATCCCCAGCAACAGGCCGAACCAGATGAACGGCCAGCCGAGCATCAATCCGAGCACGCCCGCCAGCACGACATCGCCGGAGCCCAATGCTTCCTCATCGTCCGCCTCCTGCCCCGCCGATTGCATGTGCCTGGTTCTAAAGCGCGAGAATAAGAGACCAAAAAAATAGAAGACCAGCATGATGGCCAAGCCGGCAAGCCCGCCGAGCAGGGTAGGTTTAATGCCATTGATCCAGAATCCGAGCCCAAGTCCAAACAGAGCGCCGAAGATGCTGGTTGGGTGCAGAATCAAGCGATGCTCAAAGTCGATCACGAAGACCGTTGCAAAGTACGTCAGCAGGATTGAACCCAGGACATATTCCAGCCGATTGGCCGGATGAAAACCGAAGATGCTAAATGGGGATTTGAACCAGATATATACGTTGGCAGCCAGCAGGATGATTTGAACAATCCAGACCCGCATGGGCCGGCGTTGATGGCAGTTGGGACAGCGACGAAGCGTAAGATACGACGCGATGGAAAGGCTCAGGCCACAATGCGCACAACGGGGATGGGAAAGCCGCCGCGTTGCCGGCAGGACATCTGCAAGATAATTAGCAATCCAAGCACTGATCCAACCGGTCAGGATAGGGATAATAATGAGCACGTTCATCGCTACCATTATATTATGAACATCCGCCTATTCCTATATCGTGCAAGTCAATTGTAATATTCTTGGCGAAATATACAAACTGCCTTACAATGCTGCAAGATTTTTCAGGAGATGAATCATGGAAGAGTTTGTAATCGAGGGCGGCATTCCTCTGCGTGGAGAAATCACGCCGGCGGGCAATAAGAATGCGGCGCTGCCTCTTCTGGCAGCATGCCTGTTGTGCGATGAGCCAGTGACGCTTCGCAACGTTCCCCACATCCGTGATGTACTCGACATGCGCCAACTGGTTGAGAGCGTTGGTGCGCGCGTGGAAGAACTGGACGCGAACACCTGGCGGATCACCGCGCGGACCCTGAGACCGGCTAACCTTGACCCGGATCTTTGCCGCCGCATCCGCGCCTCCATCCTGATTGCAGGCCCGATGGTCGCGCGGGCGGGAGAGTTGCGCCTGCCGCCTCCCGGTGGAGATGTAATTGGACGTCGCCGCCTTGATACACATATCTTGGCGCTGCAGGCTCTCGGTGCAGAAGTGACCTATGAGCGCATATTTGATTTTCAATCGAGGGGTTTAAAGGGCGCTGCGATATTAATGGATGAGGCCAGCGTCACCGCCACGGAAAATGCCGTCATGGCCGCGGTCACGGCAGCCGGCGAAACGATCATCCACAATGCCGCCTCCGAGCCGCATGTCCAGGAGTTGTGCCAGCTTCTGAACGCGATGGGCGCACAGATTCATGAAATTGGGTCGAACACGCTGCGCATCACGGGCGTGTCTCGTTTGCATGGCGCGGAATTTACAATTGGGCCGGACTACCTGGAAGTCCTGAGCTTCGTCGGGGCCGCGGGAGTGACGCACGGCGAGGTTCGGATTCGCAATGCGGGCGTTCGTTACCTGGCCATGATCGCGGAGGTCTTCCGACGCCTGGGGATTTCGTGGATCGCGCAGGGTGATGATATCTTGGTAAGTTCCGATCAACCCTTAAGGGTCGTACCGGACCTGGATGGTGCCATCCCGGAAATCAAGACCAATGTCTGGCCCGCTTATCCCACTGATTTAATCAGTATTGCAGTCACCATCGCGACACAGGCCAGTGGCTCTATTCTGTTCCATGATTGGATGTATTCAGGCCGCATGTACTTCACCGACAAGCTGGTGAGCATGGGAGCGCGCATTATTCTGTGTGATCCCTACCGCTGCCTTGTGCAGGGGCCGACTCAGTTGTACGGCGAGAAGCTGGAGAGTCCCGATATCCGAGCTGGAATGGCGCTGGTGCTAGCGGCCCTGGCAGCGAAGGGCAAATCGAAAATTAGAAATATCGGCCAGATTGATCGCGGCTATGAAAATGTGGAGGGTAAGCTTCGTGCATTGGGTGCCCACATCGAACGTGTGCAGGCATGATACAAAAAAAGCAGGCGATCTTGGTTGCCTGCTTTTTTTGTCTGTGCCCGTACGATCAAGGCATGCTGATCCCCGCAGCCGTGACGATCAAAGTGTATTTGGTTGAACTGGCTGCACAGAAATCAGCAGTGTTCCAGAATTTTGGATCGCCGGTAAGCGTGTATGCATTAACGTGGTAGCATGAATTGGAAGCCGGCAGGCTCGTGATCGTGATCGAACTGCCCGCCGCTACGCCCGTTGGAGCATACCAATAACCGCAGTCGCCCCAAGAATTCTTTTGGAGATAAATACTCACACCCAGCAGGACTTTGGTTCTGTTGACGATTGCGATCGTGGCAAGGACTTCTCCTTTGTCGGCTGTAATCGGCCCGCTGCATTCGCCGCCGCCGCTGCTGGAAGAAGTGACCGCTGTCGGTGAAGGCAGGACTGGGTTTATGACGACAACCGGATTTGTGGGCAAGGCAGGGATCGTCGGAGTCGGTTGAGGCGTTTCGGTCGGCGCTTCAGTTGGCGGAACAGGCGTTTCAGTCGGCACGGCTGCCTGCGTCAGCGCCAGCATGGTGCTGGCGGCTGCTACCGCTGTAGCCTGCACATCGGGCGTAGGCGTTGCCTTCGCCCCACATGCGCTCAATAACAAGATCAGAGCTGTAGCCATGGTTAGCATATATTTCGATTTCATGGATTCATTCTTCCTTTCTCTCTTTTGCGGGGCGTAGCACCGGAGTTCCTACCGGTTGCGAAGGTAGTTGAGCCGGCCGAGGATCAGGTCACCTGCCAGCAGCCTCTGCAAGAAAAACACAGGATCCCAAAGGTGCCTTGCTTTGCACATCATTATATTCCAAGACGGGCGGGGTCGGCGCGGTCAACCGGCGAAACCTCCGCGATCAGGAGCATCGTCCGGCTGATCGGGGAACCGGAAATGTTGCAGCAATGAACAAAAAGAAGTGAGTAGCTATGGCCCACTTCTTTTTGCTGTTGCCATATCTTCACAGTTTACGGTGCAACCACTCCGATGGGGTTCGTCCCTGTGATGTTTACGGTAAATTTGTCGGTGCTGTAACCGTTGCAAATGTCCTTACCCGCGTTATTTCTAAACGGCGAACTGCCGAATGAGATGGCACTAATCCAGTAACAACTGACAATTGGCAGGCTCGTTATGGTGGCTGAGCTGTTTGCTTGTAGCTGGAAAGCATAATAGCCACAATCAGCAAACAGGTTCTTTTCGAGGTAAAAAGACACCGTAATAAGCTGCTTGCTCTTATTATTCACCTTGAAAACACCAAACTTCTCTCCGTGACTGAGGGAGATCGGGTGGTTACAGTCGTCGCCGGACGTGGAAGCTGTTGTCGGTGAGGGCAGAAGAGGCGATGTGGGCAAAGGGGGAATGGTGGGCGTGGCTTGGGGAGTTTCGGTCGCCGCAACGGTCGGTGGAACCGGCGTCTCCGTTGGCATCGCCGCTTGGGTTTCGGCAATCATGGTGCCGGCCGCGGCCATGGCGGTGGCCTGCACATCCGGGGTGGGCGTCTCCTTTGCGCCGCACGCGCTCAAGACGAATGCGAGCACAGTAGGAATAATCAATATGGGTTGCATTTTGATGGATTTCATTATTTTTCCTTTCTCAGTTTGGAACTTGCGTGGTTGGTTGTGGTGAGGGATGAGGTTGGTATAGATCAAATGGCTTTGACTACAAAATTCCTGCCAATGTTCTAGTAATGCCCTGTATATCTTAGTCGGGAAGATGAACTCGCTAACTCATAAGGGAAGCGGACTGCAGCAGGCCATCGATGACAAGCTTGGTCTCCTCTGTTCGCTCTTAGTTCTGGCTGACAACCTCCATAAATTGGGCCACCACATCACGCAACATTCTTTCGGGAAGTGCACCCACCTGGCGGTGTACAATCTTTCCACCGGAGATAAACAGCATGGTTGGAATGCCCTGGACACCATACTTGCCCGCCCATTCCGGGTTGTCATCCGTGTTGACTTTGGCGACGATGACTTTGCCCGCATATTCTTTGGCCAGCTTTTCGAGAATCGGAGCCACCATCTTGCAAGGTCCACACCAAGGCGCCCAGAAGTCAACAATCACCGGAATGGTTGATTGGAGCACGGTTTGTTCGAATGCCGAATCAGTAACGTGAACGGGTTCTTCTATCATGATTTCATTATAACCTTTTATTTTTTTGTCTCTACCATTTTCCTTTGGGTAAACGGGCGTGAGTATAACACAAAACCCGCATGTTATAATCCGGTTTCATGGCAGATTTACTATCAAAGTGGCGTGCCGGACTCTCCAAGACAAGCAAATCCGCTTTCGGAAAGCTTGCAAATTTGCTTGGTGCCTCGGAGATTAATCGAGAAACCTGGGATGACCTCGAATCACTGCTCATCCAAGCCGATTTAGGAATCGAAACAACTGGTGACGTGATTGCGTCGCTCCGGCGCATCGTCGACGCCCGAGGGCTGACGCGCGCCAATGAGCTTCACTCTGTGCTGCGGTCCGACCTTCTGTCCCGCTTGAAGGCGCCCCCCGTTCTTAGTTGGAACGACCATCCTTCGGTCGTCTTGGTCATCGGCGTGAATGGTTCAGGCAAAACGACAACCATTGCGAAATTGGGAAAACACTTTTGCGGCGAAGGGAAGTCCGTCCTTTTCGGCGCGGCGGACACCTTCCGCGCTGCCGCGGTGGATCAACTCCAAGTGTGGGGTGAGCGGCTGGGCATCGAGGTCGTGGCGGGCGCGCCGGAGAGCGATCCTGGCGCAGTGGCATTCAATGCCATTCAATCGGGGATCGCCCACAAAGTAGATCTGGTCCTGATTGATACCGCCGGACGTTTGCACACCCGTTTCAATCTGATGGAGGAGTTGAAGAAAGTCTATCGCGTGGCGGGCAAGGCGTTGAACGGGGCGCCTCATGCAGTTTGGCTGGTGCTGGATGCCACGACTGGACAAAATGCATTGCCGCAGGCGCGCGCTTTCAGGGAGACAGTCAACGCCACCGGCATAATTCTGACGAAACTCGATTCGTCGGCGCGCGGAGGCATGGTATTTGCTATTCAGCGTGAATTGGGCCTGCCGATCCTGTTTGCTGGCCTGGGCGAGAAAATGGAAGACTTGGAACCGTTCAACCCCGATGCCTTTGTGGACGCGATTTTAAATTCATAATTTTGGAGGAATCATGCAAGACTTACTCGACCGCTTGAATCATGCCCAGGAATTGACGTCGCAGCTTTTGGTGCGTCTTTGACTTGGCCGGTAAAGAGAAGAAGTTGTCTGAGCTTGAGAAGGAAATTGAGGCCCCGAATTTCTGGAATGATTCTTCTGCTGCGCAAAAAACCATGAAGGTCGTTTCCAATTTGCGCGAGCAGGTGGAGTCCTGGCATAAATTCCAATCCCATCTCCGTGATCTGATCGAACTGACCCGCCTCAACGACGAATCTCTAGGTGATGAATTGCAGGCCGAGGTTGCCGCGCTCGAAAAGGATTTGGACAAACGATCTTTTAACGCGATGCTGTCGGGGCCCTATGATGATGATGATGCGCTGCTTGCTATCCATGCTGGAGCCGGCGGGACTGATTCCCAGGATTGGGCGGCGATGCTCGAACGTATGTATCTGCGCTGGGCGGATGCGCGCGGCTTCCGGACCGAAATCCTCGATCGAACCGACGGCGAAGAGGCTGGCTTGAAAAGTGTGACCATTGCGATTGACGGAAAATATGCATTTGGTTACTTACGTTCAGAGAAAGGTGTCCATCGCCTTGTGCGGCTTTCACCGTTCGATGCCGCACATCGGCGGCACACCTCATTTGCATTGGTGGAAATTCTGCCGCAGGTCGCGATGGACGATGCGGATATCGAGATCAATCCGAACGATTTGAAGATCGACGTCTTCCGCTCCTCCGGCGCGGGCGGGCAGAATGTCCAGAAGAACGCGACGGCGATCCGGCTGACGCACATACCGACCGGGATCGTGGTCACGTGTCAGAATGAGCGCTCGCAATTACAAAACCGCGAAAACGCCTTGCGAGTCTTGCGGGCGCGGCTGCTGGAGATCAAGCGCGCTGAAAAAGACCAGGAGATTGCGGTATTGCGCGGTGAATATACCAAGGCGGAATGGGGCAGCCAGATTCGTTCGTATGTTTTGCATCCCTATCAGATGGTCAAGGATCATCGCACCGAATATGAAACAGGCAATACACAAGCTGTGCTGGACGGCGGTTTGGACGCCCTCATGGAAGCCTACCTCCGACAAAATGCATAGGAGACTCTATGTGGAAGAAACTTCGTGACGTGGTCTTTACGCGTGAAAATCTTCTAGCACTGATGCTGGCGTTGATTCTCATTGCGCTGGTGATCTTCACGGCAGACACTTCACCGACCTGGATTTATCAGGGATTCTGAATTGACCATTCTTCAAATCGCCATCCTCGCGGTTATCGCGCTAATTCTTGATCGCTTGCCCAAAGGGCGGCAGTTGGCTCTGCTAGCAGTTAGCATATTTGTTGTGTTTTGGCTTCAACCTGCCGAACCGTTTGTAAGCCTGGCCTTTTGGCTGCCTGTTGCGACTCTGACCATCACCGTATTGGCGTGGGCTTTGACTTCGGCGGTCGAAGTTCGCGGCTGGAAACAAAATTGGACCGCGCTCGCTATTCTGGCTGGCGTTGTTTTGTTGATGGATTTAAACCGCTATTTCAAATTAACGCAGGTTTATATGTCCTCCACGCCCCAATGGATCTTGACCATCCTTGTGGTGGCTGCCATCGTGGCGGCAGCGCTTGTGCTTGCCCAGTGGCGCCGGTCCCAGCCCCTGCTCCAAGTCGCGGCCTTCATCGTCATCATTTTGATCTTTATCTTCTTGAAGACGCCCCAATTGACCGCCTTCGTGTTGACATATCTGGCTTCAGTTCGTCAACAAAGCTCGAACACGGTCGGCACCGCTTTTAGCTGGCTCGGTTTTTCTTATCTGGCCTTTCGTCTCCTGCACACTATCCGCGACCGGCAGTCGGGCCGTTTGCCTGCCGTGACACTGGCAGAATATGTGAACTATGTCATTTTCTTTCCGGCCTTTTCTGCCGGGCCGATTGATCGCCTGGAACGATTCGTAAAGGACCTGCGAAGTCCTCTTCCGCTTGGCGACGAAGATTGGATCGATGCTGGAACGCGGCTCTTTGTCGGTCTTTTTAAGAAATTCGTCGTGGCGGACCTGCTGGCCGTCATTTCCATCAGCGATGTACTTGTATCGCAGGTTAAAGGCGCGGGCTGGATGTGGATCTTTCTTTACGCGTATTCTTTTCGGATTTATTTCGACTTCAGCGGTTATACCGATGTCGCCATCGGGTTGGGGAGATTGCTTGGCTTCCGCTTGCCGGAGAATTTCGCCGCTCCCTATCTCAAGCCGAATCTGACCCAGTTCTGGAATTCTTGGCACATGACCTTGACACAGTGGTTCCGCTCTTATTTCTTCAATCCACTGACGCGCACCCTGCGTAGCGGAACACAGCTGCCCATTTGGATTATGATTCTTCTTACTCAGATCAGCACGATGATTCTCATCGGAATGTGGCACGGCATAACATGGAACTTTGTTTTATGGGGGGCATGGCATGGATTAGGACTATTTATTCACAACCGCTGGGGCGAATTCATTCGCAACCGTAGGCCGGCTTGGACTCAATCGCCCAACGGTCAGATGGCCATGAATGCGCTGGGAACCCTTTTGACCTTCAACTATGTCGCGCTGGGTTGGTTGTTCTTTACGTTATCGACCCCAACGCTTGCGTGGCAGGCGATGCTTAAGTTATTTGGGCTAACTTAATTAATTTAAGACAATGAATTCTTCTGTAAAACCGTGGCGAGTGATTGTGAAGGCGATCTTGATATTCTGTATCCTCAATTTTGCTTTCATCTATATCTATCCTTGGCTTTCTGCTCACCAAGTTTATAATCATATTGTCCCGGGGCGTTTCCGGTTGCCGTTTTCCAGCGATAATCACGAAATGCTCGCATATAATGAGAATCTCAGTGATGACTATGGAGCCATGTTTGCCTCTCACTTGATCGCAGGCACTCCGAAAAAGCCCAATGAGTATCGGGTGGTCTTGATTGGGGATTCCTCTATATGGGGATATAACCTTACGCCTTCTGATATCCTCTCCGAACAATTAAATAAACTTTCGCTGTCTACCTGCCAGGGACAGCAAATGCGTTTCTACGATTTGGCGTATTTAGGCACCTATATTCCAAAGGATTTATTATTGCTTCAATATGCTTTGCAATACCAACCGAATTTAGTGGTTTGGGGCGTTACGCTAAATGCATTAGCACTCAATGATACAGCACATGTGGCGCAAATGGAACCGGAGGCGAATGAAATACTGCGGCTCGTCAGACAGTATGGTTTGAAGATCGATACATCTGCGTTGCATGCGCCCACCCCGTATGAAGAAACTGCCATTGCCCAGAAAAGCAAAATCAGGAGATGGGCGATATTTCAGCTTGATGGTTTGCTATGGGGCGCAACGGGCATTGATTTGGATGTAAGATATTTTCCAGCTCTCAAGAATAATTTGAGCCCCGAGATAACCTTTGATGGCAACTCATTTTTGAATAACGACGATCTTGCCTTTGATGTCATTACCATAGGCTATAGAATTGCAGGCAAGACACCGATCCTTCTGTTTAACGAACCAATGTTTGTTGCCAGCGGCAAAAACAGCTCCATCCGCTATAATCAATATTATCCCCGATGGGCTTATGACCAATACCGTTCTTTCATGACGGCCTCGATGGCTGGCAATGGATTTAGCTATGTTGACCTCTGGAATGTGATTCCTCCATCGCAGTTTGGCGAAACGTCTCTGCACCTTACATCTGCTGGAGAAGCGAATTTGGCCAGGCACTTAGCCCCTGAAATTCAGCAGATGGCCTGTCGTTGATGGTTTGAAAGGTGAGTATGAAGAATACGAAGAATCATCGAAAAGAAATTATTCTCTTAGTATGTATTTCATTGATTTATGCTGCCTGGGCGGTTGGATTCATTTATCGCAACTCATACGTCGCCATCGATGGACGACGCTACTTTTCCCTGTTTGACGATTCAATGATCTCCATGCGCTATGCCTGGAATTTCGCCCACGGGCATGGTTTGGTCTGGAACGTTGGCGAACGGGTGGAGGGATACACCAATCTCCTGATGACGCTCGTCATGACGCTTGCGTCTCTCTTTCTCAACAAGACTTTTTCGCCGCTGGCAGTCCAAATCTTCGCCATACCGACCATCCTGGGCGCGGCCTTTCTAATGAGGGCCGTGGTGCTTTTAGTAACGGACGACGAACAGCACCGAGAAATGATCGGCTGGCTTGCCTTTGCCTGTACACTTTTCTATTATCCGCTAAGTTACTGGGCACTGCTCGGCATGGAAACTGGCCTGCTGACTCTCTTGATTCTGGCGACGGTTCTTTTCGCCCTGCGCTGGTTGAAGACGAACCAAATGTCAGACGGATTGGCTATGGCGATCACGGCCGGATTGGCCTATCTGACGCGTGATGATGCGCTGATTCCGGTCGCGATGATCTTTGCTTTTGTCGCTCTGGAAACATGGATCAAGAAGAAAGACAAACAGAGATTTCTTCAAATCGTTTATGCCGGCATGATTCTGGCTCTGTTCCCTGTCGGACACACAATCTTCAGGGTTGTTTATTACGGAGCGTTGCTTCCCAATACTTACCTGCTGAAGCTCGGCAATTTTAGTCTCCACATCCGTGCAATTGGCGGCACTAGATTTGTCATCCCATTTCTTGAGCAAAGCGCTCCGGTCCTTCTGCTCGCGATAGCCGCGCTTGTGCTCAGCTTCAATCGAACCAGAGCTTTTTTTCTTTCCTTTTTACTGGCCGCACTCGGATATCAAATCTATGTCGGCGGTGATCCATGGCCGCTTTGGCGTATCCTGTCGCCAGCCATGCCTTTGGTCTTCGTGCTCGCAATTCTTGGCGTGCTCGGCCTGCTCCAGCAGTGGGCTTGGCTGGCCAAGCACAGGGCATCCATTGCATCTCTAACGATCGTTCTTACCCTTGCTGCGCTTGTGTCAACGGACTTGCCGTTTCTCTCTGAAGATCTGCTCATTTACCAAACATCTGCGTCCACCGCCAGTCGCGTGAACACGAATACTGCCATTGCCATCAACGCCTTGACTGCTCCCGGCGCGAGCATCGGAGTGGTTTGGGCGGGCACCGTGCCTTACTACGCCGACCGTTATGCAGTGGATTTTCTGGGTAAGTCCGACAGATATATCGCCAGTCTCAAACCTGATATTTCCGGCGCGGCCAGTTGGGGCGGCATGATCAGTGTGCCGGGACATAATAAATATGACCTCAACTATTCCATTGTTGAGCGGCGGCCCACCTATATTCAAGATTACGCATGGGGGGATCAGACCGTCTTCAAATGGGCTGTGCAGAATTACGTCCAGGTGGAATATCATGGATTATTAGGAGAGAAGACCATTTTTCTGCAAAAGGATTCCCCGTTGGTTTGCTGGGAGGCTTGCAAAGCGAACTACAGGATCGTCCCCTGGCCGAAAATAACTTGGTAAAGGATTAATTTTATGAGCGATATACAAACGACCATCGGTGATTATGTTTCCGTGTCCATTCTGAAACAGCCAAAGCGCAAGACCCGGACGGATGAACCGCTGATTTCGAGCGGTCTGATCGATTCGTTCAGCCTGGTCGATCTGGCGCTGTTCGTCGAGGATACCTTTGGCGTTCACATTGATGATACGGAACTGAACGCACAGACTTTTGATACCCTGGATCAATTGGCCAACCTGATTCGATCGCGACAACCCAAATGACTACATTTTCCCGGCAACTTCAATCGCTGCATGGGCGGACCCCGGAACGGGTCGCCGTTGTTCTTCAACATGCCGGCCAGCCGGACGTGCCGATTTCCTATCGTCAATTGTTGCGTGGAGCAAGTGCTTATGCGCGCACGTACTCTCGTGAGAAAATTGAGCCCGGCGAAGTCGTTGTATTGATTCTCCAGCACGGCGAGGACTTGATTTATTCCTTCCTCGGCGCAGTTTTACAGGGTGCCGTACCATCCATTATGCCGTTCCTGACGGAGAAGCTTGCTCCCGAACGGTATCGCGCTGAATTGGCCACATTGATTTCAGTGACCAAGCCAACGGCCATTGTGACGTATCCCGAATTTGAATCCGAGGTGCGGGGCGCATTGAGAGAAGGCGATTCAGTACGATCTGTGATATTGACGGATCGGCTTGAATCGCAATCCGATCCCGACTTTGATTCGTTGCCGGGCATGAAGCGTTCTTCAGAAGATATTGTGCTGCTTCAACATTCGTCAGGAACAACCGGCCTGCAGAAAGGCGTGGCGCTCTCGCATCAAGCGGTCTTCAATCAACTGGAGGCGTACAGCCGCGCACTGAATTTGAACGACCAGGATGCCATTGTTTCGTGGCTGCCCCTGTATCATGACATGGGCCTGATCGCCGGTTTCCTTATGCCGATTCTCTCCGGCATTCCTCTTGTGCTAAGCTCGCCGTTCGATTGGGTGCGGGCGCCGTACAAACTGATGCAGGCCGTGTCGCAGTATCGGGGTACGCTCTCGTGGCTTCCAAATTTTGGATTCAATTTTTGCTCGCAAAAAATACGCGACCGAAATCTGGAGGGTGTGGATCTGTCTTCCTGGCGGGCGGTGATCAATTGTTCGGAGCCCGTCCGCCTTGAAAGTCATCAGGCTTTTTATGAGCGCTTCCATTCGTATGGGTTGAAATGGGAAGCGCTGCAATGCTCGTACGCGATGGCGGAAAACGTTTTCGGTGTCACGCAGACCGATTTGTCACGCCCGCCCAAAGTCGAGCAGATTGACCGAGAAGCATTTATGGTCGAACACGTGGCGCGTCCAGCGCGAAGCGATCGTTCGATCATGACGATGATGTCATCCGGCAAGCCCATCGCGAATACGCGCATCCGCATTTTGGACGATCAGGGCAAGGATGTCGCCGACAAAAAAGTTGGCGAGATCGCGTTGCACAGCGATTGCATGTTGACGGGATATTACAACCGTCCGGACGCGACCAAGAGGGCATTCCTGGACAATTGGTATTTGACCGGCGACTATGGCTATGTTTCAGATGGGGAGGTGTTCGTTTCGGGGCGCAAGAAAGATATGATTATCGTTGGCGGAAAGAATGTGTATCCGCAGGACCTGGAATCTCTGTCGTACGAGGTGCCTGGCGTTCATGCCGGACGCTCGGTGGCATTCGGCCTATTCAATGACGAGGCCGGCACGGAGGACGTGGTCATCATCGCGGAAGTCCAATCGGAAGACCCAGCGGAGCAGGAGAGAATCGCCGAGGCGCTTCGCCAGCACGTGACCCAGAATTCGGCGATTGCGTTGCGTTATGTGAAAGTGGTCGGACCGAAATGGATTCTTAAGACCTCGAGCGGAAAGACGGCGCGTTCAGCAAATAAAGAAAAGTTCCTCAAAGAGTTAGAGCAAGAGAGCAAATGAGGGCATTGGGCCGTGGCATGCCGCACTCAGCTGACGCGGCAGTCTTGTGCGACAACCGGTTGTTCGCTCGCGGAGATGGCTTCGCCGCGCGTAATGAAGTTATTCCAGGCATGTGCGCGTCAGTGACTCGCCGCTTCCGATGTCGCAGCCGCTGGAACTGTTTTGTTCGATCAAGAGGTCATCATATAGTTTCGACATGGTAACCAAACCGAAACCTTGTTGCGCAAGATACGGAATCACTTTCGCGGAGATAGACGCGTCGAGCCGCCCTTTGTTGGGATCTTCATACGTGTGCATCTGTGCGATGTCGCCGTTTTGCGTATGAGTGGCGGCATTCAGACCATCGTCCACTGTTGCGCCCTCATAACCGATGGAGTACATCGTCAACACCAGATTGCGCTGATTGCATAAAGCTTCAAAGGAAAGGCTGATGTCATCGTACGGCGGTTTGGCAAAGCGGATCTCAGGCTGGAATCCCAAAACCTGATGCAAAATGTCCATCCATTGATCGAAGTCATCCAGCAATCCTTGAGCTGACATAGTGTTTGGATCGTAATGGTGCATGGTGTGGTAGCCGATCTCGTGTCCGCGGCTTACCAGTCGACGCCACACGCCCGGATCCTTGACTTCGTTGATTTGCAACGCGTCGCCAACCGCAAAAAATGTGAAATGAAAATCAGGAAAAGGCGCGGCCATTTGATCCAATTGTTCGAGCACCTCCGGGTGCCAGCAATCGTCGAAGGTCAGCGCAATGTAACGCTTGTCCCGGCTGCCGTGATAAACGATCGGTGGAGGGGCGAGCTGGCCGCCAGGAAGATCGAATCTGCGGAACGCGGCGGATAATAGCGCCGCGCCGCTTAATTTTAGAAAGTCACGTCGGGAAAGCATGCCAAAGATTTAACCATAAGAAGATGAGAAAATCAAATGTCATTGCCAGAGACATCCGCTCGGTTCGGGCCGGGAGCCCGACGGAGGAGAGGGGCCCGCCGCGCAGGTGAAGCTGACCACAGCAATCTCCTTTGGCAATGGACGGAGCATTCCATGAGATCGCCATGTCACCCTATGCGGTTCCTCGCAATGCCATTCTCACATCTACTGCCACCGCGCCCCCCCATAGAACGCGCAGTGGATTAATCTCGATTTCCTGAATCTCCGGATGATCCTCCCCAAGCCATGATAGCCTAATTAAAATGTCCTGCACCGCCGACTGATCCACTGCTGGAATATTCCGAAAGCCGTTAAGTTTTTTCCCCGCCCAGGTTTTACGAATTATCTCTTCGGCTTCAAGCGGCGTCAATGGCCCTAATGCAAAGACCACGTCCTTCAGTCCCTCTGCTTCAACTCCGCCCGAACCGAACATCTCAAAGATCCGAATGTCGGATCGCGCGCCATGCCGACAATGACCTCTTGTCCGCCTTCGATTTGCCGTTGAATATGCACGCCGTCAATCTTCGCGTTCGGCTTCGCGTTTTCCGCGCGCTGGATCAAACTCGCGTAGCCAGCATAACATTCTGATTCTAAATTGACGTTCAACAGTACACCGCCGCCTCTGCGATGGGCTGATCACATTGTTTTATACCGCGCCAACGGTCAACGATCTCGTTTACAAGGAGGTGTTTGAGCGCGCCCACGATGAACTCGGCCTCAAAACGATCTATTCAGTCACTGATCAAGCCAATTTGCCTTCCGCGTGGCTCGGCCAGGTTGGGCGCATCCGCCCGCAGATGATCAAGTCCGCGGTGCCGGACTACCGGAATTGCTTATTCTATATTTCCGGCCCGTGCAACATGGTTGATTCCTTGAAGGACACCTTGCGCAGGCTTGGCGTGGACGGCTTCAGAATAAAAACAGATTATTTCGCAGGGCTGGCATGACCCGATTCCTTTCCTTTCAATTAAGTCCGATCGTTGCGAAGACCTAAGGGCTCCCTTTGGAGCATTCTCCTATATGGATGGTTTCTGAAGACAAATGTACTTTATAATACGGCCTGTCGGAAGATAAGTAAACCAACAAGGAGAGTGAACAGATGAGCATTATTCTTTGGATCGTGGTCGGCATCATCGCCGGCTGGCTGGCTGGCAAGATCATGAAAGGCAAAGGGTTTGGCCTGATCGGCGACCTCGTCGTCGGTGTAATCGGTGCCTTTTTGGGCGGCTGGCTTTTCGGCCTCCTGCATATTTCGATCGGCGCCGGCATTATTGGTTCACTGATTACAGCGCTGGTGGGTGCCCTAGTGCTGTTGTTTGTGATAAGACTGATCTTCAAATAACCTGGCAAGTGAAAGCCCCGAGATTGTCGCTCGGGGCTTTTTGATCTTGTTATTTTCCTAACCTGGCTCTTTCTTCCTCAACAACGCTCTCATCCAGCTTCTTGAACAATGGGCTCGGCTGATTCAACTTCGCGCCCGGTTTTAGGTCGCTGGGTTTCCACTGCAGTGCATCGACAGGCCTATATCTCAGCACTTTATGTGTGCCGAGCGAGTCGCTTACATCTTCGGTGTATTGCTCGCCAAAAAGCGGCGTCTCATGGCCGAGGAACTCATGCAATTTCTGGCTCGTGAATGGCAGAAATGGAGCAAACAAAACCTTCAGTGAGTCGATGGCTTTCAACGCGGTGTAAACGGTCAATGAGGCTTCAGCTCTATTTGACTTGATCGCTGTCCACGGCGCGGTCTGGTCGAGATAAATATTGACAATCGTGGCCAGCCTCATTGCCTCGCCCAGCGCCGAACGCAGGCGCACGCCTTCGAGTTCCGTGCCGACAGTGTTGTAACCATCTTCGATATAGGCGAGCAGGTCAATGTCAGAGGGACGCAGCGACCTCACATCTACGTCGGGCACGTGCCCATCCCAGTTCCTGTAGCAAAACGACAGCACGCGGTTGGCGAGGTTGCCCCAGGTCGCAACCAGCTCGTTGTTGTTGCGTGCCACGAACTCTTTCCAATCCCAATCGCTGTCTTTCATCTCCGGCATGTTGACCGTCAGATAATAGCGCAGGGCATCGGGGTCATACCGCCTCAGCGCGTCGAGTCCCCAAACGGCCCAATTGCGCGAGCCGCTGATTTTTTGTCCTTCGAGATTCATGAATTGATTGGCGGGCACATCATACGGAAGCGTGAGGGCTTCTTCCTCGCCTGCAAACATTTCCATGAACTGACTCCCTGCGCCCATCAGCTGCGCGGGCCACAGCGAGGTATGGAAAAAGACGTTGTCCTTGCCGATGAAGTGGAACTGCTTGGCTCTGGGATTGACCCACCACTCGCGCCAAGCTTCTTTCTGACCCGCCAGCTGCGCCCACTCAATTGGAGCAGAGAGATAGCCGATCACGGCCTCGAACCAAACGTAGATGCGTTTGCCGGCTTCGGTCCAGCCTGCGACCGGCACCGGGATACCCCAATCGAGGTCGCGCGTGATGGCGCGCGGCCTCAAACCTTCGGACTCGATCTTGCGCAGCGATTCGCCGATGACCGTATCGCGCATGTGCTCCGCCCGGTCACTCAAAAACCTTTTGACATCCGGTTCCAGCTTGGAGAGGTCGAGATAGAAATGTTCGGTTTCGCGCAGTTCGAGCGCACCGCCTGTTTTCGACCGAGGATTGATCAATTTCTCTGGCTCCAGCACGTTGCCGCAGTTGTCGCATTGATCGGAGCGCGCGCCTTCGTAGCCGCAGATGTAGCACTTTCCTTCGACGTAGCGATCCGGCAGGAATCGATTGGTCGAGGGCGAGAACCACTGCATGGATTTGGCCGTGAACATGTATCCGTTTTTCTGGAGGGCAAGGAACATATCCTGCGAAACCTTGAAGTGATTCTCGGTGTGCGTGGTGGTGAACAGATCGTATGTAATGCCGTAGCCTTTGAACACTTCCAGGAAGCTTTCATGAAATCGTTTATAGACTTCTTCGACCGGTTTGCCTTCCTGATCAGCGCGGATCGTAACGGGTGTGCCGTGTGAGTCCGTGCCGCTGACCATCAAAATGCGGTTCCCTTTGAGTCGGTGATAGCGAGCGATAATGTCGCCCGGCAGATGGGAGCCAGTGATATTTCCAACATGGATTTCGGCGTTGGCATAGGGCCAGGCAATCGCAATCAAAATGTGTTCAGACATTCGTATCTCCAATGTTTACAAACAAAAAGGCTGTCCGCGTTCGGGACAGCCTTTTTTCATTCAGGTAAAGCTAAAACTCATCCCAGGCGCGGTGCTCGGTCTCCATTCGCATGGACACGGTCATTGTCACCATCAGGGATAAGCAGGGTTTCATGGACGATATTTTACTACAACAAATCCTTTAGCGCGGCAAAGGCCGAGTCGTTTGATTCGGGGCGATGACCGCAATCAGTCGCATTCAGGTCTTGTCCGCAAACCGGACACAAGCCCTTGCAGTTGGGATCATGCAGGGGATTGATCGGCACTTCGAGCAGGGCGTATTCGCGAATGAGCGCCTCCAGGTCAATCTGTGCGTCCTCAGGAAGGATCAGCCCCGAATCGCTCACGGATCTTTCATCGAACGCGTAAAGCTCCGTCAGGCTCCAGGCAAGTAACTTGTCGAATTCTCCTAAGCAACGCACACATTGCAATTCTATTTTCCCCGAGAACTTTCCTTGGACCAACAATCCTTGCGGCGTGCGAGCGATATCCACCAGGCCTCTGAAATCATGCAATGTGAGATCATCGAAGAGTCGGATTTCTTCAAATTCAAACGGGAATTCATAGTGTGCTCCGATTTCCTCATGGATGATGTAGCCAACGTTGATACGGAAGGGGCGGCGAGGATTGACCATTTGAACCTTATGGACCGTGAAGTTGCCTTGGGAACGCTATCCGGATTAAACGTTTCGATCTACAATATAATTCACCAAGTTTTCCAAGCCCTCGCGTTCCGGACTTGGATCATGGGCCCCCAACAATTGCAAGGCTCGAGAGGCATGTCCCCGGGCCTCCTCCATTGCGTTTTTTACGGCATCCGTCCGGCGAATGGACTGGACCAACCTTTGCATCCGTTCTTGATTTCCCCAGCCGCCGTCGACCAGTGACTTGACATCTTCGTCTTCAGGACAAGCTTCGGCGTAATAGATTGCCGGAAGGGTCACCAAGCCATTGAGTAGATCCGAGCCGACCGGCTTGCCAACCGTGGACTGCTCGCCTGTAAAATCCAGAATGTCATCCACGATCTGGAACGCCATTCCTGTTTCATATCCGAATTTGCGCATGGATTCGATCGTCTCTTCATTGGCGGGGCTGATCATCGCCGCGGCGCGGCTTGCCATCTCGAACAACGATGCGGTCTTGGCGTAGATGCGTTGCGCATAATTTTCACGGTCGATCATACCGCGCGCTGAGAACATTTGCGTCAGCTCGCCGTTGACGATGACGGCCAACGTTTCCGCAAACAATTTCATCAGCGGCAGATAGTTGGTATCCGCGGCGAGTTTGGCGGCGCGCGCAAAAAGGAAATCACCGGTCAAGACGGTTGCGGCAGGTGACCAGCGCGCGTTCAAGGTCGGCATGCCGCGGCGCAAGAGCGAACCATCGATTAAATCATCATGCACAAGCGTGGCAGTGTGGAGCAATTCCAGGGCTGCGCCCAGCGTGACGAGTTTGTTCTCAGGTGCGCCGAGCATATTTCCAACAAGCAGGGTGAGGGTCGGACGGATGCGCTTGCCGCCCGCCGCCAGGATTTGTCCCAATGCGGCACGCAAGTCCGGATGGCGATCATCCGCCTGAGATTGCAGTCGCGCTTCAACGAGTTGGAGTTGCGTTTGTACGGGTGAAATGAATGTGACGTTATTCAAACGGACTCTCCCCAGGAGAGAAGGCGCGCCGCGTTCTCAGTGGTTGCGCCGGCGACCTCCTGCGGGGTGCGGGATTTGATTTCTGCAATTTTATCAGCAATGTGGCTGACGAAGGCAGGTTCGTTTCGCTTGCCTCGCTGAGGTTCCGGCGTGAGATAAGGCGCGTCGGTTTCGATCAGCAGTCGTTCCAACGGCAAGCTGGCAATCACTTGACGCTTCCGTTCGGCGTTTTTGTACGTGACCGGTCCGGTCACCCCGATGTAGAATCCAAGTGCCAGCGCGCGTTTGGCGGTTTCAATGGATCCGGAAAACGAATGCAGCACGCCGGGAGGTTGTGCGAGCGCGTCGTTTGTCGGCCGCAAGCCGGAAACCCATTCCTCCAAGATTTTGATCAAATCCTCGGCGCACTCGCCGTGATCTGCATCCTCTTTCTCGCGGCTGTGGATCACAACCGGTAATTCCAGCTCCGCCGCCAGACTCAATTGTTCTCTTAGAATTGAAATCTGTTCTTCGTGCGGTGACTTGTTCCAGTAATAATCCAGGCCGACCTCGCCAATCGCCACGACCTTGAGGCTCCCTGCTGCGAGTTCTTTCAAGGCCGGGATCGTTTGTCCGTCCCACGACTCGGCTTCGTTGGGATGGACACCGACGGCCGCGTAAAGCATGGGATGCGATTCAGCTAATTTAACGACGACCCGGCTCGAGGTCACGGTCAGGGACGGAACAAGGATGCGAGACAAGCCGGCATTCTTGGCGCGCTGAATGACCGCCCCGCGGTCGGAGTCGAATTGTTCCAGATCCAAGTGGCAGTGTGTATCCGTGAGTGCCATAGATTTACTTCAGGCCCGCAACCTTCAGCCCATCCTGCAGAATGGCCTGCACCTTATCTGGATGGGTCGTTTCGCAATAGACACGCATGATGGGTTCGGTGCCGCTGAAGCGGATGAGCATCCAGCCACCATCTTCAAGCTTGAATTGAAAACCGTCTACGGTTACCAGTTGCGTGACTTTCAATCCGCCGATGGTTTTGGGGTCCGCTTTTAGGATCATTTCTTCGCGTAGCTTGCGATCGCCGCTGAACGGCGTATCGACCCGGTCATAATAATGCGCGCCGACCTTCTCGAAGAGCATCTTTAATAACTCGGTTGGCTTCCTGTCCGTGCGCGCCATGAAGTCCAGCATGTACAAGCCCGCAAGGATGCCATCGCGCTCAGGCACGTTGCCGCGAAACGCGTAACCGCCGCTTTCCTCACCGCCGATCATGGCATCCGTTTCCATCATCTTTGGCGCCACATACTTGAATCCCACGCCGGTTTCGTAGACCGGCACATTGTATAATGTGCCCAGTTTGTTCAGCATGGTGGTCGTCGAAAGCGTTTTGACGATCGCGCCACGCTCACCGCGGATTTCCAGCAAGTAATAAGCCAATAAAGCATAGACTCGCAATTGGTTTACGAAATCCCCTTTTTCATCGCCAACGCCCAGGCGGTCTGCATCGCCATCCGTGATGAGCAAAACGTCGGCTTTGTTGTCAACAGTTGCTTTCAAGCCGACATCGATGTTTGGTGGGATCGGTTCGGGCCGCTTCATTTCGGGGAAGCTAGGGTTGCGCGCATCGTGGATTTCGAGCACCCTGGTTTTGCCGCCGACCAGCAACCTGGCGAACCAGCCGCCGCCATTGCCCCACATCGAGTCGACCATCACGGTGAATCCGGCGTCTTTCAGCTTCTGGAAGTCGACTAGCTCCCCGATGTGCTCGATATAAGCTTTCGAGGCGTCGAACTTGACGATCGAACCGTCCGCATCTGAGTCGCTCTGTTTTTTTCGTTTTACGCTTTTTACATCCTCGGGAATCAGCATCTCGATCTTTTTCAAACCGTCCGGGTCAATCGCACCGCCGTGCTCGTCCCGGACTTTGAATCCGTTGTCGGTTGGAGGATTGTGCGAGGCGGTGATGTTGATTGCCCCGCAAGCTTTCTTATCGACCACCGCGTAAGCGATCACCGGCGTCGGCGTGGCCCCATCCGTCAGCCACACTTTTAGCCCGTTGCCGGCCAAGACCTCGGCCGCGGCCGCCGCGAAGAATTCACTGTCGAAACGTTTATCGTGACCGACGATCACCCATTGCCCTTGTCTGCCCTTCTCCAATAGATAGGAGGCGAATCCTTGTGCCGCACGGCGGACGTTGTCGAAGGTGTAATCCTCGGCGATGACACCGCGCCAGCCGTCCGTGCCAAATTTAATTGTGTAAGGCATAATTTCTCCAAAGTCGCTTGCGGATGGATTCCGCGGATCCAGGACTTCTCGCGTCATATCTCATCACGGCTAATCGTCCTCATTTAATCTGTCCCTTGGGCTGCTTGCGTCTTTAACTTCCTGAAAGAAAAGCCCGCTAGAAAAGCCTCCAGCGTCACAAATGCAAGCAGACGGAAACGAGGACGCAACCCAAGAGCATTGCCTAAGGTCCACGGATACGTATGCTTTGCGTACCCTTTGATGATCTGATGGATGCCATAGTTGTACAGGATCGAAAAGCCCGTGAAGGGTCCGTTGACCGTGAACTGATCTTTGGTCGAGTCGAAACCAAGCCCGATCAGGATTTGACCTATCAATGGAATCATCATCTGTGCGATAGAAACAATGGTCAACGAGACCAGCAACCACATGAGCGAGTCTGGAACAAGCAGGAGGGGAACGATAAAAAATGGGAGCGCCACGATGAGGTAGCGAGAGCGAAAGGTTGAGCCTCCCCACCAGGCCGAGAGCCCTGCATTCATTAGAAATATGGCTGATATTGAATATAGCGACAGCCATGTCTCAGATCGAAAAGATTTTGTCTTAATCGCTGAGAAGTAACCGGCAAATGCCACAATCAGCACCGGCGATTGCCAAAACAAGCCAAATTTCGGATCGAAGCTGATATGAAATAAAGTGGAGAGGTTAGGCGGCGCAAGGTAACCGGCTAATCTGAGATCCGGTCCCTGCTGGAAGACCACAGATGCCTCATTGACGTAGCTGATCGCAAAGATGCTTCGGTAAACCGAGCCGTTATACGCGAACATTAAGGAGAGGGAAATCAATGCGCCAAGGAAACCGAAGAATCCGCACTGCAAAAAGTTCCAACGATTCTGTTTCCGGAGAATGTAGATGGCGTAGGCGATCAAACCTGCGATGATTAATGAAGTTGTGTAATCCATAATATAGGCGAAACCCAGCGCTAAGCCCGCACCCAAGAATTTTCCTTTGGAAATAAAATCCGGCGTGCCCTTCATGGAGAAAAGCAAATAGAATGCAACGGTTAGGAACATGGCGGCGGGAACGTGACCAAAATAAACCTCACTGAACGGCCAAAGCATGGTTCCCAGGCAGACGGCAAGAGTCGCAACGAAAGCCTTCACAGAATTCGGGGAGATCAGTTGAGCTATTTTATATAAGAAGATGCCGTTGACGACGAATGAAGTTCCGATTACGAGGGTGGTGAGCCAATGTTTTATTAACGTACTGGTCAGAACTATTCCGATGATACCTGCGAACTTGTATAAGACCCAGTAGGGAAGCACCGCAGAAAGCGAAGTGCCAATCGACTTATCCGTATAGTAGTGGCCATTATAGAAGGCTTTGTCGACAGCTGCCCAGTGTGGTTGATTTAAGAAAGCATCAATTTGGAAGTCTCCTTGCTCGACCATAGCTCTGGTCGCATCCAGACGCGAGTTGCCATTCGGTTGTGGGTCTTGATAAAAGTATATCGTGGCGAGGGCAAGGATAATCGCCAATAAGTGGGTTCGTTTGATATGCATATCTCCTGTACCTACAGCCATCGGGTTTTCATTAGCCGTCCATCTCATCAGGTATCGATCAAAAATAGTTCGTCACGCCGCTGCCGCGTCTCATGCAAGAGCTCCAACGAGAATCGGTCCGGTCATATGACAGGTGGGGCCACAGTTTATTTAAGACGAAATTCTCAAATCAAGAGAATTCGAGTTAGGCGGCTGTTTGTGACGAATTTGATTATGAAAAGTATCTTTCTGATCCTTAGAATTAATTATAGCCATTATTTAGATATTAGGGAAATGGATTTTAACGTCTTCATCATTGCCTGCAATTTCTCCCTCAGGACGGCAATCGTGAGGGAGGTGCTGTGAACGATCGAGATCGTTGCTGAGAGGGAACTTATTATCACAGCTGAAGGGCATGCAATTCCGAAGGTCCGTTTCCCATAGAATCAGATCGCAAAAATGTGGACGACTCATCGCAAAACAAAAGGAGTTAATGTGTTTGACAAGATCTTGTTGGCCCCAGAGACTGGAATGAGACAGCGGAGCCGAGAGGCGGTCTGTGGAAACGCCGAGCCTCCACAACAGGGTGCTTTAGCAGCGCGTTTCTGCGGAGTGACGGTCGCCGCGACAGTTGCTTAATCCGGTGAAATCGCAAAGCAAAAATGGTCAACACCACAGGCTAGGCGGCTTGTCGCATTAAGTTGATCTCCTTTTGTGCTCCCGCGAACATATCCTTTATCAATAGGAAGGTCCCTGATTTTAAGATTGATCCATGGGATCAATCGAAAGTGCAACGGTTTATGGTCCACAATGTGTTTGTGGTGTGGCGGCCCGGGGGTTAAGGTCTTTTTGCAAGTTGGCTAGGGCCCTTTGACCGCAAAGTTGCTAAACAGCACGTCTTCACCCGGATCGCCACTGGAGCCGGTGCGGACGATCAGGCCGGCAGTGCCTTTGGTGTAATCGGAATCTTGTTCTTGCAGAAGCACCCGACCATTGAGAATCAATGTCAATGTTTCGCCGCCGCAGACCCCCTCGATGTGATTCACCTCGTTCTGATGGACGGTATTGGGATCCAGGGTTTCTTCATCCAGCGAATCCGCATTGCCATTCGAGTACTTGTAAATACCATAGGTGCCATCCTGGCTGAACTCAAAGCTGTAGAAATCACCGTTGTTGTCATCCCTGCAAGTGACTCCCATCAATCCATCGTTCGGACCTGCGGTCAGCTCCGCGTCCGCCTCCACGCTGATATCCGAGTAATTGCGTTCGCCGCTGGAATTGACCTCCTCGCCCAGGTCCTTTTGATTGATGAGAACGTGATATTGGTTGTTTTTGTATTCGAGCGTATATTTTGAGCTGTGCGACCTCGGCCATCCGCTGGACGGACTGCTGAAATCGTCGCTGAAAAGAGTGTTTGTGAAGGGAGCAGGCGTTGGAATGGATGGAGTTGGAACGGGCGTATCGGTCGGGGCGGAGGTCGGCAATCCATTGGAGAACACATAAAACAGAATCCCGCCGACCGCTGCGAGTATGACACAGGTGAGGATGATGGGCAGGATAAAGCTAGCCGCAGTGAATCCAATAGTGGCCTTCGCTACCTTGTCGGCAGTGACCATCTCTTGGAACGCTGGAGGGTTCGGCTGGCTGGTGGACCCAAAATCATATGGCATGGGTTGCGGCTGGGGCGGCGGCGCATCGCGCAATTCCTTTGGAACGATCACTGTGCTCCCGCAATACGCGCAGGTCACTTCCTTTTCGACACCGGTGGTCGTGATGGGTGATCCGCAATTCGGGCATTGAAAAGTCTTGTCTGCCATGTTCACTCCTTCCTCGGAGGCAAAGATTTTGCCAACTATAGCATATTCGGTTGGCAGTTTCAATGGATTATAATCGCACCACCATGAATCCGATTTACCTCGATTACGCCGCGACCACACCTGTTGATCCGCGCGTTCTGGATGCGATGATGCCCTACTTCTCTGATTCTTTCGGGAACCCGTCGTCGATTCACCGCTACGGACAGCGGGCCGAGGCCGCGATCGAATCCGCGCGGGAGGCGGTGGCCGCCGCCTTGAGTTGCGGCGCCGATGAAATCATCTTCACATCCTGCGGCTCTGAATCGGATAATCTGGCCCTGCGCGGTGCGGCGTTGGCGATGCGTGAGCAGACCGGCGCGAATCGAATCCTGACATCGAAGGCGGAACATCATGCCGTAAGTAAAACCGCGGAGCAGCTTGAAAGATATTTCGGCTTTGAGGTCAAGTGGCTGGATGTGGATGAACACGGTATGGTGGAGTCGCAAACTGTTGAGCAGTCCATTGATGAGAGGACCGCCCTGGTCTCGGTGATGTATGCCAATAACGAGATCGGCACGGTCAACCCTGTTCGCGAAATTTCCGAGATCTGCCATCGGCATGGCATCCTGTTTCATTGCGATGCCGTGCAGGCTGCCGCATATTTGCCAATTGACGCTGGATGGCTCGACGTCGATTTGCTATCCTTGGGCGGCCATAAATTCTATGGCCCGAAGGGCGTCGGCGCATTATATGTTCGCAAAGGCACGCGGCTCATTCCGTCACAAACCGGAGGCGGACAGGAAACCAGTCTGCGCGCCGGAACGCAAAATGTCCCGTATATTGTCGGCTTTGCGGAGGCCTTGCGCCTCGCTGTCAAGGAACGCCAGCAGCGCGTCACCCATGTCCAACCGTTGCGTGACCGAATCATCGGAAGTGTACTCGAAACGATTCCCCAGTCCCGTCTCACAGGTCACCTGAAATCTCGTCTTCCAAATCACGCCTCGTTTGCCTTCAAAAATGTGGATGGCAACTTGCTTTTGACCCTGCTGGACGCGGCAGGCTTTGCCTGTTCTTCCGGTTCTGCCTGTAAGACAGGCAATCCTGAACCGAGTGAAGTGATGGAGGCCATTGGTTTATCGCGCGAATGGGGACTGGGCTCGTTGCGCGTAACCCTCGGCGTCCATACCACGACGGAGCAAATTGAATCTTTTCTTTGGGCTTTGCCTTCCATCGTGGAAAAGGCCCGGGAACTGTTGAAATGACCAAAGTCGTCGTGGCCATGAGCGGCGGTGTCGATTCATCGGTGGCTGTGGCTTTGCTCCAACAACAAGGATATGAAGTTGTTGGCATGATGCTGCGGCTCTGGTCGGAATCCGGAAAAGAGGATTCCAATCGGTGTTGCACTCCTGATGCCATGGCATTGGCGCGGCGGGTGGCGGCTAAACTGGATATTCCGTTTTATGTTGTCGATGCTAAAGATGAGTTTCGAAAAACCGTCGTCGAATATTTCCTCGAAGGTTATGCACGCGGCGAAACGCCCAATCCATGCTTGGTGTGTAATCGCCAGATCCGCTGGGAGTTTTTGCTGAATCGCGCGCTGGCGCTTGGCGCGGACTTTATGGCAACCGGGCATTATGTGAGAAAGCGGGATATTGGTGATAAGCATCGATTGTTGCGCGCGGTGGACCGCTCCAAAGATCAATCGTATGTACTGCATGTGTTGAATCAAGAGAAATTGAAGAGAGCCTTATTTCCGGTCGGCGATTACGCCAAACCGGAGATCCGTAAGATCGCGGAGTCGTTTGGACTGCCGACTGCCTCGCGGCATGACAGCCAGGATTTGTGTTTTCTGGCAGGCGACGACTACCGCAACTTTCTTCAGCGTAACGCGGCTGAGATGCTCAAACCGGGACAGATTGTGAGGCGAGATGGGGAAGTGGTCGGTGTGCACAGGGGCTTGGCGAATTACACGATTGGTCAACGAAAGGGATTGGGAGTCTCTTCGCCCATGCCGTTATATGTTTTGGGCAAGGATGCGGCGGCAAATACCGTGATCGTTGGTGCCCAGGACGAACTGGGTTCGCGGGAGTTGATCGCGTACGATGTCAATTGGATTTCCGGCGAAGCGCCAAGCGAATCGTTCCGGGCGGAGGTCAAGATTCGCTATACGGCGAAAGAGGCCCCGGCGTTGGTCATGCCGACGGATGATGAACAGGTCAGGGTTCAGTTTGATGTGCCGCAAAGAGACGTTACGGCAGGACAGGCGGCGGTTTTTTATCAAGGCGACGTCCTGCTCGGCGGCGGCCTGATTCGGTGAGATACTAATCAAAAAGGAGAATGCCATGAACTATCGCGTGGAATCATTATTATCGGCACGATTGTTTCTTTTTCCTCAACATGCCGATGGACGGATTTATTTTCTGAGTAACCTGTCGGGGCACTTGAGTTTGTACGCGATGAATTACGGCGGTTCCATGCCGGAACCACTTTTGCCGCCGCATATTGCGCTTCAGAATCCGGAATTGATCGGTGGATATTCATATTGTGTGTTCCCGAAAATCAAAAAGATATTGGTGATGATCGATCACGACGGCGATGAGAACTATCAGCCGACGTTGATTCCGCTCAGTGGAGGCTTCCCTGAGCCAACATTTGATAATTATTTCGCCAATCATCGCGTGCATCTCGCCCTGTGTGATAAAGCTCGGAATATTGCTTACTTTTTTGCCGAACGCCGCGATGCGCCGATTCAGGAAACCTATCGTGCCAATGTTAAAACGGGCGAGCTGACCAAACTCGGTGAAAGCCCATGGGGTCTTTATCCCGCTGCCCATAATAAAGGTCACTCGCAGGCCTTGATTGGCGAAGGCTACACGGTGGGTGATAGTGTTTTGTATCAGTTCAAAGGCGACGAACACAACTTGATTTATGGCAAACGATTGGAAGAGCGCGCCGCCGGCGAAGAAGTTCCGTTGAATGGAATCGCGTCCGCCGAGTTTGCGCCGGGCGGAAAGGGTGCCGTTCTGACCAGTGCGGTGTTCGACGATACGTACGGTTTAGGCTACATCAATTTCGCCAAGCCCGGCGAACTCATGCCTGTCCAGGTGAAGGGCACTGTCCATCGAGGCAAGGGCGAAATGGAACGAATTGGTCATTTGGTGGACGATCGTTACTTGGTCCAATATAACATTGACGGTTGCTCGTGGGTGTACGAGGGCCTCTTTAATGAAGAGAAGCTTGAAATGAATTTCAAGCATGTCCTCGTAGGCAAGAAGCCGCTCGATAATGGAAAGCTCGAACACCTGGATTATGATGAAGACGCCGATCTGTTCACTGTGACATTTTCCACGGCCACTTCACCGACGCAGATCTACACGGTCGAAGGCAGGTCGCGCACTAAGATTGTTTTGCATACGAACGAAAAGATTCTCGGTATCCCACATCATCATTTGTCGAGGGGAGAGGATGCCTCATTTATTTCGCACGATGGCTTGCGCCTGTCGGCGCGCTTGTATCTTCCAGGCGCAGCACTTGGCTTCACAGGGCCTCGTCCCGTTGTTTATTACATCCATGGCGGGCCGCAGGGACAGGAAAGACCCGACTTTGCCTGGTTCTCCATGCCGTTGATTCAATTCCTGACGCTGCGCGGCTTCGCGGTTTTTGTTCCGAACGTGCGCGGCTCCACCGGCTACGGCCTCGCCTATACCAAGCATGTGGATCGCGATTGGGGCGGGCAGGATCGCCTTGATCATGTTCACGCCATGACGAAGGTTTTGTCGAACGATCCGCGCCTGGACGTCAAACGTGCCGCAGTGGTCGGACGTTCCTATGGCGGCTATATGACTCTTACTCTGGCGGGTCGTCACCCTGACCTTTGGGCGGCGTCCTGCGATATGTTTGGCCCCTACGACCTTCTAACGTTTAGCGAACGCATCCCTGAAACCTGGAAACCATACTTCAAGATTTCTTTAGGCGATCCGGATAAGCCGGAGGAGAAGGCGTTTCTCATCGAGCGTTCGCCGAACACTCATCTGCAGAATATGTCCGCCCCGATGCTGGTCTTTCAGGGTCGTAATGACCCGCGCGTGGTCGCGGCGGAATCGGAGGACTTGGTGCGCGAACTGCGCTCGCAGGGCAAGCAAATAGAGCTGATCATTTTTGAAAATGAGGGCCATGATGTTCTGAAGTATGAAAACCGCGTCACGTGCTATAACGCCATTGTTGACTTCTTCGCAAAACACTTGAATCCATGATCGAATCAAACACGCTCCAACTATGACCGTTCCATCGCTCGTACTCGGCTTCGTGATCGCCCTGTTGATCGGGGCGTTGTTTCACCTGTTTCTTGGCGGAGGGCTGGGGCGGTTGCTTCTTTATCTTATCTTGTCGTTGATTGGCTTTGCCGTCGGTGAATGGGTTGGAGGCTGGCGTAATTGGGTCCTGTTCCCAATCGGCACGCTAAATCTCGGCATGGCGACCCTCGGCAGTCTTGCATTTCTTTTCATAGGGTATTGGCTCAGTTTGGTGAATATTAGTCCTGATGACCGCGATGATGCGGTATAATGCGGCGTCCAAAAAATTTCCATCGAGGTAATTCATGTCTTTTCTGATCGACCTTTTCCTGCATCTTGATCAACATATGGCCGCGGTTATCGCCCAGTATGGCACGTGGACCTACGGCTTGTTGTTCTTTGTGATCTTCATGGAGACCGGCTTTGTGGTCACACCATTCCTGCCCGGCGATTCGCTCATTTTTGCCGCGGGGACCTTCGCGGCGCTGGGTTCACTGAATATGTGGCTGTTGCTGATTCTTCTGATGATTGCCGCAACTGCTGGAAACACCGCCAATTATTGGATTGGCTATTGGCTTGGTGACGAAGCGAAAAACGTCAGGTGGATCAAGCAGGAGTATATGGAGCGCACCCATGCCTTCTTTGAAAAGTACGGCGGCAAGACAATTTTCCTGGCGCGCTTCGTACCGATCATCCGCACCTTCGCGCCGTTCGTGGCCGGCATCGGGAAGATGCCGTTCGATTATTTTTCGATGTATAACGTCACCGGATGTGTGGCGTGGGTGGCGCTCTTCACATTCGCTGGTTATTTCTTTGGAAACATCCCGTTCGTGCGCGATCACTTTTCCATGGTTGTAATCGGCATTGTGGTGATATCACTTCTTCCAGCAGCCTGGGAGGCGTGGAAAGCCCGGCAGGCGGGCGCCCGCGCCGAGGCTTAATCGATGGGGCAACGGGCTAACCGCCCCGAACTAATCCATGAAGCGCTGGGCAATCTTTTTTGGGGTGTTCATAGTTTTTATCATCATTGCTGCCGATACCGGACACATCGGCAGGCTTGGAAAGGTTTATGATTTTCCAAATGGCGACAAGGTCGGGCATTTCGTTCTGTTTGGTTTATTGAGCTTTGTGATTGACCTGAGCGTTTTGGAAGCGCGTCCACTCGCCGATAAAAAACGGCTCGTCGTCCTGACGAATTTCCTTGTCGCTTTGTTCGTTGGACTTGAAGAATATTCGCAACGCTTTTTTCCCACACGCACTGCAGACATTTTTGATTTCTTGGCCAGCTGTGCCGGCATAATCTGCTTTGGCTGGCTGGCGTATCAGCTAAATAAGGCAGGGGCGGTTGGCTAATCGCCCCTGCAAATGATTCACGGTGTGAGTTGTAGATATCCTTCAGCTTGTTGCAGGATGGTTTGCTGGTCCCATAGCATCGGATAATATTGAATCGCCGCCCACATCAAGGACATGTCGTCGTAGTGCTTGCTGTAGGCGTGGCCCGATTCGCCTGTGGTGTGAACCGTCAGTGAGTTGCTGAGATTGCTCATATCCACGATCATGCGCATGGACGGCACGTCGGTCACGTCATAATCCTTACCGACATTAGCCCAGGCCGTGGCGTTCACGATGTTGCTTCCGCCGCTGACCGGGAAGGGGCCTCGGTTGAACAGCGAATCAATCCATCCGATGCCGGTTTGTCCAAGCGTTTGGTTTTGGAAGGTGGCGGTGTGCATCGCACCCCAACTCCATTTGGTCATGTCGCTGCCGTAGTTATCCTCCATTTGGCTGACCGCCTCGCTCCACGATTTCTTGAGAATATCGTCGCGCGTCTCGACGACATTCCTGGTCGTCTTGTCGTCCCAGAAGGGGTCGGTTGGATTCTTGGCGAGGTTGCGCATGACCTCGTTCCATTGAGAAGAATCATCGGGCCAATATTTTTTCGGAAGATCATCATCGAAGGTGTTCGACAGCAGATGGCCCCAGAATGATTCGAAGACCGCCGCGGCAGAGGAATCGGCTTTGGCTTGATAATCCCAATTCTTGAGCAGGCTGAGCGCGGAGGCGTTATTCCCGCTAAATTCACCGCTCAATTGTTGAAGCAGTGGCTCGAACGTCTCCGCGTTGGAATCATAATCGTCGCCTTGCATCTTTTGGATATAATTGATGCCAATCCTGCCGGGCGCATTCTTGATCATGTTCACAATGCGGTTGGCACGGAAGCCGTAGTCCCAGTCCGCAGTGATGAGATATGCATAGCCGTTGGGCGCCACCTGATTGTTGGCGGTGACGATGTAACCTTGCGAGGGATTGTATGCATATGGCAATTGATCGAACGGGATGAATCCCGTCCAATCATATTGGCCTGTCCAGCCGGGGACCGGATAGCGCCCGTCGCCGCTCTTTCGAATCGGAACATCGCCGGGCATTTGATAACCGATGTTGCCATCCGTATCGGCGTAAATTAAGTTTTGGGCTGGCACGTGAAAGTTTTTCGCCGCATTCCGAAAATCGTCCCAATTCTGCGCCTGATCGAATCCCCAGATCGCCTGAAACGGCGTGGATGGCTTTAACGCTGTCCATTCCAACGCAATCGCATATTGCTCAGGCAGTTGCAAACCGGTGCGGTCCTTGAATGGTTTGAAATCACTTTCATGGCCGGTGTTCGTGTCCTCCAACGGAGCATAGGTATCTGAGATAACGGGCCCGTGATCGGTGGAGCGGATCGTGATGGTTACCGGAGCGCTGCCGGAAACATTGATCGTTTCGGTACGCGTCTGGAAATTGACCCATTGACCGTTTTGCATATATTGATTCGAGTCAGCCGGATTTACCTTTTCAATAAACAAATCCATCACATCAGGGCCGACATTCGTGAAGCCCCAGGCGATCTTATCATTGTGTCCGATGATAATTCCGGGGACGCCCGCAAATGAAAATCCGGTCACTTCATATGGACACCCGTCGCTCCTCGGTATGCAGCGCAAATCCATCTGATACCAAATGGACGGCATCTGGATTTCGAGGTGGGGATCATTGGCGAGCAGGGGCTTGCCGGTCGTGGTCAGAGCGCCGGAGACAACCCAGGAATTGGAGCCGATCCCATTGCCTCCGGGACCTAGCGCCCCGTCGAGAAGCGCCGCGTTATGTTCCAGCGCAAAGAGTGTCGCATCCGGGATTTGAAATTGAGCCGCATCCTGATTCGTTGACCGTGCCGACGTCCCGCTTCCAATTTGATCGACAATGATGGGATGGTCGGATGGGTACGACGGGAAGAGCTCGTCAATCTGTTGCGGCGTCAACGTCTTGAGCAGGACGGCGCGCTCGATCTCTTCATCCATGTTTCCGCGCAAATCCCATGCCATGGCTTTGCCCCACGTCAGGCTGTTGACCGGCGTCCACGGAGCGATCTTGTAATCGGGACTGAGTAATTTCAAGACGGCATATTCGAGGCTCAATGCCGTGCCGTCGTGATCTTTGAGATAGGCGTTGACGCCGTCGGTGTAAGCCTGCAGGATTGCTTTCGAATCGGGGCTGAGCGCCTCCCATTCCGCCTGCGCAGTCTCTTCCCAGCCGAGCGTGCGGAGGAAGGCGTCGGTCTCGACCTGACCGTTGCCAAACATCTCCGAGAGCGTCCCTGAGCCGATATGGCGCCAGGCGTCCATTTGCCAGAAGCGATCCTGCGCATGGACATACCCTTGTGCGAAGAACAGGTCATGTGCTGTTGTGGCATAAATGTGCGGGATGCCCATCCTATCCCGGTAAACGTCCACCCTGGCGTTGAGACCGGTCACATGCAGCGTGCCGTCAATCTGCGGGAAGGATAACGGCGCAACTTCGTTGGGTAAATAATTTTGGAAATAGTAGAACCCGACTGCGGTAAGAAATAGCGCAATGATTACCACCCCAATCAACAAACGACCGAGAACTCGGCCCAGCTTTTTCATGGCTCCTCCGAGGCAACATCGTATCTATAGAGTAAATTTCTGCGATTATAAAGCACGACTGGAAAAGAAAGAGACGCTCGTAAGGCGTCTTTGTTCACGGCTGAATAATTTTCGGTCAGTGGGTGATCAGCCAGGGATATACTCGCAGGTGCACGTATTTTGATTCCATTTATACGACGGACCAACACAATAGGCGGGCGCTTTGCAAGTCTTTGATTCTGGCGATGTTGTTGGTGCTGGATTGGCACATGCTGGAAACGTGAGGCTGAACGACTTCATCGTGCCCTCATACTGGCTTTGATTATGGCTCTCCGGTAATTTTGTGCAGTACAGTTTTTCTACTGTACTATCCTCCAGGCAAACAGCCGGGCGTCAGTGGAAATTACGTAGGCCTCATCGGCCTTGTCATGCCCGGCTATTATGATCCTGGATGCCCACCCGCCACTGCACGGAATCCTTCAACATGTAAATGTGAAGCCACTTTGAAGTGTTAGTTGCCTCGCGTATGACATCCTCGAGGAACCTTTAGGATGTCATCTGTTAATCTGCGGCGAATAAATTGATGAAACACGCTGTTCTTATCACTGATGTGCATGGATGGAACGATCACGAAAATGTGAGAGCTCGTTTTCTTATATGCCCTGCAAAAAAATATATGCAGCAGCTCCCCAAAGAAAAATCGTCACGAGACCTCCCACCACTGTTGCTGGAACCCCCGTAATGGTGAAAAGGACCGCCGGAATCTCGCGCCTGACCATTATGATGAAACCCGTGAATCCGCCCACAAAGAAGATCAGACTGAGCAGGCTGGGTGGGAGTGGGCCATTCCAGAAATATCCCGCCACGAGCGTGATTACGAACGCGAGAGCCATGGGTAATGCTGTGATCAACAGCTTCTTGTATTCTCCCCAAAAGAAATTCCAGGCGTTTGTTTTCGCTGTACTATGACTTGTCCTCGACATAATGAGCTCCTGATGACAACGCCGACGAAAATATCCGACCAAAATATGCTCCCGGCGATTTGATTGTATCTCCAATTTGGAATTTCGGCTTGAACTTCCTCGAAGCTGGCCACGACTCCCTTGGCAGTCAGCCCGAGGCGATTATTTTTCCGCTACATGGACTTTCAACGGATACCAAATCCGCCTGCTCTGAATATGCTTCAGGCCAGCCATCGAAAACAGCTCTTTGATCTCATGCGTGCTGTGGAATCGGACGTGCTCCCTTTCTCGCTTGGCCTGCCGCCTGTCAATCCAATTTACCAAGAAATCGTCGGAGGTCACATCCATGATGTAAACCCGACCCTTGTCTTTCATGATACGAAGCATCTCCGCGAGTGCCCTTTCAGGATGGAGATAATGGTGAAATGAATTGGTGCAGATGATGTAATCCACGGTCTTTTCTTCTATTGGCAATCGCTCGGCGCTGGCGTTGTAGAAACCTACGTGCTTCAGTCCGCCTGCGTTTTTGTTGGCGCGCTGGAGCATGCCCATGGAAATGTCGACGCCCATGAATTTCCCTTGTCCTTCCAGCAAATTAGCAATGTAGCAAACTGCCCAACCGGTGCCACAACCCAGGTCAAGAAAGGAGGTTCCTTTTTGCAATAGAATCAGCGCTAACACCTGCTTTTGCATCCAGCGAAAATAATTGAACCTCTTGTTGTCAAAAGTTTCGGAACGCTGGTCCCATTTTTGTTCGTTACGCTTTTCATGCTCAGCAAGATGGCTCATCGCTTGTTCACTCTGCGTAAAGCTCCGGCAGTATGCGTCTCAAGCCGTAGGGCAATAGATCGTCCAAACGGAACGGGTGCGCAGTATTCACTTGGCAGCTGCCTTTCCGGAAGCGGAAATTTCCCGTCCCGCCGCCAGTCGAATGGCGGACTTTAAATCGTCAGCTCGCGGCGGCTTGATCAGATAGTCGCAGGCACCTGCTATCATGGCTTGCCGGATGTAGCTGGTGGTATTCTGAACACTGATCATGATGACTTTGGCGAGGGGATGCTTCCGGCGGATCGATTCCGTTGCCGTGATCGCCCCCGAGGCGGACGTATTAATACAAATGATCGCCACGTCCGGCATCAAGGTACTATATCTCTTGACGGCTTCCGCGCTATCCGACGCTTCGCCGACAACCTCGATTTCCGTTTCGCCGCTCAGTAGTTTGCGAAGATGTCTTCGTGTATCCGCACCGTCGTCCACTAGCAGGAGCCGAATGGGGACCTGATGGCTATTGGCCACTTTTGCCGGTGGCTGGCTGGATTGTCTCAGTCGCGCCTGTTCAAAGAAAACACGGATCCATTCCTCAGGTGCCGATGCATATGCTTCATCGTCAGCGCGGCGACGTTCCTCTTCAGCCCGTTCCTGCTGCTGTCGTTCGTAACTGGGACGCTGCGGTTCTTCTTCAGCTGGCTTGCGCCGTTGAGGTTCCTGTGTGGGTCGCTGGCGCTCTGCTGGCCGGACCCGCGGGGGCTGTCCTGCAAGCTTGCGGTCATATTCGGCGCGCCTCGCGGAATCCTTGAGGACGCTGTAGGCTGCATTTACCTCTTTGGATTTCTCCTCCGCTTTGGCTTTTTGCCGGGGGTTGCGGAACTTATCTGGATGCCAGGCCTGAATCAAGAAATTATATTGCTCCCGGATTTCTTCTTGGGTGGCGGTGGGCGGTAGTTCCAGGGTGGTGTAGTAGTCTTTCATTTTGTTGATTCTACAAGAAAAAGAAGAACCCACCTATTATAAGTGCGTCTCAAAACCTGCAAAAAAGTTCCTGGCGGAGATTGGCCTGTGCCTGCGCCCGGGGAAGTCTGGTGCAAGTACCGGCCCACCGCGTACCTAGCACTGAGAGGTTCAAGTCCTGTTGACTTTCATTTTTTGCCTCCGTCTGGACGCAGGATCTGCTGAGATCCAACTCAGGACTGCTTCCTATTTCCCGCTGTAAACGAAGAAATCACTGACTACCAGCCGACAGGAAGGATCATCAAGAAGGGCGCCAACCCCTACGGAATGGTATGGTTTTGGGTCAGAATAGGTCTTCGCTGCGTTTCCGTTGAGATAAGAGAGAACCATCTGCTATTGCAAAGTCTCCTTTGTCTAACGATCCAAATTGGAGAGTACCATTTCTCACGGAGATATTGGCCGAATCTTCAGAGTTCCTCCAGTTCTTCTGATTGTCAGTAAAAGCGTCTCGAAAGAGAACAACTGGCTGCGCGAGGTCGTTTGAAAGGATGCGTAGAATACGTGTCAAGACCGGCAGGTCGACCAATCCAGCGTTGTGATTTGTGAGCCTCTTCGGAGCTTGGAGAAACGCGGAATGGAATATCCAGTTGCCGATCGCGCCAACTAGGAGGCAGAGCATTGCATATACCAGTACAACTACAATTTCGATTGTATCGTTGGTTCTCTGATTCCCCGGAGTTTTCGTCATGGGTATATCTTGTCCTGCTGCTTCAGGTTACAACCCCTAACAACCTCGTACACCATGCCACAACAAATCGGCACGATATTGGGAGATTGTGTGGGTAGCCAATATCACTCATCCTTCGTCCACCGCTTGTCGTTCGCTCATCCCATGTCCCACCTCTATGCTGCCTATATCCATGCCATGTGGGTCGGATACCCAAGCCTTCATTTTGTTATGCCCAACAACCTCGGGAACCAGTACCACAACAAATCGGCGGCGGGCTTGCCGTGGACCGAGGCGGATTTATCCTGCAACGCGGCAGGCGGATAAAAGCCGCGGCTGACAATGCCTCCGACCCACGGACGCGTGTTGACCGCGTTCAGCATCGCTTCATAGAGGTCGTATTGGCTTTGCAGATCCACTGAAGCCGATGGCGGATTATTCGGTTGGTTCAGATCCAGCCAGTCGAGACATCCGCCTTTGCTGTCGCTGATGCAATTGACCTCCACGCCACTCGCGGATGGATAGGCCAGGGCGATGATGATCGGCTTGTTGAGCAGCGAGGGCAGTGGCGAGACCTCGTTATCGAGCAGCTTGCCGGCCTGGCTTAGAAGATCGGTCTTGGATGCGCCGGATTGGGTCGCGAGCGGTGCGCTCCACAACAAATAAATCCCATCTACATCTTGGAAGAAACTCAAGGAAGTGAGCAGCTTGCCCGGCGTGTAGGGCAACGCCCACAGGATTTTTCCGTTGAAGTGCTGGCGGACCTCCGCGATGATCGCTTTCCAGCGGGCGTCCGCATCATTGGGTACGCCGGATGGCGTGCCGTCGAGCAGGGTGCCGCTCGGCAGGGCGGGATTGATCCAGGTTCCTCCGCCGAGGACAAGCATCTGCGCACCGGATTGAGTTGCCAGGTCGGCATAGTTATCCGCGAAGGCGCGATAATGATCGAACCAATCCTGCCACCAATTCGCATCGCGCGGCGCGGACTTCCAGAAGTCATCTGCATTGGACGTGATGAAATGCGGAATGGGGAAGATGCCCACGTTCAGATTCATGGAACGTGCCTGACTGATCATGATGGCCGAATCCATCCACAGCGGATCCGTGCCGGGCATGGGCAAGAACGTTAAAGGACTGTCGTCGGAAAAGGTCCAGGAAGGCGTCATGAAAACCCAGTTCGCTCCTAAGCCCCGCACGGTTTGAAGCGTCTGCGGATAATAATAAGACCAGTTGGGGCGATAATCCGGCTGGAACTCGATCCCGCCCACAAATCCGTTTTGACGCGCCGTGATCTGCGCGCCGACCAGCGAGGTATTATCGGCTCCCAGCCAGGCCCATGAGCTGACGTCGTCCTGAACGTCCTGTGGCGTGAGGCTGGTCGAGAGCTCGTGTCCCGTCGCGTTTGCGCCTGTCGTGGACGAATCATCCGCGCTGCCGCATTGTCCGTTGCGGCAATAGCGATAATGAAATGTGCCAAGCATATTGAGCGGGCTGTAAAGTCGATACACCCATTGGTTATTGCCGAGCGGCCACATCGGGATCGGCTCCGTCCACCCGTATGGATTGAGCTGGATATAAACAATGTCACCGGCGGGTGTGGTGGATGGCACCGTCACCTGAAATAGGATTGGCGCCGAGGCGCCGGCGTGCCAGGTATCGATGGCATCTTGAATCAGCGTATCCTGTGCAGGGACGATAAATTTGCGCAGGACGAATTCCCCCGTGGATTTGTGTTCTGCGTTTAAAAATCCATCGCCCAACGTATATTTATATTGAACGTACGCTCCGACCGGCAAACTGATCGTGACGCTGTAATGCCCATCGGGTTGCAGCGACATGATGGGCATGCGATCCGCGACCGTGCTCACGCCGCCCTGGAGGTCCGCGAAGGTATTGCCTAATTCCAGCAGATTACCCGCGATGCGAATCGGCGCGCCCTGCACCGTGTCTGTCGGCGCCGCTACATTGAACGTGATCTTGACCAGCGGCGCAGCTTTCACGTGAATCTCCACGGCCGTGCTCAAACTGGCCGCCACCGCCGCCCCTTGTTGAAAGGTTTGGTAAGCGCCATCCATCGCGTATGCCACCAGATTATTCACGCCGATCGGCAATCCCTCGAGGTCGAACCGCCCCGCCGAATCCGTGATGGACTGGACGCCTGCGGCTGTGACCAAGATGTTTGGGATTGGTGCGCCCGTGTCCGTGTTCAGGACGCGTCCTTGGATCGCTCCGAGCTGACGCGTGTAATTTTTATCGCTCCAACCTCCGATCAGATCCTGTACTTCGCCTTGTCCCGCAACGTAATAAAGCCGATAGCGGATCGGTGTATGGATCGCCGTATCCTCGGAGACGGGGGCGCTGGCCTGCCGGATATAGCGATATTTGACGATTGCGTTGAGCGGCAATGGCAGCGTGGCCGTATAGGTAAGATTATCCTTGGCTTGCATGGGATAGGTTGAGGCGTTGAGTGCCAGGCCAGTTACTTCATCCATTACGTTCATGTACAGCGATTCGCCCGGCCCCAGCGGTTCGGGGAGAACTGCTGTAAATGTCACTTTGGCGCGCGGCTCAGGTGTCGGCGAAGGAAGGATCGTTGTGGGAACCGAGGTCGGCCCGCTGGGTATTGTTGGCAATTGCAGCAGGGAGGTTGTGCAGGCCAGCCCACCTAGCAAAAGGACGCAAATGGATAATGAGATTACGAACCTAGCCTTTAATTTCATGTCCCGCCTCCTTTTGCGTAGCCAGGATTTGTTGCCGGATCTCATATTGATGTTCCGCCAGACTGCCCAATACGCCATTGACGAAACGCGGCGCGCTGTCCGACCCATACAGTTTTGCAATTTCGACGGCTTCGTTGATGGCAACCTTGACTGGCGTTTGATTTTGAACCGCAAATTCCCAGCAGGAAATGCGCAAGATATTCCGATCAATCGCCGCGATCTGGTCGACCGGCCATTCCGGCGCGTATTTTTCTATCACGTGATCAAGTTCATGCTCGAGGGGAAAAACACCGAAGATGATCTGCCGTGCGAACTCGGCCAATTCATCGGAAAGCGGACTGTCCTCCAGCCGGGTTCGAAACACATCGGCGGGAGGGTGATTCGCAATATCCACTTCGTAAAGTACTTGCAGGGCCAAACAACGTGCCCTGGTGCGGGACTTCATAATGTGTCAGGCCTCTTCCGACCCCTCATAATGAATGTCTTCAATATGAACATCCACCTGACCGACGTCCATGCCGGTCATTTCCTGGATGGCGCGCGTCACCTGCTGTTGGACATTGCGTCCCACTTCGCGAATATTGACCTCTTCCTTCACGATGACGAAGATGTCGGCCGCGACCACGTTTTCGTGAATCGCGATCTGAACGCCGTTATCCGCGCCGCGTTGGAAGAGACGATTGACGCTTCCAGCCACCGGCGCCATTTCGCTGACGCCCGCCACGCTGAGCGCCGCCATGCGCGCGATGGTGGTCAACACTTCGGGAGCAATTGTAGTTTTACCAGGTGGACGAGAATAGTCTGCCATAGTTTTTCCTCTGCTTCAGCCAACTTACATCATCGCCATGCCGCCATCCACGCCGAGGACTTGACCGGTGATGTAGGCGGCTTCATCCGAGGCGAGGAACGCCGCGGCATAAGCAACTTCCTCGGGCTTGCCTTTGCGCGAGAGCGGTACCATTTTCATCATGGCTTCTAGTGTTTCCGGATTCATGAGCTTAAGGATGTCGGTATCGATAAACCCCGGTGCAATCGCGTTGACCGTAATGTTCCGCGAGGCCACCTCGCGCGCCAGGGATTTGGTAAATCCGATCTGCCCGGCCTTGGAGGACGAATAATTTGTCTGGCCGGGATTGCCCATTTGCCCGGCGACGGAGGCAATGCTGATGACGCGGCCATAGCGTTTGCGGATCATGTGTTTGACGGCAGCCTTGGAGCAATTGAAGGTGCCTTTGAGATTGACCGCGAGCACGGAGTCCCAATCCTGCTCCGACATGGTCAGGATTAGCCCGTCGCGCGTGATGCCGGCATTATTCACGAGGATGTGCAAATCCCCAAACGTATCCACTGTGAACTTTACCAGATCCTGGGCTTCACTAAAATTCGAAACGTCCGCCTTGAAACAATTGGCCTTCCCACCGAGCCCTTGGATTTCCCCACAGACAACGCTCTCGCCAGACTTGTCGTTCACCACCACGGCCGCCCCGCGCTTTGCCAACTCGAGGGCGATCGCGCGTCCAATGCCGCGCCCGCCTCCGGTCACGAGGGCAACGCGATTTTCGAGTGATAATGTCATCATTGACTCCTTGAATGAAATTATACATCATGGTTTCGCTTTTCGAACCATCATGGTTTGTACTTATGAACCACGTTGCTTGATGCGTGGAATGAAGATGCATCCGATGGCGCCCAAGGCGGAGATGATGCCGATATAAAGAACCGCGTCCTGCCAGAACTGAAGCGGGTATAAACGGATGAGCGTATCCGAATCAGGAAACAGCCAGGAGTTGCCTTGAAAGAACAGACCGTGAAAACCGGCGAAGAAACTCCAGAACAGATCGCCGTTGCCGCTGGCGCCGATGGTAGCGATCACGCCGATAGTGATCGCCAATAACAGCGTCAGCCAGCCGCCTCGCCCGATTCCTTGACTGAAAGCGGACCACCACTTCCCGAACCATGCCCAAACCCCAAGCAGAATCAAAACCGCGCTGACGATGTACCAGAGTTTCAGAAAATTCTGCACCACCACTTTGACATCGTGCATGTGACTCAACTCCGGTTCGGTGAAGAGCGGCGCGCCACTTAACTGCAAATCGCCGAGATAGGAAATATCGGCGTTGTTGAGCAGATAATTGATGCCGTCCATGCCCCAGCGCAGACGATCCTGCATCGAGAAGCCGTAGATATCGGGCGGAAAATAGGGTACGCGATATTCGATGTTCGGAAAGAGCGGTGTGAGCAGGACTCGTATGCCGAGGCCGATCAGGACAAACGGAATGACCAAGGTAATGAGCCAGGAGACGATGAGCGTGATTGTATTTTTCATTAGCCTCAATTGTAAGGCAAATCATTGTGTTTGGGGAAAAATATCGACAGCTTTTGCAGGAAAGACCCTGCTTGAGACCGGCTTGATTTTTGTCATGGTAGATTCAGTATCCTGTCCTTGGATCGCTCGATGCCATGAAAGCCGGGTGAGGTGATTCCATAACTTAAACAGCAACTTGCATCGAGAATATTTGTAGTTAGATCGATTCTGTCTGTCGTTGCATGTTCTGTCCCATTAAGCCGATCCACAACGAGCCATACTGCGTTGCCGCAATTGACGGCTACAACCATTCCTGCTGAGAGCCTTCCAGCTTTAACTCCGACAGTTGCATTGCCAACCACGGTGTCCAGCGGACAAGAACCGCCTCCATGCACCTTCCCGTTGGCACAGATAATAGCTCCAGAGTCCGGTCCATAGAATTACACCTTTTCAGATCCGCAGGTGGTATTTACTGCCCCGAAGGGAAATTATTATGTTATTGCCCAATGGCTGCCTGACAACCAACAGGTATTCATGACGGAAATATTAAGCAGTAGCTTCGCCCTGGGGAAGGACAATTATTCTGCGACGGAATCTATTCGCCTGTATAACCCTGTAACCGATGAGTCAAAAGTTTATGCAATTCGTCCAGTCACTGAAGAGACTCCATCATGGTTCATGTCGTTGCATATCCAGTTGTGAATTATCTTGGTCCGGGCCCCAGAGTTGTGTACAATGATTTCTGTAATTTGTAATGAAAGGTAGGTCAAGTGTTATCCTTGCGGTGTTGAGACGAAAGGAAAAACAACATGACCTACCGCGAAGATTTTACCTTACCTGCCGAGTTATGGGAGCAGGTGCAAGAGCAAGGACTCGATATTTTGCCGGAATTGATTCGGGTCATCATCAATACAGCGATGCAATCAGAACGTGCGGAACATTGGAACGCAGAACTTTATCAACACAACCCAGAACGATCCGGTCACGTCACTATTTTTTTGATTTTTGGCTGGCGAGGGCGGCCTGCAGCCAGGGGGCGGCTACACTTTTATCTTGAACTCCGATACCGGGCGGGTTTGTGAATTGAACTTTGGCGGCTGGGCTGTAAGTGCGCACTGGAGTCCGAATGGTCGTTATCTCGCAATTATCAAAGCGGTGATATCCGGCATTCCAGTCAATGAGTCAGACTTGGGCGTTTTGGATTTAGTTGCGGGGCATAAGGATACAACAGCGGTAACACCCTAGGAGGGCCAAAAACTATGTTGATGAATTTGTTTGGGCGCAAGATAATCATCATCTACTTGATGCCGGGAATGTCTATTTGTCTCAGAATGCTGATTTGCCAGATATTGCCGGGCTTTATCTTGTTGATTTTATTTCAGGTCAAAGCATTAATCTTCTTCCTTCATATACGTTTTATGAAAGCGAGTCGCCACGAAGCGGTTTAGCGTGGTCGCTGGATGGTTCAAAAGTGCTAATACGCTGTCCAACCAATCTGGTTGAGCGATTATGCCTCATCTTTGTTCAGAAAAGCGGGCAGTAAAGCAACAGACGAATTTATTGTTGTAATCCTGAAAGTCCTCCGCTCAACGTGAAGCGGACAACCATGTCATTGACGATCCATTCAATCGGGGCGCGGTCATCGGTGAAGACCTGGGTGGCCACGTAGCCAGGTTTCATGTTTGCGAACGTGGTCTGCATGGTGGAAAGCAAAATCGGGCTGATGCCGGCGCGATGCTCGAGCGTATAAAGATTTGCGGTGAAGTCATTCGCCGTGGTCGGCTGCTTGGTGGCAAAGATCATCGTGTTGAGCGTGCCCGGAATATCCATGATGTGAATCGAGGGAAAAACCGTCGCCATGGTGGTCGCCAGTCCATTGATCAATCGGCGGTCGCCCGGCACGCTGCCGACGTTGATTCCAACCGCGCCATTCTCCGTCAAGTGGTCATAAACGATTTGATAAAACTCCTGCGTCGTCATTTGTGGAGGGATGTATGGCGGCCGATAGGCATCCACCGCGATGAGGTCGTATTGATACGGGCTTTCTTCCAGATTCCAGCGTCCGTCGCCGATGATGACATTTAGGTTCGGGAGATTCTCTCCGAAATATTTTTTGCCGACTTCGATGATCTTCGGATCGAGTTCGAAGCCGTCAATGGGAATCGGACCGAAGACAGCGCTCGCCATGCGCGCCGTTGTTCCCGCCGCCAGGCCGACGATGGCCATCCGATGAACCTGACTCGGAGAATAGTCCGCGTTGAAAAAAGGTGCGACCAGGAATTGCGCCCATGGCCCGCCGTAATTCAATGTGTTCGGATTATAGATCGAGTGGATGCCCTCACCGTCATTTAGTCGCAGCAGCGTATTGCCGTTGATTTGCTGCACTTGAATATAGTTATAAGCAGACTCGGTTTCGTAGACTTGTCCGGTTGAATCTTTCAGATTCTGGTTGTTTGAAAGGATTGCAATGACAACCAATAAAATCGGCATCCATAAATGCCAGGCCATCAATTCATAACTGGCGTATTTGCCCATTCCAAATAGAGCCACGAGCAACAGAATGAGGCTGAACGATAAGAAAGTTAACCGCGTGCCGATGGTGGGGATGGTTACCAGCACCGGCAGAAACGTACCGATGAACGAACCCAGTGTGGAGATGCCATAGATCGCGCCGGAGGTCGTGCCGGCGCTTCTGGGATCGTCCACACTTAATCGAATCGCATAAGGCGAGATCATGCCGAGCAACGTGACGGGGATGCAAAATAGAATCAGCACGCCCACGAATGACCCGAGCAAAACGGCCGCGTCGAGATCTTCAAAAGCTGTCGCAGCGAATCGCAAGACCGGCGTGGCAATGTACGGTACAACGCCAAGTGTGAACGCGCCCCAGGCCAGGACTCGGTACATTGCCGCCGCGTCCGGCCAACGGTCCGCCCAGCGACCGCCGAGGAAATATCCAGCGGTGAGATAAATCAGAATGAGCCCTATGATGCTGGCCCACACCAGATTGCTTGTCCCAAAAACATTGCCGATCAAGCGGGACGCGGCCAGTTCGGCAGCCAGCGTGGTCATGCCAGATACAAAAACGGTGAAGTACAAATATCTGCGCATTGGCCTTATTATACCTGTTGGTTTAGACGCCCAGTTTACGAAGGAATACCTTGGCCCACTTTGTGTTAGGAATTTCGCTTGACGAAAGCCCTCCCTCCGGCTAAAATTCAGCCCGCTTTAAAAAATCTATTCTAAAGAGCGAAGGTAATCCTGCCGCGCAGGGTGAGAGGCGCTCGAGGAGACAAGATGGAGAAAGTAGTACTAAAAGCATCCAAACGCGACGTGAGCGGCAAGCATGTCAAGGCGCTGCGACGCGCCGGAAAACTTCCGGCAGTGATCTATGGACGCCACACGGAGCCGATCAATGTCTCGTTGGAAGCGCACAGCGCCAATCTGGCGTTGAGCAAGGTCGGTTCATCCACGTTGGTGACGATCGATGTGGAGGGCAAGGAATATCCCGCCTTGGTGCGCGAGCGACAGCGCAACTTTATCAAAGGTGGATTGATTCACGTGGATTTTTTGGCGGTCTCGTTGACCGAGAAGATTCGGGCGGCGGTTCGCATCGAGTTGATGGGGACTTCGCTGGCTGTCAAAGATTTCAATGCCGTCTTGGTGACTGGCCTGCATTCCTTATCGGTTGAATGCCTGCCGGCGGACCTGCCCGAGCACATTACGGTTGATATTTCGCCGCTGGTGAAAGTCGGCGATGGCATCCACGTCCGCGATATATCCCTGGGCGATAAGGTCCGCATCCTGGATGACCCCGATGATATGGTGGTCAACGCCACGTACGCCAAGGTCGAAGAGGAAGCTCCGGTTGCTGAGGCCGAAGGTGCCGTGGCGGTTGAGGCGGAAGCGGTCGAGCCGGAACTCTCCGTGGAGCGGGGCAAGAAGGAAGAGGAAGTTCCTGAAGAAGGCGCAAAGGCCGAAAAAGCTGAAAAGACTGAGAAGAAGAAATAAAGATCGCTCGATTGAGCTCCCCATCAAAACGATGGGGAGCTTTTATAAGTCCAACACCCCTAGAAAATCAACCGTCATCCGCGCAGTGGCACCCCAAAGCAACTCGCCATCGTATGGATGATACACAATCAGGGAACGATTCCGGCCGGGCATCGTAAATTCCCAACGGTTCGATTTTTCAGCAAGCCAATTCAATGGGATGCTGAACACGCGCTCCACCTCGTCTTTGCCGAGCCGTAGGACCGCCGGCCATTGTATGATCCCGACCACCGGCGTGACTCGGAAACTTGTGATCGTGATCATATTCGTGATATGTCCCAGCAGGCGGACTTGGTGCGGGTCAATTCCGATCTCTTCTTGTGCTTCCCGCAACGCGGTTTCCTCCGGGGTCACCTCGCCGTCATCACAGGCACCGCCCGGAAACGAAACCTGCCCTTTGTGACTCTCCACTTTATCCGTACGGCGGGTAAAGAGCACATGCCATTCGTCGTTTTGTTTGAACAGAGGAATGAGGACCGCTGCACATTTCAAACGCGTTTCATGGGTCAGGTCAATCTCTGCGTAGCCATCGGAGGATGGGGTGGCCTCAATCGCCGCGCGTAATCTCGCTCTGATGAATTCCTCACTGGGGGCAATCGTCATTCTTTCTCGTCGAGCCCGGCGCCGATCTCTTTGACCAATTCCGCGCCACGTTTGTCTTCGATTGGTTCGATTTTTCTCGCGAAGACCAGAAAGCCAGTGTGTGCCACCATGCGATCGGTCGGGCGCAGCCGGCTGGGTTCAGGTTTGTAATAACGGACCAATATCTCGCAGACTTCCATGAACGCAAATCGTTCTCGTCTTAAGGCAGTCAGCAAGAGTTCTACTTGATTGACCGTTGGGATCAAACTGCAGAAGAATCCGCCGGACTTGAGGGATGACCGCACTTGCGGAATATAGTCGTACGGATTCGGCACATCCAGGAAGAACGCGTCGGCGTCCGTTTCGTCACAGCCCGCGGCCAGGTCGCGCAGTTTGAAATCGACGCGCTCTGCGAGGCCGACGCGCTCTAGGTTCTTCTTGGCCAGATTCTGCATATCCTCGCGCACTTCATAGGAAACCACGCTTCCTTCAGCCCCGACTGCATACGCCAATGCGATCGTCATTGAGCCGGAACCCGTTCCCGCTTCGACGACCTTTTTGCCCGGCCCGATGCCCATCGTGACTAGGATGAAGCCAATGTCTTTTGGATAGAGAATCTGGGTGTTGCGCGGCAGATCGTTCAATAGATCGCCCAGCGAAGGTTGGAGCAAAAAGAACGGTGAGCCGATGTGGCTAAAGACCTGCGTGCCCCAAGGTTTGCCGATCAAGTCGTCGTGTTGCAAAATGCCGCGATGAGTCTCGAGCTTTGCGCCTTCTTTGAGAGTAATGATGAAATGTTTGTGCCGCAGTCCGACCAATTGAGCGATATCACCGGCGCGCGCGCTGGAGGAGCTGGCATGGAGCGACATAGATTTATTTTACTCCGGGAGCGCCACTGTTCTCGACCACTTCGGCGATCGGCAGAGGCTGCAGCGCAGAGCGCAATCGCCAATTGATAATTCCCAAGGCGAAGGGCACGGCCAGTGAAATGAGGACCAGGATGGAACCCCCCAGAATCGTCAAGGCGATTCCCAGGATGCTGTTCGCCCGCGCCCCAAGATCTAAGCCAACTGAACCCATGATGATGAGAATTACGCAGGCATTCCATAGACTGTGCAGAAACATGGCCAACGCATACGCACCGAGCATGTGACGGGCGCGTCTGGTCGCGCGGAAGGAGGCGATGCCCCAACCCGTCAGACCGGCGGTGAGAATGTGCATCATGGTGGTACCGCCGCGCACGAACAGCGTCGTGCCCCAACTTGGATCGGGCTGGACGGAGGCTAGCAAGCTTTCGACCATGCCAAAACCAGTGCCACTCAATGCGCCGATGACAAATCCCTGCGCGGGCGTGGAAAGGCGGTCGAACACCGTCCAAGTCGTCAGCGATTTCGCGGTTTCTTCCACCAGTGGTGCAATGACGGAAAAGAACAACAGTGCCAATGCAATGACCGCAGGGTTGAGCAGATACGGGCTGATGAGATTCATAATATCATCCGGGTTGGAGGCGCTGTTGAGTTGCTCTCTGATCATGTTGAATGCAACTCTCAGTTCGGGATGGAACGCTAAATAAACGCCCACCCCAATCAGCACGAAAATAACCAGCATCAACTCAATGAAGGCAGCCAGCGCAGGACCCAGGATCATGCCGCTTCCCAGTGCGCCCCACAGGCGTTGTTTGGAACCTGCGTTCAAGCCGCCGACGGCTAACCGCGCGAAGAAATAGACCGGCAGTGCGATCGACAGGAGGTAGAAAGGCGGCGTGATCCAGCGAAGAACGTCGTTACCGTAGAAGATTTGAGTCAGGGCAGTGATGCCGAGCCATGCACATGTCAGGAGAACGCCCCATAGAATATTCATGGGCTTGGTTGTGCTCGCCGCGACCTCCTCGCCGACCAGGTTTTGGAAGCTGTAATACGCTGCAGGGATCAACAAGGCGCCGACAAAGAGTAGCGCGCTCGCAAGCAAAACTGCATCAATCAGTGGATGGCCTTCTTGACTGCCCTCCAGTGTCACAGCCGCTTGATATACGATCACGATAATTGCCATGGCAACCACCAGTATCGCACCGCCTGTGCTGGCAATTGCAAGAAGGATGGAGCGCCAGTCTCTGCCTGCTTTCAATACCACTATTTCTCCTGAATGCTCACGCTCAGGATTTTATCACCGGGCGGCAGATCTCCGGCTTGGGATGGATCACGCGGCGTCAAATCCTCAACCACATCCATGCCCTGGATCACTTGACCGAAGATTGTATAGCTTTCATCGAGATTCGGCAGAGGGGCATATGTGATGAAGAATTGGCTGCCATTCGTATCCGGCCCGGAATTTGCCATGCCTACCACGCCGGGCCTGTCGAACTTCAAATCCGAAGTTTCGTTCTTGAAGAAATAGCCGGGGCCGCCCTTGCCAGTTCCGCTCGGGTCACCGGCCTGCGCCAGAAACCCCGGAATGACGCGGTGAAACGTCACGCCGTTGAACCAGCCTTGCTTTGCAAGAAATACAAACGAGTTGACAGCCAGCGGCGCTTTGTCGGCGTACAACTGCACTACGATGCCGCCCTTTTCCGTATGCAATGTGGCGACATATTGTTTCGATGCGTCGATCGTGAACGATGGACATGACCTGAACTCACGCGCCCCCAGCGCGGTCATGCTGACCACATCATTGACGCTGTTGTAATCGAGGATGGCAGCCTGTTGCAAACTTCCATTGATGAATACCACGGGTATGGAACCGATGCCCAATTGAACCGCGACATCATGCATCGACTTTGCACGCGTCGCGGTTTCGGGATCCTGATAATCTGCCTCGAACTGGGCTGCGTCAAGACCGATGCTGCCCGCTTGACTCTTGATCCAGGCGTTAAATTGAGGCACGGTCAGATCAGCCCAGTCATTGTATCGGGAATGCAGGAGATCGCGCATGGCCCAGAACTTGCCTTGATCGCCGGCCGCTAACACGGCTTGAGTCGAGATTTGTGACTTGTCCAAGATCCCGATGGCAGGCAGCGGACGATAAACCACGCGCAAATCATCAGGATGATTATCTTGTAATTGATCCACCACATTTCCAAAGCTTTGGCATTGTGTCGACTGAAAATCGCAATACAGGATCATCGTCACCGCGGCATGGTCTGGGCCGCGCACATAATCCGCTGAAGTGATGGGCGGCAAACCGGACGAGATGTTTGCTGTTGGCTCTGCCTCAATGGTTGAGCAACCCGCGTTGGCTGCTGGCGGAGTTGGAATCGGGACATACGTTGGCGCGTGGGTACCGGTCGCTGTTGCGTTTATTTGGGGGATCGCGCAGGAGGCGAGTATGAGAAAAGGGCAAAGCAAGAGCACAAAAGCAAAAAGTCTTTTTATTGGCATGGTTTCTCCTGTTGACATGCCGTTGCAATGTAGCAACCATGACAAGATTGTCTTTCGAAGACTCGCAGCGGCATCCCCTCTATTGTCCCACCGCCTTCTTCAATTCGTCAAACGAGGTCATCCAGGCGATGCGGTTGATGAAGTCTGCCAGCGACTTGCTTTGGGCGCGCAAGGCCCGCACGGCCGGGCCGACCGGGTCTTCACCGGCGGCACCGCCGGGCACATCCGCATAGGCGCCGTAGAATGCAAAATAGGCCTGATTCAGTTTGCGGATGTAGTAGCCGTTCTGCACAAAAAGCTGCCTGCGCTGTTCCATATAGGCTTCGGCCTCCTCAATTTTTCCGGCGGCCAGCAACGCGTCCACGGTGACGCGCGTGGTGTGCATCTCGTGATTGAAGTCGAAGGGAGGGGACGAGGCAGCGGAAGTGGCTTCCAGCGGACGGAAGGAGATCAAGTTCAAATCCTGGGGAAAAACGCTGCTGATGAATTCCGGGTAATATCTTTGCATGACCTCCCCGCCAATCTCGCCTCCCGAAATATCGGCGGTGGTCTCGTTCATGGTGCGCAATTCCGGTGTCTCGTCGTAGAGCAGGCCCAGCGGCCGAAGCTCCAGGTAATTATGGGTCCATTCATGCGCAATGGTGGAGGTCAGCCACGAAAGGTCCGTGGTTTGCGTGATCATGGTTGGATAAACGCCAACGCCGCCAATCGGCACCACCAGAGCGGAAACATTCAAATTCCGGCTGACCCGGTCTTCCAGTGCAATTTGTTGCTCGAGGGTCAGGTCGGGCAAGAGCGAAATGTCAGCAATTTGCTCGATATGGTCGCGCGGTGAAATGATCAGCGCATTGGGAACAGGCGTTGAATGGAATAAGATAGATGGAATAGGTTGACCGAGGGTGGTGAGGCCGAAGTTGGCAGCTACCTCGCTGACTTGTTCTTGAAGCACCGCCTCGGCAATGGGGATCAGCGCATTTTGTTTCCTGGTGAGGTCGGCAATTTGGGCACGCAGATGCGCTGTCGCCGAGAGCTTGTCTTTGACGGAGGCATCGGAATAAACGCGATTGAGCGCGTCTTCGGCTTGATGGACTTGTTGTGTTAGCTGTAGATAGTCCGTGACGGCGACGCTGCCTTCTTCGCGACTGAGATAACCGGGGGTGCCGGTTGCGCCCTGCTGAAGTTTGATCCAACTGGCATTGAGCATCCATGAAACATAATCGAACTCGATATCGCGCGTGTAGACGCGCACGCGATCGGTCTCGTCAATCAGTCTTGGCTCGCTGAATGTGAAAAGGCAGAAGCATAAAACGGTTAAGATTATCCAGGCAAGGATTCGGTTAAAACGATAAAGCATGGAATGGATTATAACCAGATTAGTTTAATCTTTGATAAATAGGCAAGGGGCTGTCTAAAAAGCGGGAAAGAGTTAGTCAAAAGAAGGCAAAAGTAAGAATAGCCAAAAAAAACTGGCGGTCATTGGGCCGCCAGTTTGCGTAGGTTGTGAGCCATGCAGAGAATTCCCCATT